>Ga0172372_10010738_pt1 | contig 11700 bp, 8 predicted proteins | sample LakKiv5m_2_FD_114544 | JGI IMG/M metagenome (GOLD analysis project Ga0172372, IMG submission 114544) | Freshwater microbial communities from Kabuno Bay, South-Kivu, Congo - kab_092012_9.5m | ecosystem: Environmental > Aquatic > Freshwater > Lake | place: Democratic Republic of the Congo... | reverse complement strand
TCGACTGTACCACAAAGCATCACCGGGACCCAGGAAAACATCCAAAGCCCGCAGCGCCAGCAAAGAGCACATTACTTTTCCGTTGTCATCTCCATCTCCGCTCCCTCACGGTCGCGGCTCCTGCCTGAACGCTCCCGAAGCCTAACAGGCCCCGCGGGCCGGCTGCAAGGCTGCCGGCCCGGGTGACGGTCAGCGGGACAGAGTTTCCCTGGTGATCAGATCCACAGCCGTCTCGCGATCCTTGACGTCAGCGGCCTGCCGTTCACCCCGCAGCAGCTCCAGAGCGGTTTCTATGCCATACACAGCCAGCTGGTCCCCATGCTGATCTGCAGTCACGGCAATCTGACCGTCCAGCACTGCCTGCCGAACTGCTCCGATGTTGTCGAAACCCGCAATTTTCACTTCGTTTCGCCCGGCCGCTCGAACCGCAGCCAAAGCTCCCAGGGCCATGCTGTCATTGCAGGCCATGATCGCACGCAGGCCGGGGTGAGCAGTCAGCAGCGCGGCAGTAGTCTGGTTGGCAATCTCCATTTCCCACTGTGCCGACTGCGATGCCACCACTTTCAGTCCTGCTGCGGTCGCCGCTTCGGTAAACCCGAGCTTCCGCTGCTGGCCATTGAACGAAGTTTCAAGGCCTTCCAGGATGGCGATCTCGTCACCAGCCTGCAGCACCCTGGCCAGTTCCAGACCCACGTTCCTGGCCCCCGCGCGATTATCCGGCCCCACAAAAGGAATCTGCACCTGCTGTTCACGCAGCACATCCGCATCCAGCCGATTGTCAATATTCACCACCACGATCCCCGCCTCGCTGGCCTTTCGCAGCACGGACACCAGTGCTTTGGAATCAGCCGGAGCGATCACGATAGCCGACACCTGCTGCGCCACCATCTGTTCCACCAGGCTGACCTGACCGGCCAGATCGGTTTCGTCCTGGATGCCATTCACAATCAGCTGGTAGTCGGCAGCGTGCTGGTCTGCATGAGTCCTGGCGCCTTCAGCCATTGTGGCAAAAAACTCATTCGCCAGTGACTTCATCACCAGAGCAATTCTGGGCCTGTCACCGGCAGTCGCCTGCGCTGTCGCGGGATCAGTGGCAGCGGCGGGATCAGCGGGTGCTGATGATTCACCACAGCCGTTTCCCGATAACAGAAACAGGGCCGCGGTCAGACACAGAAAAGAGCGTCGCTGCAGTTGGCTGCGGCATGCAAACATGAAAACAGATCTCCTGCCAGTCAGTGTGTAGATCAGTGTGCAGATCAGTGCGCAGAACAGCCGCAGTCGCCGCAGCCGCCGCCGGATTTCTCAGGGACAAGTCCTTCGGCTGAAACCGGCTGCACGTGAACTATGCCGCATCCCGCCGCCGCTGCCAGCAGTGCCAGGCGAGTTGTTTCGGGGCCGCGATCATTCAGTACGTAAAGAATCAGCCGGTCGTCCATCGTATGTTCAAGATCAACAATCTGCAGCTGCAGCTTCCAGGTTTCGGCCCGCTGCAGCCATGAGGCAAAAGCCTGCTCGTCCGCACTGCGCCGCTGCTGCACGGCCGCGCGATCTTCTGCTGACAGCAGCCGCAGCATTCGACCGGTCAGCTGCTCAGCAGCCTCTGTCAGCGGACCGCGCACCTTGAGCGGCTGCAGCACGACAGCCAGCTCCGTCCCGCGTTCAGTAGTCACCACAATCTCAGCATCTCTTGCCGGTACCGGACCTGTTCCCCCAAATCGGGCCACCTGCGGGACCAGGCCGTAACGAGCCAGCACGATCCAGTCCAGTGGCTGCACGCCCTCAGACGGATCTTCGGCGGACTGCAGCAACTGCGACAGTTCGGCGGCACACTCGTCGGCTGCCGACTCAGAAAATGCTGTATTGCGATCAATCATGGGCCATCACATCTGGAAGACGCAAATTCGCCGGACACGGAAACGCCGGCAACCCGCGAATCCTACCGGTCTGACAGCGAGGAATCCAGGCACTTCCCGCTTTGAACCGGATTGCAGCTGCGATCGACCTGTTTCAGCCGGACGGGGACAGGATTGCATTTGCCGGTCGCGGCCGGGCTGTGACCCAATGGCCCTGACTTTCTGGCACGCTGGTGTTGTGGGTGGGCGAAGCTCCTGCTGAGCCGCAGCCCAGCCGCGAGGACTGCCCCGCTCCCCGCTGCTTCCCAAATCCCCTCGCAATCGCTCACAGCCCGGCCCCGCGATCGGCTGCCTTGCCGAAGACCTCACCCTCCCGGGGCTGCCCCCGTCTGCTCACAGGGTTCCCGACAACTTCAACACCATTGGGCTGTGACCTTCAGGCAGGCACGCCGCTAAAAACGCTCAACACGCCAAAAATGCACAGGTTTGAACTCCACATCACAGCAATCGCTCGATCTTGCTGCGTTTCCTGCTATCCTGACGCTGGTCACTGAATACTGCATGCAGCCAACATTGTCCGCAGACAACAGAAAAGCATTTTTGTGAGTGCCAGTTTTTCCGTCGATACAGCCAATCAGGTTCGTTTTCTTCGCGAGCAGACTCAGCAGGCTGTATCGCAGGTGGTCGTGGGGCTTGAGGCCGTCACAGATCAGCTGCTGATGGCCCTGCTGGCCGGCGGTCACGTGCTGCTGGAAGGGGTCCCGGGGACGGCCAAAACAACGCTCTGCCGCACCTTTTCCAGCGTTCTCGGCCTGCATTTCGAACGCATCCAGTTTACTCCCGACCTGCTGCCATCAGACGTCACCGGAACTCAGGTGCTGGATCGCAACACCAGCGAATTCGTCCTGCGAAAAGGCCCCGTGTTCTGCCAGCTGCTGCTGGCCGACGAACTGAATCGCGCCCCCGCAAGGACTCAGTCTGCCCTGCTGGAAGCCATGCAGGAACGGCAGACCACAATCGAAGGCAAAACGCTGCCGCTGCCCGACCCGTTTATGGTCCTCGCCACTCAAAACCCCATCGAACAGGAAGGCGTGTATCGCCTGCCCGAGGCGCAGCTGGACCGCTTTCTGTTTCGCGTCAATGTGGGATATCCGGAACGCGAACAGGAAGTGGCGATGCTGGAACTGCACAGCCGTCCGGCCGTGCGACCTGCACCAATAACCACCGCGGCCGAAATTCTGGCGATCCGGGCGGCTCTCGATTCCGTCTACGCCACTCGTGAACTGCAGGAGTACGTTGTCGATCTGGTGCGGCAAAGCCGGCGACATGCGGATCTGGCGCTGGGTGCCAGTCCGCGAGCTGCCATCAGCCTGCTGAAAGCAGCTCGCGCCCAGGCTCTGCTGCAGGGGCGTGGCTTTATGACGCATGCCGACGTGCAGGAAGTCTGCCTCCCGGTACTTAGCCATCGACTGATCCTGCGTCCGGAGGCAGAGCTGGACGGTCGACGCATTGACACTGTCATCCAGCAGGTGATTCGCAGCGTGCCCGTTGTGCAGGATCGACTGCGATGACGCCGCTGGGTCGAGCGGTGCTGCTGGTTGCTGTCAGTGGTCTGTTTGCCGGACTGATCCGGGGACAGGCTTCTGCTGCCGCTTTGTCGCTGGCCACACTGTGCTGGCTGATGCTGGAGTGGGTCTGGTTTCAGTGGCGTCTGCGGTACCAGATTCCCAGGCTGACATTTCGGCGGATTGTCAACGAGCGGGAGTCTGCCGAGGGGACACTGCAGGCCGGTCGACTGCTGCGTGCCGAAGTGCTCATCAGCACCGGCGGAGCATGGTGTCACGGACCGCTGCAGATTGAAGACGTCCTGCCGGAAAATGTGGAAGTGGCCCGGTCCGAGCATCAGTCGTACTGTGGTACCGGTTTTCGTTCGGCCGTGTTTCACTGGACTGGCCGACTGCGCGGGGCAGGGCAGCTGCGACTGCCCGGATTTCACATCTCTGTACTGGACCGACACGGTTTCTTCCGGGCCCGGACTTTTGTCGTCTGCCGCCAGATTTTTCGAGTTCTGCCGGCGTGGCTGGAGACCGGCGAACACCGACCGCTGATCAAGCGGATCAACACCATTCCGCGTCATGGGATTCATCGGCTGCAGCGAGCCGGCATGGGATCAGAGCTGCTGGAGCTGCGGGATTACGTCATCGGCGATCCGCCCAAATCGATCGCCTGGAAGGTTTCAGCGCGCCGCGACCGCCTGATGACGCGTCAGTATGAATCCGAAGTGCCCATTCGAGTGCAGCTGTTTTTGGATGGCGGCATCAGCATGCGGGTGGGTGGCTTTGGCAGTCGACTGCTTGATCAGGTCAGCTTCGTGGCAGCCTCGGTGGCTCGCAACGCGATCTCTGCCGGGGATTCCGTGGGGCTGGTGTGTTTTGATGAGCGAGGACCGCGAGTGCTGGGCCAGCAGACTGGCGATCGTGGCTTTCAGCAGCTGCTGCAGACGATGGCTGATTTCGCTGTCAATCCTGCGCCGCTGCCGACGCGCCTGACACCGCAGCTGGAACAGGCCGCTTTGGCGGTCATGGGCCAGCAGTTTCCGCAACTGCTCAATCCGCAGGTGAACTATCTGCCGTGGAGTCTGTTTCCGCTGCTGCCGTGGCGACGGCGGCGACATCAGCAGCGCGGACAGCTGGCCTCAGCGATCGCTCAGTTGTATGGTATGACGACCGAACGACAGATGCAGCTGCTGCTGGATGACGCGCTGCTGGCCACTTTTAGTCAGCACTTTCTTAGCCAGTGCGGAATGGCGTGGCTGGCCCCGGTGGTGGCAATGCGTGGTCGTGGCTTTCATGATGGGGTGGGCCGGATGGAAGCACTGTCCCAGGCAGTCCTGACCGCTGTCGCTCGGGCGAAGGACAACGAAGTCCTGGTGATACTCGCAGATCTGCTGGAAAGCAGTCACGGAATTTCGCATCTGATTCCGGCACTGCGACTGGCTCGAGCCCGCCATCATCGCGTGGTCTGCGTCTGTCCGACTCCCGCATGTCGTCGCCCCGCCGGAAATACCCTGGAACTGGGCGGCACAAGTGCTGAGGACCTGCTGCTGGCTGCCGAACAGACGAGGACTCGCGGACTGGCCGGCGGACTGCATCGCGAGCTGCGGCGGCTGGGCGTCGCCACCGCATTTGCCGGCGAATCGTCGGCCATTCACGCAGTTCTGTCTGAGATGGATCTGGCCCGAACCGGTCGCACTGGTACGGGAGCTTCACGATGAGCACACGATTCAGTCATCAGGCAGATCAAACCCCGGCCGCCAGCTTCGCTGCACTCGATCGCAGTGACCCGCTGAACCCGCCGGTGCAGCTGGCTCCGCTGCGTCTTTCTGCCAATGTGGAATTACTGCGGGGGCTGCTGGTGCAGCTGCTGGCGATGAGTACTACAGCGCTGTTGATTTTCAGTCTGGTGCCGCAGTTGCACGCTTCCATTCGTCTGCTGATTGCAGCCCTCGTCCTGTTGACTCTAAGGCACGTTGGCGGTCTGCTGGTACTGCTGTGCCTGCTGCTGCATCTGCTGTTGACGGAACCCCAGGTGCGAGGCCGACTGGCTGCCGAAAATTCGCTGGCATTCTGCCTCGCCTGCCTCGTGTTTCTGATGTTTCTCTGGCGGCAGCGACCGCTGCTGCAGGAAGCCGGGGGCCGGTCGCTGGGAGCCGGTCTGCGGACGCTCAGCGGCGGCAGTCCGGCCCGGGCTGCGGACGAGCAGGACGGCGGAGTAGCCGAGCTGAGTACGGACAGCAGCGACGGTGAGCCAGTCCGGCTGCAGGATCTGCTGCAGGCAGAATTCTGGTCGGCAAATGCCGAACGGCTGCTGCAGTGGCAGACAGCGGCCATCCGCGGAGTGCTCCTGCTGCTGTTCGCGGTCGCTGCAGGTTGTGTCACTGTGGCTTTACTGCCGCGGGGCCGAGGTCTGACGACGCAGTTTCGGGAAGTGGTTCAGGCCGAACCGGAAATGCAGTCGGCTGCTTTGCTGATCACTGTGGTGATTGCCGTGATGGTGGTCGCCACCGAGCTGGCTCGCCGGCGCATGTCAGCCGGGGAAGCCCGCCAGTTAACCCGCTCACAGCATCTGGACCTCTGGTACGATGATCTCTGGCAGATTGTCAGGCGTCGTATTGTGGCACGGCAGAAACGATTCGCCCGCAGACCGATTCCTGGCGATACAGCCCTGGCCGATGCTGCCGACGATCCTGGCCGCACAGTTGCTCAGAAATTGCCCTGATTCCGGCAGAACAGATTTGATCGTTCACGAAGAAAACGTAAAAATCGATAACTGGGACGCTGAAAGTCTGCTCAACGCCTCGGAAATGCACGTAGTTTCCCCAGGAATCCAGTCGCGGCAACGAATTGTCTGCGCCGCTGGTTTGATGTTTTTTGCCTGTGCAGGCCCTCTCGTATGTACACATTCCGTGCCCTGGTGGCAGTTTCCCGGCCAGTCATCACCTGTCTGCTGACTGTATTTTTGGGTGTCGTGGTCGGCCTGTCGCCGGCCAGTGCGCAACAGCTCGCAGGCCCGGATGTGCTGCCACAGTCAACGGCTGTTTGCGTCAGCGTGACGGACCCGCCGGCTTTACTGAACTTACTGGTACAGCACCCGCTGGTGCAGCGGCTGCAGGAAGTCCCGGGCATCCGTCAGGCGCTGGCCAGTCCGCAGCTGCAGCCGGTGCTGACTGGACGCAATTTCTTTCAGCTGCAGATGGGCATGCCGTGGCTTGAGGCGCTGCAGGCGATTTCGGCAAAGGGAATTTGGATCGCCCTCGACAGCTCTGACCAGTCGGTTGCCCTGCTGATTCGCGGACGCGACGAACAGCTGATGCAGGATGTGCGTTTGAAACTGCTGGAACTGACTCGGCTGACGCCCGGCGGTAGTGGCAAGCTGGACACTTACCGGGATATTCCGGTGTATCGGCTGCCGCAGGGCGGGGCGGCGGTTGTTGGTGAATGGCTGCTGGTTGTAAACAAAAACGAGGCTGGGCGGCGACTGCTGGATCGACTGCTCGATCTTCGGGCAGCGGATGAACAGTCCTTATCGGCACTGCCGGCATGGCAGCAGGCTGCAGCGGCACGACGACCGCAGGCGGCAGCATGGTTGTGGGCCGGCATGCAGGCCATTCGCGACAAAGCCGGCGATCGGGGTGTGTTTCAGAACCAGGCTGAGAACCCGCTGGTGGAACTTTTGTTCGGCGGTCTGCAGACCGTGCTGAACAGGACGGACTGGATGCAGGCTGAGCTGCAGGTGGCGGACAGTGAGCTGCGGCTGACGCTGGCGACGCCTTTCAGTGCCGACTGGATGCCCGAAGCTCGCCAGTGGTACTTTGGCCCGGAGGCGGCCGGGCAGGTTCCTGCAGTGCCTCAGGCAGCCGGTCTGCTGAGCAGTTTTGGCATGTATCGCAACGTGTCTGAAATGTGGCAGCGGGCGGGTGACCTGTTCAGTGCGGACATGAATGATCGGATGGCTGAGGCGGAAAGCAATCTGGGGACCGTCTTTGGCGGTCGTGATTTTGGTGATGAGGTGCTGGGAGCATTTGGGCCGCAGCTGCTGCTGGTGGCGGCGCGGCAGGATTTTTCAGCGGTGCAGACTGTTCCAGAGATTCGGCTGCCTGCCTTCGCACTGGTTCTGACGCTGCGGGATGCCGAAACAATGCGGCCCGAGCTGCGAAGGGCGTTTCAGAGTGCGATTGGTTTCTTCAACATCACGGGCATTCAGGAGGGTCGGCCGCAGCTGGACATGGACATGCACAAGTCGGCAAATTCCGAGCTGATTATTTCGCGTTATTTGCCGCCGAAGAAGCCGACAACCGGCCAGGCTCCGCCCGTCCCTCTGATTTACAACTTTTCACCCACCGTGGCTTTTCAGGGTGATCAGTTTGTGCTGGCTTCGACAGAACAGCTGGCGGCCGAGCTTCTGCAGGCGCCGCGGCAGCCGGCTCTGGCCGCCAATGTCTCGCTGGATTTGCAGGCAGACGTGGCCGGGCAGCTGGTGGCTGACAATCAGCAGTCGCTGGTTTCGCAGAACATGCTGACCAAAGGGCAAACTCGCGAGGAGGCGGAAGCGGAGGTGGCGGTGCTGCAGCAGCTGATCAGGCTGCTGCGGGGTGCCACTTTTCAGCTGAAACACGACTCGGCGGCAAAACAACTGCAGCTGGACCTGGCAGTGCAGCTCACCACGGATGTTCGAAACAGTGACGCCGTCAAGGAAACTGACCGTGGCAACTGAGCTGACAGCGCAGGAACTGTGGCAGCCATTTGAACCTGGCCGTGACGGCGTCTGGGATCTGCGCGCGGCTGCGCACCTGTTTCGCCGCGCCGGTTTCGGAGCTGACCGGCAGCAGCTGGAGGCTGCCGTTCAAAAAACGCCGCTGCAGGTGGTTGATGAGCTGCTGGAAGGTCGCGAGCCGGCTGAATACAGCACGGAAATGCAGACTTTGGCGACGGCAGCGATTTCCGGAGGCAATGTTGAGCCATTGTCGGCGTGGTGGGTCTACAGAATTCTCAGCACCCCCGCTCAGCTGCTGGAAAAGACGGTGGTGTTCTGGCACGGACATTTCGCCACGGGTGCGGACAAGGTGACGGAACCGCAGCTGATGCTGACTCAGAACCAGCTGCTCAGAAGGCTGGCTTTTGGCGACTTTCATCAGCTGGTGCAGCAGATCTCGAAAGATCCGGCGATGCTGCTGTATCTGGATTCGGCTTCGAACCGCAAGGCTCATCCGAATGAGAACTTTGCTCGCGAACTGATGGAACTGTTTTGCCTTGGCGAAGGCCAGTATACAGAGCTGGACATTCGCGAACTGGCTCGCTGCTTTACCGGCTGGGAAGTTCGTCGCGGCGAATACCGTTTCAATCGTTTTCAGCATGACACTGCGTCACGTTCGTTTCTGGGCGCCTCCGGTGTGCTCAGTGGTGAAGACGCTGTGCAGGTTGTGCTGCAGCAGCCGCAAACCGCCGAGTTTCTGGTGGGAAAACTGCTCCGTTATTTTGTGCTGGACGAGCCTGCAGGTCAGGCCGAACTGACAGCGCCATTGGCTCAGCAGTTTCGCGACGGAGGTCTGCAGATGCGTCCGCTGCTGCGCACAATGCTCAGCAGCCGCCTGTTCTTTTCCAGACAGGCTGTGGGACGCAAACTGAAATCACCAGTTGAGCTGGCACTGGGGCTGCTGCGTTGTCTGCAGGGCACAACAAACACGGTTGAACTGGCGAAGTCGCTGCAGCAGCTGGGGCAGGGGCTGCTGTTCCCGCCCAGTGTGAAGGGCTGGGATGGTGGCCGGACCTGGATCAATTCTTCCACACTGCTGGGGCGCAGCAATCTGATGCGGCGACTGATCACATCAGAGAATACTCGCTTTGGTCGACTGCCGCTGCGTGATTATTTGTCTGCTCGGGGACTGCAGCAGCCGGCCGATATTCTGGCTGAGCTGGAACTGCTGCTGTTTGCGGTACCGCTTCCGGCAGCGGCTCGTGACGGACTTCTTTCACTGATGAAGTCAGGCTCGGATACTGCCGTAGCGGAAGGGCTGCATGCGTTGTGTACGCTGCCGGAATTTCAGTTGTGCTGATGCGGGAGACAGAGTGATGCGGCGTGATCGTCGGGGATTTCTGCAGCAGGTGGCGACGGGCTCTGCGGTGCTCAGTTTTGGCGGAGCAGTTCCGTTACCGCTGCTGGCATCTGCCGCTCGTACGCGGGCCGAGCGAATTCTGGTGGTGGTCGAGCTGCAGGGCGGAAATGATGGTCTGAACACGGTGATTCCCGCGGCAGATCCCTTGTATCGCCGGCAGCGGCCAGCGATCGGGGTTCCGCAGTCGGAAGTCCTGTCGATTGCAGACGGCATGAGCTTTCATCCGGCGCTGCGAGGCTTTGCTGAGCTGCTGGAAGCCGGACAGCTGGCAGTGGTGCAGCAGGTGGGATATCCGCAGCCGAATCGATCGCATTTTGAATCGATGGACATCTGGCATACCTGCCAGCGCAAGGATCAGCAGCGTCCGGACGGCTGGCTTGGTCGCTGGGCCGAGCGAGTTCAGGGTGTGGGGGGTGATGCCCGGGCACTGCACCTGGGCCCGGAAAAACTGCCATTCGCGCTGATGTCGCGCAGCGTGCGAGTGCCCTCGGTGAGATCCCTTGAAGAGTTTCGCCTGCGGGGGGCCGAGGACACTCAGTTTCGCGAAGCCGTGCAGAATCTGGCCGCCGCGACTCGTGCCGAGCAGGATGACCTGCTGAGTTTTGTCGCCACCAGTACAACTTCGGCACTCACTGCCAGTGAGCGGCTGGCATCGGCGGCCAAAGCAGCGGCGACGGATGTTGTCTGGCCGCAAAGTGGTCTGGCCGAGCGTTTGCGAACGGTGTCGCAGCTGATTCGTTCGGGGCTGCAGACGTCGGTGTACTACGTCACGCTCGGGGGCTTTGACACTCATGCACAGCAGCCGGATGCTCATCGGGGCCTGCTGCGACAGCTGTCCGAGGCTGTGCGGGCACTGCTGAGCGAGCTGCAGTCCAGCGGGGATCTGCAGCGAACGACCGTCATGGCCTTCAGCGAGTTTGGTCGGCGTGTGGGAGAAAACGCCAGCGAGGGTACGGATCACGGTACTGCCGGACCGATGTTTCTGGCAGGCGGCGCCGTCAGGGCCGGGCTGCACGGTCAGCGACCGAACCTTGCGAACCTGCAGGACGGCGATCTGCAGTTTTCCACCGATTTTCGGGAAGTTTACGCGACGGTGCTGGAACGCTGGCTGAAAGTCGATTCCTCCGAGATTCTGCTGGGACGTTTTCAGCCTCTGGACCTCTTTTCTGCCTGAGCAGGCCTGCCTGTGCCACTCTCTTCATTTTTGCTGGCGTGGGCGCAGCTGACTCATCAGCGAGTCAAGCTGGTGGTGGCGACTGCCGGAGTGGTGGTGGCCGTCATGCTGATGCTGGTGCAGCTTGGAATTCGCGAAGGCGCGATGGACAACAGCGTCGCAATCGCGCGGCGGATTACAGCCGACCTCGTGCTGGTCAGCCCCCGCACCAAAACCATCTTCGCCTCTGCCACCTTTCCTCGCACACTGCTGTATCGCCTTGGCGCGATCCAGGGGGTTCGCAGTACCGGTGAGATGTACATGGCACAGGGACGCTTCCGCAATCCCTGGGACAAGCTGGAATTCCCCGTCAGCATTTACGGGATCGATCCGCGGGAACCCATGATGGATCTGCCGGGACTGGATCCGTATGCTGCGACACTGCAGCTGCAGGACCGAATCCTGTTCGACGGACTGAGTCGCAAGAACTACGGCCCGGTACTGGGATTCCTGCAGCGCGAAGGGCACCTCGATGTCGAAATCAACTTGCGAAAAATGCGGATTATTGGTGCCATCAACGTCGGGATTTCCATCAACACAGACGGCAATCTGTACATGGCACCGGCCAACTTCATGAGGCTGTTTCCTGAACGCCAGCCAGGCTCTGTCGACGTGGGCCTGATTCGACTGCAGCCGGGTGCTGACGCCGAGCAGGTGCGGCAGGCAATCAAACCGCTGGTGAATCACGAAGCGCGAGTTCTGACAAAGGACGAACTGGTCCGGATGGAGATTGCTTTCATCCGTGAAAACGCGCCAATCGACTTTATTTTCGGGATGGGCGCGGCCGTCGGATTCTTTGTGGGATTCGTGGTCGTCTACCAGATTCTGTACACCGAAGTCACAAATCATCTGCCGCAGTACGCGACGCTTAAAGCGATGGGGTTTTCGGACAGGTATCTGCTGCGAGTTGTTTTCAGTCAGGCGATGATGCTGTCCGTGCTGGGCTACTTTCCCGGATTCTT
>Ga0172372_10010736_pt1 | contig 11702 bp, 10 predicted proteins | sample LakKiv5m_2_FD_114544 | JGI IMG/M metagenome (GOLD analysis project Ga0172372, IMG submission 114544) | Freshwater microbial communities from Kabuno Bay, South-Kivu, Congo - kab_092012_9.5m | ecosystem: Environmental > Aquatic > Freshwater > Lake | place: Democratic Republic of the Congo... | reverse complement strand
TGGTCGTGGCGGCATCCGCCGGGTTTGCGGCGGAACCGATCAAGGTGGGCGTTCTGCTTCCCCTGACCGGTGCGCAGGCGAAGTTCGGCGAGATCGAGAAGCGGTCGTACGAAATGGCGGTCGAGGAGATCAACTCGAAGGGCGGCGTCAGGGGCTCGAAGATCCAGCTGTACTTCGAGGACGACACCGGGAAGCCGGACGTCGGGCGGTCCGGCGTGGAGAAGCTGATCTCGCGGGACAAGGTTCCGGTCATCACGGGCGGGTATTCCAGCTCCGTGACCGCGGCGGCCACACCGGTGGCCCAGCAGTTCAAGGTCCCGTTCGTCATCAGCACAGGCTCGGCGGACGACATCACGGAGAAGGGGTACGACTATATCTTCCGCGTCAACCCCCCCGCCAGCGAATACCCCAACGCGGTCAATTCGTTTCTGAAAGAGGTCGCGAAGGATGTCAAGACCGTCGCGCTCCTTTACGAAAACAGCTCTTTCGGCCAGTCCAGTTCGAAGTCGTTCGAAAAGGACGCGGCGGCAGCCGGGCTGAAGATCATCGTGAAGGAGGGGTACCAGGCCGGCGCGATCGACTTCAAGCCGGTCCTCACCAAGGTCAAGGCGGCGAACCCCGACATGATCTACATGGTCTCCTACGTCATGGACGCCTCCCTGCTGATGCGCCAGTCGAAGGAGCTCCGGATCAACCCCAAGATGTTCGTGGGCGGCGGCGCCGGGTTCACGCTTCCCGAGTTCGCCAAGAGCGCGGGCGACGCGTCGGAAGGCGTATTCTCGGCCACCCTCTGGGTCGAAACGTTGCCGTTCCCGGGGGCGAAGGAGTATTTCAACAAGTTCAAGAAGAAGTTCGGTTCCGAGACGGAGTACCACGGCGCCGAGGCGTACGCGGCGATGCAGGTCGTCGCGGACGCGTTGAAGCGGGCGAAGACCTTCACCCCGAAGGACATCCGGGACGCGCTGGCCGCGACGAACGTGAAGACCGTCTTCGGGCCGGTCAAGTTCGTCTCCTATGGGAAGAAGACCCAGCAGAACAAGCTCGACACCTACATGGTACAGTGGCAGAAGGGCGAGTTGGAAGCCGTCTGGCCGAAGAGCGTGTCCACGAAGAAGTATATCTACCCGACTCCGCACTGGGACAAGCGGAAATAAGCGGCTCGGACGGTATGTACTGTTGGTAGCCGCCGGGCGGATGGTGTCTTCCATCCGCCCGGCGGCGGTTGTTCCGGAGTTCGGGCGGCCAGGCCGGGAGAGATGATGGACGTTTTTCTTCAGACCCTCGTGGCGGGGATCCTCAAGGGCGGGTTGTACGCCCTCATCGGGATCGGGATGACCCTCATCATGGGCGTCATGGGGATCATCAACCTGGCGCACGGCCAGCTCATGATGCTGGCGATGTACGTGACCTTCGTCCTCAACACGATGGGGGTCGATCCGTACGTCTCCCTCTTCGTCGCCATGCCCACCCTGTTCCTGGTCGGCGTTGCGATCCAGAAGTTCCTCCTCAACCCCCTTATCAAGGCGGAAACGATCCTTCCCGAGAACCAGGTGCTGATGACGGTTGGGATCGGGATGGTGGCGACCGAGATCATCCGGTTCGCCTTCACCTCCGACTACAAGTACATCACCACCTCCTACGCCAACCAGACCTTCTTCTTCGGAAATATCTCCTTCAGCACCGCCCTCACGATCGCGTTCGGGATCGCCATCGCCTTCACGGTCGCCATGTTCTTCTTTCTCGTCAGGACGGACCTCGGGCGTTCCATCCGGGCCACCGCCCAGGACAAGGACGCCGCGACCCTCATGGGCGTGAACACGGCGCGGATCACGGTGATCACCTTCGGGCTCGGCGCCGCGCTCGTCGCCGCGGCGGGGGTCCTGCTCGCTCCGGTGTACTATATCTTCCCGGACCTTGGCGGCCCCTTCACGGCGAAGGCCTTCATCATCACGATCCTCGGCGGCCTCGGGTCGACGGTGGGGGCGATCTTCGGAGGGGTGACCCTCGGGCTTGCCGAGAGCATGGGGGCGACGTACCTCGGGATGGAGTACGAGGACATCATCGGCCTGGCGATCTTCGTGCTCGTCCTCCTCTTTCTGCCGGGCGGCTTCAAGCGCCTGACGAAAGTGTGAGCCGAACCCCGTGAAACGGAACCTCGCACCCCTCGTCATCGTAGGTCTCCTCGCGGCCTTCCCGCTCGCGCTGCAGGACAACTACTACCTGCACCTGATGATCCTCTTCCTCATGTGGGTCGTCATCGGGTCCGCCTGGAACCTCATCGCGGGGTACACCGGGCAGGTGTCGTTCGGGGACGCGGCCTTCTTCGGATGCGGGGCGTACACCGCGGGGCTGCTGGCGACCCACCTCGGAGTCTCGACCTGGTGGGGGATGGCGCTGGGCGGCTTCACCGCGGTCGCCGTGGGGCTCCCGTTCGGGTGGATCTGCTTCCGGATGCGCGGCGCCTACTTCGCCTTGGCGACGCTGGCGCTGAACGAGGTCCTGCGGCACGTGGCGACGATCGCCGAGGGGTTCACCGGCGGCATGGTCGGCATCCTCATCATGCCATCCTTCCCGTCGAAAATTCCCTACTATTACATCGCGCTGGCGATGGCCGTGGCGAGCCTCGCCAGTCTCCAGTGGGTCGTGCGCTCCAAGCCGGGGTACTACTTCGTCTCCATCCGTGAGGACCAGGACGCGGCGGAGAGCCTCGGGATCGACACGCACCTCTACAAGATGCTCTCCCTGGCGTACGCGGCCTTCTGGACCGGAATGGCCGGCGCTCTCTACATGAACTACATGGGGTTCATCGACCCCCACGTCGTCTTCAACCTGCACGACATCTCTATCATGGCGATCCTGGTCGGGATCGTGGGTGGCGTCGGGACGGTCTACGGTCCGGCCGTCGGCGCGTTCGTGATGGTCGCGGTCCAGGAGCTGTTCCGCTCCGGCTTCTTCGGTCTCTTCAAGTGGCTGGGAGACGTCTCCGGATCGGACGCCCTGGTGCGGGTCGCCTCGGTCCTGACCCAGGCGCACGTCCTCGGTTTTGGGGTCCTGGTGGTCGTGGTTATCCTCTTCCTCCCCAACGGGATCGTCGGGGACTGGAAGAAAATCCGGAAAGCCGTGTTCCGGCTCGACGCCGGGAACTGAGGAACAGGGCATGGCGTACTTCCAGATCGACCGGCTGGTCAAGTATTTCGGGGGCCTCGCGGCGGTGAACGGCGTCTCCTTCGAGGTGGGGCAGGGGGAGATCTTCGGACTGATCGGTCCCAACGGCTCCGGGAAGACGACGACATTCAACATGATCAGCGGCTACCACCGGCCCACTTCGGGGAGGGTGCTCTTCGAGGGGCGGGAGATCCAGCGTCTGCCGACGCACAAGATCTGCCGGCTTGGGATCGGGCGGACCTTCCAGGTGGTCAAGCCCCTGGGGCGGATGACCGTCCTGGACAACGTGATCGCCGCGTCGTACTCCCGGGTGAGCACCCATGCCAAGGCGAGGGAGGAGGCGCTGAAAGCGATCGACTTCTGCGGCCTCATGCCGGTCAAGGACGTTCTGGCGAAAGCGTTGCCGATCGCCGGGCGCAAGCGCCTGGAGATCACCCGGGCGATGGCCACCCGGCCGAAACTTCTCCTTCTCGACGAGACGGCGGCGGGGCTGAACCCTTCCGAGCTCGTGGAGGCGATCGAACTGATCCGGAAGATCAGGGAAAGCGGAACCACCATCATCATCATCGAGCACATCATGCACGTGATCATGACCATCTCCGACCGGATCCACGCGATCAACTTCGGCCAGACGATCGCCGAGGGGACGCCGAAGGAGGTGGCTGCGAATCCGGCGGTGATCGAGGCCTACCTGGGGACGGATTATGCTTAAGGTGTCGGGGATCGACGTCTTCTACGGAGACCTCCAGGTTCTATGGGACGTCTCGTTCGAGGTCCGCGACAAGGAGATCCTTGTCCTGGTGGGCGCCAACGGGGCCGGGAAATCGACTACCCTGAAAACGATCTCGGGCCTCCTCAAGCCCCGGAAGGGGACGATCGCGTTCGACGGCGTTCGCCTCGACCAGCTCTCCCCGGACAAGGTGATCGGGCAGGGGGTTGTGCACGTCCCCGAGGCGCGCCGTCTCTTCCGGGAGATGTCCGTCGAGGAGAACCTGATCATGGGATCTCTCTCGCCCGAGGCGAAGAAGAAGCGGGCGCAGACGATGGAGTGGGTCTACGAGCTGTTCCCGCGGATGAAGGAGCGGCGGAAGCAGGCCGCCGGGACGATGAGCGGCGGGGAGCAGCAGATGGCGGCCATCGGCCGCGGGCTCATGGCCTTGCCGAAGGTGCTGATGTTCGACGAGCCGTCGCTGGGGCTCTCCCCGATCCTTGTCCAGGACGTCTTCGGGATCGCGAAACGGATCAACAGTGAGGGGGTCACGGTCATGCTCGTCGAGCAGAACGTCCGCCAGACGTTGGCGATGTGCGACCGTGCCTACGTTCTCGAGAACGGGCGGGTCGTCCTCGAGGGAACCGGCCGGGAGTTGATGAACGACGCACACGTGAAAGAAGCGTATCTCGGGATATAACCGTGCTTGTGGGTTGTGGACGAGGGACGCTCCTTCCCGCAGGGGGAGGACACTCCTTCCCTCCACCCGGGGTTGAACCGGGAATGTCCCCCCCTGGCAGGAATGTCCCTCGAAAGCACTTGCACCTTTAAGTAACTCCCCCTTGCCGTAATCTCGCCGAGAAAACCACTCTGCGGCCTGTTTCGGGGGAGATCCTTCCGCCCGCCGCCTTGACAACCGCGCGAGCGCGTCAGTATGGTAATCAACGATCTCAGAGCGGCGGAAGGGGATGACACGATGCGTATCGAGTGCGTTTCCGGGGACATCCGCAAGGTAAGGGCGGACATGGTGGTCGTCAACCTGTTCGAGGGGGCGAAGCGGCCAAGCGGTGCGGCAGCCGCGGTCGATTCCGCGATCGGGGGAGGGATCGCCGCAGCGGTCCGTGACGGCGACTTCACGGGAAAGCTCGGTGAAACCCTTTCCCTGCGGCCCTCCCGGGGTCTATCCTCGCCGCGAATCCTGGTGGTCGGTTTGGGGAAGAAGGAGAAATTCACCGCGGACCACGCGCGGCAGGCCGTCCTGCCGGTACTGAAGGAGGCGAAGCGGCTCAAGCTTTCCACCATTGCGTCCGTTATCCACGGGGAGGGAGTGGGCGGGATCGACCCCGGGACCGCCGCGCGCTTCTGCTCCCTCGGCGCCGCCCTGTCCTCCTTCGAGTTCGACCGGTACAAGGTCGAGAAGGCGCATCGCGTTGCCCGGTTTCTTTTTGTCGAGGGCGACGCAAAGGCGTTCCCCGCCGCTCGGGCCGGAGTGTCCCTGGGCGCGAGGATCGGCGAGGCGATCAACTGGGGCCGCGCCCTCGTGGCGACCCCTCCCGCGGAACTGAGGCCCGACGACCTTGCCCGCGCCGCGCGGGGTGTGGGGCGTGGGGTCGGCGCCGTTGCGGCCCGGAAGGTGCGCGTTCGCGTCCTCGGTCTCCCCGACCTCACCGCCATGAAAGCGGGCGGGATCCTCGCCGTGGCGAAGGGCAGCTCCGCTCCGCCGCGCCTGATCGTCGCGGAGTATCGCGGAGGGACCGCGCATTCCCCGTGGACCGCCCTCGTCGGGAAAGGGGTCACCTTCGATACCGGCGGCATCTCCCTCAAGAAGTGGGAGGGGATGGAGAAGATGAAATACGACATGGCGGGGGGCGCCGGGATGCTGGCGACCATTCGTGCCGCCGCCGCCCTCGGGATCCGGCGGAACCTCGTCGCCGTCGTCCCCTGCGTGGAGAACATGCCCTCCGGGACCGCGTACCGCCCGGGAGACGTCCTTCGGATGATGTCGGGAAAGACCGTCGAGATCCTTTCCACCGACGCGGAGGGCCGCCTGATCCTGGCGGACGCGATGACGTACGCGGTCCGGAAATACAAGCCGAAGGAGATGATCGACGCGGCGACGCTCACGGGCGCCTGCGTCGTCGCGCTCGGGAGCGTCAACATCGGCATGATGGGGAGCGACGCGGCGATGCTCTCGCGGATGAAGGCGGCCTCCGCGGCGTCGGGAGAGAAGGCGTGGGAGCTGCCGCTGCACGAGGAGTATTTCGAGCAGATCAAGAGCGACATAGGCGAACTGAAGAACGTCGGCGGCGGCGAAGCCGGTACGATCACGGCCGGCAGTTTCCTGCGGGAATTCGCCGGCGGCACGCCGTGGGTCCACTTCGACATAGCCGGCACCGCCTGGGTGGAGAAGGAGAGGCGCGGGTACGCCCCGGGTCCGTCGGGCGCTCCGGTCCGCCTCCTCTTGGAGTACCTCTCTTACGGGGACGGGAGCCCCGCTCCCGTACGAAGCACGTCATGACGGAAATGCCGGCGCTGGACCCGGAACACCGGAACTACATAAGCTGTCCGAACTGCACGATCCAGATCCCCGCCGACGTGTCCGACTGCCCGTATTGCCGGCAGCCCGTCCCGAAAGGGGGATCCGGAACGGGGAAGGACATCCGCGGGCTGCTTGTGCCTCCGGATCGCTTTCCACGGCTCGTGAAATATTACCGGGAGCACGGCAAGTGGGTGAAGGTCATGGTTCCGGTCTTGGCGGCGGCCCTCGTCCTGTGGCTGGCGATCGGATACATGACCCGGTTGAAGGTCGTGGTTCCTTCCGACAACGTCTTCCTGATCGAGGCGGAGAAGGAAAGGAAGGACGGCGGAAGGTTTCTCCTCGTCGGGAAGCTCGTCAACCTCGGGGACGATGTTCCTGTCCTCTCCCTGCGCTCCATCGGGGTGACCGCCGAGTTCCTGTACGGCGACGGCAGGACGCAGCGGAAGCGCGTTTTCCCGAAGTCCCCGTTCCGCGGCGAAGGCGCCCTCCTGCGCGGGGAATCCGGCGTGTTCGAGATCGAGGTCCCCAAGGACGTGAAGTCCGTCACCCTTCGCGGCGAGATCGTGAATCTCGGGGAGGACCGGGTGTTCGTTCCGGCAACCCGGGGAATCATCCGTTTCCCGTCCAGGAGAAGCCGGTGATCATCCCGCCCTCGCGGACGAGAATCGTCGCGACCTTAACGGTCCTGGCCCTTCTCGCCTCCCCGTCGTTCGCGCTCGCTGGGAGCGAGGCCACGGACGGAATTTCGCCGGCGGGGATCCGGGCCGTCGACGCGGCGTTCGCCCGGGGCGGTGGAGCCGCCGCAGTCGGCATGCTGCCGTTTCTCAAGGACCGGGACCTGGACGTCAGGACCCACGCGATGCGTCGGCTGGTCGAGATCGGCGAGCCGGCGGTCGACCCCCTGCTGGAGGCCCTCGGGGTCGAATCGACCCGCTGGTTCGCGACCGGCGCGCTTCTGAACATCGGAGCCCCGGCCGTGCAGAAGACGGTCCTCGCGGTGAAGCATCGGAACCCGGCCGTCAGGCGCGGCGCGCTGTTCATCCTCCAGCAGCTTGAAGTGGCCTCCGCGGCTCCATCCATCCAGGGGGCGCTCGCGGACAAGGACGCTTCCGTACAGGTGCAGGCGATCCGCGCCGTCGCGCACTTCCACGGGCAGGGGGCGCTCCGGCTCCTCCTCGAGAAGGTGGACACCGGCTATCCTCCCGCCGTCAGGGACGCCGCGATCGAAGCGCTTGCCGGCCTGGGCGACGAGGCGCTGCCGTCCCTCCGCGCCCTGTATGTGCAGAGCGGCGCGGAGATGCGCGTCGCGGCGGTACGCGCGCTGGGTGGAACGGGCACCAGCGAGGGGATCGAGCTCGTTCGCTCTGCGCTGTCGGACCCGTCGGCCCTCGTCCGGTACTACGCCTGCCGGGCCATAGCCGACGCGGGAGACACGGCGTCCGCGGAGAAGGTGGCGGCCCTGCTCGGAGATCCGGACCCTTACGTACGGGAGGCCGCCGGGGAGGCGTGCGCGCGGAGCCCCTTCTGCGGGGAATGGCGAACGACGCAGATACCGGCGTGAGGGAAGCGGCGTCGAAGGCTCTGCGCAGGATCGTCCCCGGAACTTCCCCTCCCTGATCCGTCTCATCGATCGGCTTCATCCTTGGCATGGTCGGCGCCGGTGTGTATAATTTTACGTTTAACCGTTTCCATCCGAAGAGGAGCGCCATGAAGGGGAAAAAGGATCGCATACTGAACGTCGGCCTGCCGAAGGGGAGTCTGCAGGAGTCCACCCTGCACCTGTTCCGCAAGGCCGGTTTCAACATCAACGTCGGATCGCGCAGCTACGTTCCCACGATCGACGACCCGGAGCTTTCGGGGCTCCTGATCCGCGCCCAGGAGATGGCGCGCTATGTACAGGACGGCATCCTCGACATGGGCCTGACGGGCCGGGACTGGGTGCTGGAGCAGAACGCCAGGGTCAAGGAGGTGTGTCCCCTCCTGTACGCGAGGGGGGGGCTGCGCCCGGTCCGGTGGGTGGTGGCGGTCCCGAACGATTCCCCGATCCAGCGGGTCCGGGATCTTCAGGGGAAGCGCGTCGCGACCGAGCTGGTCCAGTTCACGCGGCGCTACCTGAAGAAAAAGGGGGTGGAGGCCCAGGTCGAGTTCTCCTGGGGGGCCACCGAGGTCAAGGCGCCGCGCCTGGCCGACGCGATCGTCGAGCTGACCGAGACCGGGAGCAGCCTCAGGGCGAACAACCTCCGGGTAGTGGAGACGATCCTCGAGTCGACCACCGTTCTCATCGCGAACCGTGAGGCGTGGAAGGATCCGTGGAAGCGGGAAAAGATCGAAAACATCGCGCTGCTCCTGCAGGGCGCTCTCCGCGCGGAGGAGAAGGCCGGCCTGAAGATGAACGTCGGCCGCGGCGACCTCGACCGGATCCTCAAGGTGCTGCCCGCCATGCAGAACCCGACGATCTCCACCCTGAGCGAGGCCGGCTGGTTCTCCCTCGAGGTCATCGTCGATCAGAAGATCGTCCGGGACCTGATCCCACTCCTGAAGAAGGAAGGGGCCTCCGGGATCGTCGAATACCCGCTGAACAAGGTCATCCCGTAGTATTCCCGGAACCAGCCACAGAGGGATTTTACAGCGTGTGGTACGGCGGGAGAAGATTCCTGCAAGGCGCAGGCGCTTTCAGGGGACACCCTTGATCTGTCGGGGGATCAGGGGAAGAGTGTCCTCCCACTGCGGTTGGAGGAGTGTCCCTCGCCCATCCCCTGCCCGCGATCCCCTCCTTCGCCTGCTCGCGGAGGGCCGGGGCGCGGAGCTTTCCCCCGACCCGGTCGCGTTTCCACACCGGTACGCCGATCCCCTGGACGCCGAGGCGGCCGCGTTCATCTCCGCGTCTTTCGCCTTCGGATCGGTTCGGCAGATCGGGACCTTCCTGACGCGCCTGTTCGACGCCCTGTCCCCTTCGCCTCGCGCCGCCCTGACGGGCGCCTATCCGGTTCCCCTGCGTCGCGTCGCGACGGTCGCCCACCGTTTCATTTCGTCCGAAGGGGTGTACCGTTTCCTCCGTTGCGTGCGCGCGGCGTACCTCGCGCACGGATCGCTCGAGCGGCTGTACATCGAGCGCAGGGGAGTGGATCCCCCCGACCCTAAGAGGGACCTCGGGCGGTTCCTGTCGTGGTTTCGCGACCGTTGGGGGGACGACCTTCCGCGCCAGCGCGACTTCCTGTTCCCGCGCCCGGAACGCGGGTCGGCGTGCAAGCGTCACAACCTGTTCCTGAGATGGGTCGTCCGGGGCCCGGACGGCGTCGATCTTGGTCTGTGGAGCGCCGTGTCGCCGCGGGACCTCGTTGTTCCCCTCGACACCCACATGGCGCGGCTGGGCTGTGCTCTCGGGTTCACGCGGCGGAAGACGCCGGACTGGCGGATGGCGGAGGAGATAACCGCCTCCCTGCGCCTCGCGTGCCCGGAGGACCCGGTAAAGTTCGACTATCCCCTCACCCGTCTCGGCATCCTCGGGGTGTGCACCCGTTCCCGCCGCGGCGTCTGCGGCAGTTGCCCCGTCGCGTCCCTCTGTTCGCGAAGAAGCCGATCCGCCTGAGCCGATCGGCTCGTGAAATTGGTGTTGCCCCTCGTCCATCCTCTGCGATAGATTTGATGGTGATTCAATGGCTGGTCCATGGAGGCGGAGCATGGCGGAAAAGAAGTTGAAAATCGGAGAGATCCTCGTCACCGCGGGAGTCCTGAAGGAAGAGCAGCTGGCCGAGGCGCTCCGGAATCAGAGCCAGCTCGGGGGCACGCTGGGGGAGAACCTCATCCGGCTGGCGTTCCTCACGGAAGACGAGTTGCTCAAGGCCCTCTCCGGGCAGCTGGGGATGCAGCACATCAACCTCGCCAAGATCGAAGTTCCAGCCGCGGTGCAGCGGCTGGTCAAGATGGAAACCGTCCGCCTTCGTCGACTCCTCCCGATCGGGTTCGAGGGGAAGCGCCTGGTGGTCGGCATGGTCGACCCGACGGACATATCGGCCCTGACCGAGGTCGAGTTCCAGTCGGGGCACGCGACCAAGCCGGTCATCCTTTCCGCTTCGCACTTCGAGCTGGCCCTGGCGTTCTTCCAGACGCACGGGTACGGGGACGCAACGCTGAAGTTCGACGCCGGGAAGGAGGCCGCAAAGCACGTCCGCGTGGAGAACACCCTGTCCTCGATGCTGACGGTGCTCCTCTCCTGGAAGGGGCAGGACCTGCACCTGTCCGCGGGGGCGATCCCGTCGATCCGCGTCGACAACGAGATCCGCCGGCTCAACCTCCCGGTCCTGAAGCCCGCGGAGGTCGAGCAGATGATCTACGCGATCCTGACGCAGGAGCAGCGGCGCCACTTCCAGGAAAATCTCGAGCTCGACTTCGCGTTCTCCCTGCACGGGATCGGACGTTTCCGGTGCAACCTGTACCGGCAGCGCAACTCGATCGCGTTCACCGCCAGGCACGTGTCCGAGGACGTCCCGTCGTCGTCGGAGCTCGGGATCCCCGACTTCCTGCGCGAATTCGGCCTGAAAAACCAGGGGCTGATCCTCATCACCGGCCCGAACGGCCACGGGAAGTCGACCACCCTTGCGTGGCTCGTCGACATGATCAACCGGGAGCGGCGATCCAACATCATCACGATCGAGGACCCCGTCGAGTTCACCCACCGCCACAAGAACTCCAACGTGAACCAGCGGGAGGTGGGAACCGACACCCTTTCCTTCGCGGACGGCCTCAGGCACATTTTCAGGCAGAATCCGGACGTGATCGTGATCGGGGAGCTGCGCGACTACGACAGCATTGCGATCGCCCTCACCGCCGCCGAGACGGGGCATCTGGTCCTCGGGACTCTTCACTCGATGAACGCCACCGCCGCCGTGGACAGGATCATCGACGCTTTCCCTGCGAACCAGCAGCCGCAGGTCCGCGCGCAGCTGGCCGAGTCGCTGCTCCTCGTCCTGTCACAGCGGCTGCTCAAGCGCGCCAACGGCTCTGGGCGCGTGCTCGCCTGGGAAAAGATGGGGACCTCCCTCCGGGTGCGCAACGCCATCCGGGAGGGGAAGGCCCACCAGCTGCGGGGAATGATGCAGACCAACGTCGACGAGCTCGTGTCTATCGACTGGACGCTGGCGGAAATGGTGGCGGCCGGGAAGGTGAAGTACGAGGAGGCGGTGAAATTCGCCGACAACCTGACCTACCTGAACGAACTGCTCAAGGTTCGCGGAGCGTTCAAGTAAGAGAGCCGCCCGCGGTACTTTCCGGGCCGGAGGCGCATACCCG
>Ga0172372_10010735_pt1 | contig 11703 bp, 10 predicted proteins | sample LakKiv5m_2_FD_114544 | JGI IMG/M metagenome (GOLD analysis project Ga0172372, IMG submission 114544) | Freshwater microbial communities from Kabuno Bay, South-Kivu, Congo - kab_092012_9.5m | ecosystem: Environmental > Aquatic > Freshwater > Lake | place: Democratic Republic of the Congo... | reverse complement strand
GTTTGGCAATGACTTTGCGCAAACGACTCATTTTTTTTCTGGTTTCGCGCTCCCCGACAATGGGTTGAGGCAGTGATGCAGCAAAGCCCAAATCCGGCATAGGCGGCGCTGGCATCATTTGAGCGCGTGGGTTTTTGATGGCATCAATGGCATCGGCTTTCGTGATTCGACCGCCTGGACCTGTGCCTTTTACCCTATTGGGATTGATACCTTTGTCACCTAAAAGATGTGCTGCTGCTGGGCTGGCACTACGAGAAATCGACGCATTTGAAACTTGCGCAGCAGGTGCTTTAACGGCGGCCACTGCTTCAACAGGCTTAGACTCGCAAACAGTAACTTTGGAAACAACTTCAACAGCAGGTTTGACCACATTTTTAGGCTGATCATCACTAACGCTATCGTCTATTCTAGCAATGACATCGCCGACATTGACAGTAGCCCCTTCTTCAACAAGAATGATAACCTTGCCCTTACATGGAGCATTCAGAGGCATACTAGCCTTGTCGGTTTCCAATTCCAAAATAGCCTCATCTTCTGTGACGAAACTTCCTGTCGGAGTTAGAATCACGCTGACCGTTGCTTCGGTCACTGATTCCCCTGCTGAGGGAACGGCGATATCAATCATGATGTAATCCTGTACTTGACCTGTCGATTAATTAAGGGCGAAAAGCTGATTCCATGAGTTCTTTGAACTCGTTGTCGTATTTCTTTTTAGAACCTACTGCTGGACTAGCTGCAGACGGTCTTGAAGCGACCTTGAGCTTTATTCCAGGTTCTAGTATTTCAGTTATACGGTCGCGCACAAAACTAAAAGCGCCTTGATTGATAGGCTCCTCTTGAACCCACATGATTTCTTTGGCGTCGTAATCTTTTAGAATTTGTTGTAACAACAGTTTATTGAAAGGGTAAATCGATTCCATCCTGACGATGGCGATATCTTGAAGGTCTCTTTTTTCACGTTCGACATCTAGATCGTAGAAAACTTTGCCAGAACAAATCAAGACTCGTCTAACACTGCTAAATTTGCGATCGTCTTTTAACACGTCGTGATAACCATTTTGAGTGAAGGCACTTGTTTTTGAAACGGCTCTTGGGTTGCGAAGGAAACCTTTTGGAGTGCAAATCACCAAGGGTCTGCGCCAATATCGAATCACTTGTCGTCTGAGTAAATGAAAGTATTGAGCTGGCGTTGTTGGGACAGCCACTTGAATGTTATTTTGTGAACAGTTGTTTAAAAAACGCTCCAATCTTGCTGAAGAGTGCTCTGGACCTTGTCCTTCTTGTCCGTGTGGCAGCAATAAAACCACACCGCTGTAACGTCGCCATTTTTGTTCGGAAGAGCAAATGAATTGATCGACAATGATTTGAGCGCCATTGACAAAGTCCCCAAACTGGGCTTCCCACATCACCAAGGAGCTAGGGTACGATAACGAGTAGCCATACTCAAAACCCAATGCGGCATACTCACTGAGCAAACTGTTATAGACATCGAATCGACCTTGGCCTTCCTTAAGCTTTTTGAGTGGGGTATATTTTTTCTCGGTTTCACTGTCGAACCATACCGCATGGCGTTGCGAAAAAGTGCCACGACAAGAGTCTTGGCCAGCCAAACGAACGTGAACCCCATCCCATAATAAACTTGCAAAAGCTAAATGTTCGGCCATAGCCCAGTCAAAAGATCCCTCGCCATCAATCATGGTAGCACGTTTTTCAATCAGTTTGCTAAGTTGCGGCAACAAGTTGAAACCCTCTGGAACGAGGGTGAGGTTTTCCACCAGTTGTTTCAGTAGACCGTCTGGAATGGAGGTATTGTGTAGCGCGAAAAAGTCAGATTTTTTTGCAGCACTAAATTTTGACCACACGCCATCAAAAACACTTTCTGAAGCCAATTTGGGAGTGTTGCGAGTTGATTCTAAAGAGCTGCTCAAACTCAACTTAAAGGACTCTTCCATCTCCACCGCGACAGAAGCTTCAAGATGACCACGTTCCAGCAAACTCTTTAAGTAGATTTCACGCGGGGTTGGTTTTTTGCGAATGATTTTGTAGTCGAGCGGACTCGTAAAGGAGGGTTCATCGCCTTCGTTATGACCGTGCTTGCGATAGCAGACAATGTCGATCACCACATCTATTTTAAATTCATACAAATATTCCAAGCCGACTCGAATCGCGTGGATCACACCTTCTGGATCCTCGCCATTGACGTGAAAAATGGGTGCGCCAATGATCTTTGCTATATCGGTGCAGTAACGACTAGAGCGACCTTCTTCAGGTTTCGCGGTAAAACCGATTTGATTGTTCACCACAATATGCAGGGTTCCACCAACCTTATAACCCGGCAATCGGGCCATTTGAAAGCATTCGTAAACCACACCTTGTCCAGCAATAGAAGCATCGCCGTGGATGAGAATGGATAAAATTTTATTTCGTTTGCGATCGTTTTTTAACGTCTGTTTAGCGTGGGTTTTTCCCAAAACAACAGGGTTAACAGCTTCAAGATGAGAAGGATTGGCGGCAAGTGACACGATGACATCTTTGCCGTTGCGACGCTTGAGTTTAGAAGTGAATCCCTTGTGATACTTTACATCGCCAGAAGTTTCTTGCTGAGTGCCAAAATCATCCTCAAATTCTGAAAAGACTTCACTGTAATCTTTGTGAAGTATATTGGTCAATACATTGAGTCTTCCGCGATGTGGCATGCCTATGAGAAATTCATTGATGCCGAGATCAGAACCAAAGTCAATGGCATCACCCAATGCCGCAATAAGCACTTCTGCGCCCTCAAGACTAAAACGCTTTTGACCAACATATTTGGTGTGGAGAAACTTTTCGAATAATTCTGCCCTAGAGAGATGGTCCAAAATGGACAATTTATCGTCTTTGGTCAAGTTAGGACGATTGAGAGTAGGCTCTATTTTATTTTGGAACCAAGTGAAAGACGCTGGATCGAACAAATGCATGTATTCAATCGCCACCGTTGAGCAATAGATCTCTCTTAAAACTTTGAGAATCTGCCGCAATGGGGCCCGCGGGCTTTCCAGTAAACCATCGGTGGGGAAATCTCGGTCAAGGTCTTCGGGCGTAAATCCAAAACGATTGATCTCTAAAGTGGGATGATCGCGATTGTCATCGCATTCAACCAGAGGATTGGTATTGGCGATGATATGACCTTGGCGGCGGTACTCGCGAATCAGTCTTGAAATGCGCAAGACGTCTGCGCTATCATCATTTTGAGAGCTGCCATCAGCGCCCAATTGACGCGCCATCTCAAAGCCTTTAAAAAAGTTGGACCAACTTGAATCAATCGAATCGGGATCTTGCAGAAACTGGCCATAGAGCTGATCCAAGTACTGAACGTTTGAAAAGTTTGCCGAACTAAAGTGGCTCTGCGACATGGGTTTTTATAGAGGGAACGAAAACTTTCAATACACCAGCATTGAATTGGGGGCAAAATAGCAGACCGTAAATTTAATCCAGACGTATCTCGAGAACACTTGATTTATCCACTTTTAATTCACCCGTTTGCAGAAAAATTTTAAAACTTTCAGCTTCAAAGGTTTGATCATCTTTGATCACTTTTGAAAGTTTATCGGAAGAGACGTTGATCACTTCCGTTTTGTGATCGTAATCTAAACGATCGCACCAAGCTTTAATTTTTTTTGCAGTTTCTTCGCAATAAACTTGCCCTTCACCGTGCATCGACTTTAAGGTTCGTTTGCCCTTTATCTCTTCATACTCGACATTTAGCAACTGACATTTCATGAGCAACGTGTCCATCGTGATGACGACATTTCCCTTGAAACTGGCTTTTTGAGATTCGGTCGCGAGCACCATGCCATCTTGAGACTTGATATTTATTTTTTTATTTGTCAGATCTTTTTTGGGCAAGACGGGTTCAGCCACCAACGACTGACCCACACAAAACAAGCTGAAAACGAAGGGTAGTAGTTTCATGGTTGATAGTCCAATTCAGAAAAACCAAAGGTGGTCAATAAATAGGGATGAAGTTCAAGCGAGCCACGTTCTGCGCTGAGTGTAGACAACTCATCTTTAGCCTCAAATTTTACAGGAAAGTTGACGGTTTGGGATTGTAAATCGATGTCGGCCTGTTCGGTTCTAACATGTCGATTGAGAACGGACTGTGCGTGCACATTGCCCATCATTTGACAAGCTTTAGCATCACCTGCAATCAAAGCCTGATTAGCTTTAATAGTTATCGCACCTTGAACGAAAAAAAATTCTAACGTAGGATTTGTAACTGCGGTTTTGGAATCGGCGCTGTAGGTAGCAGAATCACCTTCGAGTCGCCACTGCGAAATGCCTTCCTTATTGTAATGAATGTAAACGAATGATTTGGCCTCACTGCCTTTGAGTGAATCTAAAGCACTGTTTTCTGAACATAGGTACAAGCTGGAGCATAAAAGTGCTGCCAATGCGCCTATTAAGCTACTCTTCTTTAAAAAAGTCTTTGAGTTTATCAATCCAACTCTGGCGTTTAGGGCCCACCGTTATATGTTCACTTTCAGCGTAGGCTTTCAATAATTCTTTTTGTTTATCATTGAGCTTCTTTGGAATTTCAACGTGAATTTCAACCATTTGATCTCCCGTGCCGTGTCCATGCACATTGGGAAAGCCCTGTGAACGCATGCGGAAGATTTGCCCGTTTTGAGTGCCTGGCGGAATGGTCATGGTGCTCTTTCCTTTCAGTGTAGGGATCTGCACTTCTGCGCCTAAAGCTGCCTGAGTAAAAGTGATCGGCAATTGACAAAAAACATTGTCACCATCGCGTTCAAAAATGGCATGAGCCTGAACCTGAATGTAGCACATCAAGTCGCCACGTATAGATCCCGCCGGTCCTGACTCTCCTTCACCTTGCACTCTTAGACGCGAACCATCTTCGATGCCGGCTGGAATTTTTATTTCGACATTGACTCGCTTTGGAACACTACCTGAACCAGAACAACTGCCACACGGTGCTTCGATCATTTTTCCATTGCCATGGCATTTTGGACACGTGGTGCGAACACTGAAAAAGCCTTGACTTTGCGTGATCTCACCATTGCCTTTACAGTAAGGACAGGTGATAGGAGACGTGCCAGGCTTAGCACCACTTCCCTTACAAGTCTCACAATTCTCATTGCGATTCAAACTGATGGTTTTAGTGCAGCCCGTTGCCGCTTCTAAAAAGGTGATGCTGATCTGGCAACGCAAACTCGCACCTTGCTGTTGGCGGCGTTTGCCTCCGCCACCACCAAAGAAATCTTCAAAAATACTGCCGCCACCGCCATGACCTCCAAAGATATCTCCAAAATTTTTAAAGATATCTTCCATTGAGGCACCACCAGAAGAAAAACCTCCTCGGAGTCCATCGTGACCGTATTGATCGTATTTGGCCTTTTTATCCTCGTTGGAAAGGACGTCATAAGCCTCAGCAGCTTCTTTAAATTTCTCCTCCGCTTCTTTATCACCCTGATTGCGATCAGGATGGTATTTAAGGGCGAGTTTCCGATATGATTTTTTTATTTCATCTTTGGATGCGTTTTTTGCTACACCCAAGACCTCGTAGTAGTCTCTCTTACTCATTTTAAGTGATGGGTTCTAGATCGAAGAAAAGGCAAGCACAGAATTATGGCCGCCAAAACCAAGCGAGTTGGACAAAACTCTTTTAAGTTTTTTCTCTTTAGCATAGTTGGGAGTGTAGTCCAAATCACACTCCACGTCAGGCTCATTTAAATTGATGGTTGGGGGAATGATACTGTCCATCATCGCTTTAATGGAGAAAACGGCTTCAATGCCACCCGCTGCGCCCAAGGCATGACCTGTACAAGATTTGGTGCTTGAAATGGAAATATTTTTAGCGTTATGCCCAAAGACACTTTTAATGACCATGGTTTCAACCATGTCACCGCGTGGCGTACTTGTGCCGTGAGCATTGATGTAGTCGACATCCTCCAGATTCCATCCCGCTTCTTTAAGCGCCGCACGCATGGCGGCAGCGCCACCGGCACCGTCTTCAGCAGGAGCGGTGATGTGATAGGCATCCCCTGATGCACCATAACCATCGAGCATAGCGTAAATTTTAGCTCCTCTCGCTTTGGCTTTGTCGTAGTCTTCCAAGACGAGAATGCCACTTCCCTCAGCGAGCACAAAGCCATCGCGAGTTCTATCAAAAGGTCGCGATGCTTCTGTTGGATCACCCTCCCAAGTTGAAAGCGCCTTAGCGGAACAAAATCCACCCAGACTTAAAATCGTGATCGCCGCCTCTGAACCGCCAGTTACCATGGCGTCAGCAAACCCTTGCTTGATAAGACGATAAGCTTCTCCCATCGAGTGATTTGCGCTAGCGCAAGCAGTGACCACAGAAAAATTCGGGCCTTTGAAGCCGTTATAAATGCTAACTTGCCCAGCAGCTGCATTGCACATCATTTTAGGCACGACAAACGGAGAGATTCGACGTGGTCCTTTTTCGAAGTACTTGCTTAAGTTTTCTTCAATGGTCGCCAATCCACCCACGCCACTGCCAATAACGACTCCGATGCGATCTGCGCCATAATCTGCAACGCTGAGACCTGAGTCTTTGATGGCTTCATCTGCCGCGATGATGGCAAATTGGCTGAAGCGGTCGAGCTTGCCCAGCTCACGAGCCGGAATCACCGTAGTGGGCTCGAAATTTTTTACTTCACCAGCAATGTGCACAGAGTAGCCCTCTGTGTTCATTTGGGTGATTTGTGCGATGCCGCTAATGCCTTTAGTTACAGCATTCCAAGAAGAAGCGACGCTGTTCCCTAGTGGAGTAACAGCACCGAGCCCGGTTACGGCAACGCGACGAGTCATTCAGATACGAGTTTTTCGATAAATGAAATGGTATCACCAACAGTTTTAATGCCTTGTTCGTCGTCGGGAATGGTGATCGAGAATTTATCTTCAAATTCCATAACCATCTCTGCAACGTCGAGAGAATCTGCTCCCAAGTCGTCAACGTAGTTGCTTGTATCAGTAATTTTTGCAGGCTCTACATCAAATCGTTCTGCAACAATTTTGATGACTTCCTCGCGAATGTTTTCCGACATGATCAATGCCTCAAAGATGTAGAATTTTGGCCGAGTAGGCTAAGGTTGAATAGGATTAGGCAAGACTAGCTAAAACAGGAAATAAGCTCTTCTCGATTGGATATTGCCTTAAGCTCAACATCCTTGGAAATACGCTTGATCAATCCCGATAAAATCTTGCCTGTTCCTAGCTCGACAAACTTTTTCACGGCTTGCTGATCCACCAAATTCGAAATGGATTGCGACCACCGTACCGGTGAGGTGAGCTGCCTGACAAGTGTTTCAACCACGATGGCGGGATCATGCGCTTGGGCGCTGACATTGGATATAACCGTAGCTGCTTTGGAATTGATTGAACAGTTTTTCAAAAAATCTTTTAAGACTTCTGCCGCAGGTGCCATAAGCGGACTGTGAAAAGCGCCCGCAACTTTCAAAGGCAAGACCCGCCGCGCTCCAGCTTCTTTCATAAGCACTATGGCCCTTTCCAAAGCGGCATTGTCACCGGAAATGACCACTTGACCAGGCGCATTGTAGTTGGCTCCTTGCAAAACCCCGTTTTCTCTGGCTCGGTCACAAACGGCTTCAATGACTTCATCGTCCAAACCCAAAATGGAAACCATGCCACCAGGATTCGTGTCGCAGGCGGATTGCATGGCTTTGCCGCGAATCACCAAGGCTTGCATGACATCGCTAAAAGACATCGCCCCGCAACCATATAGCGCGCTAAACTCGCCAAGACTGAGGCCCAAATGGTAATCGGCGTGAAATTCAGGTTGTTGCTGTTGCAGTGCTTCGCATACGAGAGCGCTGTGCAAAAATAGCGCCGGCTGACAGTATGCCGTGGATTGCAAAAGCTCTTCTGGGCCATCGGTCATGATTTTGCTGAGTTCAAAGCCACATATTTCATCAGCTTGCCTAGCTAAAGGCGAGTCTAAAAAATCGGCTCCCATACCCATCGCTTGAGCGCCTTGGCCTGGATAAACAAAAGCAGTTTTCAAGAAAATTGGCTCCTAGAAAATGTTATGGACTGAAAGTTCTAATTAGCCTTGCCATTCAAGTGCTAACCCACCCCAAGTGAAACCTGCACCAAAAGCAAGGCAGAGAATTTTGTCTCCGGCTTTAAATCTCGATTGCGCCTCACTCATGGCCAATGGGATTGAAGCTGCTGAAGTATTCCCATAACGATCGATATTGACGATCACGCGCTCCATATCCAAACCAAGACGGTCAGCTGCTGATTTGATCAAGCGCACGTTGGCCTGATGCGGCACAAGCCAATTGACCTCTTCTTTGCTCCAACCCGCTCTTTCAAGGGTTTTTTCCGCACTCATGGCCATGCCCCGAACGGCATGCTTAAAGACTTCTTTGCCTTCCATGCTCAAATACATGTCATTTGGGTTTTTCAATTCGTGCTGTGGGAATTTGCTGCCACCACCTGGGCGATAAAGCAATTCTATCAATCTACCGTCACCTCCAGAGTAAGCTGCAACGAGTTTGGCGATGCCAGACTCTGAATTTAACACCAAACTCCCCGCCCCGTCACCAAATAGGATACAAGTATTGCGATCGTGATAATTTAACAGACTTGAAAATTTTTCGGTGCAAGCAAAGAGAATCGTCTTGTATCTCCCTGTAGCTAAAAAGCCCTCACAAACCTCCATTCCATAAATGAAGCCTGAACAAGCGGCATTGATGTCAAAAGCCATGCAATCGGAAGCTTCCAAATGAGCTTGCAAATAACTAGCAGCTCCTGGCAAGGTGGTGTCTGGCGTGCAGGTGGCAACCACAATGGCGTCCAGATCTTTAGCACTTAAACTTGCTTTTCTAAGTGCCTCAAAACTACAGTGTTTGGCTAAATCTGACGCGCCTTCACCCTTTTCAGCAATGGCACGTTCGCGAATGCCCGTGCGCGAGACGATCCACTCATCATTGGTATCGACCATTTTCTCCAAATCCGCATTGCTGAGGCGTTTTGGCGGGGCGTAATGAGCGAGAGATTTTATGTATAGCGACATTAGATAGGGCAGATTTACTGCTGCGCCAGTCTGGCTTTCATTGCGTCTTGTAAACCCAAGATGAGTTCTTGCTCGGCTCTTTGCAATGCACTACAAATAGCTTCTTTTCTCGCATTGCCATGACCGATTAGAACCAAACCCTGCACACCAAGCAAACGTGAGGCACCACGCGATTCAGGGTCGTGACGAGAAGCCAATGAAGAAATGACCCAACTTGCTTTTGTTGTTTGCCACTGGTCAAGTGAACTCTCGAGGCGTTCTTTAAAGGACTCAAATAGCATGTTAGCAAGGCTTTCAGCCGATTTTAAAATCATATTGCCCACCATGCCAGAGCATATCACCACGTCAGCGCCACCATCAAAAACTTGACCGCCTTCAACATTTCCCAAGAAATTAAAATCCCCTTGCTCGAACAACTCGCGAGTGGCTTTCAAGGAGGCGTCCCCTTTGCTATTTTCCGAGCCAATGTTGAGCAAGCCTATACGGGGGTTCATGATGCCCAATGAAAGTTGCGAATAGACATCAGCCATGAGAGCAAACTGAAACAACTGCTCTGGCCGACAAATGAGGTTTGCCCCGACATCCATTAGCAATCCAAAGCCATTGCGATTGGGAATGATCGCAGCTAAACCAGCGCAAGAAGCCCCCTCTATCAGCCCAAGCTTTAAACGAGCGGCAGCCACAGCGGCACCGGTGTGTCCGAAACTCACTACGGCCTGAACATCTTTACGTCGCAACGCATCCATAGCCACGCTGATGGAGCTATTCTTTTTTTGTTTTACTGCTGAAACCGGCGACTCATCAAAATTGATACGACTATCAGCTTCAATCCACTCCAAACGACTTTGCAGATCTAAGCTCAAATTCATTTGCACAAATTTGAAATGCTCTGCCGTGGTAGCCAAACAAACCACAGCATTGGCATTGTGTGTTAGAAATTCGAAGAGGGCCTCAGAACACTCCTCAGGAACAACCTCACCGCCCAATCCATCTAGGGCAATTCTAGTTGCTTTGGAAGCCAACGAAACGGAGCTATACGCGCTTTCCAGACCTCGGCACGGCAGTCTGGAACAAGATAATACTATACCGAAATACTGCGGTCTTTATCGTAGTAACCACAATGCGAACAAACGCGGTGAGAAGCCTTAGACTGTTTGCAACTAGGGCAAAATGTGAATACGGGTGCCTCTAGAGCATGATGCGAACGACGTTGGTTTTTTGATGATTTGGATGTTCTGCGCTTTGGATGTGCCATCTTTTGCTCCGTGCCGATTTCAAAAAAAGGGGTGGCGCATCATGTTGGCATCGGTGATTTGTCAAAATCAGCCTAAAAAGTCATTTTTATCTCGCGATGAAACCCTGTTTACCAAACTTTTTATAGCGATTCACCCAATCCGAATTTTGAGCTTTTTGCATAAATAGGGCTAACATTTGGCTGCATGGCCTCCAAATCTTGAATGCGCTTATCGTGGCTAGGGTGAGTAGACAAGAAACCAGGCACTTTCGAATCTGAGCCCATCTTCATGCGACGCCACAAATTTGGGGCTTCTTTTGGGTCATAACCAGCATGAGCCATCATTTTAAGCCCCATGTTGTCGGCTTCAGATTCATGGGTTCTAGAATAGGGCAACATAAAACCTAATTGCAATCCATAGCCACCAACAGCCATGGCAAGGGTTTTTGTTAGTTCTGAAGTTTCAGAATGGTCTAAGGCAACTTCACCCAATTTTAAAACCACAGAACTCAATTGACTTTGCGTGACGCGTTCATTGCTGTGTTTCAAAAGAGCATGAGAGACTTCATGGCCCATCACAGCAGCAAGGGCTGCTTCGTTTTGACAAACTTTCAAGATTCCGGTGTAAATTCCAATCTTGCCACCGGGCATACAAAAAGCATTCACCGTGTTCGGTTCATCGAAAAGAGTGACCTCCCATTTAAAACCTTTGCTTTCATCAGGATAGAGTGCTGTAGCGGCTGCAATCACACGCTGACCAACCCGTTGGTTTATTTTGGTCCACTTTGAATTGTTGGAGATTTTGCTTTTTTTCTTTAAGTCACCATAAGCCGTAGCACTCTGCTCATTTAGTGATGAATCTGAGGCATACGTCATGGCCAAACGGCCTTCTGCATTGCGCTGACAACCACAATCGACGAGGGTTAAGGAAAGCAACATCAAAATTACGATAGTTTTCATTGATTGAATTGAAAAATTGTTTTAGGACTAGTGATTGAAAAAAGATTTTGATGGAGAAGACGAGTCTTCAAAGAATTTAGACAAGGTTAACCAAAAAAAATCTATTCTTAAAATCTAAACTATGATTTTGAATACTATCAAAACACTTAGTCTGCTTTATATTTTCTAACCGTACTTTAGGACGTGAACACAACGGTGTGATCAAATGCTCACCGAAATCAACCTTTGCGTACCTCTCCAAGGCTCTAGGATCCAATCTGAAGTCCTTAATTTTATCCAATTAGCAAATAAGAAGACGTTATTGTTAATGATAATTGGCCTTGTACTTAAAGTCGTCAATCAGCGAAACGTCATACCCGCGCAGGCGGGTATCCAGAACGACGTAAAAGCTACACCAACCTAGATTCCCCCGCCTTCACGAGGGCAGACTCTTCGGGCTCCGCCCTCC
>Ga0172372_10010733_pt1 | contig 11703 bp, 9 predicted proteins | sample LakKiv5m_2_FD_114544 | JGI IMG/M metagenome (GOLD analysis project Ga0172372, IMG submission 114544) | Freshwater microbial communities from Kabuno Bay, South-Kivu, Congo - kab_092012_9.5m | ecosystem: Environmental > Aquatic > Freshwater > Lake | place: Democratic Republic of the Congo... | reverse complement strand
CCGATAGTTAAACCCGTCCCTTATACCGGACCCTAATCCCGGCCCCAATCCCGGCCCCAATCCCGGCCCCTAATCCCGGACCCTCCCAAAACGAGGCGGGCCCGGTCTTGCGACCGGGCCCGCGTTCCAATCAGGCAGAAACGGGGCAGGAGCCCCGCGTCGGGTCACTTGATGGTGACCTTCGCACCCGCGCCCTCGAGAGCGGTCTTGAGCTTGTCGGCGTCTTCCTTGGAGATCTTCTCCTTGACGGCCTTGGGAGCGCCATCCACCAGGTCCTTGGCCTCCTTCAGACCCAGGCCAGTGGCCTCGCGGACCACCTTGATCACCTGGATCTTGTTGGCGCCGCCGTTGTCCAGGATGACATCGAACTCGGTCTGGGCCGCCGCGGCCGCCGCGCCGCCGCCGCCGCCGCCACCAGCCGCAGCCATCATGACCGCGCCGCCGGCCGCCGGCTCGATGCCGTACTTGCTCTTCATGTAGTCGGCCAGATCCACAGCCTCCTTCAGGGTCAGGCTGGCGATCTCGTCGCCGATCTTGGTCACCTTCGCTTCGAACGTCTTCGTCTCTTCGGACATGTCTCAAACTCCTGTGCCGCTCCCGAGAGGCGCCGGACCTTCCGGCGTTTGACCCGAATGGGCCTGTCGGGACGTGGCGAAAAGGTTCCTGAATTGCGGATCAGGCCTGAGCGGCGATCGTCTCGCCCGCCTCCAGCTTCCGCTGAATCTCCTTCACGATGCCCAGGACCCGGCTGGCCGGGCCCTTCACCGCGCCCACCACGTTGCGGGCCGGCGACAGCACCAGGGTGATCACCTTGGCCTGCGCCTCCTCGCGCGTGGGGTACTTGCTCAGGGCGTCCACACCGGCCGCACCCTCAAAGGTGATGCCGTCCATGATGGCCGCCTTGAACTGCAGCGAATCCTTGGTCTTGGCCCACTCCACGATCTCGCGGGCCAGCGCCACCACGCTCTCTCCACCGTAGACCAGGGCGCTGGGGCCCTTGAGGAACTTGGAGAGCCCCTCGAGCGGGGTTCCGGTGAAGGCCTTGCGGGCGAGCGTGTTCTTGACCACGCTCACGCGGATCTTCTTGCGCACCATCTCGGTGCGCAAACTGTTGTTGGTGACCGCGTCCATGCCGCGGATCTCCACCAGGACGCCGCCCTCGACGCCGTCGAAACGGCCCTGGTACTGGCGGACGATGAACTGCTTGATGGGCTTGCTCATGGCATTGGCTCCGGTTTCAGGCGACCACCTGCACGCCGGGACTCATGGCGGCGCTGATGACGCACTTCTTGAGGTACATGCCCTTGACGCTGGCCGGGCGGGCCTTCTGGATGACGGCGATGAAGTGCTCCAGATTGGCCACGAGCTTGTCGTCGCCAAAGCTCATCTTGCCGATGACGCAGTGCACGTTGCCGCCGTCGTCGTTGCGATATTCCTGCTTGCCGGCGGCGTACTCGCGCACGGCATCGGCCACGTTGGGGGTGACGGTTCCGGCCTTGGGGCTGGGCATGAGGCCCTTGGGTCCGAGCACCTTGCCCAGCTTGCTGACCACGCGCATCATGTCCGGGCTGGCCACGGCCACGTCAAACTCCATCCACCCGCCCTCGATGCGGGCCACCAGTTCCTCGCCACCGGCCTCGACGGCTCCGGCGGCCTTGGCCGCGGCCGCCTTGTCGCTCTGGCAGAAGCAGACCACGCGGGCGCTGCGACCGATGCCGTGCGGCATGGCGATCGAGCCGCGCAGGGCCTGATCGGCCGCCTTGGGATCGATGCCCAGGTTCACGACCACGTTCACCGTCTGGTCGAACTTGGGGGCCTTGAACCCGCGGAGGGCCTTGACGGCCTCGACGGGGGACATGGGATTGGCGGGACGCTTTTCCAGGCTGGCCGTCATGCGGCGGCTGAAGCGGCGGGACACCTTCTTCTTGGTCATGGTGCTCATGGGTTCAGGCCTCCACCGTCACGCCCATGCTCCGGGCGGTGCCTTCCACGATCCGCATGGCGCTCTCCACGCTGGCCGTGTTCAGGTCCTTCAGCTTCTCCTCGGCGATCTTGCGGACCTGGTCCTTGCTCAGCTTGCCGACCTTGACGGTGTTGGGCTGGCCGGATCCCTTCTCGATCTTCAGGGCCGAAGCGATCATCACGCTCACCGGGCTGGACTTGATCTCCAGCTCGAACGTGCGGTCGGCGAACACGGTGACCACGCAGCCGACCACGCGGCCGTTCAGGTCGCGGGTCTTCTCGTTGAACTGCGTGATGAACTGGCCCGGGTTGACGCCGTTGGCGCCGAGCACCGGTCCCAGCGGCGGGGCCGGGGTGGCCTTCCCGCCGGGGGCCATGATCTTGAAAACCTTTGCAACCTTCTTGGCCATGGGTTCCTACCTCCCACGACGCGGGCCTCCAACCAGGAGGCATGCCGGCTCAGCCAGGAGACCGGCGCCGCGCCGTAGTTCAAACGGCGTGCGATGTCGAGCCGAACAGGCTAGCCGAAGCCCTGCGGCCACGCAAGGGGCTTGGGTGGGTCCAATCCCGGCTCGCTCTCAGGCGGAGCCCGGATCCTGAACGACTCCCAGGTACTCAGGTCCCAAAATTCAGCAGCAGGATGCCGATGTCGCCGCCTTCGACCTCTCCGGAGCCGTCCAGGTCGCTGGAGCAGTCACAGGGGCCATTGCCCAGCCGCTGGCCGCCCCACGGGTCTCCGTAGCAACTGGTCGAGCCGTCGCAGGCCTGGCCGTACTCCAGCAGGAGTTGGCCGATGTCGCCCGCGTCCACGCCGCCCGATCCGTCCAGGTCGAAGATGGTGCCGCCGTTGGTGAAGGCGGAGGCCGGCACGGGCACCTTGCTGCCACCTGGGGGTGTCCAACGCAGAAGCAGTCCGCACGAGCCGGTGGCCTCGAAGTACTCCACCCGGATGCCGTGCCTGCCGGCCTTGGTGAACACGGTGTCGGCCCTCTCGCTGTAGGCGTGCAGGCCGTCGTGATCGATCACCAGCTCGCCGTCGATGAACAGGCGGGAGCCCGCGTCCGAGGTGAGTGACCAGAGCCACATGCCGCTGCTCGGCACCTCGATCCAGCCCTCGAAGACCGCCGCCACGTTGTCGGCGAGTCCGCTGCCGACGCAGGGCCCCGTGGTGGTGGTGAAACCAAGGTTCGCCACGCCGCCGATCAGGGTGGGCGTGAGGGCGTCAAAGTCCGGGAGTGCGGTCAGGCCTGCGGCTTCGTAGTAGCGGGCGTGCAGGCCTGGGGTCTCGCCAACCACGGTTCCGCCCCCGAACGGCGACAGCACGAACCAGCGGGCCGAGACCTCGGCGGAACTGCTGGACTCGTTGCCACTGGTGTCCACGGACGTGACCACGTAGAAGTAGGTCTGTCCGTTCTGCAGCCCGACGTCCGCGAAGGCGTTGCCCTGCAGGTTGCTCGAGGAGACCAGCGATCCGCGTTGTCCCGCGGTCTGCGAGCGGTACACGCGGAATCCCGACAGGTCGTTCACGTTCGGCGGGTTCCAGGAGATCGAGATGCCGTTCTCTCCGGCGGAGGCGCTCACCGACGACGGCGGCGGCGGCGGAACCGTGTCCTCGCCGTTGGAAGGCGGCGTGAGCAGCATGGCCCGATAGGCGTCGACCCGGCCGAATCCGAACGTGTCATCGACGCCGGGCGCTCCCAGGTCCTTGCAACTGTCACGGAGCACCTGCTCCACCTGGGCAGGTGACAGGTTGGGGTTGCGTGACCAGATCAGGCCACAGAGACCCGCCACGATGGGGCATGAGAAACTGGTGCCGCTGCTGTAGGTGTAGCTGTTGTTGCCGCTCCAGCTGGTGGTGCGGATGCTCACGCCGGGGGCCACCAGATCGATGAGCGATCCGTAGTTGGAGAACGAAGCCAGCCGATCCGCACTGTCGGTGGCGCCCACCACGATCACGCTGTCATCGCGGTTGCCGTTGTAGATGGTGGCATCGTTGCCCGCGGCCCACACCAGCAGCGCACCCAGGCCCCGCAGATAGGAACCGGTGGTGTTGACCGAACTGCTGGTGACCCCGCTGTAGCTGACGCTGGCCACCCGGTCACCCGCCTCGGCCGCCCGCCTTGCAGCCAGGGTCAGGTTGGAAAGGCTTGCGTCGCCGCTGCTGGCGTCGGTCACCCGCATGGTGCGGTGGCCAAGTCCCCAGCCCACGCCCGCCACGCCGCGCGCGTTGTTGCCAGTGGCCGCGGCGCAGCCCGAGCAGGCGGTGCCGTGACCGTTGATGTCCTCGATCGGACCGCCCTCGCTCTCCCAGCGCATGCTCGGCACGTGGTAGCCGTTGCGGCGGTTGTCGAGAAGGTCCAGGTGACCCGTACGGATGCCCGTGTCGCAGATGGCCACCACAATGGCGGAAGAGCCCGTCTCCAACTCCCACGCGTCGCAGGAGTCCATGATGTTGGACGCATGGTGCCACTGCTGGCTGAAGTTGGTGTCGTTGGGGCAACCCACGGGAAACACCGTCCAGTCCGGCTCCACGTACTCGAAGTTGCCTCCCGCCATCAGTCGCGCCGCGGTCAGGTTCTCGTTCTCGCCAGCGGGCACCTGGATCAGGTACTCGTCGACCTCCGGGAAGTGGTTGAGCACGTCGAAGGCGTTCAGTTCCTCGATCGCCGCGGCTCGCATCGCCTCGGCGGCGTCGGTCGCCAGCCCCAGTCGCGGGCCGTTGGCGGCCTGCACCGGTCGCGCCACCAGAACGCCGCGAAACTGTCGAACCCCGGGGACCTCGGTGAACAGCTCGATCGCCGGAACCACCACAGCATCCAGTCCGTCGCCGTCACGCAACGGGCTGGCTTGTTCACCACGCGGGGTGCCCGAGGCGAAGCCCAGCGAGGCCAGAGCCACCAGGGTCAGCGATGCGAATCGGAGGGAGGTCATGCCCATATGCGATTTCTACGGGCTTCCCAACGGCTGGACACCACCATCATGCTGAAAATGTCCGGAAATTCCCGCCCCCTCACACCCGGAAATGGGATCCCATCCCGGCTCAATCCGAGGGTCTCCGCGACCGGGAACGCAAGAAACCACGACGAAAAGGACCAATCGTCACGAGAAGTTCAGCAACAGCAGGCCGATGTCACCTGCATCCACGGCGCCGGAACCGTCGAGGTCCTCCGGGCAGTCGCAGGGACCGTCACCCAGTCGCTGGCGACCGATTGGATCGCTGTAGCAAGGCCGGGCGGCGGCCGAGCAGTCCACCCCGTACTGAAGCAGCAGCAGGGCGATGTCGCCCGCATCCACGCTGCCCGAGCCGTCCACGTCGTAGATGGCACCGCCGTTGCTAAGGGCAGAGGCAGGCACCGTGACCTTGGATCCGCCCGGCTGCGTCCATCGCAGGATCAGGCCGCAACTGCCAGTGGCCTCGAAGTAGCGGACCTGCACAAAGTGCCGTCCGGCCGCGGTGAACACGGTGGCGCCCTTCTCGGAATAGCTGTGCAGGCCATCGTGATCGACCACTAGACGGCCGTTGATCCACAACTGGCTGCCCGCATCCGAAACCAGGGCCCACAGGTAGGAGCCAGAGGTCGGCACGGTCACCCAGCCCTCGAACACGGCACCGACGTTGTCGTTGCGGCCACTCCCCACGCACGCACCGGTGGTGCTGGTGTAGGCCAGATTGGCCACGGTGCCCCCAAACTGATAGGGCGTGAGCAGGTCGAAGTCGGGCAGGATGGTCGGGTTGGTCAACGCGAAATAGCGGGCCCGCAGACCGGCCGTCTCTCCCGCCACCGGGCCTGAGAAGCCAAGCAGCGAGGGCCGTACGTCGATGCTGACGGTCACCGTGGACGAGGACTGGGCGCTGGCATCCCGCAGCCGATACGTGAAGGAGTCGGCGCCGGAGACGCCTGCGGGCGGCAGGTAACGGATGGCGGGGCCGCCACCGGGCCCGCCCGAGGGATCCACGGCAAGCGGCACGCCGAGCGTGCTGGAGGCCGGCAGATTGGTGATGGTGACGCTCTCGCAGTTGCTGGCCAGGTCGTTGGCCAGCACGTCCAGCATGCTCTCGAAGCCCTCCTGGGCCGTGAAGGCGTCGGCCAAGGCCACCGGCAACGCCACCGCGGGCGCGGTGCAGCTGCGGCTGCCCACATGGCTCACGATGGTGGTGATGTTGGCCGTGGCGAAGTTCATGTTGATGTTGGACACCCCGCCCGTGCACAGATGGCAGTAGCTCATGATGGTGCCCTGGGTGCGCAGCGAGCAGTCGTTGTTGCCGCATCCGTCCACCCCGATGTCATGCGTGTGCTGGGCGCTCAGGTTGTGGCCGATCTCGTGGGCCACCAGGAAAAGATCCCAGTTCTGGCTGTTGCGGCTCACGATCGGGTACGGGAACGATCCGGCCAGGTCGGCCGACACGGAGTAGCCGAAGCCGCTGGACACGCTGTCGCATGTGCTGCTCAGGTAGGCGCAGCCCCCTCCGAGTCCCCGGCCCGAGAGCATGGCGGTGAGCGCGCGGGGCGTGGAGCGCATGTTGGCGTTCCAGTAGGTGCGCAGTTCGCCCAGCTGGTTGGCACCGGAGCCGCCGCAGGTCCCGGTCTGGGTCCACGGATCGGTGGTGGTCCACCACCGCAGGTAGGACAGGGCGGGACGGCCCTCGAAGTCGCGGCGATAGATGTCCATCAGGGCCGCGGTCATGGTGGCCACGTAGGCGCTGGCGGTGGTGGTGTTGCCGCCGAACTTGGCCAGCAGTTCCTGATCCGTCTCGTAGGCCAACGGGATCTGGCGGCAGGTGCCTGCGGCCATCTTGGCCACGGTCGGCGGCATCTCAAACTCCAGATCGTCCATCGCCTCCGCCTGGGGTGTCAGGGCGCCGTTGCAGATGAAGGGAGCCACCTCCAGCGCGTTCGCGTTGGAGACCATGGGCACGTCGCCGCCCGCGGGATCACCCGAACTGATGAACTCAAGGCGGCCTTGGAACTGCACGTATCCATGGAGCCCTGCGGCGCTGCGAGCCAGGAAGGCCACCGAGTCCGGCGCGCCCGCCACCGAGCCACGCCATGCGGAGATCGCGGGCAACTCCAGCTCGCGCTCCACGGTGCCACCGTCGGCGGCCGCCTCCATGACCACGATCCGCGCGCCGGGCGCGTAGGGATCGACGCGCTGCAGGCGAAGATCCACGGTGGAACCGTCGGAGAGCGGCACCTCGTCAAGCCACGCGGCGTCACGCAGGTCCATGACGGCCCAGGCAGCCTCGTCGATCGCGATCGCGGCACTGCCCTCGGGCGCGGGTTCACCCGTGGCGATGATCGCCCGCACGCGGGTCGGCAGATCGATCACGGGCTCGGGCTCCGGGGCCACGGCCACCACGCCAGCGGGCTTGGCCACGGTGACCTTGCCCCGGCCGGGCTGGGCGTCCGCCGCCAGCAGGAGTGCGAGCGGGGATAGCACAGCGACGGCGACGAGCGAGGCCTTCATGTGCGGACCATAGCCCGGCTTCGGGAGTTCACAAAATCCGATCCTGAAGAACGGGATTATCGGATGGAGTCGGCTTTGGACTGCGCCAAGGCCACCATCACCGCCACCCCGGTCTCCATCGCGTCATCGTTGAAATCGAACGCGGGATCGTGCAATGGGGGGCAGGGGCGTTGTGGGTGGTCAAGGCCCAGGGCAAGGAAGCAGGCGGGAACGTGCGCACCGTAGAACGCGAAATCCTCGGCACCCATCACGGGCGGGCCGAATTCGGTCACCGCGTCGGCGCCGAGCGAGGAGCGGGCCACGCGCTCGAAGTGCTCGAAGGCCCCGGCATGGTTCACGGTGGCAGGCGTGGATGGCAGGAAGGCGACCTCCGCACGCAGTCCAAGCGCCGCGGCGGTGTGCTCGGCGCACGCCTGCAGCCTGGTGCGAAGGTGCTGGCGCACGCTCTCGCTGAACGTGCGGATGGTTCCCAGCATCTGGGCGTGCGCAGGGATCACGTTGAACGCCTCGCCCGCGTGGATGCTCCCCACCGTGACCACGGCGGCCTGCTGCGGATCCACCTCCCGTGCCACCAGCGCCTGCAGTGCCTGCACGATGGCCGCGGCTCCCAGCACCGGATCGCGGGCCAGGTGCGGCCAGGCGGCATGGCCGCCCACGCCGTGCACCCGAATCTTGAAGGCGTCCGCGGCGGCCAGCATGGGTCCCGGCCGAGATGCCACCTTGCCCACGGGAAGGGATGGCCAGCCATGGAGCGCGAAGAGCGCCGTCACCGGCGCTCCCAGCCGCGAGCCGTCCAGGCAGCCTTCGGCCACCATCCGCTCGCCGCCGTTTCCGCCCTCCTCGGCCGGCTGGAAGATCATGGTGACGGGATTGGGCAGCGTGTCCTCGCCGGCGAGTCGCTTGAGCACGGCCGCCGCCCCCAGCAGCACGGTGGTGTGCCCGTCATGGCCGCATGCGTGCGCGCGGCCGGGCGTGCGGCTTGCCCACGCATGCGTGCCCGCGTCGTCCATGGGCAACGCGTCGATGTCGGCGCGAAGCCCGACCGCGCGGGCTGAACGCCCCGGAATGTGGGCGAGCGTGCCGGTGCCGCCCGCAAGGTCATCCACGTGCTTGATGCCCAGCCGCTCCAGCTCGGTGCGGATGCGCTGGGCTGTCCACCGTTCCTCGTAGGCGATCTCCGGATGCTGGTGGAACTCGCGTCGCAGCCGGACCAGCCGGTCCAGTTCGCCCCGGATCAGCTCGCGCGTTCGATCGTTCGCCACCATGCGTTCAGGGTAGCGGCGTCGCCCGGTCGGCGCCTCAGGAGCGAAGCGGTGGAAGGCCCACGTCGGCGCGTCCGGTGTTGATGGCCGCGAAGGCGGCCTTGTCGTGCCGGATCAGTCGGCTGAGCTGGCTCATGGTCACGCCAAGCTTGCCCGCGGCGCCCGCCAGGTCGAACCGCCGGGCCACGACCAGATCCAGCGCCTCCGCGAGCAGCGCTGGATAGTCCCGGTGCTCGGGGTTCACGCTCAGCTTGTCGCCCTGCCGACGCGCGGCCCACAGGGCCGAGACCTCCGGTCGATCGCGGTTCACCGCCACGCGCGCGTTCACCGCCAGCCTTCGACGCAGCCGCTTGAGCGCCATGGACCTGTTCTCGCCCTGACTGCGCCGCTCCGACGCCTGGGACTCGATGCCGGTCTCGCGATGCACGATCCACACGGCGGTGTCGCGGCGATTGCGGTTCTGCCCGCCCGGGCCGCTCACGCGGCCGATCTCCACGGAGCAGCCCTTGAGCAGTTCCGCGTCCTCCAGCGTGGCCGGGTGCGGTGCCGGCACCATGGCGAAACGGCCGCTGACGAAGGGTGGTCGGTAGCTCACGCGGTGCCGAGCGCCGAGAGGGGTTCACATGGGGTCCACAGTGGATCGCGCTCGCCAGCCCCAAGGCGGAGTGCCGCCAGCGCCCCGATCATGGCGGCGTTGTCGGTGCAGTGTCGTGGATGGGCAAGATGGAGCGCGATGCCCGCGGCGTTGGCCAGGTCCTGCAGCATGGCCCGCACGGCCGCGTTGCGAACCACGCCGCCGCCGGCCAGCAGCGAACGCGGCGCCTGGCGTTCCACCGCGGTCCGCAGCCGTCGCTCCAGGGCCCGCACCACCGCCCGCTGGAATCCCGCGGCCAGATCGGCCAGGCGATCGGGCGTGAGCGGTGGCGGCGGTTCCTTGGCGGGGCGTCCGGGCGCGGCGGGCACGCCGCGCACGGCGTAGAGCATGGCCGTCTTGAGGCCGCTGAAGCTGAAGTCGTCGCTGTCGCGGATGCGTCCGGCCTCGAATTCGACGGGCGTGGTGGCGGATTGAGCCATCCGCTCCAATGCGGGTCCGCCGGGCCAGCCCAGGCCGAGGATGGTGGCCGCCTTGTCGAAGGCCTCGCCGGCGGCGTCGTCGCGCGTGCGTGCGAGGACCGTGGCGTGCAGCGGATCACGGAGCAGCAGCACATGCGTGTGTCCGCCGCTGGCCACCAGGCCGATGGCCGGATAGGCCGGGGGAACGCCGTCCAGATGGCACGCCGCCAGATGCGCCTGCACGTGGTCCACGCCCAGGAATGGCCGGCCGATGGACCATGCGAACGCCTTGGCCGCGCTCGTGCCCACCAGCAGCGAGCCGATGAGTCCCGGGCGATGGCCCGCAGCCACCGCATCCAGTCCGGCGGGCCCCACGCCCGCGGCACGCATGGCCTGCCGGATGGCGGGCGCCAGCTTCTCCAGATGGGCGCGGCTCGCCAGTTCGGGAACCACGCCGCCGAACTCGGCGTGCACGTGGTCCTGCGTGATCACCGACTCGCCCAGCACGCGCATCGACGCGCCGTGCGATTCCACCACCGCGGCGGCGGTCTCGTCGCAGCTGGTCTCGATCGCCAGGATGCGCGTCGGTTGGTGCAAGGCTGCATCCTAGAATGAACGGCCTCATGGAAACCGGACTGGCGGCGTCGCGCATCCTGGCCGAGCGCACCATCCTGGTGCATGTGCAGTTGCCGGCCGACCGCGTGCGGGGACACGACCCGCTGGCGGAACTGCGGGCCTTGGCCGACACCGCCGGTGTGCATGTGGTGGGCGAGCTCACGCAGAACCTGAAGCAGCCCCGCGGCGCCACCTACCTGGGCAAGGGCAAGGTGGAGGAACTGGCGGCCATGGCCTCCTCGCTGCAGGCTCGGGTGGTGATCCTGGACAACGACCTCTCGCCCAGCCAGGTGCAGGGACTGGAGGAGGCGATCCGCTGCAAGGTGCTGGACCGGAGCGAGCTGATCTTGGACATCTTCGCCAACCGGGCCACCACCCGCCAGGCCCAGCTGCAGGTGGAGATCGCGCAGCTGCAGTACACGGCACCACGCCTCCGGGCCATGTGGGCCCACCTGGGACAGGTGACCGGCGGAGCGCCCGTGGGCGTGGGCACGCGCGGCCCCGGCGAGCAGCAGCTGGAGATCGACCGCCGGCTGGTGAAGGCGCGGCTGGATCGACTGCGGGGCGAACTGCAGGAGATCGCGGGCCGCAAGAGTCGCGAGGTGCAGGCCCGGCGCACGGAGCACTTCACGGTGGGGCTGGTGGGCTACACCAACGCGGGCAAGAGCAGCCTGTTCAACGCTCTCACGCGGGGCGGGGCGTTCGCCAACGACCAGCTGTTCGCCACGCTGGGCACACGCGTGGAGCAGTGGAACCTGGGTGGAGGCAACACCTGCATGCTCAGCGACACGGTGGGCTTCATCCGCGAGCTGCCGCACCACCTGGTGGCCAGCTTCCGAAGCACGCTCGAGGATGCCGTGCATGCGCACATGCTGCTGCTGGTGGTGGACGCCGGGGATCCGCTGGCTGCGGAGCATCTGGAGGTGGTGCAGGCCACGCTGGACGAGATCGGCGCCACCGAGCCGCAACGGGTGCTCGTGCTGAACAAGGTGGATCGACTGGCGGATGGACCCCGCGGCGCTGCACATGGCGTGCGGCCCCTTGCCGAGTGGCATCGCCTGCACCCCGACGCCATGGCGGTGAGCGCGCGCACCGGGATCGGCCTGGTGCAGCTGGCCGCCGCGGTGCTGGAGCGGATGAAGGGCGCCGTGCGGACCCTGCATGTGGAGGTCCCGCTGCGGGATGCTCGAACGGTGGACTTTCTTGAGAAGCGCTGCCCGGTCCATGGCCGCGAGTACGCCGACGGGTCGGTCACGCTGCACGTGGAGATCGGTCGACGGCAGGTGGACCAGCTCCTGGCCCGTGGGGCGGCCTTCCGCATCGAGGGGATGCCCGCCGCGGAGTT
>Ga0172372_10010732_pt1 | contig 11704 bp, 7 predicted proteins | sample LakKiv5m_2_FD_114544 | JGI IMG/M metagenome (GOLD analysis project Ga0172372, IMG submission 114544) | Freshwater microbial communities from Kabuno Bay, South-Kivu, Congo - kab_092012_9.5m | ecosystem: Environmental > Aquatic > Freshwater > Lake | place: Democratic Republic of the Congo... | reverse complement strand
CGCAAGAAGTCCCGGCTCGCGCTCGCGCTCAACCGGGCGACGGCGGCCGCAGCCACCCCGGCGAAGTAGCCCCGCATACCTTTCAGCGAACAGGCGTCCCGGTTTCGGGACGCCTGTTTTGCTGTCGTCTTCGTCAACCTCGCAACCAATTGGCTGCCGGACTTGGGAGTAATCCGTAGGAACAGACGGCTGCCCCAAGAGTCCCTACCATGAAGGCGAGGAGATACACGGCCCAGTGTCTTATCGGGCGATACGCCAGAACAGGAACTAACGCGAGTAGGCTTCCAACAACAAGTAAGCCCCCCGCCAAAGCTGAATAAAAGAATACGTAGCAGTGGAGCTTGAAAAATGGCGTGCTCGGCTCGTCGTGAATGTGGCGCGGCCAATTTCCCCCGTTCCCAAAATAGAGATGAGCCATCAGTGACCAGAAAATGAGCACCATCAAAGCAGGGTAGACAAATGCCGCAGCAAAGCCGGCAATGCTGAAAGGAGCTTCAACCTTAGGTCTCACACGAGTATGTCCGGCTCGCCGATGATCTGCGTGCTTACGTTCGTGGACTCGATGGGACTCGTCACTGTGCCGCCCGCGAGCAGGTGCTCCTGCGCTTCGTTCGCGTAGCCGGGGATGATGCGGTTGAGCTGGTTTTGCGTCGCGCCGAGGTGGTCGCGAACGACCCGGCCCAGCACGGAGCGGTAGTCCACAGATCGTTTCAGGTAGCGGTCGCTGACGCCGAACATCGAGCCGTCCACGCCGCCGACCTGGTTCGCCGGGCCGGGCACCCATGCGACGCTGTCGCTCGGATGCGCGCCGGCGCCGCCGGGGTGACAGCCAACCACACCCGTCAAGCGCCCGCTCTTACCGTAGCCCTTCACCCCACCGCCCGCGAGCCACATCACTCCGGCCTCCGCGTGGTCGGTGCCGCCGGAGGTGTTCTGGATGGTCGTGCGGCCAAACTCGGTGAGCAGAACGACGACCACGTCGTTCCACGAGCACTTCGCGCCCGAGGCGGGCGCGGAACCGAGCCGGCCGTAAATCTGAAAATACTTCCGCAGCCCATACAGCGCCCAGCCAATGCGCTGCTGGAGCGTCGCGTGCAGGCCGGTCGCGCCACCCTGGTTGTCGTGCGTGTCGAAGCCGCCCATCTCCGTGCCGGCGATGACGGCGTCGGTGTGGTTGAGGATGAGCGCGGCGGCCTTGAGCGCGCCGAAGAATGCGTTCGCCGTGCCGGACTGGTCCACGACGTATTTCGCGGTGTTGTTGCCGTTGGCCGCGTATCCGCCGTTCTTCGCCTGCGAGGTGGGGAAGAGGTGGTAGGGGCTGCTCCCGCCATCGGTGTTCTCATTGTCCACGTAGGTGTTGCCGCTCTCCGTGAAGTTGAGGCTGCTGAAGATGGAAAGGGTCTTGAGCAGGCCGTCGTATTGCAGGCTGAGGAACGCGCGGCTCTTCTTGTCGGGGAACGGCGTCGCCTGCGCGTTGGTCAGCGCGGCGTTGGCCTTCAAATCGCCGGTCGCAAGGTTGTTCGGCACGCCGAGCAGGTCGTAGCGCAGCGGGTCGGTGAGGTTCGTCAGCGCGGCGGCGGAACCGCGCAGCAGCACCGGCAACGCGGACTGGATGCTCACCGCCGACAATGGCGAGGTGCTCGCGAGGCCCGACTCGATGATGGTGCGGTAGAGGACGCCCTCCTTCGAGACGTTGTTGCTGGGCAGGCCGTTCTCCCAATAGTTCTGCGAGTCGAAGTGCGAGCGCGACTGCCTCGGGTAGCCGACGCGGTGGATGAGGGCGAGGTCGCCGGCGTTGTAAATCGGCGCGAGGAACTTCAGCCCCGGATGCAGCGCGGCGAAGCCGTTGCCAAGGCGGATGGCGCTCGTGTAATTGAAGGTCGCCGTCGCGCCGGGACTCGTGGGGAAGTCCGCCGGGCCGGGCGTCGCGGCGTAATCCGTCCCGCCGTCCTTCGCGATGAGCGTGGTGCTGCGGATGGACGAACTGTAAGCGGAGTCCTGCACCGGAACGAGCGAACCAAGGCCGTCGTTGCCACCGCGCAGAAAGACAAAGAGCAGCTTCTTGCCGTTGATCCCGATGTTCCCCTCCGCCAGCGCGCGCGCGGCGAAGGGCGGGACATTCGTGAGCGCCGCGAGACCCAGGCCCGCGCCACCGAGCAGCGAGCGCTGGAGAAAGTCGCGGCGGGTGATGGTGTTGATGAAGGGCATGGTCGGGGGCAGTTTGGAGTTTAGGCGACTCGATGACGAAGCTCCAAATCCCAAGTTCCAAATCCCAAAGAAGTTCCAAGCACCAAGCACCAAATGGCGGACGTGCGCTCCGGGTTGGAGTTTGGAACTTGGAGCTTCTTTGGGATTTGGAGCTTGGACATTGGAGCTTCCTCCTATTGTTCCTGGAATCGCTGCATCGTCATCAGCATGGCCACCATGCCGCGCACGCGGGTGTCGTAGGCATTGGCGGCAGTGGCGCTGGGCGTGAGTGCACTGAACGGCGAGGAAGTCACGCCGTCGTCCGCCGTGTTCAGGAAATTGATGGCGGCGGTGCGGTACAGGTTCAGGTTCGCCGCGCCCTCGCCGGGGAAGAGCAGGCCGAGAAACAAGTCGGCAACTTTGGCAGCGTCCTGCTGGTCGGCTGGTAGCGGCAGGCGCGTGAACAGCAGGCGCACGGGCGAGGTCACGGAGTTGCCGGCGTCGTTGCCCGTGCCGCCCTGCGAGCCGCTGTGCCCGGTCTGGCCGCTGCTGATGAGGAGCGACTGCGTCCAGCGCACGCGCTCGGCCAGCGTGCCGGCGCTGATCCAGCCCGCGCCGCTCTCCGGGTAGCCGTCCGGCTCCGCGCGGTCGAACAGCACCATCGCGCCCATGCGGTTCATCGGGGTGGCGAGCGCAGTGCCGTCGGTGTCCGCCGACCACGAACCGTGCGCGCCCGTGCCGTTGGTGCTCACGCGCAGCGCGCGGAGGGCGCTGACCGTGTATTCGAACGGCGTCTTCACCTTGGCGAACGCGGCGGTGTGCGAGCGGAACAGGTCGGACTTGAAGATCACGTCCAGCACCTTGCGAAGCTGGCCGCGCGGCGAGTTCGTCTCCCACGCCATCATGCACTGGCGCACGAGGTCGGCCTCCGGGGTGAGCTGCGGCGCGGTGAAGTCGTAGCCGTGCGCGAAGTCCTCATGCACGAGCAGCCGGCAGAGCTTCACGCTCAGGTATTCCTGCGTGAACGGCAGGTCCGCGAGGTGCGCGATGATGTCGTAGCCGTCCTGGATCGCGTTCGTGCCCGTGCGCGCGGGGAACGCGAGCTGGTAGGAGCCGGGCGTGGCATTGGCGTAGGTGCGCGTGGTCCACGGCGGGCCGAAGCGGGCGGGGACGAACTTGTTCGTGAAGATGCTGCGCGACGTGCCGTGGTAGTTGGTGCGGAAGATAAAACCCCAGACGCCGGGAACATTGTTGACCGTGTTGCCGCCGGTGGCGAGCAGGCGCGTCGCGAAGGGATTGAAGACATCGTTCGGCGCGACGAAGTCCACCGTCCAGCCGGCCCACGCGTGCGACATGTCCACGATGTCGGTCTGGTCGTAGCCGTTGTCCACGCCCATGGCAAACAGCTCCATGATCTCGCGGGAGAAGTTCTCGTTCGGCACGCGTCCGCCGTCGCCGCGGCTGCCGACGGTGTCGAGGTAGATGATCATCGCCGGGCTTTCACAACTGATGGTGAGCAGATCCTTGAACGTGACGCCGGGGTTCATCAGCGCGTTCCGCCAGCGGGTGATTTCGCGATGCTCCAGTTCGGTGGCGATGCGGTTGCGCGTGTTAAAGTCGCCGTAGTAGAGCTGAAAGTAGTCGAGCGACTTGGTGTATTGGGTGACGAAGTGGTTCTCCAGAAACTGCGTGAGCACTTCGAGCAACTGCCGGTCCGCGCCCACCGCGCGCAGCGAAAACCACGCGCGCAGGTCGCCAATCAGCGCCGAGCCGGGGCCGGGGCCGTTCGTGAGCGGGATGGGCGTGGTCGGCGGCGCGAACTTGCCCTCGAAAAACGCGATGTTCGTGTGCTGGTTCTGCACCGTCTCCGTGACCGTCTCGGGCGCGAGCTGCTCGGCGATGTAGTTCTCGATGGAGTTCGTCTTGAAGCGGTCAAGCAGCGCGGGCGTGGGGCCGTAGGCGAGGCGGTTGAGGACGGTGGCGGTGACGAGCGCGTTCGAGTCGAGCGGCGTGGTGTCGAGGCGGAAGAAGCGCGCGGAGCCGGCGTTTGGGCCCGTCCACGAGTAGCCGGTGACAAGACCGCTGGTGTCCTCCGTGAACGGCGTCCGCAGATCGGTGGTGCTGAAGACCTTGAAACTCTGCGCGGCGGGGAAGGGCATCCAACGGAGCACCTGCTGGCTGCCGTTCAGCGTGAAGTTCGTGATGCCCGGCGGCGCGGGCGGGGCGACTTGCGCGGAAACGGGCGCGGACGCAGCGAAGAAAACCAAGGCCGCACCGAGAAGCAGAAAGTTGCGGGCGCTCATAATGGCTCCGACATCGTCACCAGTGGCCGAGTTGAGACTAGCAATGCGGGTGCCCCGCTCAATACGGGAGAATACCGAAGTTCGGGTGCGGCTCGCCCACCGCGCCCGGCGCGCGGCGTTCACACCACAGGAGGCTCGGGTTAAGAGCTGCTTGCTGGTTTATCCAAGGGGGTTTCTTCGCCATCCATCCTGCTGCGGCGTGAACGCCGCGCTCCCTCACGGGCGGGCGGCTTCGGGCGCAGGCAAGGGCCGTTGCAGCACTTCGCGCACGAGGGTGAGCAGCTTTTCCGTCGCGAAGGGCTTGGCGAGGAATTCCACCTGCACGCCGGGCGCGGCGGTGGCGACCATCACCTTTTCCCGCTCGACCAGGCCGCTCACCGCGAGGAAGCGCACCTGCGCGCCCATCTTGTGCAGCGACCGGATGAGCGCCGCGCCGTCCATCACCGGCATCACGATGTCCGTGACCACGAGCTGGATTTCCGCGCGGTGCCTCATGTAAAGCGTCATGCCCTCCGAACCGTCGCAGGCGGTGACGACGCGGTAGCCGTATTTCTCCAGCGTGACCTGCGTGATCTCGCGGAAGCCCGCCTCGTCGTCCACGAGCAGGACGCACTCGCCGTTGCCGCGCGGGAAGGAGCGGCGCGGCTGGGGCTTGTCCGGCGCGGGCGTGGCGGCGGTCGCCGGCAGGTGGACGCGGAATCGGCTGCCGCGCCCGACCTCGCTGTCCACCGTGACGAAGCCGCCGTGCGCCCGCGCGATGGCCTGCACCGCCGTCAAGCCCACGCCCACGGACTGCCCGTGGTCCTTGGTGGTGAAGAACGGCGTGAAGATGCGCTCCAAGTTCTGCGGCGGAATGCCGCAGCCGGTGTCCGCCACGGTGATGACGACGTGCAAGCCGGGCCGGCCGCCGCCGCCGCGCAGGCGCGGGTCGCCATCCTTGATGGGGAGGTTCTCCGCGATCACTTCGAGGCGGCCGCCGTTGGCCATCGCCTCGCGCGCGTTGACGCACAGGTTCATCACCGCCTGCCGCAGCGCCTCGGGATCACCGGCCACGCCCCACAAGTCCTCGGGCACGGAGAGCACCACCTCCACGCCGGGCGCGACGGACTGGCGGAGCTGCCGCACGACCTCGTTGACGAGGCTGCTCACGGCGAGTTCCATCCGCTCCCCCTGCACGGGCCGCACGAGCGCGCCGAGCTGCTGCATCACATCCGCGAGCCGGCGCGGCTGGGCGTCCGGCGCGTCCGGCCAGTGCGGCGCGTCCTGCGTGCGCACGCGGAGCAGTTGCGAAACCAGCAGCACCGGCTCGACGGCGGCGCGCAGCTCGCGGGCCATCACGTCGGCCAGCGTGGCGAGGCTGGCGGTCTGCTGCGCGCGGAGGAACTGCGCCTCGTTGAGCTGGACGTTGCGGGCGTCGGTGTTGACCACGAGCAACGACTGCGGGCGTCCGGCGTCGTCGCGGAACAGCGTCCACCGGCTTTGCACGACAATCGCGCCGCCGTCCTTGCCTGACTGCCGGAGTTCGCCCTGCCATTCGCCGCGCTGGCGGACGGCGTGCCGCGCCTCGCCCAACTGCGGCGGCGGGGCGGGATGCAGGAAGGCGTGGAGGTTGCGCCCGCGCGCCTCGACGGCCGTCCAGCCATAGAGCCGCTCGGCGCTGCGATTCCAATAAATGATCTCCTCCTCCGGCCCGCAGACGATGATGGCGTCCGTCGCCTTGTCCAGCACCGCCGCCTGCGCGCGCAACTGCTCCTCCGCGTGCCGGCGCTCCGTGATGTCGCGGCAGACGAGGATGACGCCGGTGCGTGCGCCCCGATCGTCACAAGCAAGGTTGATCTGCGACTCGATGCTTCGCAGCGTCGCGCCCGCGCGCAGGCGGAACTCGACGCGGCGCACCACGCCCGTGCGGACGGCGTGCATGAACTCCTCGCGCACGCGGGCCGCCTCGTCGCCTTCGAGATGGCTCCAGAAGTCCGGGCACGGACCGGCGGGCGGCGCGTCGCAGGCTTTCATGCACGCCGGGTTCGCATAGGTGCAGCGCCCCTCCGAATCGAAGACGAGAATCCAGTCGCTGACGTTTTCGGTGATCTGCCGCAACTGCTCCTCGCTTTGCCGCAGGCGCGTCTCCGTCTGCCGGAGCTGTTCGCGCTCGACCACCTCGCGCAACGCGCGGCGCACCGACGGCACCAGCCGCTCGATGCGCTGCTTGAGCACGTAGTCCGTCGCGCCGTTCTTGAGGCTCTCGATGGCGCGCTCCTCGCCCATCACGCCGGAGATGAAGATGAACGGCACCTCGGGCCGCCGCTGCTGCGCCAACGCCAGCGCCGTCATGCCGTCGAAGCCCGGCAGCGAGTAGTCCGACAGGATGACATCGAACTCGCCCTGCGCCAGCGCCCCCTCGAAGGCGGCGCGCGTCTCCACCGCCTGAAACTGGCAGGCCAGCCCCTCGGCGCGGAACAACTCCTGCACCAGCTCGCGGTCGGTGGGACTGTCCTCCACATGCAGGACGCAGAGCGCGTGCTTCGGGGAAATGTTGCTCATCGCGGTTTGATTTGGTGCGGTTGTCATCGCAGAAGCGCGCCGGGATTGGCAACACTATTTGCCCTGCGCCAGTTGCCGGCGCAACTTGACACCCGCACCAGACGAATACAGAAGCCTGCTCCCTCTCCTCCATCGGATGGAGGAGAGGGCCGGGGAGGGGGGGGGGCATTACCGCTGCATGATCAAGGCTCCCCTCTCCCCAACCCTCTCCCCGCTCCTGCGTCGCAGGGAGAGGGGGTTCACCGGCCGTGGTGCGGGTGCCAAGTTGCGCCCCCAGTTGCCAAAGGCTCCACTGCCCCACCGTTCAGTCCAGCGCAATCTGTCCGCTGGCCACGCGCGCGTAGTAGCCGCCTTTCGCCAGCAGCTCGTCGTGCGTGCCGCTCTCGCTCACGCGGCCATCTTCGAGGACGAGAATCTTGTCCAGGTTGCGGATGGTCGAGAGGCGGTGCGCGACGATGAGCGTGGTGCGCCCGTGCATCAACCGCTTGAGGCTTTCGACCACGAGCGCCTCGCTCTCGGCGTCGAGCGCGCTGGTCGGCTCGTCGAGCAGGAGAATGGGCGCGTCCTTGAGGAAGGCGCGGGCGAGGTTGAGGCGCTGGCGTTCGCCGACGCTCAGGCGGGCCGCGCCGTCACCGACCAGCGTGTCGTATTTCTGCGGGAGCTTCTCGATGTAAGCGTGCGCGTTCGCGGCCTTCGCGGCGGCCTCGATCTCCGCGCGCGTCGCGCCGGGGCGGCCGTAGGCGATGTTCTCCGCGATGCTGGTGGGCAGCAGAATCGGCTCCTGCAACACAATGGCCACCTGCGCCCGCAGGTCGCGGACACGAAGCGAGCGCAGGTCCGCGCCATCGAGTTGGATGGAACCGCCGGTGGGGTCGAAGAAGCGTGGGACTAGGTTGAGCAGCGTGGTCTTGCCCACGCCGCTCGGCCCGATGATGGCGGCGGACTGGCCGGGCGCGAGGGTGAAGCTGACGCCGCGCAGAATTTCGCGGTCATCGGCGTAGCGGAAGGTGACGGAGGAGAAAGAAAGTTCGCCCTTGAGTGACAGCGCGTGGTGCGTGGTGCGTGGTGCGTGAGACGAGGTCGAAGCGGATTCGAAATTTGTCACGTTCCACGCACCACGCACCACGCTCCTCGCCTCCGGCGCGTCCTTCACTTCCTCCGGCGTGTCGAGGATTTCAAACACGCGCCTCGCGCCGACGCTGGCGTTGCTGACCGTCGCGCCGACGTGGGAGAGCTGGTTGAGCGGCTCGTAGAACTGGCCGAGGTAGGTGAGGAAGATGAGCAGCTCGCCGAGCGTCGCCGTGCCGCGCAACACTTCGTTGGCCCCCAGCCAGAGGATGCCCGCCGTGCCGCCGCCGAAGACCGCCGTGATGGCAAACCAATAGGCCACCTCCCAGCCGTGCTGCGCGAGGCGGCGCTCCTGCGCCTGCTCCGTGTGCGTGCCGAAGCGCGCGGCCTCGTGCTCCTCGCGCGTGTAGCTCTGCACGAGCGGAAGCGCCGTGATGCTCTGCTGCACGAGGGAAGTCACCTGGCTGTCGGCCTGCTGCGCGGTGGCGCCCTGCTCGGTCATGCGCTGGCCGAACGTGCGGATGACCAGCAGCAGCAACGGCACGGTCGCGAGCGCGATGAGCGTGAGCCGGCCGTTCAACTGCGCCATCACCACGACCATCAGGCCAAAGGACAGCGCCGCGCTGGCGCTGGTCATCATTCCCTGCTGGAACAGGGTCTGAAACGAATACGTGTCCCACGCGGCGCGGTGGATGAGGTCGCCGGTGCTGCGGCCCTGATGGAAGCGGAGCGAAAGCCGCTGGAGCCAGCCGAACACCTCGTTGCGCACGCGCCGCAGCCCGCGCAGGCCGATGCTGATGGCGAGGAAGTTTTGCGTGGCGTTGAGGCCGCCCTGCAGGAGGTGCAGCAGGACGGTCGCGCCGGCCAGCACCGCGATGAGCGCGGCCTTGTCGCCCGACCACGATTGCAGCGCGGTGGGCAGCGTTTTGGAGCCGAGCACGCTGTCCACGAGCACGGCCATCGGCCAGGGCTTGAGCAGGTTCGCACCGATGCCCGCGAGCATGAGCGCCAGCACGCCCGCGATGCGCGCGCGCTCGGGCCGGAAGAATTGCAGGGCGCGGAGGAGCGTGGTCACGAGAGGCGGTTAGGCGAAGCAGCACACGCCTCGGCAAAAGGCGGCGTTTGCGGCCCTTGCACCGTAGCGCAGACTGGCAGTCTGCCGTGTCGCGGATTGGCAATCCGCAGGCGTCCCTTGAGCGAAGACGGCCCCGCCGACTGCCAGTCGGCGACACAGCAGGTTGCCAACCTGCGCTACGGGCCGGCGCCTGGGCAGTCGCGACGGCTCGCAAGCCGCGCATTGGAACCATGAACTAGGAAAAGGCGAGGGCAGGAAAATTTTGGGCAGGAAGATTTCTTGCTCCATTTTCCTGCCCAAAATCTTCCTGCCAAAATCCCGGCTCATGGAGAGGGGGGAACGTAGCCAGCGCTGAGGCGGAGTCGGACGCCGCCGTCTGCCGAGCGCGAACTGAGTCGTTCCCTCTCCCAGCGGGAGAGGGTCAGGGTGAGGGAGAAAGGCTGAACCACTCACTGGCTGTCGAACTGTGAACCGCACGCTCAATACTTCTTCGAGAACTTCTTGCGGGACTCGTCGTCAGCGGCGGCGGAAGCCGTCGGCGTTTCCATCGCGGGCGTTGGGGCTGCGCTTTCAGCCGCGACCGCCACGGGCGTGGGCGGCGCGGCGGGCTTGGCCCCCTTCTCCTGCTGCTCGATGGCCGCGACAAATGCCATGCGCGTGCCGATGAGACTTTGCTTGAGCAACTGCTCCTCGTCCTTGCTGAGGTTGCCCTTGGTCTTCACCTCCAGCATCTCGAGCTGGTCAATGAACATCCGCGCGCCTTCGAGGTCCATGACGGTCTGGCCGGTCTCGGGGTGCGGCATCTGGCCGAGGAGCATCAGCGCCATCTGCGCGTTCTGCATCACCATCGAGGCGAAGTGCGCGGCCATGATTTCGTCGCGGCTGGCAGGTGGGTGGGCGTCGGCGGGCAAGTTGGTCGGGGTCATGGGATGGGGTTGTCGGCGCGGAATTCGATGACTTGGAGCAGTTGGTGCAGCCGCTTGAGCCGCTCTTCAATCTGCGGCGTGGCGAGGAGTATCTGCCGGGCCAGCGGGTCGCCGATGAGCGTGCTGGCGACGAGGTCGGCGAGCTGCTCGGGTGACTTGATGCGCGCGAGATGCTTGCCGAACTGCTGGAAAGAGGCGTTCGCGAGCATCTGCATGTCCTGAAGCTGCTTGGCCTTCGCCGGGTCGGCGGGCATGGGGATGCCGAGGTCGAAGCCCGCCTTGACCCGCTTGCGCACCAGCGCGCGGACCTTCTTCGCGAGGGCGTCGGCCTGCGGTGTGTCGGCGGGCGGCGACGCGAGCGCGCGGATGGCCTCGACGCGATACGGTTTCAACCGCACCGGGCCGAGGAACTCCACGCGCGCCAGGCCCAGCAAGGTCAGCAGGCTCGTCCCGTCGGGCTGCTGGACGGACGTGCTCACGAGGCCGAGGCCGCCGATGGACATGGGCGTCTCGCCCTTGGCCTTCGGGTTGCGCAGCGCGATGGCGAACATCCGCTCGCCTTCGAGCACGTCCGCGAGCATCCGCCGGTAGCGCGGCTCGAAGATGCGCAGCGGCAGCGTCATGCCCGGAAACAAGGTCGTCTCCGGCAGGATCATCACGGGCGCTTCGGCTGGCACTTTCACCGGGGCGAAGTGTAGGCGAGGCGGCGGGCAAGGCAAGCGGGCGCGCCGGCAGGTAGTGGGTCAATTTGACCTGACAGAATTTAGCGGCCTGAACTCCACCATCCGGGTGTAAAGATTCTCGTTGTGAAGCATCATGCCGTCTCCAGCTGGCAGGAACCAAAGGTATTGCTCGCGGCCCAAGTTCGTATCGCGGTAACCGAAGGCTAAAACGAACACTTCGATTTTGCGGGGATGCTCGATTTGGAACCGGCCATCAACGTCGCAGGTGGCGGAAGCGAGCGCGTTGGTTTTGAGGCCGCTCGCAGCGCGTTCGTAAACAGTCTTGATGCTGGCCATGTTCAACCCTCGGCTTCTTTGCTGAATCATTTTGAGCTTTCTCCCCGCCTCCTCCGAGTTTTGAGCAATCAAACTGTAATAGGTCGAATCATACCTCTTGCTCATCGCGTAGTAGACAGCCTCAATTTTTCCGTCAGCTATCTTCTTCTGCTCATTTATCTGCTCCATCTGCCTTCGCTCGTCCATTTGGAACTGGATGTCCCGGTTGACGATGTCCAGTTCCTTGGAGAAATCCGAAACCGAAGCTTTCATGAGCGCGATGCCCTTCGCCTTATCAATCAGAACCACTTTTGACAGGCTGAGTTTGTAAGTCTGGCCTTCGCCGGCCCGCACGAATATCTGGCCGGAGACGGTTTGCTTGCGCTCGCATCCGGCAAGCACGAGAACGGCAGCGGCGAAAACGAAGTGCCTCATGCCCGGAATCTGAATTCCCAGAGATTCCAGTCAACCTTTGAATTGCAATTTAGGGCTATGCACTTGATTCCCCTTCGTGCGCCACGACGCGCTTTGCTGAACCGACGGAAATGCCTGCCCCTTTTGCCTCTGTTTCGGGAAAAACACGTCCAACTGAGAATCCAAGCGTTT
>Ga0172372_10010729_pt1 | contig 11705 bp, 11 predicted proteins | sample LakKiv5m_2_FD_114544 | JGI IMG/M metagenome (GOLD analysis project Ga0172372, IMG submission 114544) | Freshwater microbial communities from Kabuno Bay, South-Kivu, Congo - kab_092012_9.5m | ecosystem: Environmental > Aquatic > Freshwater > Lake | place: Democratic Republic of the Congo... | reverse complement strand
TTGCACCTCGCTCGGCGGCCGTGCCGAGGAGGTGTGCTGGGAAGAATGGGACGACCTGATCCCCTTCGTAGCCCAGAATGTCCCGAAGAACGTAGAGGATATTTGCTCGGCGCTTCTCAAGTACGCCGACCGCTGCCTGCGAGAGTCCCTCGAACAATTGAAGGTGAACGTGGCAAACGATACCGAACTCTCCCGCTACGAGCGGGAGTAATCGCCACCCGACGGGCCACCTAAGTCCTCTTGCCTTCCCGGCCTCTCCGTGCACGGTGTGGAGGGTACTTATCCACCACCGCCGGCACCTGCCGGCAGATTGGAGCGCAAATGGCCATAATTGCCAATTCGCCACTAAACGGGTTCGTCCTGAACGTCTTGACGATGCCGCTGGAAGAACCGGTGTTCGAGGTGCTCAACACCTCCAACCACAGAGATTTTCTCCGGTTCTCCCGCTCGTTGACACCGGTCCAGTGGGACGCGTTGTGGGAGAAAAACCTTCCCGCCCGTCTCGCCGCCAACTTGGTCGACTACGACCTCTCTCAGGCACAACTAGACAAGGTGTTGGCGGATGAAAAGCGCGGGAGCGTCCTGGTTCACCAGTTCACCCGTCCGCTTCTCACCTCTCAGCAGCAACTCGGCATCCTCACCTCCGCGAAAGGTTCCCAGTACGTGTACCAAGCCCTCGGCTCGGGTCGTTTTGATCCGCAGCACATCGAAGCAGCCGCGGTACATTTCCGGGGAACCCACCGGCTCGAATGGATCACTTTCTCGGGTTCGCCCTCGGCGACCGATAATGCCGCTTTCGAGGCACTGGTGTACTGCACCACCCCCGAAGGATACCGGCATTGCCGGGACACGGTGGGTTTTTTCAACGCAACGATCCGCCTTCTGGAGGATCGGCCCCAGGTGCTCGACAAGGTGATGCAAACCGACCCATTCATGTCGGCAATCATTACCCCGCTCGCCGGGTCGCGATTGATCGCCCCGCGTGCTTACCAAGAACGACTCGCCGACCTCCTCAGCGTCGACGGCAGGGAAGTTGACGTGCTGGCCTTCGTGGCCAACCCCGTCGTCCACGTCGACCAGGTGTCGCGCTTCGCCGGTTATGCGTCCGATTTGGTGCAAAAGACCGTCGCCCGCCGTTTTTCGGCCCACGGCGACCTCTCGCTCCCGCAGGGTTTTGACACCCTGGAGGATCCAAATCACATCGAGTGGGTACTCCGCCGAGCACTTCCGACCGATCGTCGACCCCTGGGCCGACCACACGATCTGGTGCTACTGGCGAAGAATCCGTCGATAGTACGCGTTCAAGCCCTCAGGCTGCACGCGGCGTTACGCAAATCGGCGAAGGAAATCGCCGACGGGTATTACACCCAGTCGGTCAAGTCCTGCGACGTGAACTTCGCGTTCGCACGCTTACACGAGCGGTTTTCTTTGCCGAGCCAACCGAAGGTGTCCGACAAACTGTTTTGGACCGATTTGATGAAAAACGGTCGGTCGTACTTCTCTGGAAGTACGTTCGAGCAGAAGTGGACGCTAGATCCGACCAGCCGCCCTTGGGCGCCTGAGGATGTAGAGAAGGCTTTCGCAGACATTCCTCCCGATGGCCTCGAGGCTATTCGCAACGGGGATCTAACCGCATGGAAACTGCCTACGGTGCACGCGCACACGTACATGGTGCACGAGTTCCAAGGGGTGCCTCGGCGCTGGGAGCTGGCGGTATCGCTTGCTTCCACGCATCTAGGTTCTCTCGCCCAACTCGTCTCCGCAGTCAAGCGTCTCGCCCGCTGAACAACCCTACTCAACCTAACCATAGAACACCCCGGCGCTGCGCAGCGTCGGGGTGTTCTGATTTGTTCCCGGCTCAACCTCCGCTTCTTTGAACTGTTTTTTGTGAGGATATGTCCCATCTTCCCAAGTATCGTCCTCAATATTACGACCGAGATTTCAAATCATCGGTCCCAAACCACCGATACCAAACCACCGATCCCAAACCACCGGTATCAAAATATTGTGTACACGAAGGGGGCAAGGTATGGGGTGTGGGCTAGCATGCTCAAACTCACGGCGAGTAGCAAGACGGCGATGATGATGAGAGCTACGATGTTGCCTCTCTCGAGGAAGTAGCCTGTCATCCGAGCCAACGTACCTCGCTGATGCACTGACCTGTCGGCCTCGCTGGTTTTTTTCACCCAAGAGGATTTCCGCCAGTCTCGCTTCGCGTCGACCCATGCTGCGCCCTGCGGGTGGGTTAGTCCGTAGCGACGCTTTCCGAGCGTCGTCCCGATCGGGATCGTCACGATGTACAGTACCGCCAAGATCAGGGCACTTACCGATCCAAGAGTTATCCTCCCCACCGCTTTGTTGCCGGCCACCACCCAGGCCAGACCTCGCTCGGGCCAGATGATTAGAGACAGGTTGACCACTCCTGCTACGGCGAGGATCGTCCAACTCGCAGGTTCGCTCCAGGTTCTCCCGGACAAAAATCCCCTCCATGTCTGGGCAAACAAGGTCACGAGCATCGCTTGGAGGGCTACGAGGTTGGCTGCGGTTTCGATCAGGTGGCGCCGCTTGTTTCTCCGGATCCTCCGCTTCTCCCATGCGTCAAAACCTTGCCTGTTTTGTTCCATGTAAGTGAGCGTTCCATCGGGACGTTTACGCGCACGAACCTCATGGCCCGAGCCCGCCTCGCCGCCCACGGTGTCCTGCGTGCGAAAAGACCACTCCCTAGACGTCGTACCGGTGGGGGGAGACCTGATTGCGTTTGCCTCGGCCCTGCCCTCTACCCGCCGCGCCTCCGGGGTTTTGTACGAGCGGACCCTCGAGGCCGTGGTCGGTTCGTTTGAGGCGGCCGCCTCGGCTTCAAAATTCTCAACCACCCCTTCCCCGATTTTTCAAATCGTGGTCGCGGTCTCCTCCCCGTGTTCGCAGGGGTCTCTCTACGAGGTCGAGGTGTCCTGGTTTCCGGCCACACTCCTCGAGGGCGGCTGTGGACTCGATTTGGTTTCGATGGCCGACTCGATGTGGACACCGTCTCTCGAATCCTCTCCGTTCCATCGCTTCTCCGATGCGTATGGCGCCGCAACCCGGCTGCTCGCCGCCTCCCGCCGGCGGTCTAGTCGCTGCGCCGCTTCGACTGTCTCCGCCCAACTGCGTCCTTGGGTGTCGAGTGTTTTCAGATAATCCCCGGCCTCTCTCGAAAGGTGCGCCGGCCAGCTTGCCCCACCCCGGCCCCACCGACTCCGGCTCACGTACCCGTGCAACCATTCCGGGCTGTGCAGTAGCGTAGAGATTTCACCGCGGGGTATGTGGATTTTCTTCCAACGGACCGGCTTTTGCGCGTATCGGGATATGCACAACGCCATGGCAACGGGGTGCTCGCCACCGCTCGGTCCGCTGTAGCGCCACCAGACGGTCCGCTCCTCTCCGCCCCCGACCCGTTCTTTGCACCACTGGTTCAGGTTCTCCAGAAATGGCTCCCCTTCGACCTCTTCTTCGATCCTGGCCACCGTCGCCATGTAGGCCGCGAGCAGGTTCCCCATCGTAGACTCCGCCGCTGTCGGGGTTCGAACTTGGTTGACCATGTCGGTCTCCGTTTCTATAGCGGCGATGGTTCTGCCGATGTCCACGAGTTCTCGGGCCAGGCGCTCGACCCGCTCGGGGGTTACCGGTCCGCCGCACGCCTCCAGCCTTCCTTGCAGGTTGAGTATCCACTGGGGGAGCGTCACCCGGCTTTCCATGCAGGCTAACCGTCCCAACCTGGTGTGGTTTGCCAACGTTCCCCACATCCAGACGGTTCTATGTGTGTCCCGCCTAGATCCCCGACCGGTCTCCGAGTTTGCCGCCCGTCTCACCCGGGCCCCTCAAGGTGGTCGTTCTGCGCTTTTGCTCGCCGAACTCGGGTGGCTGTGTTTGGACCGCTCCGATGCCGCCGCCCGTCTTCTCGCCGATGTCGTCTCCGGTCGCATCGAGGGTATTGCCCGCGAAGCAATAGTCGAGTACGTCCGTCGTGTACCTCCGGATGTGTGTGTCCGGGCGTACGCCCGCTCCACCCCACGTTGGGGCATGGACGCCTCGCTGCTGCTCGCCAAGTTTACCGCGCACGACGTTCTCGACTCCGTCGCCCAGGTTCGCGACGGGGTATCTAAGTTTCCGACCCCCCGCGAGTACCTATACACCACCGGCATGGTGCACATGGGGTTCGTGCTAGCCGCAGCATTCTCGCGCGATTACCGTGAACCTCTGAACCGAAAATACGGCGACGAGTCCCTCTTCTTCTTGGGGGCCTCCCCCCATCCGGAACTTGTGCTGCGCGAAATGACCGTGGTCCACATCCACCCCGGACCCCTCCCGGCGTACGATCTGCGCATTGCTCGCTGGTGTTTGGAGAATACGCACCACACGGCCGCTTCTCGTGCGTTCTCCGTGTCCCTTCTTTCGGCCCCGGTGGTCGCCGAACTTTGCCACGAGGGGGTCTTGTCGGTTCTCGACGCCTGTAACTGGATTCGGCCCCGGCGGTCCTCCACCTTCGACCCCCAGGTGATGCTCGCATTCACCCTCCCCGATTCCGTTCCGGGTGTACGTACTCTTCGCTCAAGGTTGTTCGCACAACTCGATCATCCGACCGCCTATATTCTGGCCCTCGCCGAGGATTCACGCCGGAACGTGCTGGCCGAACGCTACCGGTCCCTCTCCCCCGATGTGCTCGAGTACGTCCTCGCCCTCGCCCCCCGCTGGCGCCGCAGCCTCGACGATCTGGTCTCCGCCGCACAAAAACTCTCCGCAGCCGGGGGTGGAGTGCCGCGCCAAAGTTCTCGGTCACGGTGAAGGTAATGCCGCATCCTTCCCCCGCCGTCGAAGAGATTGTTTCCCAGGAGGCCTTTGAATCGTTTGTGGCCGCGGCGTCGCTCGCTCCCAGGTATGCGATCGACACCGAGTTCCACCGCGAACGCACCTATTATCCAGATCTGGCGCTAATCCAGATGCAGTTCCGCCTCCCGTCGGGGGCTCTCCGGGCCGCCTTGATTGATCCCAAATCGGTCGATGTCTCCCCGCTCGCTGGGCTCTTCACCTCTGATTCGGTGGCCCTTCTGCACGCCCCACTGCAAGATTTCGATGTGTTCGAGCACGAGATCGGTTGCCTGCCTTCTCGTTTCTTTGACACCCAGGTCGCCGCCGGTTTTCTCGGTCTCTCCACCCCGTCGCTCTCCTCTTTGGTGCAACAGTACCTAGGAATCTCCCTCTCCAAAGGGGACCGCCTCTCCGATTGGACCCGCCGTCCGCTCTCTTCTGCGCAAAAACGCTATGCTTACGCCGACGTCGAGCACCTCGAGGCCCTCTCGGATAAACTGAGCGCCGAACTCTCCAGCCTTGGTCGCCTCGAATGGGCTCAGGCGGCTTTCTCCGAACTCGTGTCGAACCGCCGCCCCCCGCTCGATCCGGATGATGCCTGGCGCTCGATCACCGAGGGTCGGAGTTTGCAAGGGGAACAGCGCGGCGCGTTGATCGAGCTTGCCGCCTGGCGTGAACGCCGGGCGCGGGAACTGGACATTCCGCCCCGCCGGGTCTATGGGGACATAGTGCTCGTCTGTGTAGCCCAGCGTCTCCCCATCAAAGAATCCGATTTCGATGAGGTTCGGGGGTTTACACGGGGCCGGAATACGAATGTCACCCCCCTCCTCGACGCCGTCGCTCGGGGCCGTTCCCGCACCGTTCCGCCCCCGCCCCCGCGCCTCAAGTCGGCCGATCCACGCGCGGTTGCCCTGGTCTCTGCCTATGTCGGCGATCTTGCCCAGCGCTCCCGGTTGGATAAAGCTCTGCTCGCCACCCGTGACGATGTCGAAGCGCTGCTCGCGGGCCACCCGTCCCGCCTCACGTCCTCGTGGCGTGCCGAGATTCTCGCCGACGTCCCGGCCCGCCTCGCTTCCGGTTCTTTGGGTTTGGCTATTGATCCGACCGGTGGCTTCCGGTTAGTCGAATTGAAGGGCTGACTTTTCCCGTCTCCCCCCGCGATCCGCCGTCCGCAGCCCTCTTGCGGCCCGGTGTGCTGTTATGATGTCGAAGTACTTGTTGTCCCGCTCGTCTCTCCATAGGTCTTTGATGTACGAACCAGTTTCGGGATCTTCTTCCGTGACGGACACTCCGGTGGCCTCAGGAGATCCCGCCGTCATCCACCCGTACAGCCACGCCGGTGCCGCGACGAGTAGCGTGCCCGACACTCCCGGCCCTTGGAGCCATTTTCCCCGCATGAACCTCTCCAAGGTGGTCTTTTTACCGGTTCCGCAGACGGCTAGGTATATCGCCGTTTCTCTAGCCAACTCCGCCGGGAGCGCCCCGTCATGGATCCACCACCGTCTCTCGCTCGACGAGGCGCCTAAAGCCCCCGCCGCTGCTCGGAGTTTTGCGCAGATTGCCGCGACTCCGGTTTCCGATGTGGCTGCTTGGTGGATTCTCTCCTCGGCCCGGAGGTATTCGCGCATCACCGCGTCGAACGGATCGTCGGCGATGACGACGAAGTCGTCCCCGAAGACGGAAGTGATGATGGACCCACCCAGGTGCAAGCAACGGTAGGCCTCCCCGAATTCCCCTAGGTCAGCTGCGGCGACGGCGTCTCTGGTATGGTTTTGCAATCGTCCAAGTACGGCCTCGAGTCCGTTCTGGTGCACGGGACAAAGGATTTCCTTGGCGGTGAAATTCTTTCTCATGATGAAAAATCCTCCCATGGATGTGTAGGCATGGGTATTTTAGTCCTCACCGACCTGTCCGCGTGCTCAGGGCTCGTTCCCGGGTTTGTTTACCCTAGGGTCATCCTTCGAATGTGCGGCCGGACCCGAATCCTCCCGGTCGATGCCGACCCGGAGGATTCGTCTGCGCTGGGTTTCAATGACCGTAAGCCGCCACCCGTCGCTTTTGACGGTATCACCGGGTGTTGCGGCCCGCCCCAGCTCGTTGAACAAGAATCCCCCGATCGTCGTGTCGGTCCTCGACGAGAATCCGCTCCCAAGGATGTGGTTCACCTCTTCGATTGTTGTGGACCCCTCGACTTCTACCCTCCCGTCTTCTCGATGGTTTATTGCGTCTTCTCCGTCGTCGTGTTCGTCCTCGATCTCACCGAGGATCTCTTCGATGCAGTCCTCGATGGTGATTATTCCGCTGATATTCCCGTATTCGTCTCCGACGGCTGCGAGGTGGGTCCGGTTTTTCTGCATGTCTCTCAGCATCCGGTCTAGGGGCTTGCCTTCTGGGACGACCAAGCAGTCGCGGGCGTGGTCCACGGCATCTCCGATCGCCCCCGATCGTGCGGCGAGTACGAGGTCTTTGAGGTTGACCACCCTGACGCGTCCCGGCTCGATGATTGGGGCGCGACTGAGGCGCTCTTCAAGGAGTATGTCGAGGGCCTCTAAAACCGACGCGGTTGGTTCTATTACGACGGTATCGGGGATAGGGACCATCACGTCCCGGACTCGTCTTTGGTTCATCTCGAGTACCGAGTGGATGATTCTCGCCGCCCCCAGGTCTATGTCGCCTCGCCCCCCGTCTTCCCCGTCTCTACCCGGCTTGCTTTTCCCGTTTCCAGCGCCGAGGCCGGGCACCCATCTGGTCATCCGGGCTAGCTTGCTTGTCGCCATGTGGGTGTAAGAACGTTTCCTCGCCCTCGTTTCGCCAATCCACGAGAGCGCCCCATGTACCGCTATCGCCACGAGAACTCCCACCATCTGACCCCAGGCGTACCCGACCATGACGAGCGCGGCCGTCTCGATTCCGCGCAGGACCGCCTCCCAAGCTGCGATATTGTTGAGCCACCTGCCTGTGGTGATGATGCGGTGCAGGTTGCGGCCACCGTTGCCGCCTCCGACGGCGACGGCCGCCGATTCGGTGGTATCGGTGGCAGCTAAGGCGTGGTCGAGTTTTTTTAGCAGTACCCGTAGCACCATGCAGATCCCGGCAACCGCGAACGCGCTCGGGGGTAGCCAGTTTCCGAAAGTCCCCCCACCCGCGCCCTGGAGTAACGACCAAGCAAGCACCGCCGTGGACATGGACAATGTGGACATGGATATAGACCCAACCAGTATCGTGTCAGTTCAACCGGTTCGCACACTCCGCCGTCTATGTAGTCGTTCCCGGGTCTCTGGCTCTACCTGACGCGTGCCCCGGTGCCCGTTCCCGGATGCCCGCCCGCGCCACTGTATGTTCTCCCCCCAGCCTGGCTTTCTCGACCGCCTTCTCGACCGCCTTCTCGACCGCCTTCTAGCCCGCCTTCTAGCCCGTACCTTTCCCGCTCTACTGCGGCTGCCAATATCCATGGTTTCCCGATCTTTGAGTTTTCGACGGCTTCTAACACCCAAGGTTCCAGCCGCTCGACGGCTTCTCGTGCCTGTATCTCGTAGCGCACCGCAAGGTAGGAGTTTTTGAGTGAACACCCGTTGTACAAGCCCAGCGTGAGATCGTTGATGTATCTCGCCCCGTACCGCAGCAACCCTTCGCTGCTAAATTGCATATGGTGTACGCCCTCGTGCACCACGGTTTCAACACCCACCCCGGTCTCAACGATGGTGACTCCGACTATTGCGATTCCCGCGACATCGCCGGGAATTTCGTCCACCCGGTATTCCGAGGTGGTCTCGAGGGTCTCTATCAGCTCATGGGCTAAGATCGGGTAGGGTTCTACCTCCCTGGCGCTCCACTGCGAACACCGAGTCTTCCCGCCTGAATACAAACCTATCCCCGCTCCGCTGGCGACGAGTACTGCGGCCCCTAAAAGGAGGACCGCCATGGTGCCGCCCCCCGCCCTGGGTTTTTGCTTGTCTGTTGCGGGTTTGTGGTTCGGCATCTGCATGGTTCGACCCCTCTGGTACACAACGGTGCCCTCCACCGGAGATTTCCGCTTGCCGAGCCTCGTATTGTCAAGGTTTTGTTTCCCAAAAATTACGGTTTGACAATAAATGCCCCACCACCCCACCGTTTTTACGGGTTTTCCCGGTTTCTTGCACGAACCTTCCCCGGGTTGGACGGTGGTACATGTGGAGGAACGCCCCGTCAACGACGCCGCCTCGACCCATTTGACCGTGCCTTCGGTCGATGTCGTCATCGACCGTGCGGGGGGCAAGTTCATGGCGGTAACTCTCGCCGCCCGTCGCGCCCGTCAGCTCGGCTCGTATTTTGCCGGCCACACGCTCCCCGACGAGGTCCCGCCGCGGGTGCCACCCCGATCGAAACACCCTCTCTCTGTTGCTCTCGACGAGGTGGTCTCGGGTACAATTGTTTCCCGTCCGGTTTCACGGGAAGAACTTCTCGCCTCCATCAACCCCCCGTCCGCTCCCCCACCCGTCCCAGAGGAAACTCCCACCGCACCGGAGCAGTAGGCTTCGTATGAAGAAGCTTTCAGGGACGCTGGTGTACGCCGTTTATATTTGTGTACTTGTGTTGTTGGGTTTGGTGTTCTTGTATGGAGCGCTCCTGGTGTATCACTCTCCAAGAGCGCTCCTGGATCCCAAGGACGCCGGTTTGGTGAATTTGGTACCAACTAGCGCCACCGTGGAGAGCATCGAAACCCGTTGGGATAAACCTGACAAGTGTAGGGGCGCCGGTAGACCGCTTCGAACTCGCCACCCCGAATCAGATATCACTTTCAGGTTCGTCTCTAATGATGGAAAGCTCATCAAAGTACGCAAAACTATGTGCTGGGGTGATATTCCCGCATTGGGGTACCCCAGTGTCGTTCCCGGTCTTGAAGAGTTCTCTAAGGAACGATCCAACCTGGTATCACTACGCGAAGGGGAGGAAATTCTGTTGTGGTACGATCCAGCCGACCCTTCCAAGATCTCATGGCCGACACGATACAGGCCAGATCTAATGTTCACAGGTTTGACGCTGATGGTGGCGCCGGTGGTGCTCGGCGTATGGTTTGTGAGGGCGCTGCGCCGCGCGGTCGCGCGCTCCAAGGAGTTGACCGAGAGTTTGAGGGGGAAATTGTAGTTGATGTGTATGTGCCGTATCTCGACCTACCATCTCGCTGCCCGGTGTTGACATGAAACGATCTAATAGAAAACGATCTGATACATACGTAAATACGCCCCGCGTTTCGTTGAAAAAGCGTGCAGGGACGCTAGTGTACGCCGTTAGTATTGGCGTACTTGTGTTGTTGGGTTTGGTGTTCTTGTATGGAGCGCTCCTGGTGTATCACTCTCCAAGAGCGCTCCTGGATCCCAAGGACGCCGGTTTGGTGAGTTTGATACCAACCAGAGCCACCGTGGAGAGGATCGAATACCCGAGGGCGGGATTTTTCGAGTGCTCCTCGTCTCGGCGCACTGTCAGGAACGTCAAATTAGATGTCACTTTCAGGTTCGTCACCAATGATGGAAAGTTCATCAAAGTACGCAAAACTATCTGCAGGCGTGATATTCCCGGTTGGGGGGCACCCGTTTTCAAACGTACGAAGCTACACGAAGGGGAGGAAATTCTGCTGTGGTACGATCCCGTCGACCCTTCCAAGATCTCATGGCCGAGGCGATACAGTTCACGGCAAATGTTCACAGGTTTGACGCTGATGGGTGCGCCCGTGGCGTTCATCGTAGGGTTGGTATGGGCGGAGCAACTCGCGAGCACGCTCATCAAGAGGTTGACCGGGAGGTTGAAGGGGCCCCGGTGGTTGGTGCATCTTCGGGCCTTCTTGCGACCTATAACCCACCGCCGAGTCCGCCTCTCGTTCTACTCTGACGACGGGCATGTGGACTACCGCTCCGATCTGGCGGCGCTGTTACCGCTGGTCAAGGACGACCTGGTTGCCCGCCAGAAGTTTCTCGACATCCTACAAACGATGGACCCCTCCGACCCTCGCACTGTCGAGTATCGCAGGAAATTCACCGCCCAGATCTTCAAGTAAACGATGGACGCGACTGGTGGACGCGACTGGTGGACGCTACGTTCAACGTCCGCTACGGCTGTGTCGTAGACGGCGCCACGCTCGGCACTGTCGACGTAGGCCCGGCCGGCCCACCGATCGATCCTCCACCGGGGATATCGGTGATCGGCGCTCCGACTGACGGCGGAATGGGCGCCTGTACTCCCTCGGGGGCAAACACGATGGCTATAGCCGCCCCATCCTGGGTGAGTGGGATGTCGGTGAAGTTCTCGGTGAATGTTTCGTACTGCTCTAGGTTGCTCGCATTCGGCCAGTACTGGACGCGCAATTCTGCATCCACCTGCCCGGAGGGGGTTTCGCACACGGAAACATACTCGATTTTTGACCCCCCGAGGTATTCGGGTAGATCTATTTGTTCGTTGCTGATGCCGATTTTGTACATGTACAAGAACAACCCGAGGTTGGCTTTCGGCCCCGCGGCAAGCCCTGAGTACGGGTGGAAGTGGATCAGTCCATCGTTGTGGCTGTGCACGCCGATGATGCCGTAGTCTTTGCTCTCCGGTCTCCCGTCTTCTTTCACTCCGGTGAGATCGCCTTGCAGGATGCCGACGTACTCGTCGCACACATAAAAACCGTACGCTACGTGCCAGTGGTCCCCAACCCCGGGTCGGACCGGCTCACCGCCGCATCCGCCGAGTAGTACTCCGGCCAGGAGGACGGAGACGACGGCTACCACCCTACCCATGTAGGTACGCTGGCGCGGGTGGTTGACTGTTTCAAGGATTTTTTCTGTCGCAAGAGGCATGACGAATACGGTCCCTCCCTCCCCGCCGGGCGCACATACCCCGTA
>Ga0172372_10010727_pt1 | contig 11705 bp, 6 predicted proteins | sample LakKiv5m_2_FD_114544 | JGI IMG/M metagenome (GOLD analysis project Ga0172372, IMG submission 114544) | Freshwater microbial communities from Kabuno Bay, South-Kivu, Congo - kab_092012_9.5m | ecosystem: Environmental > Aquatic > Freshwater > Lake | place: Democratic Republic of the Congo... | reverse complement strand
CATGACGATCGAGGAGGCCGAGCACATGCTCGCCACCAAGCTCTACCAGAACACCGCCAAGGTGCACTTCAACCACCATGTCGAGCGCGAGGGCCGCTTCGGCAAGCGCATCGTCTACGGTGGTCATGTCATCAGCCTCGCGCGCGCGCTGTCGTTCTCGGGTCTGGCCAACGCGCAGATGGTCGCGGCCATCCACGGCGGCCGGCACACCGCGCCGACCTTCGCCGGCGACACCGTCTATGCGTGGTCGCAGGTGCTCGAACGCGAGATCTTGCCGGGGCGCGACGACATCGGCGCGCTGCGGCTGCGCACCGTCGCGACCAAGGACCGCGCCTGCGGCGACTTCCCGGGCCACGACACGAGCGTGCCGCTCGATCCGGCGGTGGTGCTCGACATCGACTGGTCGGTGTTGATGCCGCGACGGGTGGTCGCCGACCGCTGACGGCCGCCGTCACCGCAACCGCGTCAACCCCGGCACGCGGTCGAAGGCCGCGTCGAAGCTCAGTACGCTGGCGACGCCGTGGCGCTGCCGAAGAGCGGCAACAGACCTTGCAATACCTGCAGTCGGCGCGCGCGGTTTTTGCTGCCCGGCTGGAAAAACAGAGCTCGACAATTGAATGATCCGGGCCATGAAGCAATTGAAATCACCATGGCGGTCATAATCGCAATCACATACTCAACCTCTTGAAGGGAAGTCGACCATGATCAGAACCATGCCGTTGTGGAGTGCGCTGGCACTTTCGATGCTGGCAACCACCAGCACAGCCACAGAGAAGACATTGCAGGCAGCGGATATCAACCGATTGAGAGACGTGGCGGCACCGGTATTTGCACCAGACAATGAGCGGATTGCCTACGTCGTCAGCAGTGCCAATACCGACAGCGACAGCAGTGTGTCCGATCTGTGGCAGGTGCGCTTTTCCGGAGGAGAGCCGCAGCAACTGACTTTCACGCCGTTTCACAGTGAATGGTTGCCGCGCTGGAGCCCGGATGGCAAATGGTTGGCGTTCCTGTCGGATCGGGCCGATGACGATACCAGCCAGATCTGGCTGATGCCGGCCAATGGTGGCGAAGCGCGACAGCTCAGCCGCCTGAAAGGGGGTGTCACTGATTTTGACTGGGCGCCGGACAGCCAACGACTGGTGCTGGTTAGTGAAGATGCCGCCGCAGATCCCGGCAAGGACAGCCGCGGCGAAGACAAGCCTGAACCGCCACGTGTGATCACACGCTTCCAGTTCAAGGAAGACGGCCGTGACTACCTCACTGATCGTTACCAGCATCTGTATTTGCTGAAACTGAGCGATGGCAGCAGTGAACAGCTGACCTCCGGCACAAACGACGAATTGCTGCCGGCCTGGTCGCCGGATGGCAAACAGATCGCTTTTGTTTCGAAACGAGGTGGCGAGGTTGATCGCCATCTGAATTACGATGTGTTCACCATGGCGCCGGAAGCAGGCGCGCCGCTGAAAGCCGTCAGCAGCTTTGTCGGTACCGATGTCGACCCGTACTGGGAATCGCGGCCGGAATGGTCACCTGACAGTCGCAAGCTGGTCTGGTTGCAAAGCGGTGAAGATAAATGGATTTATTACGCGCCGTGGCAACTGACCGTTGCGGATGTCACTACCGGTACAATCACGACCCCGGCGCGCATTGACCGCAGTTTTTACAAGCCTCGTTGGTCAGCTGACAGCAAATCGATTTACGCGCTGGTCGAGCAAAGCCGCAATACCTGGCTCGCCAAGATCAATCCGAACGAACGCAATCCGGAAAAGGCGATCACCTATCTGACCACGGGCAAGCGATTTGCCTACGACTACAGCGTTGCCAAAAGCGGTCGAATCGTGGTGCTCGATGGTGACGATGTCACGCCGTTTGAACTGACTGCGATTGAGGCGAAGCGGCGGACCCTCACCGACCACAACCGGTTTCTGGACGAGTTCAATTTGCAGCAAACCGAAGAAATCAGCGTCACCGTCGACGGTCAGCGCATTGATGGCTTCCTGCTGAAACCGGTCGGTTACGAGGCCGGCAAAAAATATCCGACCCTGCTGCGCATCCATGGTGGCCCGGTCTATCAGTACTCACATGAATTCAACTTTGACTGGCAGTTTTACGCTGCCAATGGCTACGCCATTGTGGCAATGAATCCGCGCGGTTCCTCCGGCCGCGGTTTCGATTACGCCAAAGCCATCTATGCCGACTGGGGCAATGTCGATGTCAAGGATGTGCTCGCCGGTGTTGACGAGGTTATCAAGTTGGGCGTTGCCGATCCGGCGCGCTTGGGCCTTGGCGGCTGGAGTTACGGCTCGATTCTGACCAACTACGTCATCGCCAGTGACAGCCGCTTCAAGGCTGCGGTCAGCGGCGCCGGAACCTCCAACATGCTGGGCAATTACGGCCATGACCAATATGCCCGCGAATACGAATTGGAACTGGGCACGCCGTGGGCAAATTTTGACAATTATGTCCGGGTCAGCTTCCCGTTCTTGCACGCCGACCGGATCAAGACTGCAACGCTGTTCCAGTGCGCCGAGATGGATTTCAATGTGCCCTGTCTTGGCGCTGAACAAATGTTTCAGGCACTGCGCTCACTCAAGGTACCAACTGAACTGGTGATCTACCCCGGTGAAAATCACGGCCTGAGCGTGCCCAGCTACCTGCAAGACCGCCTGCAACGCAACCTGGCATGGTATGACCGATTTTTGAAGGCAAACTGACCGTGACTCAACGTCGCCAACACGCCGGCAGACTATCTTTTGACGGGCTGCAGCCGGTTGAATTTTTTCATGACCTTTTGCAGGGCGGCATGATCAATTGCCACCGCCTTGTGACCGTCCATGCCGGTCATGGTTTTGGCGGCGACCAGCGCGTTGATGATGGCCTCTTCCGTTGCCTGAACCGTGGCAAGAAAGACCGGATCGAGATCGTTGTTGCTGACCGATTCAATGGTTGTCGTGCTGTTGTGGTTGGCGGCCTTGTTGCCGGTGCTGAAGGCAAGAAAAACATCACCGGAGCCGTTGCCGGCATAGCTGCCGTTGCGGGCAAGGCCGAGCGCGGCGCGTTTTGCCAGTCGCGCCAGTTGATGCGGCAGCAACGGTGCATCGGTGCCAACCACAATGATGATCGAACCGGTATCGCCGGCCGGTTTGTTGACCGCTGTACCAGCACCCGATTCACCGGCACCCGGTTCATCGTAGGCTTTGTCGGCAGTCAGGTGCTTGCCAACCGGCACACCGGCGATGCGCAGCTCTTCACGGACACCGTAATTGGCCTGCACCAGCACGCCAACCGTGTATGGCTTGTCAGCGACCGTGATGACGCGCGAGGCGGTACCGGTGCCGCATTTGAATTGGTGGCAGATCATGCCTGTGCCGCCGCCGACGTTGCCTTCGGCAATCGGGCCGCTTTGCGCGCTATCGAGGGCTGCAAACGCATGTTCCGGTTTGACATGAAAGCCATTGATGTCATTCAACCAACCATCCCAGGTTTCACCTACTACCGGCAACGACCACCAATAGCCGCTGTCATCGGCGCCACCCTGTTTGACTCGCCACGCGATCACCGCATCGTGAACGACTCCGACACTGTGGGTGTTGGTGATCATCACCGGGCCTTCCAGCAGTCCGCTTTCGTCAAGCCAGTGGCTGCCGGTGAACTCGCCATTGCCATTCAGCGAAAACATGGCGCCGTACACCACGCCCTGAACACTGTCCTTGCCACGCGGCAAAATGGCGGTGATGCCGGTGCGAATGGCGGCACCACTTGCCGTATCGGCCTGCAATGTGTGGTAACCGACCGTCACGCCAGCCACGTCCGTCAGGGCGTTCCATTGGCCGGGTGTACCATCAAAGGGAATACCAAGATCGCGCGCCCGTGGCGTCGCCAGCTCAGCTGCCAAAACCGTTCCTGTGGAAAAGCTGAGCAAGAGACTGCACAGAAGCGTTCCAGCCATGCTGGTCATGCGATGCGGTGGTCGGGAATCCGTAGTGATGGCAGTCATTTTCAGCGTTACCGGTTGCAATACGTGGCTGACAGTTCAGCGGATAGTACTTTCAAAGGCCCTACTGCCGGCGACTGCCGGCGACCAACCGCGCTCGTCCACTGCGCAACGGCTCGACGGGATCGATGCCCGCCTCCCGACGCGGGCCAATCAGCCTGCGAGACCGGGTTGATCCGGCCGGCAGCACTCCCGATACCCCCTCTTTCCCGGCCTGTCCTCAACCGAGCGCGATCGGGCCCGCCCCGCTGCCGCTTCGGCGGCGCAGGTCTGCCTCTGAATCCGATACCGACGCCCCCTCGCCTCAGCGTCACAGCAGCAGACGGCTGTGCGGCGCGAACACCCCGTGATACCTCGTCAGGTGCATCCGCGGCGGCGGCACCAGTGCCGCCAACCGCGCCAGCGTTGCCTGCCACTCAACGGGCGCCTAGTGATCCTGCCGCCCGACGAGCCGGTCGTCGCCGCCGCTAGCACGCGGGGCACCGGTGAAGCGCCGTCGGACCCTCTCGCCGCGTCACCTACAACGCGCTGCGATCGCGCCGCGGCCCACCGGCAAGCACCGCGGCCGAGACCTTCACGGCTGACTCTGTCACGCAACATTGCCGACGGACACGGCGAAATCAGCCGCAACGACACTCCATCGTATCCCGTGCTGTGCTGGCCGCGCGGGCAAGGTTCGCGACCCTGACCAGCCGCATCGGTGTCGATCTTTAATCCACGCCTTGAACAGTTTTCGCCAGTGAACTCGGATCAGTCGTTGCAAGAACAGGACCGTACAGCTCCTGACATACCGCGCGCGCATGGCCCGCGAGCGCCGCAGCCGCCGGCTGCAGGCGTGTTCGCCGCCGGTGGATCAGGTACCCCGTCCGAACACGCCGAAATGGGCAGCCACGCAGCTCGCGGATCGCCGCAAGGTCGGATTGGATCGTCAGGAACTCCTCGCTAAACAGCGCCAGATGATTTCCCTCCAGTACGAGCGCCAGCATGAGGGCAAGGGAATCGGTTCGCACCATGGCCTTGGGCGGCTCTGCCCCCTCGGCCATGAACACCTTCTGGATATGCCGCAGCATCTCAGGGTACCGGTGGGATACCGCCCATCGCTGTTCCGCCAGGTCCGCAATCGAGACATCAGAACGCCGCGCCAGCGGATGTCCTCGACCCGCAACGATCACATCCCGATCGCGAAACACGCACTCCACGCGAAGCTCCGGGTCCGGGTCACTCATGTCGGGTGGTGATCCAATCACAAAGTCGAACTCGCCCTGAAGCAGTCGCTCGACGAGGTCGCGCGAAGTACCTTCGACTGCTATCGCAGAAACTCCCGGATGGGACTTGGCTAGGCGAAGCAGCGCCTTGGGCACGATGCGGTGCGCACAACTGAATCCCATTCCAAAGTAGACCGTTCCGCGGCTTGCTCCCTTGAGCTCACTGATCTCCGAGCCCGCGATCCGTTCTTCGGCAAGGATGATTTTGGCGCGATTAGCGAGGGAGTCGCCAAATGGGGTCGGAACGGCTCCATAACGACCTCGTTCGAACAGCTTGACCTGCAGGGTCGACTCGAGCTTCGCGATGCTCTTCGTGAGCGCCGACTGCGACAGGCCGACGTGTGCCGCGGCACGTCCGTAATGGCGTCGCTCATAAATCGCCAGAAAGTGCTTCAGCTGCCTGATTTCCATAGCCGCTACGCCTCCTGGGATTTGCCGTCCAGAAACGCCTTCACGGCAGCGATGTGGCCGGCAAGCCCCTGCTTCGTAGGCAGTACCGAACCTTCGCGAGCGAGGGCGCTCGATGCTGGAACATCCGCATAGTAGGGATCCCCGGGCCTTTCCAGGAACAGTATGCGAACTCCGACGCGCCGCAACAGCGGTACAGGATCTATCCGCAGAGCGACCTGGCAAGCGTGCGCATACGTGTCGGGCTGCATCACAGTCGCGACCAGCCGGCGATGTAGTCGATCGGCATTGAGCCCGGCACCGCCGCCCCGACGAGCGCCTGCGGAGCCGTCGAACCAAGGCCATTGAAGTTCTTCGTCCCGAAGCCTTTGGAATACCTCCCAGAAATGTGTGCCATACCTTGTGGGCACAATACGTGGCGCGTAGCTCTCGGCCAGCCACTTCCTGCGCTCAGCGTCGAGAACGAGCCCTCCATCGATCACGATCCCCCGGACCCTGGTTCCCGCCGCGTCAGCCAACGCCAACGCCAGTGGCGCGGACAGTCCGCCGGCAATCAAATCGAATGTAGTGATCGCAGCCTCATCGATCGCACGGATCAGGAAAGCGACCCACGCCTCAACATCTGCGTCCGAGGGCAAGGCGTCCGAGAGATTGCACCCCGGAAGATCAGGGGCCCACACACGCCGGGATTCGCCAAGTAGGCCCAGCACATCCGTCAAGTCGGCCGAGGACCCCGGTGGGGCGTGAAGAACGACCGTCGACCGTCCTGCGCCCGCTTCCCGAATCAGGACGTCACGTCCAGCCACCCGCTGGTATCGGCGCACCAGCCCGGGTGGCAGCACCGCCTTTGGCGCAGCCGCACCTGGACCCGGACTAGTCGCGCGAAACAGTCTTCGCAGCGTTGCCCGCCACTCCAGATCGTCAATGGAAAGCCTTTCGACGCGACCGCAGCGGGGCAGAAGCGTCTCGACCGCGTCGAGGAATCCGAAAAGTACATCGTTCTGGCGGGCCACCACGGTGGTCGGCACCGTCAGTCCTGCCAGTTTTGACCGCACCGCGTAACGCATCGCTGCGCTGTAGGCACTCGAGTAATGCGCGCCGGCAGAAAACAAGTCGAGCGCATACTCGTGCATCTGCACGGGTGTCGGCTCGTCGGTGGGCATTCGCGGCGCTAAACCGACGTCGAACCAGGGGAAGAATCGATGCAAATCTCGCATCTTCGTCCAGTGTTCAGCGAGGTAAGCACCGCTGGCGTCCGGGATGAACGGACTCATGTACCGCGCAACGAATTCTTCCTCAGGCAGTTGCGAAGGGACCGAGATCCCATCGATCAACAGCTGGCCGATTGCGTCAGTATGTCGTAGCGCGCAAGCCACCGCGATTTTTGAGCTGGTGTGGTACGAATAGACGGTGGCGCGACCCAAGCCCAATGCTTCCAGTGTCGCTGCCAGAGCATCGCCGAAGTCATCAATCTCCGGTCGCGGATCCTGCGGCAGAGGGTCGGACTGGCCGTAGCCCGGTGTATCGAGCGCATAGACGGTGAACTCGTCACTGAACTCCCGCAGTAACCGCGTATGCAGGAGCGACGACCTCGGACTGTCTTGTAGCAGCACGACGGGCGGTCCATCGCCGGCAACACGATAGTGAACGTGCCTGGCCTGGACATACACGAAGGCTTTGCGAATCTCGCCTTGCACCGTGCCGTTCAAAGCCACCGTCTAACCCAGCCCGGCACGTGCGATGTCCTCGATCAACAGGTCCAAGAGCCTGGACGGGGCCTCAAAGCCCGCAACTGGGCCAATCCGGTCGATATAGGCCGCGTAACTGACGATCAGGTAGAGATCGCGGGCCACGCGGAGCATCGGCAACGCAGCCCTCTCCTCGGAGGTCAGTGGGCGGCGGCTCTCATATCCGCTCCGGAAAGCGTCGATGACTTCCTGCGGCAACTGCTCGAGTCGCGCTCGCCACTCGAACGTGATCAGATCCTTGACCGAAATGTCGAAGCCGCAATCGTCAAAATCAATGGCCCACAGGGTCCCGTTCGCTGATTTCATTACGTTGGCGAATTGGAAGTCACCGTGTGTCGCACCTCGCGGCAACGCCGCCGCAGCCTCGCCCACAAAGAACTGCCTGACCGCATCCGTGCCGCGATCGAAGTGTCCTCGCCCCCCGGTTCCCTGCGGCAGCATACGGTCCAGATACTGCAACTGGCGCGTGATCCGTGCGACCGTATCAATCTCCTTCAAGGTCGTGGATTGAAACTCCTTCGCCGCGAGGTGTATGTCGGCCAGCAGCCGCCCCGCCGCTGCCGTCTCCAGGACGGATACCTGGCGGTCCAGGGGCCTTCCTTCGATCCAGCTCAACATGACGATCAGGCGCTCGCCTTCGGGGGCGCTCACCGAAAAGAAGCCGCTCTTGTTCGTCAGAGGAATCGGGACCGGTACGGGAATCGAGCGTCTTCCCATGAAGGCGAGAAGCTCCAGTTCGTAATCCATCTCGGCGGCCGTCCGGTGGTGGGCGCGGGAAACCCGCAACGCGTAGCGCGTTGTACCGCATTGCACCCGGTAGAGGTCGTTGCTGCCGCGTGCCACCAAGTGGCAGACGCAGTCCCCCGACAGGCCGTAGCGCCCTCCCACTTCAATGGCCAGGGCTCTTGCATCGAGCGTGGAATGACTAACCGGAAAGGTCATGGTGTGCGGCGGGCTTCGATATCGGGAATTGGCGCTACCCCAGCACTTAATGCAAGACTCATTCCCGAAACGAATGAATATAGGAGCTACGGTCACACCTGATGACTCGTCGGCTGGAGCAAATTGGGAACCCGCAGCATCAACCGCTTCATGGGTCAAATGACCGGAATCTGCCAAGGTGTCTACGAGGTCGGCATCGGCGTAACCGATCCAGACGGCGCGCTTCGACACTGGGAAAACTTCGGCTACCGGCTTCGGGCCACCGGCTCTCTTGATCGGGCCGCCGCCCTGGCCCTGTATGACGTCGATAGTACGCTGCACTCCTGGCATCTGAGTCACAACGCCGCCGATAAGGGACTGATCCGACTGATGCGCTGGGAACGGCCCGCGGGCCCCGGCCTGGAAATGGCGCCCCTGCGTACTCCAGGTAACCGCTGGAGCGTACAGAAGACGGACGACCTACTGACCGTCTGGACCCATGCGGAGGTCGCCCGGCGTCAGGGCCACGCAATCAGCGTACTTGGGCCCGTCCTGAACGCACGGGCAGCGATTCCGGTCGCGGCACAGCGCCCGTTCGTTGCAGCCGTCCCTGCCGCCTACAACCTGCAGTTCTTCCAGCCGCTATTCCAGCAAATCGTCATGCAGCGCCAGCAAATCGACGTCGAGCGACTCGGCAGAATCGCGGCCACTAGCCTGTTTCGGACCAGCGAGGTCTGCCACGTAGGCCTGGTCGTATACACCCCAGACGTCGCGCTCTTCGATTTCTATGAGCGGGCCCTCGGACTGATGCGAACCACGCAGCGACGCTTCCCATACGATCCGGACTCTCCCGCCAGTGAAATGTTCGCCCTGCGACCAGGCGAGGCGTTCACGGAAATCGACTTCGATGATCCCCGGGCACGCGCAGACCCCTCGCACTCCCTCGCCGGCCGGCTGCGTATCTTTGCCGTCGAGTCCTCGTCACCACCCACGCCGCCAGTGGACGCCCGACCCGGCGAATTGGGGTACGCGTTGTACACCCTGCGGACCGACGATGTTCGCACCCTCTGGCAGGCGGTGATTGGTTGCGGCGCAACACATGTCACGCCGATCCTGACCGACGAGTTCGGCGCACCGGCCTTCTCGTTCCGCGCGCCCGACGGCTACGCCTGGACAGCCGTGGAGGAACCTCGCGCCTGATTCAATGACTTTCGCGGTGAGTTCGATGCCCCCGGGAGCGAATCGTAGGAAAGCTCCATGGGCGCTGATATAGAACCCCTGTTCTGGAACTCCGCAGGCAACCTCGCGTGCGCTGGTCGCTCACGAGGCCCCTGCAATGAACCCAAGGGGAGCACCGATGAGCAAGACGAACCCAAGCCATCTCAATGTTGTGCTGTGGGCAGCCACCGCCGCCTTGCCGATGGTGGCCAGCGCCCAACAATCGACGACTTCCACCACGCGTGCCGAGCCGAACCGATCGAGCGAGATGCTGACCGAGGTCGTGGTGACTGCGCGGAAGCGCGAGGAGTCCTTGCAGGAAGTCCCACTCGCTATCACCGCTTTCGGCGGCGAGGAAATCCAACGCATGGGCGCGCGCAACCTAGAGGACCTTGCCTACCGGACGCCCGGCCTGCAGTTCAACAGTCAGGCACTTGCAGAGCCAGGCCGTACCTTCACGCGGGTGCGGTTCCGAGGCATGGACCTGAATACCACGCCAAATCCGACCCAGGAAATCGCCTCGGTGTTCATGGACGGTGTTTACCTCCCCGGCAACGTCGCCAGTCTGCCGGTCGATGACCTGGAGCGCGTCGAGATCATCCGCGGGCCTCAAAGTGCACTGTTCGGCCGTGCCACCTTCGGCGGCGCCGTCAACTTCGTGACGCGCGACCCGGGTGACGAGTTGGCAGGCAGTTTGCGTCTCACGGCAGCCGAGGATTCCGAGTACGACGTCTCGGGGTCGATCGAAGGTCCGCTGATCGCGGACAAGCTGTCCTTCCGCGTTGGTGCGCGCTACTACGATTTCGGCGGCCAGTACACCAGCGGGGCGGATGGCCGCTCACTGGGTGAGCAGTCGACCCGATCCGTCCACGGCACCCTGTATGCGACGCCCACCGAGAATCTGACCGCAAAGCTGAACCTGCGCTACTTCGAGGACGATGACGGCCCTCCTGCAGGGTTTTTCCTCGGCGGCACCGATCGCAACTGCGGCCCCTTCAGCGTTCCGGGCGTGATGGGACCGGCATTCTCGACGACGGCCTTCTTCTGCGGCGACCTGCCCAAAGTAGACCTCGCGACCCGTGGTCCATTCACGACATTGACGCCGGAAATGCAGTCGCTGTTCATCGACAACTCGCGTAACTATTCGCCGCTGAACGGCATGCCCTCACTGGACGGAGTCGGACTCGCCCGCGAATCGAGTTTTGGAAGCCTGTCAGTCACCTATGACATGCCCTCAGGCATCTCGGTCTCTGGAATACTCGGCTACAACGAGGAGAAAACGAGCAACTTCCGCGACTGGGATGTCTCTCCGACCTATGGCTGGTACGCCAGCGGCCCACAGCGCAATCGCAGCTCCAGCCAGGAGATCCGCGTCGAGTCTGCTCCTGACCAGCGCCTGACGTGGCTCTTCGGCGCATCATCGTTCAAGCAGAAGTACTCCACCCCGGACGCGGGCGGGCTGTTCGTCTTGTTCCGGCCGCCGGCCGCGACCTTTGTTTCGCTCAACCCGGTCGCCACGAATGAGGCCGAGACGACCGGGCTGTTCGCCGCACTGGGCTACAAGCTGAGCGACCAGATCACGCTGAACCTCGAGGGTCGATACCAGACGGACGAGATCACCCAACGATCGACCGCGGCGAACGCCCCGGTACTCAGCACCGAGTACAAGACGTTTCTGCCGCGCGTAATCCTTGCCTACAGCCCGTTCGATCGCACCAACCTGTACGCCACCTACTCCATCGGCAACCGGCCCGGCGGCTTCAACCCCGAACTCGTCGCGGCAAGCCAAGGCGTGCGCGATCAGATCCAGCAGCTGACGGGCGCAGGTATCAACATCGAGGAGGAAGACCTCAAAAATTACGAGATCGGCTGGAAGCAGGGGCTCGCAGACGGCCGCGGCTACGTGAACCTCGCCGCGTACTTCATGGAATGGACGAGCCAGCAGACGCGGTTCTCGATTCCCGTAGTCGATCGTGGCCATTCGGCGTCAGACCCCCTCACGGGCGTGCGCGTCGTGCAGGTCACCGTGAATGCGGGGCAGACGGATCTTTGGGGGTTGGAGGCTGAGGGCGCATATCAAGTGTCCGACAATTTCCTCGTCTCGGCGAACTTTGCGTGGGCGGCCACCGAATACAAGGAGTTCATTTG
>Ga0172372_10010726_pt1 | contig 11705 bp, 7 predicted proteins | sample LakKiv5m_2_FD_114544 | JGI IMG/M metagenome (GOLD analysis project Ga0172372, IMG submission 114544) | Freshwater microbial communities from Kabuno Bay, South-Kivu, Congo - kab_092012_9.5m | ecosystem: Environmental > Aquatic > Freshwater > Lake | place: Democratic Republic of the Congo... | reverse complement strand
CCGCGCAGGCGCTTCGTCCTCCCGTACATGTCGAGGAAGATGTGCGCGACGAGGGCGAGCATGGTGCAGATGGTGAGCCACTTGAAGAACGTCGCCGTCCAGTAGATGATCCCCGACTCCTTCTTCTTCGCGTCCACGTGGATCTTCCCAACCGCGAAGTTCGGGTTGGCGCCCGGGTGGCACTTCCCGCACGTCTTCGGCACGTTCTTCGGGTTCACCATGGAGGTCGGATCGTCCGGCGGCCGGATGTCGTGCACGCCGTGGCAGGAGGAGCAGTTCGCCACCGTGCGGGAGCCGAACTGGCTCGCCACGCCGTGGAACGACTCCTTGTAGGTGGCCACCTGCTCCGTCTCGATGCCGAACTTCCCCATGATCTTGATGGAGGCGTGGCACCGGGAGCACTGCTCCGAGACGTGGGTCGCGTACACCGTCGACTTGGGGTCGCTGCGGGAGTAGATCTTGTGCTCCCCGTGGCACCCCGTGCAGGAAGGAACTTCCGCGATCCCCTTCGCGAGCGCCGTCCCGTGGATCGACCCCTTGAACTGCGCGTAGACCTCCATGTGGCACCTGCCGCACGTCTCGGCGACGTTCCCCCGGGCGACCCGCGATCCGGAATCCTTCGCCTTGAGGATCGCGTGGCTGCCGTGGCAATCCTGGCACAGCGGCGCCTTCGTGTTCCCCTTCGCGATCGCCTTGCCGTGGGCGGAGTCGAAGTACGCGAGGACGTTGTCGGACTGGGGCGCCCCCTCGTGGTTCCCCTTGAAGTGGCAGTGGGTGCAGGTGACCCGCTTGGGGCGCTCCCGGTGCGGGATCTCGCTGACGTCGAAATGGCAGTCCGCGCACACCTTCTTCGCGTGCACCGACCCCGCCAGCGTGTCCCCGGTCACGAAGAGGTCCCGGATCCGTCCGTCCACCAGAAGCTTGCGGAACTCGGGCTTCCCGTGGCACAGGGTGCATTTTTCCAGCGAGATCGAGGCGGAGGCGTCTCCCGAGAGCCCGGGGAGGAACGCCCCCCCGAGGAAGACCAGGACCGCCGTGAGCGCGAACTTCCTCATAAAAGCCCTTCCTCTTTGAGTTTTTCGTATTCCAGCGGATGCTCCTCGCGCAGCCACTCCACGGACACCTTCCCGGTGAGCCACGACGGGTTCATCGGGAAAACGGAGGGGTGCAGGTGGACGTTGTAGAGATGCCAGAGGAAAAGGACCACGAAGGCGAGGAGCCCCTGGTAGCCGTGGATGATGATCGCGAGGTCGAGGACGATCTTCGGGAAGAAGATCATGGAGAACCCCTCCGCCCAGAGCATGATGCCGGTGAGCGAGATGAGGAGGATCCCGAGGGATGCGCCCCAGTACTGGAACTTCTCCTTGTACCCGTACCTCCCGAAGCGCGGGTACTCCTTCGCCGTCCCAAGGTTGTACCGGAGCGACTGGAAGAAATCGTCGATGTCCTGCTTGCCGATGAAGAGGCCGCGGAACTCCGGCTTCCCTTCCCGGGAGAAGAGCATGTAGAAGAGGTGGTAGACGAGGTTCGCCATCAGCAGAACGGCCGCGATCCGATGCACGATCCCCCGGTTGTGGATCCCCCCCTCCAGCCGGATGATCCACTGGGCCAGCGAGTTCTCGTGGTACATCAGGGCGAATCCCGTGACCGCGAGCACCGTGAGCAGCACCGTCAGGAGAAGGTGCTGTATTCGGAAGAGAAGCGACATCCGGATCACCTGACCGGCCGCGAGATCGGCGCGGTTCATGACGGCTCCCCCTTTCCGCCCGGCGGGTTCCCCTTCCTTCGGTTCCAGCGGCCGTACAGCTCCAGACCGACGTGCAGCGCGAACAGGATCGCCAGGGCGCCGATGAAGAGCGTGTAGAAGATCCGGACGGCGAACACCCCCATCGCCTTCTTCGGGGAGATCTCGACGTGAACGTCTCCCTTCGCGAAGTTGGGCCCCGCGTTGGGGTGGCACTTCCCGCACGTCTTCGGGAGGTTCGCCTTGTTGACCGTCGAGGCCGGGTCGGATGCCGGCAGGATGTCGTGCACCCCGTGGCAGGAGGCGCAGTTGGCGGCTTTCGTCATCCCGTACTCGACGGCGATCCCATGGAACGAATCCATGTAGGAGGAGAACCGCTTCTTGGGAAGGGCGTACCGGGAGGAGATCCCCTCCTTTTCGTGGCAGCCCGAGCACGTTTTCGGGATGTTTCTGGAACTCACGGAGGAGGCCGGATCATGGATCTTCGCGATCGTGTGCTCCCCGTGGCAATCCGTGCACACCGGCGATTCGGCGATCCCCGCGCGCATCCCTTTCCCATGGACGCTCTTCTCGTACTGTTCGAGGATTCCGGGGTGGCACTTCCCGCACATCGTCGGGATGTTCTGGCGGTGGGTGGCCGACCGCGGCTGATCCCCCGGCAGGATGGCGTGGTTGCCGTGGCAGTCGACGCAGACCGCGCTGCCGGTCAGACCCGACTTCCTCGACGCCATCCCGTGCACGCTCTGTTCGTACGCCGCCATCACCTTCTGGTCCGGCAGGTTGTACTTCTGTTCGATCGCCCGGTCTTTGTGGCACCGCAGGCAGGTCCCCACGATGTTCAGCTTGAAGGTCCGCGCCGCGGGGTCCTTCGACTTCCGGATGTCGTGCTTGCCGTGGCAACCGTCGCACCCGGGGACGTCCGCGACCCCTTTCGCGTGCAGCTTCCCGTGGGAACTGACGGCGTACGACTTCTCCGCGTCCCCGTGGCACGTGCCGCAGGAAACCTTCCCCAGCTTCCCGTGCGGGGCTGAAGCAGAGGCGTGGCAGGTGACGCAGGAGCTTCCCCCGTGGACCGAGGACCGGTACGCCTGCAGGTCGACGTAGAGCGACACCGTCTGGCCGTTCGGCAGCGTCTTCTCGTTCGACTTGTCCCCGTGGCAATCCATGCATTCACCGACGCCGGGCCCGGCGGCGGCGGGGACCGTCAGAAACAGCGCCGCGGCGGCGAAGACCGTTGCAAGACAGGGACGCATCATCCTCTTCACTCCTCCTCCGGGGCGATCCGGGTGACGTCGGAAGGCGGGGTCTCCCCGCGGCGCCCGTACGCGTCGATCTCCTCAAGTTCGAGGGCGTGCTCGTGCTCCATGTCGTGCCGCGAAAGCTTCCCGTCGATCCAGGCGAACGACATGGGGGCGAAATCCGGGTTGATGAAAACGTAGTACAGATGCCAGACGAAGATGGCCAAGGTGGCCAGGATCGCTTCGTAATAGTGGACAAGGGTGGCCACGTCGATCCCCCACATGGGGATGTGCCTCATCGCCTCGTTCTGGAACCAGAGGAGGAACCCGGTGGAGACCATCACGATCGTCCCCCACACGAGCGCGAGGTACTCCGCCTTCTCCACGTAGCTGAACCGGTCGAACTTCGGCTTGTGGTCGGCGAATCCGAGGTAGTACCGGATCGTCCCGACGATGTCCCCGGCGTCCTTCCAGGTCGGGAGCATGCGCGCGATCTGGCCGCGTCCCCTCGCGGTGAAGACCGCGTAGAAAAGGTGGTAGACGGAGGTGATGATCATCAGGACCGCCGCGGCGCGGTGGCCCCAGCCTCGCAGGAAGACGTTGGTCTGGTCCGGGATCAGCGGAAGGGACCACTTGAATTTGAGCGCGAACCCCGTGATCACGAGGATAAAGAAGGTCGTGAAGGTAAGGATGTGCTGCACCCGTTCGGAGCGGTTCAGCCGCTCGTAGCCGGGATGCTCCCACTCCTTCCGGCGCCGGTAGAGCGCCTGCATCTTCCGGAAGTAGTCGAAGCCGTTGTGGACGACCATCCCGCCGATCACCACGACGATCAGCCAGATATAGATCCGCTCGACCCAGAGCTTGATCCATCCGCCCGTACCGCCCGGGCCCACGTGGATGTTCCCTCTGGCGAAGTTCGCCGTGGCGCCGGGATGGCATTTGCCGCAGGTGACGGGGAGGTTGTTCGGGTGGATCGTGGAGCGGGGATCGGAAGAGGGGAAGATCTCGTGCACGCCGTGGCAGGAGGAGCAGTTCGCCACGGTCTTGTCCCCCAGGCGGGCGGAGAGGCCGTGATAGCTCTGCTCGTACCCGCGCACCTTGTCCACCGACAACCCGTACCGGGCCGCCAGCTTCTCCGCGGCGTGGCAAGCGGCGCACGTCTTCCCGGAAACGGCCCCGAAGGAGACCTGGGAGTTCGGGTCGGCGGCCTGCCGGATGTCGTGCTCCCCGTGGCAGTCGGCGCAGTTGGGCGCGTCGGGGACCCCGCGGGCGAGCGACGTCCCGTGCACGCTCTCCCGGTAGATGGTGAAGACGCCGTAGTGGCACTTCCCGCACGTCGCGGGGAGATTCCGCTTGTTGATGGAGGAGGCGGGGTCGGTCCTCTCCAGCATGTCGTGGGCGCCGTGGCAGTCGGCGCACGTGGCGGACTTGTTCAGCCCTTTCTCCACGATGGCCTTGTGATGGATCCCCCGATCGTACATCCGGGAGGCCCCCGGGATGCCGACGTTGCGCGTCTCGGTGACCTTCGGGTTCGCGTGGCACCGGTCGCAGGTGGCGGTGAGGTTCCGGTAGTAGATCGGCGAGGTCGATACGGTCCGCTTCGGCACGGCATGGGCGCCGTGGCAATCCGCGCACGTCGGGCCGTTCACGACGGGCTTGCGGTCGGCGGCGACCACGTGCCGGCTCTTCGCGTAGACGGCGGCCACCTCGGAGTGGCAGCCGGCGCAGTCCACCCTCTTCACCCGGGCGGGGTGCGGCAGGTCCTTGATCTCCGCGTGGCAGTCGGTGCAGGAGACGTCCGCGTGCACGGAGGCCTTGTACGCCGCGAGATCGACGTGAAGCGACATGCCGGGAAACTCGCCGAAGGGACTCTCGGCCCGCTTCACCCCGCCCGCGGTCACGTTGGACGCCTTTTCCGCCGGAGACCAGCGGAGGATCGCCGCGTCGCCGTGGCAGTCGAGGCACTGCCCGTTGTCGAGCGCCGAGGCGGCGCCGGCGAGAAGCGGAAGGATCGCCGCGGCGAGAATCGCCGTGAAGAAGGACCGAAGCGCACACCTGCGTGGTATCGCCATCGCATCCACCCCTTGTTCAATGTCGCAGATCGCAGAGCCGCGGGGAGTCGCCGTCCTTTGTGTCGACTGTATACATACAGCATCGATCCTGCCGGAATCAAGGGAAAAATACCGCCAGCGAGCGCGGTGCCGGGTTGAGAGCGATGGACACTCCTCCAACCGCAGCACCGACAACCTCAAGGAATGTCCCCACTGGCACGATGCAGGGGTGCCCGGCTTCGCCGGATCCGCCTACGCGACGGATCGGTGTGTCCCACACCCACAACAAAATAGAGTTAGTACGCCGTTTTATTCCCGCGGAACGGTCCGCAGGACGCGCAGTTAGAAAAATGTTGCCTTCCGCCACGCTTTTTCTTGACAGCCCGGAGGCGACACCATATCTTGTATTCGTCGCGCCAACAAACCACAAGATAGGCCATCCTGACCCGATGCCACCGACCATGAAACGGAGCGAATCGATGGATCTGAACGTCCCGGCAACCTTTACGTCACCCGCATCGGCCGGCCTGAACGACACTCCCGCGCACGCCGCCGGCAAGACCCTTCACGACCATCCGCCGCAGGCGTGGGCCGAGGCCCTCCTGCGGAAATACGGCCCCATGCCGGTCTCGGAGAACGCCCGGACGGTGCTGGAGCGCCGCTACCTCAAGAAGGGGATGAAGGGGGATCCGCTGGAAACCCCCGAGGAGATGGCGTGCCGCGTGGCGTACAACATCGCCCTGGCGGAGGGCCTCTTCTACGGCACCCTCCCCGAGGTGACGCTTCGGTGGGCCGAGGCGTTCTACGCGATGATGATCCGGCTCGACTTCCTCCCCAACTCCCCCACGCTGATGAACGCGGGCCGCGAGCTGCAGCAGCTGTCGGCGTGCTTCGTGCTCCCGGTGGACGATTCGATGGAGTCGATCTTCGAGGCGGTCAAGAACACCGCCCTCATCCACAAAAGCGGCGGGGGGACCGGCTTCTCCTTCTCCCGCCTGCGCCCGCACGCCGACGTCGTCCGCTCGACGAAGGGAGTCTCCTCCGGCCCGATCTCCTTCATGACCGTGTTCGACGCGGCGACCGAGACGATCAAGCAGGGCGGGACGCGGCGCGGCGCCAACATGGGCATCCTGCGGGTCGACCATCCCGATATCCTCGACTTCATCGTCTGCAAGAGCCAGACGAACCGGCTCAACAACTTCAACATCTCCGTCGCGCTGACCGAGGAGTTCATGAAGGCGGTCGAAAACGGCGAGGAGTACAGCCTGGTCAACCCGCACTCCCGGGAGGTCACCGGGCGCCTCCCGGCCCGCGAGGTCTTCGAGCAGATCGTCGACTCCTCCTGGAGGAACGGCGAGCCGGGGATGATCTTCATCGACCGGATCAACCGGGACAACCCCACGCCGAAGCTCGGCGCGATCGAGAGCACGAACCCGTGCGGCGAGCAGCCGTTGCTTCCGTACGAATCGTGCAATCTCGGCTCGATCAACCTTGCGAACATGATCGCGACGCAGGACGGGCAGGCGCGGATCGACTACGACAAGCTGAAGGCCACGGTGCAGACGGCGGTCCGGTTCCTCGACGACGTGATCGACATGAACAACTACCCCCTCTCCGAGATCCGGCACATGACGGTCGGGAACCGGAAGATCGGCCTCGGCGTGATGGGGTTCGCCGACATGCTGATCGCGCTGGGGATCCCGTACGACTCCGACGAGGCGCTGGCGATCGCCCAGGAGCTGATGAGCTTCGTCCAGGAGGAGTCCGGCGCCGCCTCCTGCAACCTCGCCCGCGAGCGCGGTCCCTTCCCCAACTACGACGTCAGCGTCTTCCCGGAGCGGGGGGGGGCGCCGCGGCGCAACGCCACGACGACGACGATCGCTCCCACCGGAACGATCAGCATCATCGCCGGCGTTTCCAGCGGGATCGAGCCGATCTTCGCGCTCTCCTATATCCGCAACGTCATGGACAACGACCATCTGGTCGAGGCCCATCCCCTCTTCGACGCCGCGATCCGGCGCCGGGGGCTCTACTCCGTCGAGCGGATGACCGAGCTCTCGAAGGTGGGCACGCTGAAGCACCTGGAGTGGGTCCCCGAAGACATCGCCCGGGTCTACGTCACGGCGCACGACATCTCCCCCGAAGCCCATCTGCGGATGCAGGCGGCGTTCCAGAAGTACACCGAAAACGCGGTGTCCAAAACGGTGAACTTCTCCTCCGACGCCACGCGTGACGACATCCGGAAGGTGTTCGTCCTCGCCTATCGCCTCGGCTGCAAAGGCGTCACCGTCTATCGGGACAAGAGCCGCGACGAGCAGGTCCTGAACATCGGCGGGGTGAACGCGAAGGCGGAAGCGCAGGAGCGGGAGCAGGCGGCCGTCGCCGGGCCCGCGCCGTTCGTCACCCCCCGTCCGCGGCCCGACACCCTGATCGGCGTCACGAAGGAGATCAAGACCAGCTGCGGAAAGCTCTACGTCACGATCAACCGGGACGAGAAGGGGATCTTCGAGGTGTTCAACCAGATGGGGAAGGCCGGCGGCTGCGCCGCCTCGCAGTCGGAGGCGATCGGGCGCCTCGCCTCCCTCGCGCTGCGGTCCGGCGTGCAGCCCGGGATGATCGTCAAGCAGTTGAAGGGGATCTCCTGCCACCTCCCGTCGTGGGGCGGCAATGGCGGCGGAAAGATCCTCTCCTGCGCCGACGCCGTGTCGAAGGCGATCGAGTGGTACCTCGAAAACTTCGAGACGATGTTCCCCGGCTTCCCGAAACCGGTCGCCGAAGCCGCCGGCGCGCCCCCCGCGGCGAAAAAGGCGATCCTGCCCGCCGGCGAGGAAGAGATCGCCCGCGGCGCCTGCCCCGACTGCGGCAGCCAGGTCGAACGGCAGGAGGGGTGCCTCAAGTGCCGCTCCTGCGGCTTCAGCGAGTGCTGAGCTGAAAACCCCCTTCGTCACTTTCGAGGGGATCGAAGGCTCCGGCAAGACGACGCAGATCCGCCGGCTCGCCGCCCACCTCGCCGCGAAGGGCGTCCTTCATCTCGTCACCCGGGAGCCGGGCGGCACGCCCATGTCGGACGAGATCCGCGCGCTCGTGCTCGTCCCCCGCGAAGAGACCGTTTTCCCCGAAGCCGAGCTTCTCCTCTACGAAGCGGCGCGTGCCCAGCATGTCCGCGGGCACATCCTTCCCGCGCTCCGGTCCGGCAGGGCCGTCCTGTGCGACCGCTTCTGCGACGCGACGACGGCGTACCAGGCGCATGCGCGGGGGCTCGACGCGGACCAGGTGGACCGGCTGAACCGGTTCGCCGCGGGGGGGCTCCTCCCCGGCCTCACCCTCCTGTTCGACCTGCCGCCCGAAGAGGGGTTCGTCCGCCTCAAAGGGCGCGGCGGGCCGAAGGACCGGCTGGAGCGCGAGTCCCTCGGCTTCCACCGCGCCGTGCGCGAGGGGTATCTCCGTCTCGCCGAACGCGATCCCGGCCGGGTCGTCCGGATCGACGCCGCCGCCTCGGAAGAAGCGGTGTTCCGATCCGTTCTCCGGACGGTGGCGCAGCGGTTCGGATGGTAGAACCTCTCTCCTCGGTCGTCGGACAGGATCGAGCGATCACCCTCCTGCGTCGTTACGTCGCCGCGGGGGCGGTCCCCCAGGGGCTTCTCTTCTCCGGCGAGGAGGGGGTGGGAAAGGAGAAGGCCGCCCGGGCGTTCGCCGCCGCCCTCCTTTGCCGGAGACCCGGGACGGACGGGGCGTGCGGATCGTGCCCCGACTGCCGGCTGTTCGCGTCCGACGCCCACCCCAACTTCCTGTTCCTGGCGCCGGAAACGCAGTTCCTCAGGATCGACGAGATCCGCGCGCTGCGGGAGGAGCTTTCCCTCAAGGCGTTCTCCGACCGCCCTCGCGTCGCGATCCTCTGCCCCGCCGACCGGATGACGCCGCAGGCCGCCAACGCCCTGCTGAAAACGCTCGAGGAGCCGCCGGCGGGCGCGCACCTGATCCTCGTCGCCCACCGAACCTCGGTCCTGATGCCCACGATCGTCTCCCGGTGCCAGAGAATCCCCTTCTTCCCGCTCGCCGCCGGTACGGTGGCGGAGATCGTGTCCCGCCACCCCGACGTCGGCGGGGAGTACCCACGGGCCGTGATCGCGCTGGCCGCCAACGTCTCCGGGGGGTCTCCGGGGCGCGCCCTCGCTCTCCTGCCCGAACTCGCGCGGGAGCGGGAAGCGTGGCTCGCACTCGTAACAAAGCTCTCCCCGGCGGCCACGGTGCAACTCGCGGAGAGCTGGAAGGGAGAGGGTGATGCCCCGGGACGCCTGGCCGCTCCGCTCTCTCTGGTCCGGGATCTGTCCCTCTTATCTTCCGGAGGCGGAGCGGATATAATGAACGAGGATCTGCGGGGGCCTCTCGTGTCCGCCGCCCTGCGACTCCCGGCAAACGGGTGGAGCGCGGCGTTCCGGGAGCTCCTGACGATCTCCCGCATGCCTCCACAGCCCCAGAAACGGCTGATGCTGGAGGCGTTTTTCTTCGGGTTGCACGGGAAGGGATGAAGCGCAAGGAAATGGACATCGCCGGCATCCGCCTTCGGGGCGTCTGCAAGACCTTTCACTTCGACTGCACGGGGATCGCCCTGCAGCGCGGCGACTACGCCGTCGTGCAGACGGAGCGCGGAGCGTCGCTGGGCGAGGTGATCCGCCGGGTCGACGACCACACCCCGAAGGGGGAGAAGCCCCTCTTCGGCAAGGTTCTCCGGATGGCGTCGGCGGAGGATATGCGCGCCCACCAGGAGAACGCCCGCCGGGAAACCGAGGCCGAAGCGTTCTGCACCGCCCGCATCGCGGAGCGGGGTCTCCCGATGAAGCTGGTGCGGGCCGAGTACCTCCTCGACCGCAGCAAGGCGGTCTTCTACTTCACGGCGGACGGACGGATCGACTTCCGGGAACTGGTCAAGGACCTGGCCCACGAGCTTCGCACGCGCATCGAGATGCGCCAGATCGGGGTGCGCGACGAGGCGCGCGCGGTCGGCGGGGTGGGCCCGTGCGGCAAGGAGCTCTGCTGCGCGACCTTCCTGCGCGACTTCGAGCCGATCACGGTCAAGATGGCGAAGGACCAGAAGCTGTCGCTCAACCCGGCGAAGCTCTCCGGGGTCTGCGGACGGTTGATGTGCTGCCTGATCTACGAGCACGATTCGTACGCACGCCAGAAGGGGTGCGGGACCTGCCCTTCCCACAAGACGCCTCCTCCTGCCCCGGTTCAGGCCCCGCAACGGGACGACGCCGAGGAGATGACCGCCCGGCTGACCGACGAGGAGGAGGGAACGCCGTGAAGGAGACGTTCTACATCACGACCCCGATCTACTATGTGAACGACGTCCCCCATATCGGGCACGCCTATACGACGATCGCCTGCGACGCCCTGGCCCGCTGGCACCGCATGCTGGGAAAGCGCGTCTTCTTCCTCACGGGGACGGACGAGCACGGAGAGAAGGTGCAGAAGACCGCGGCGGCCAAAGGCCTTTCCCCGCGGGAGCTCGCCGACCAGGTCGTGACCAACTTCCAGGGGCTCACCCCGGCCCTGACGATCAGCAACACCGGCTTTCTCCGCACCACGGAACCGCGGCACTACGCCTCCGTGCAGAACCTCTTCCGCAAGTCGCTCGCCAACGGAGACATCTATCTCGGCGACTACGAGGGGTGGTACTGCGTCCCCGACGAGGCGTATTGGACCGAGCTGCAGCTCGTCGACGGAAATTGCCCGACGTGCGGTCGCCCGGTGGAGAAGCGGAAGGAGCCTTCCTACTTCTTCCGCCTTTCGAAATACCAGGAGCCGCTTCTCGACTATTACCGGAAACATCCGGACTTCATCCGGCCGGAGAGCCGCCGCAACGAGGTGGTCGCCTTCGTCGAGGGAGGGCTGAACGACCTGTCCGTCTCCCGAACCTCGCTCTCCTGGGGCATCCCGGTGCCCGAAGCGCCGGGACACGTGACCTACGTCTGGTACGACGCCCTGACCAACTACATCACCGGACTGGGGTACCCATCGCCCACGGAGGAGTTCGGGACGTTCTGGCCCGCCGACATCCACATGGTGGGAAAGGACATCCTCCGGTTCCACGCGGTCTACTGGCCCGCGTTCCTGATGTCCGCCGGGATCGCGCCCCCGCTCGGGGTCTTCGCCCACGGGTGGTGGACCGTCGAAGGGCGGAAGATGAGCAAGTCGCTGGGGAACGTCGTCGACCCGTACGAGATGGTCCGGAAATACGGGGCGGACGCGTTCCGCTACTTCCTGCTGCGCGAAGTCTCCTTCGGGCTCGACGGCGACTTCTCGGAGAAGGAGCTGATCAAGCGGGCCAATTCGGAGCTCGCCGACAAGCTCGGCAACCTGCTGAACCGGTCGCTCGGGATGCTCGGAAAATATTTCAACGGCGTCGTCCCGGCGCCGGGGCGATCCGAACCCGCGGACGAGGCGTTGTCGGCCTGCGGCCGCGAGAGCGTGTCGACCGTGGCCGCGTCGATGGACGAGGTGGCGTTCCACAAGGCGCTCTCGGCGATCATCGAGCTCGTGACGAAAGGAAACGAATACGTGCAGTCGAGCCAGCCGTGGGTCCTGGCGAAGGACCCGGGACAGCGCGTGCGGCTGGGGACGGTTCTCTACAACGCCCTCGAGGCGTCCCGGATCGCCGCGCTCCTGATG
>Ga0172372_10010724_pt1 | contig 11706 bp, 9 predicted proteins | sample LakKiv5m_2_FD_114544 | JGI IMG/M metagenome (GOLD analysis project Ga0172372, IMG submission 114544) | Freshwater microbial communities from Kabuno Bay, South-Kivu, Congo - kab_092012_9.5m | ecosystem: Environmental > Aquatic > Freshwater > Lake | place: Democratic Republic of the Congo... | reverse complement strand
TTCTCCATTCACCCCGGCCGTCGGGTCCGCGGTGGGCCAGGAGCTCCGACATCGCACCCAGCGCACGTTCCGGTGCTCGTCCACCTCCGTCCGTGAGGCATACGTAGCCAGCTATGCCACACATACGGGCAACACTACGTTCAATCAGGAGTCCGGAAATTACCTACGAACGAGATTGATGAGTCGGTGAAGGAAACTCGCGAATGACCGAACGCGAGGTCTCTGTCGAATTACACCGAACACGGGACCCAGCACGAGTGAGAGAATGGCCGACGGCCACCGAGCTTCAACGCATTTTCGAAGGGGAGGTAAACATTGCGGCTTCGGTGGCATCGAGTGAAGTGTGCGTCCAATCTCGTCCATCAGCGGACCCGACGAGACTTCCCAGTTCATCACCTCGCGGAATACCGCCTCTGTCGTGCCATGTAACCTCCCAGATGCCGCCAAGCCAGCCATCTCTTCGACGGCATCAATGAACGTGCCGGGTTTCGTCCAGTCAAAGACCGTTCCAAGCGAGTGTGTGAGAACCTGCTGCGAGACAAATCCACTGCCATTTGAGATCACTGATAATCCCGCCGCAACGTATTCCCCAAACTTGTTCGGTGAAGCTTCGGAGTACGGCGGAGGGTACTCGTATGGGATCACGCCGACGTCATAGGACGCCAGCACCGTCGGGATGCGGGCCGGGTCGACGGGGTCTCTGAACACGGGTCCTGCATGGCTCCTCCGAACCTTGTTCGAGAGCTTACGGAGCCGACCCTTGTAGGGCGATTCCGTGATGTACAGATCCAATGTTGCCTTCGCCGGGTCGAAGTCCCAGAACGACACCAGACGTTCGAGCCCTCGTAAGGGGTCCGCGCGCCCTACGAAGACGAATCGAACTGGCCCCGTACTGGAATCCGTGTGCCCATGCTCCCGTCGCAGACTGAGTGGCACATAGTTGGGGATGACCCACGGAAGCACGCCCGTATATTCCCGCATAAAATTTGCGATCCCAGGCGACACCGCAACCGTCGCGAACGCAGTCCTGACTACGTCGCGCTCGACTTCCTTCCAGTAGAGACGTTCCACATCGGAGAGTGGTGTTGTGTCCAACATGTCGAATGACTCAACGAAGACTTCATGGGCGTCATAGACCACCTTCAGGTCCCCACATCGCGCGACGATATTTCGTGCAACGAGGAGATCAATCGCTACAACCATGGCAGCATGAGCAAGAGTGGGTACGAGCAGATCCACCGCCTCGGCGATAGCTCTGTTCGTCGAATCCAGATATCTGCCCGTGGATGTAAGGATTGGTGGGCGCAGTGGCGCAACTGCCGTCGCGAATCGATTGACGGCAATTGTCCAGCGGTCACCCCTCACCGACATTGACGCACGGAGCCGCGCAGGGCATCCATCGTCAATGATCTCTGCTTCAATGACATCACACCCGACCTTCCTGAGTGAATCGGACCAGTACGAATGGCGCGGATCGGCATCAAATCTCCCCTGTGAGACAACAAATACGGGCTGCCTCGGGTTGCTCACGATTCATACCATAATCTTCGGAGGCGTATGCAGAAACCAGAGCAGGGATTACCCGTGGAGTCGGTCTTCGTCCGACGCCACAAGAAAGTAACGGTCACCCAGAGCGGGATCATTGCGGGTAACGCGTTCTATAACGATCTGATAATCAATGGTTCAACTTTGATGACCGCGCCATTCAAAGCCTCGGCGAACGGAATAGTTCACGCGATCTCTATGCCAGCGTGGGACGTTCTCGAACTGACCGCCGGAGACATCGAGTCGATCGACCTCCCCAAGTGGTCTCCGGATGCCGCAGAGATCAACTCACGGCATGTCTCGCGACGGAACACGCCATGGAACCTGGCCCGCGCACCTCGCCGGTCGGCCGACCTGACATCGCGACCCAGTCCGACTCCCGGCTTGATTGCCCGACCCGAGTGTGGGCTAGAGCACGAAGGACACATTCGCAGAACCTTGGGACTCTCTTTCCCCGAGAAGGTCGTGTGGTGGCTGTACGGGAATGTCATGCGTCTTCGCATCAGCACTTCGGCTCTTGCATTGATACGTCGCGGATCCAGACGTGTGATGTACCTGTTGGGCTGGGCCTTGGCATCGGTTCGCATCCGGTCGAAGGGGCCGTGGGTCCACATCTCCAACGGGGCCATGCAGCTCCCATTCATGAATCCCAGACGATGGGGAGCGATCAATGTGCTCCTTGAGCACGGTACGGTGAGATGGAGTTCAGGTAATCCGATCGGCGATGCCCGTGAACGCCTTGCTTACCGCCAGATGTGCAAAGAGGCCGACCACATCTGGGTGACCAATCTCGACCAGCGAACATTGGAACTCGTCAACGACCTCGCTCCCGGCAGGTGGTCTGCGCTACCGCATCCGTACCACCTCGATCCCGTCGCACCGTACCCTGAAGTCCAGGGCGAGCGCGCTCGACTGAAGTCTGCTCTCGATGCAGATTTCGTGATCTTCTCTGGTTCGAGTCTGAGTCTCGAGGGCGACCAGAACAAGGGCACGAATTTCCTAATCGAGGCTCTTCGCGACCTCGTCAATGACGGGAGGGAATCATTGGGACTGGTCGTCACACATTGGGGAAAAGACATCGAGGCTGTCAAGTCGCTACTCGCAGAGTTCGGCATCGAGAAACGGGTGCTACTGGTGCCGCCGATGTCGCGCATACGACTCCAGAGGATGATGGCGGCATGCGATCTTGTTTCCGATCAATTCCACCTAGACGCTTTCGGCGGTCTCGCTATCCGGGCGCTCGAACAGGGAATGCCCGTTTTGACCCGAAGACTCGGCGACATTGCAGGCCTGCTGATCGGCGAACCCCCGCCATTTATCGGCGCACACGACACGGACACGATTCGAATCCAGATCGCAGCGCAGATGAGACTATGCGAAAGGACGGGACACGAAGAATACGTGAGAACGCACCGGCAGCGTTCCCGTGGATGGCTCCTGAGGAGGCATCATCATGACTTTACCGCGAGACTTCAGGAGGAGAGGTACGTGCAACTGACATCGCGCCGTCCGATTCCTGCATTGCCGAACGCATGGGCCTTATTGCCAGATCGAGACCCATCGTTATGAGACGCACCGCAGCCAGAGTCTGGAAGGAGTTCGTCGCTGTGGCGAAGGAGCCGATCGTAGTTCACCTCCCCAGAAATCTCGGCGGGAACACGTCCATGCTTAGCGATGCCATGAGGGAACTTGGGGCATCATCAATCTCGATCAGTTTTGGGGACGATCCGTACGGTTTCCAATCGGACATCATCATCTGTACTGCAGGTGATTCGCTTCTTATGAAAGAATTTCGACGCCTCGCCTGGATCGTTCGAGTCCTTAGGTATGCCGACATCCTTCACTTCAATTCAGGTACCACGCTTGCGATGCCCTCCGACGGCACGGTCCGGATGCCTGGAAAACACTCAGTCTTGTGGCGCGGACTCCGTACCCTCCACGCCAGATACACCGACATGCTCCAGGTTCTCGAGCTCCACATTGCTCAACTCCTCGGCAGAAAGATGTACATGACCTTCCAAGGCGATGATCTCCGTCAAGGGGACGAGTCTCTTGCCCGCTTCGACATCTCAATCGCACAGCACGTTGGACTTGACTACTACAACCCCAATTCGGATCAGAGAAAGCGACGATTGCTCTCTCGCTACAGGAAACACAAGATCCGATTCTTCTACCTGAACCCCGATCTCAATTGGTTCCTTGATGGAGACGGTACCTTTCTGCCGTACAGCAATGCATTTGGCGCGCGTGCCACCGTCAGAGGAACCTCACCGAAGGACCGTGCGATACGGATTGTCCATGCGCCATCTCATCGTTTGGCTAAAGGTACAGCCACAATCATGAACACTTTGTCCCATCTTCAAGACACTGGCTTCCAATTCGAGTTCGAGATTGTGGAAAATGTCGACAACACTGAGGCGGCGTCTCGTATTGCCGGAGCCGATCTCCTCATCGACCAGCTTTTTGCGGGCTGGTACGGCGGTGTTGCGGTAGAAGCAATGGCTGCCGGCGTCGTGGTCATGTCGTATATTCGCCAACAAGACCTTGCCCACATTCCAGCGGAGATGCGGAATGAGCTCCCGATTGTTCCAGTTGACGAAGATACTCTCTCGGCACGAATCAAGTGGTTTCTTGAACTGTCGGAAGTCGAGCGAGGCCTGCTCTCTGCACGAAGCGTTGGATTCGCCAATCGGTGGCATTCCCCTCACTTTGTTGCGAGGCAACTACTCGCAGATTATGGAGTTTCTCAAGAGCCGTAGTTCTTATGTACGCTCGAGATTCGGTCATGAAGATTCTGCTAACGGGTGGTCTTGGTCATCTAGCCAAAGCATTTATCCGCTTGTTTGGAACGGAGCATGAACTAACGGCAACGATTCGAAAAGCAGATGCCCGGGCAAAAGGAACTGCCAAGTATGTCGTGGCTCCGGATGCCATCTCGCTCGCAGCGCTACTTGATGATGAGAGCTTTGATGCGATTGTTCATCTTGCCCAAACCCGGCATGCCGCCATGGACTCGATCAACAACCTCGACGCGATTTCTCAAGAGGCAGCTTTGTTTTCTGTCATCCTCAATCGAGCAATATCTGGCTCTATTGATCGACTCTTTGTGGCATCAACTGGTGGGCTCTATGCCGATAAACCTGGCTCATTAAAAGAAACTGACCTTCTCTTGCAGCCACCAAATCTCGATACCTATTACGCGTCAAAACTGATGCTTGAATCAATGGTCTCACCACATTTCGGTGACCTCGATGTGACGATTGGGCGATTTTTCTTCATATATGGTCCAGATCAAGATTCATCGAAACTGATAACACGTCTCATTGATTCTGTTAAATCGAAAAGGGTAGTGAGGGTGAGTCCTTCTGGCGGTGTGAAGCTCAATCCCATCTTCGTAGACGATGCTGCGCGAGCAATTCAATGTTGTCTTGGGTTGCATGGAGCCCGAATTCTCAACGTGGCAGGACCAGAAACATCCTCAATTCGTGACCTTACGCAACGAATCGGTGATCTACTCCAGGTTGACCCCGACTTTGAACTCAATGGAGATGACAGGAATTTAGTGGCAGATATTTCGACATTGGAATCAATCGGCGTAGGAAAACTCACCGGACTTGATGATGGTTTGAAACAGACGATTTCATGGGCTGGACGCTGAGTGCGCTTCGGTATCATTCACTTGAGGGGTCTCAATCATGCGAAACAAAGCAAGTGCTTCACAAACGAAGAATAGTTTTGCCCAGAAGTGGTCCCACTCACGCGACTTTCAGGTTGGTCCAGAAACGCTGGACTCTGACACTCTGAGTTGGATTCTAGATCGCAATGGTTTCGCATCTCTAGCTCAACTAAAGAACTTTCTCTCAACTCGCAGCCGGATCTTGGACGCAGGCTGTGGCAACGGGAGGATTCTGAATCTTCTTGCCTCCCACGCATCTGCTGAATCAACTTTGGTTGGGGTAGATCTAGCTGCATCAGAGATTGCGGCCAAGAATCTGATTCATCAATCAAATGTTGAGGTGCATCCTCATGATCTACTGCTACCGCTTCCTGACAACCTTAAGCCCTTTGACTTCATCTACTGCCAAGAGGTACTCCACCACACGGGTGATCCAGAAGCCGCATTCAGGAATCTCTGTGAAGCTCTTGCCGAAGACGGAGTTATTGCCATCTACGTCTACAAACGCAAGGGGCCGATTCGGGAATTCTCCGACGACTATCTCCACGAGCAAGTAAAGAACCTAAGTTATGACGAAGCTGAGCCGCATATGAAATCACTGCAGATCTTGGGTCGTAAGCTATCGGAACTAAGAACTGAGGTTATTCTTCCCGAAATCCCGCTTCTTGGAATTCCCGCCGGGAAGCATGACATCCAGCGCTTGGTGTACAACTACTTCCTAAAGTGCTACTGGAATCCAGAGTTGAGCGAGGATGCGAACACCATGATCAATTTTGACTGGTATCACCCCAGCTATTCATCGAGACACACCCTCGATGAAGTTCGGGAATGGTTCCGAAAAGTGGATTTGAGAATAACACACGCGAAGGTTGATCCATATGGCATTACGGTTCATGGAGTACGTTCTACGGGAGCCCAGTAAACAGGCCGACACCGTAGTCCCAAGTATGGCATACTCGCTTAAGAAACATCAACCACGAACTTAGGGACTCCAACAAATGTGAAGATTTTCCATTACGGAAACACTGCTGGAAATGGATACCACAATTTCCGAATTCTTGGTGAAGTTTCCGACGTCACTTCTGAACGAGTGCTTTCCTATTCCGATCATTGTTTGTCCTCTGCCGCGTGGGAGCGACTTGATTTTGAACTGCCTGATGCACGGTTCTTTGAGAAAGCTGATTGGAGTCGTATCGATGGAGCGAACGAGCTAGAGGCGTTAGCTATGGACAGGAGGTTGCTGACAGGAGAACTGCCGACAACCGATGGCGCTGAGGAGAAACGGAACCAACGAACCAAAAGGTATCGATACTGGAAGCGGAAGGCAGGGCGGACCCCGAATCACCTTTCTCAAGATAACTGTGCCGATATTCATATTGCATACGGGTTCCCTGTCCAACAAATTCGCAATCCAAGCCAGGGGCATTTTGTTGCACTTGAACACGGAACTCTTCGCTGGATTTCGCGAGGCCTTGAAAGTGATTCGGCTATGCGCCAGGACTACCGACGTTGGTTATCTACCGTCGACCATCTCTGGGTTACGAATCTTGATGATGAGACCGTTGCTTTAGCTGAGGAAATACTTCCCGATCGCTGGACGGCGATTCCGCATCCCTACTACATGGACCAATCGGCTCCATACGACGAGGATGAAGTGTTGCGAAGGTACCTACTCCAGCAAACCCAAAGTGAGTTCCTAATCCTGATGCCATCTTCGATCAACTTCATGCCCGACCATGACAAAGGAACACTCATAGCTCTTGAGGCATTCACTGAGCTCAGGAGTCAGGGACACCCAGTCGGACTCATTTGCATAGAGTGGGGACGTCAAGTAGACGATCTAAAAGAAATCCTCAAGTTTCGCGGATTAGATGAATATGTCACGTGGACCTTGCCCATGCCCCGGGTCAAACTACAACGGTTTATGGCATCGGTAGATGTCGTACTCGACCAGTTTCGACTGAAAGCATTTGGTGGAATCGCGTTTAAAGCAATGGAGCAAGGAGCTCCTCTCATTTCGCGAGGCGTCACGGCGACAGCGTCGGTAATCATCGGCTCAGTCCCGCCGTACATGTCGGCAGGTACGGCTGATGAGATCGTCCGACATGTTGAAACGCTTCTCACTGTCACCAATTCATTCGGTAGGGACGAAACCAGACTTCGCTATGGTTCCCCTCTAAGAGAATGGTTTTGCAAATACCATCACCATGGCATATGCAGGGAAATCCAGCTTGCCACGTACCGGTCGATGATTGCTGGCAACAAAACTGACCCCACTCCCTCATGGTCGGGACTGGTAGGTCAATTTGGTTGAGCTGGAATTCACTTCCAGTTAACTCGTAAACACAAGACAGGAGTTGTGATACTGCTCTTCTTCTTCGGTTATCGGTGCTCTCAGTGGGTTTTGAAGATCTGACGGAAGTTTGTCTCCACTGGCGGCGAGCTGTAACAGAGCGAGAAGAAGTGGAGCGGTCTTGGATTCCCCGTGATGTTTCAGGACCCAAGCTCTCATTGACTCACCTATCTCAATCAGTGCTTCGGGCTTGTTGGCCAGTTCCGCCAACATTGGCACGACACCTGTCGAACTCACGTTCACCAACGGAGCACTTTCGCCTTTGTAAAGCGGATTGTATTGATCTCGGCGAATAAACATGAGCACTGGCTTCCCCACGGAAGCCGCCTCAAGCGCAGTGGCTCCGTAGTAGCCATAAACAAGCTGGTCCAGGACGAGATCGCACGAACGGTAGTAGTCAATGAGGCGCTCCTTTCCGACTGCCGGCAGCAGCAGCGCTCTTGTTGCGATACCTGCAGCAACAAGTTCCCGCCGAAAGAGATCAGCGTTTTCGCCCCAGTCCGTAAACACAAGTCGGAGGCGTGGCTCGCGATGGAGGAGCTGTAGGAGTTCACGAATCAGATCCCCATCAAAACCCTTGACAGCAGCATCGACTCGGGAAGTAACGAGAACAAAGAGACCATCTCCGGCACGGGCAACCCACTCCGAACGAGACCGCCCGTATCCGGGGGAGTAGCGGCCGGTATCCATCGGGTAAGGAAGATAGAGACCATTGATTAACCCGAGGCGCCGTGAATGTCCCAGAGTGTGAGGGTTAGAAAGCATCAGGAACCTTGCGGCAGCAAATGCCAGTACCATCTGAGTTCCGTGGTTGGTAGAAGATCCACAATCACTCTGCAAGTCCCCACCCACTGAAAAGGAACAGTATGGGATACCACTTGCATATGCCGCAACGGGATTGCTTGCGGCATAGCAAACCTTGTGTCGCGAGATTTCTGCTACAAGGTTGAAATAGGACAGTATTTCTGGAAATCTTCGAAGGGTTTCATAGCGGAGTGTCGGAGCATCGGCAAGGAAGCCGAAGAAATCACTGCGCGAATAGCCATACGAATCGCGGTGGTCAAACTTCGTCGTCGTTTCTAAGAATGGCTGCGACTCCAGTGGGATGTTCTTCCATGGCACTTTCGTCATTGAAGCATAGATATCAGAGCGGTGGGATTCACTTAACTCCTGCCACTCGCTTATGTCTCCGTCAAAGAATTCCCAAGCAGGATTGCTGAAAGGATGCGCATCCATTGGATTCGTATACAGCGTTGACGTTGCTCCATGACGACTCAACATTGAGGCCCACTTGTTCATGTTCTGAGCCATATTGACGTAAAAGGCGCAGTCAAGAGGCTCGTGCCAACGTTGCTGAGACTCAGTGGCGAACTGCCACACTTGCTCACTGTACGCTCGGAAGTCCCGAATATTCTTGACAGTTAGAAATGGATGCCGCCATGGCTCTAAATCACGCGAGGACAATCCATGTTGAGTAGTTCGCATTGAAGTCATCGCTGCAAACTCCCAACCTGCACGCGATATTGTTGCCTAGTCATGTCGCAATCTCATATGAAACTCCTCATTTGGGCCACCAGTAGACTTGGTAAATCTTGACATTAACCGAACCGTTCAGTACCTTGCTTCAGCAACGTCGCCTCATCATGGAAATGAGCAAGCGAGAGTTGACAGATAGGTATATCGGTCAGGCACTCGGGCGGAGTTGGTCATTCATACATCCTCTTATCCTCATGGGTATATATGTCTTCGTTTTTGCGTTTATCTTCAAGCAAAAGATGGGTGGGACTAGAGACTTCCCGCTCGATTACACCGCCTATGTCCTGACAGGTTTGACATGCTGGCTGAATATTCAGGAATCTTTGACTCGAGGAGCCACTTCGGTAACTTCAAAATCGGAGTTAGTCAAGCAAGTCGTATTTCCGACTGAGGTACTACCAATCAAGGCTGCGGTGGCCTCAGTTTTTAGCATGAGCGTAACCCTTCTGATCCTTCTTTCGTACACGACAATTCAGTTTGGATTCCATATCGCACCGATCATTCTCGGACCCTTAATTGTTCTATTGCAGACCCTATTCTTGACTGGCGTCGCCCTCCTGCTATCTAGTCTTTCAGTATTTATTCGCGACATGAAAGACTTGGTTCAAGTCTTTTGCTTTGCAGGGGTATACCTAATTCCAGCCTTTTACTTGCCGAATTGGATACCGGGATTATTCAAGCCACTCCTTTATGTCAATCCATTTAGTCATCTCGTTTGGTGTTTTCATGATGCGTTTTTCTATCGACGGATCGAGCACCCGATTTCATGGCTTGTCGTCATTGTGATAGCGCTGTCGATGTTTGTGATCGGATATCGAGTCTTCATAAGACTGAGTTCTACCTTCGGAAGCTTTCTGTAAGGAATTCCTAATGGTGAGCCAGCCAGCTATAGCGATCCGTCAGCTTACAAAGATCTACAAGGTGTATTCGAAACCACTGGATATGCTGCGCGAGTTGGTATTTGGCGGAAATCGCTATTCTGAGTTTGCTGCTCTGAATTCGATTGACTTGACTATTCAGCGCGGCGAAGTAGTGGGTGTGATAGGACCAAACGGCGCTGGTAAAAGCACCCTCCTGCGAATCATTGCTGGAACTCTCGACCCAACCACAGGTGACGTAAAAGTGAATGGCTCACTCGCAGCTATTCTGGAGTTGGGAACCGGATTTCAACCCGACTATAGCGGTCGCGAAAACGTAATCATTGGTGGGATGTGCCTTGGCATGACCAAGGCTCAAGTCGAATCAAAACTGCAGTCAATAATTGACTTCAGCGAGCTCGGTGCTGTGATTGATCAACCGTTCAAAACGTACTCGAGCGGGATGAAAGCTCGTCTTACATTCTCAACGGCAATGAGTGTGGAACCTGAGGTCTTCATAATCGACGAGGCGCTCGCGGCAGGCGATGCCTACTTCGTCCAGAAATGTCTTCGAAGAATTCGGGAGATTTGTCTAAGTGGTGCCACTGTCCTTTTTGTTTCTCACTCGGAGAATCTAGTGGCAGAACTGTGCAGTCGTGCCATCTGGCTGGAGGGAGGACGCGTCATAGCCGACGGTTTAGCTGAGCCTGTTGCCAAAGCATATATTCAAAGTGTCTGGGACAGGGAGAAATCAGTTCTTGAGAAGACAAATGCACAGCGAGCACTAGCAATATCAGCGACAATTGAGACCGGCGGTCGTTATCGACTTGGCGGTGCAACAGCCACCATTGAGTCTGTTTACACTTTGAATACAATGGGCGTTGCAACGACATTTTTTACCGCAGGTGACCCATGGAGAATTCAAGCTAAGTGGTCTGGACGTCTCAACCCCGCAATTTCCTACTACATTAGTTTTCGAATTGATGGAAATCGCACTCAAGCTGTGACAGGCGTAGAGGGACACGAAGAAAAATTCTTTCTCTCAAGGCAATCAATTGAACGAGGATTTGGAACCATCGAGTACTCGGTTCCGCATCTTGATCTCGGCGAGGGTCGTTATGACATCAGTATCTCAATTTGTAGTTATGAACTCCCCAAGACTCCTGAAAACATTCTTCATTATGTTGAAAAAATCCACTCTTTTCACGTGGGACGTCGTATCTTGGGACATTTAGGGTGGGTATATGAGCCTCACTTCACGTTCACCGAGATTGAATCGCAATCGTGAATTCGTACCACGATTGGCGACGAGCTAGTAGATACTTCTTCGATAGCAGAGCCTGTGACCTTGAGGCCAATGACCTATCTGGTCAATGCTATGTGAGCGGAAGAAATCCAGACATCTGGGCTGATGAACGACGGTACCGAGATCTGATTTCTAGCATTGTCGACTTGACACTGGTTACTGAGTCATCGTCCTTGCTTGAAGTTGGTTGCGCCACTGGATTCCTTGCAATTGGTCTGTCACCTGTGATTCGGAAGTACACGGGAGTCGATGTAGCGCGACAGGCAATTCGCGTTGCCCAATCAATGTCTTTAGATAATTGCAGCTTTGAAAAGTGTGATGGCGAGGATCTCCCCTTTGAGAATCAGACTTTTGATGCCTCAATTCTTTACGACGTCGTCACCAACTTTCCATCTATAGATGAAGTTAGGCCAATAGTGGAAGAGATGTTACG
>Ga0172372_10010723_pt1 | contig 11706 bp, 10 predicted proteins | sample LakKiv5m_2_FD_114544 | JGI IMG/M metagenome (GOLD analysis project Ga0172372, IMG submission 114544) | Freshwater microbial communities from Kabuno Bay, South-Kivu, Congo - kab_092012_9.5m | ecosystem: Environmental > Aquatic > Freshwater > Lake | place: Democratic Republic of the Congo... | reverse complement strand
CCGCGCTTGGTGACAAAATTGTAGATGCCGCCACGTCCTTGCTCGTCGCCCGGGTACCAGTTCTGGACGGTCGAATATTTGATCTCGGCGTCGTCCAGCAGGACGAGCTCGACCACCGCCGCGTGCAGCTGGTTCTCGTCGCGCATCGGGGCCGTGCAGCCCTCGAGGTACGAGACGTAGGCGCCCTTGTCGGCGATGATCAGGGTGCGCTCGAACTGGCCGGAGTCCTTGGCGTTGATCCGGAAATAGGTCGACAGCTCCATCGGGCAGCGCACGCCCGGCGGGACGTAGACGAAACTGCCGTCGGAGAAGACCGCGCTGTTGAGGCAGGCGAAGTAGTTGTCCGAGGTCGGCACCACGCTGCCCAGGTACTGGCGGACCAGCTCCGGGTGCTCGCGGATCGCCTCGCTCATCGAGCAGAAGATGACGCCGGCCTGGGCCAGCTCCTTCTTGAAGGTGGTCACGACGCTGACGCTGTCAAACACGGCGTCCACGGCGTAGCGCGGCGCGCCTTCGACGCCGGCCAGAACCGCCTGTTCTTTCAGAGGGATGCCCAGCTTTTCGTAGACGGCCAGCAGCTCCGGATCGACCTCGTCCAGGCTCTTGGGGCCCTCCTTGGTCTTCGGCGCGGCGTAGTAATACGCATCCTGGTAGTCGATCGGCGGATAGCTGACCTTGGCCCAATCGGGCTCGTCCATCGCCAGCCAGCGGCGATAGGCGTCAAGCCGCCACTCCAGCATCCATTCCGGCTCGTCCTTTTTGGCCGAGATGAAGCGCACGATGTCCTCGGAGAGGCCCTTGGGGGCGAACTCCTGGTCGATTTCGGTCGTAAAGCCGTGCTCGTACTTCTCGAGCGCGGCGACGGTATCAATAGTCTGCTTGACCGCGGCCACTAAGCCACCTCCCGGCGCCGAGCGCCGATACGCTTCCAGGCGGCGAGCCAGGCGTCGCCGCACTTGATCCAATCGTCTTCCGTGCTCGCCCAGCCGCCGCTCACGCGGAGCGCATAGGGGGCGAGATCGGCGCGGCCCATGGCTTCCACCACGCGGCTGGCCTTGACCTTGCCCGACGAGCAGGCGCTGCCGGCGCTGACCATCACCCCGGCCAGGTCCATGTTCATGACCTGGACCTCGGAGCCGAAGCCCTCGCCCGCCAAGCACAACGTCTGGGGAAGGCGATCAGCGCCCTCGCCCAGCACGATCGCGCCTTCGGCCTTCAGCCGCGCGGCCAAGGCGTCGCGCCATTGGGCCTGTTCGGCCATCGAGGCAAGGCCTTCCTGGGCCGCCTGAGCCGCCGCGCCGAAGGCGGCGATGCCGGCGACATTCTCGGTGCCGGCCCGGCGGCCGCGCTCCTGACCGCCGCCGTGCAGGCGACGGGTGACGGTCGCGCGGGTCCCGGCCACGAGGGCGCCGACGCCTTGCGGCCCACCCAGCTTGTGGGCCGACAGCGCCATGGTGTCGACGCCGAGGCCGGAGAAGTCGATGGCGATCTTGCCGGCGGCCTGAACGGCGTCGACATGCAGCCAGCCGTCGTGTGCGCGCACCAGGGTCGAAGCCTTATCCACAGGCTGAATGACGCCGGTCTCGTTATTTGCCAGCATCAGACAGACCAGGGTCTTGCCCGGCTTTTCAAGCGCTTGCGCCAACCAATCGAGATCGGCGACGCCATTGTTATCCACAGGCAGGACTTCGACCGGCAGGCCGGAGGCCCTGGCGGTCTCGGTGACGGCGTCATGCTCGATCGCGGAGACGATGATGCGTTCGACGCCGGCGGCCCTGGCGCTTTCGATGGCCAGAGCGTTGGCCTCGGTGCCGCCGCTGACGAAGGTGACCGAGCCGGCGGGGACGCCGACCAGGGCGGCGACCTCGGCCCGGGCGCGCTCGACGACGTCGCGGGCGGCGCGGCCGGCGGCGTGGACCGACGAGGGATTGGCCGGGCTCTCGAGGGCGCGCAGCAGCGCTTCCTTCGCCTCCGGCCGCAGGGGCGCCGTGGCGTTGTAGTCGAGATAGACCGATGTGCGGGAAATGCTCACTCGGCCGCGATCTCCAGCGGACGGGCGGGACGAAGTTCGCCCTTCAGCACGTCGGCGACCGAGACGCTGGCCAGGTAGCCGTGGATCTGCCGGCCCATCTCTTCCCAGAGATCATGCGTCATGCAGCGTTCGCCGCCGGCCATACAGCCCTTGGCCTGGCCCTTGGTGAAGTTGCAGCGGGTGGCGCGCAGCGGCTCGTCGACCGCCAGCACGATGTCGGCGATGAAGGTCTCGGTCGCGGCCTTGGACAGGCGATAGCCGCCGCCTGGGCCGCGCGCGCTGATCACCAGCCCCTTGCGGCGCAGGCGCGCGAAGAGCTGTTCCAGATAAGAGAGCGAGATCTGTTGGCGCGCGGCGATCTCGGCCAGGGCCACGGCGCGGCCCTCGCCTTCGTCCTGACGCTTGGCCAGGTCGGTCATCGCCATGACCGCGTATCGCCCTTTCGTGCTCAGGCGCATCAGCCTTACCCCTTGCAGATTCCGCGCGCATCGGCTTTTGCGTGTGCTACAAGCCGCGACTTCGCGCGCGGACCTCGGTCCGCTTGCTGGCTGCGATTTAGGAAGACCAAGCGCAGTGGTCAAGTATTCTGGCGATCAAATCGTCGGGACTTTGGCCGCTGACCAGCTGAAGGGGACGACATGCCTGATGTGATTTTGACCGGCGCGTCTGGACGGATCGAGGGTCGCTATTCTCCGGGCAAGACCGAGACGGCGCCGATCGCCCTGATCCTGCACCCGCACCCCAAGGCCGGCGGTCACATGAACCATCCGGTTTCGGTGCAGCTGTATCACCTGTTCATGAAGCGCGGTTTCGCGACCCTGCGTTTCAACTTCCGCGGCGTGGGCCGCAGCCAGGGCGAGTTCGACAGCGGCATCGGCGAGCTGGCCGACGCGGCGACGGCGCTGGACTGGCTGCAGACCAGCAATCCGGCCGCCAGCCAGACCTGGGTCGCCGGCTTCGACTTCGGCGCCTATATCGGCATGCAGCTTTTGATGCGCCGGCCCGAGACGGACGGCTTCATCTCGGTCTCGCCGCCGACCAACATGTACGATTTCAGCTTCCTGGCCCCCTGCCCGGCCTCGGGCCTGTTCCTGACGGGCTCGGCCGACACCATCACCCCTCCAGTCGAGGTGGAGCGCGTGGTCACCAAGCTGCGCACCCAGAAGGGCATCACGATCGACTACGAGGTCATCGACAAGGCCAGCCACTTCTGGACCGAGCACCTGCCCAGCGTCGAGAAGAGCGTCAGCGACTATCTGGACAAGCGCCTGGCGGAAAACCCGATCTAGGGGCCCAAGCCCAACCGGTTCAAAGGCCTCCCTTCGGGGAGGCCTTTTTCGTTTGTCACGTGCAGGGCGGATAGGCCTTTTGGAAATAGGCGACATACTCGGCAATGCTCTGGGTGAAGCCCATCGCCTTGCGCCGTTCATCCACGCGATCAGGATCTTCGAGCTTGTCGGGACCCCATTTTCCAGCCTTGCAGACGACCTGGCTGCCATAGCGCTGCGGCCGACCTTCGTTCAGAGCCAGTCGATCGTACATGAGCCCATAGCTCTGCCCATCGACCTCACCCTTCGCCACCAGGGGCTCCAGCACGGGTACGAAACGCCGCCAGAGCTCTAGATTGGAGTGCTGGACGATATGGAACGCCGCCCTCGCGGCCTTGTCCCCGTAGCGGCTTTTCAGGAACCAGCCCTCGGGCGGCACCATCGCCAGTAACGCCTTTTCGTTCTCCGCATCGGCCTCTTCGACCGGCGCCCACATCGCCTTTCGCGCGACCTTCAGCTCCTCCGGCGGCAGCACCGAAAGGTCGATCTGGGTCAGGACGCGTCGTCCGACCTGATCAAGCCTTCCCATCCGCTCCAGCCTTTCCGAGTCATTGGCCGGCGACGGCAAGGCGGCCTGAACCCTACGCTCGGCCTCGATCGCTTGCCGGACGGGCGCGACCAGCTCCGCGGCCCGCGGGCTCAAAGGCGGCGCATCGCTGGCGCCCAGCAGAGCCGCCAACCAAATTCCGATCATGCTCGCCTCCTGGCTTCAGTCTGAGGCGAGCTCAATTCAAAATCGTGGCGATGTCTAGGCGGCCATCAGGGCTCGACGATCCGCCCCCCGGTCATCGGCGCCTTTACGCCCGTGGTGCCTGGGAAGCTGATCGGCAGGCCCTTGGCCGTGCGGGCGGCGAGATAGGCGAAGGCCTCGGCCTCGATGCTGTCGCCGCGCCAGCCGTAGTCCTCGGCGGTCTTGACCGGCGCCGGCGCGCGCTCGGTCAGCGCCCGCATGATCTGAGGATTATGCCGGCCGCCGCCGCAGACGATCAGGGCGCTGGGCCGGGCGCCGTGGTCGAAGGCCTTGATCACCGCCTCGGCCGTGAAGGCGACCAGGGTCGCGGCGGCGTCCTCGGCCGACAGCGGCTCGACCAAATCCAGCGGGAAGTCATAGCGGTCCAGCGACTTGGGCGCGGGGCCGGCGAAGTAGTCGCTGGCCAGGAAGGCGTCGAGGATCGTCTGGTCGACCTTGCCGGCGGCGGCCAGGCGCCCGTTCTCGTCGAACCGGCCCAGACCCCGTTCTTGCAGCATCAGGTCGATCATCCCGTTGCCGGGGCCGGTGTCGAAAGCGAGGAGATCGTCGCCCTCTCCGATCAAGGTGATGTTGGCCACCCCGCCAATGTTCAGCGCCGCCACCGGCGCGGCGAGGCCTGAGGCCCGCGCGCGGGCCGCATGATAGATCGGGGCCAGCGGCGCGCCCTGCCCGCCCGCCGCCACGTCGGCCGTCCGGAAATTGAAGGCGACGGGCCGCCCGCTGGCCTTGGCCAGGCGCTCGGCGTCCAGCAGTTGGACCGTCCGGCCGATCCGCTCCGGCGTCGGACGCTCGTGCAGCACGGTCTGGCCGTGGACGCCCAGCAGGTCGAACTCGCTCCAGGAAAGCCCGTGTTCGGCCAGGAAGCTCTCCGCGGCGTGGAAATGCTCGTCAGCCACGGCCTGGGCGGCCTCTGCAAAGATGTCGGGCGCGGGCTTGTCGCGCGGCCAGCCTCGAGCGACCTCGGTGGCGACCAGCAGCAGGTCCCGGGTCTCCTCGCGCAGCTTGCGCTCGCCCGCCGGGCCAAAGGCTTGGATGTCGTGGCCGTCCGTCTCCAGAACCGCCATGTCGACCGCGTCCAGCGAGGTGCCGGTCATGAATCCCAGGATCTTCATGGGAGCGTTGACTGCCACGCCCGCGAAACGGTAGCTAGGCCCCATGATCGACGCTTTCGTCCTGGCCCGCCCCTATTACCGCCCGCTGCCATAGCGGGAGGCCGACCAGACACGTCGCTTAGCCCCCGCCTCGCCGGGGTCGCTCTATCAACAGTCGATCATGCGCTCCGGCCCCTCCCCGGAGTCTTGAAATGAAGTCCTCACAAGCCGACGCCGCCGTGCTAGACGGCCCGCCAAGTCAAATAGAGAGTCGATCCATGTCCGCCGCCTCGTCCTTCAAGTCAGAGTTCCTGCGAACCCTGGAGGCGCGCGGCTATATCCACCAGATCACCCATCCGGAGGAACTGGACGCGGCCGCCTCGGCCGGGATCGTCACCGCCTACATCGGCTTTGACGCCACCGCGCCGTCCCTGCACGTCGGCAGCCTGATTCAGATCATGCTGCTGCGCCGCCTGCAGCAGGCCGGCCACAAGCCGATCGTCCTGATGGGCGGCGGCACGACCAAGGTCGGCGATCCCACCGGCAAGGACGAGAGCCGCAAGCTGCTGAGCGACGCCGACATCCAGGCCAACATCGCCGGCATCAAGCAGGTCTTCGCCAAGTTCCTGACCTTCGGCGACGGGCCGACCGACGCCATCATGGTGGACAACGACACCTGGCTGTCGAAGTTCGGCTACGTGCAGTTCCTGCGCGAGTACGGCGTGCACTTCACCGTCAACCGGATGCTGGCCTTCGACTCGGTCAAGCTGCGCCTGGAGCGCGAGCAGCCGATGACGTTCCTCGAGTTCAACTACATGCTGATGCAGGCGGTGGACTTCCTGGAGCTGAACCGCGCCCACGGCTGCGTGCTGCAGATGGGCGGCTCGGACCAGTGGGGCAACATCCTGAACGGCGTCGAACTGACCCGCCGCGTCGACCAGAAGAGCGCCTTTGGCCTGACCACGCCGCTGCTGGCCACCGCCTCGGGCGCCAAGATGGGCAAGACGGCCGCCGGCGCGGTCTGGCTGAACGCCGAGCAGCTGAGCCCCTACGACTACTGGCAGTTCTGGCGCAACACCGAGGACGCCGACGTTGGTCGCTTCCTGAAGCTGTTCACCGACCTGCCGCTGGACCGCATCGCCGAGCTGGAGGCCCTCGAAGGCGCCCAGATCAACGAGGCCAAGAAGGTGCTGGCCGACGAGGCCACCCGCATGGCCCACGGCGAGGAAGAGGCCCGCAAGGCGCGCGACGCCGCCGAAAAGGCGTTCGAGCAAGGGACGCTTTCGGCTGACCTGCCGACCTTCGAGGTTCCGTCCGCGGACTTGGAAGCAGGCATCGTGCTGGCGGCCCTGTTCGCCGACGCGGGCTTGGCCGGTTCCCGAGGCGAGGCCCGCCGCCTGGCCCAGGGCGGCGGCCTGAAGGTCAATGACAAGGCCGAGGCCGACGCCAACCGGACGATCACCTCCGCCGATCTCGTCGAAGGCGTGGTCAAGCTCGCCGCCGGCAAGAAGAAGATCGTGTTGGTGAAGCCCGTTTAGTTATCGTATGCCCGGACGGACTTGACCGGCCCGTCCGGGCCCCTCACCTGTTCCGAGTGATCGAGGAAGCGACCGATGCTGCAACCCGGCGACAAGGCCCCTGATTTCGACCTCCCGACCGACACCGGTCGCGTCAGCCGGTCGGCGCTGAAGGGCAAGAACGTCGTCCTTTATTTCTATCCGAAGGACGACACCGCCGGCTGCACCTCCGAAGCGCTGCAGTTCTCGTCGGAAGTCGAGGAGTTCCAGAAGCTGGGCGCGGTGATCATCGGCGTCTCCAAGGACAGCGTCGCCTCGCACGCCAAGTTCCGCGCGAAGCACGACCTGACGATCGAGCTGGCCGCCGACCCGATGGGCGACATCGTCGAGGCCTATGGCGCCTGGGTCGAGAAAAGCATGTACGGCCGCAAGTACATGGGCATCGACCGCTCGACCTTCCTGATCGACCGCGAAGGCGTCGTTCGCGAGGTCTGGCGCAAGGTGAAGGTGCCGGGTCACATCAAGGCGGTCATGAACGCGGCCAAGGCTATTAAGTAAGTCCGCCCCAGTCGGGAACGCTTCCGCCGAGCGAGTGTTGTATCTAGGTCGCAACCTGTGGCGTTTCTGAGCCTTACGCGGTTAACGTGTAGTCCTGTTGGTCAGGAAACGTTAAGGATCGAAGCGCAAAATGATTTTTCGCGAGTCACGTCCTTTAGGGGGCGCGAAGAGTCTTGCACGTTAGCGTTTTATCGTTCCATATCCCCCGGACCTGAAACGGGGGGTTTCCTGGGACGATGGCGATCAAGCGCTTTAGGCGGCTGCGGCACTCTCTCGAAGGTCTGTTCCCTGAACGGCATGTCTACGTCCGCTCCGGCGGCGAGATGCGCGGCTATGTTCTGTCCACGAACAAACAACTGATCGGCGCGGGCTGCGTTGCGGTGGGCGCGCTCTGGATGGGCGTCTGCACCGCCGCCATGCTGATCAACGCGTTGTCGGTCAGCTCGACCGACCAGCAGGTCATCAAGCAGAAGGCCTATTACGAGCGCCTGAACGCCGACCGCCAGGCGCGCCTCAACAGCGCCGTGGCCCAGCTTTCCGCCACCAACGGCTCGCTCGACGAGCTGGCGACGTCGGTCGAAAAGCGTCACGCCGCCCTCGCCTTGCTGGTTTCGGACTTCCGGGGCGTGCCCGGCGCCGCCGACGCCCTGAAGGTCGCCAAGCCGCGCCTGCTGGCCGCCAGCCCGGTTGAACGCATCCAGGCCACCCGGATGGATCAGGAACGCCTGATCGACGCCGCCGAGGGCTTCGCCAAGAGCCGCGCCGAGCGCCTGCGCCTGGCGATGCGCATGGCCGGCCTGGACGCCAGCTCGTTCACCGGCCGCGGCGTCTCGCTGGGCGGCCCGCTGATCGAGGCCAAGGACCCGCGCGCCCTGGCCGCCGTCCTCGACGTCGATGAGGAATTCGCCAGCCGTATCCAGCACGCCGCCAACGACATGTCGGACATGCGCAGCCTGGGCGCGGCGGTAAAGAAGCTGCCGCTCTACAAGCCGACCAGCAATCCGGCGCTGTCCTCCAGCTACGGCGTCCGCTTCGATCCGTTCACGCACCGTCCCGCCTTCCACTCAGGGCTCGATTTCCCCGGCGCGATGCGCACGCCGATCATGGCCACCGCGCCGGGCGTCGTGTCGTTCACAGGCGTCCGCGCCGGCTACGGCAACACCGTCGAGATCGATCACGGCGGCGGCTTCAAGACCCGCTACGCGCACCTGTCCTCGATCGGCGTCCGCGTCGGCCAGCGGGTGACGATCGGCTCGCGCGTCGGCGCGATGGGTTCGACGGGCCGCTCCACCGGTCCGCACCTGCATTACGAAGTCTGGGTCAATGGCAAGGCCCAGAACCCCAACCGCTTCTTGAGGGCTGGTGAGTATGTTCAGCAAACAAGCTAAGTCGGGCCCCAAGGCCGCCGGCCGCGTCGAGGCGCCGGCGGCCCTGCCGTCCAGCAACCCCGCCGACCCCACGCGTCGCGCGACGCCGAAGGTGGCTTCGCTGCTGTCCGCCGATCTGACGATCGAAGGCTCGATCGAGGGCGAAGGCGAGCTGCAACTGGATGGCATCCTGCGCGGCGACATCCGCGTGGCGCGCCTCAGCGTCGGCGAGACCGGCCATGTCGAGGGCGCCGTCCAGGCCGACCTCGTCGAGGTGCGCGGCCGCATCGTCGGCTCGATCACCGCCAAGCAGGTCCGCCTCTATGGCACCGCCTATGTCGATGGCGACATCACCCACGAGCAGCTGTCGATGGAATCGGGCGCCTACTTCCAGGGCCGCAGCCTGAAGTTCCAGCGCCCGCCCGCCCCGATCCAGCCGACGCCCGAGCCGGAAGTGTTGGCCATCACGGCCACTCCGGTCGAGGCCTGACAAGGAAAAACGCCCCGGATCGCTCCGGGGCGTTTGGCTTTTCAGCCGCCTTTAGCCGTAGGTCCTAGGCCTCGGCCGCGTCACGCGTGGCGCCGACCCGCTGGGCCAGGGCCGCGCCCATGAAGGCGTCGAGGTCGCCGTCCAGCACCCCTTGGGTGTCGGACGTCTCGACGTTGGTCCGCAGGTCCTTGACCATCTGGTAGGGCTGCAGGACGTAGCTGCGGATCTGGTGGCCCCAGCCGATGTCGGTCTTCTGGTCTTCCAGCGCCTGCTGGGCGGCCTCGCGCTTTTGCAGCTCGGCCTCGTAGAGGCGCGCGCGCAGCATCTTCCAGGCCTCTTCGCGGTTCTGGTGCTGCGAGCGACCGGCCTGGCAGGCCACGGCGATGCCGGTCGGGATGTGCGTCAGGCGCACGGCCGAGTCGGTCTTGTTGATGTGCTGACCGCCGGCGCCCGAGGCGCGATAGGTGTCGGTCCGCACGTCGGCGGGATTGATCTCGATCTCGATGGTGTCGTCGACCACCGGATAGACCCAGGCCGAGGCGAACGAGGTGTGGCGGCGGGCGCTGCTGTCATAGGGGCTGATGCGCACCAGGCGGTGCACCCCGGCCTCGGTCTTCAGCCAGCCATAGGCGTTCGGCCCCTTGACCAGCAGCGTGGCCGACTTGATGCCGGCCTGGTCGCCGTCGGTCTCTTCGATCAGCTCGGTCGTCATGCCGTGGGCGTTGGCCCAGCGGGTGTACATGCGCAGCAGGATGCCGGCCCAGTCGCAGGACTCGGTGCCGCCGGCGCCGGAGTTGATTTCGATATAGGCGTCATTGCCGTCGGCCTCGCCCGACAGCAGAGCCTCGAGCTCGGCGCGGCCGGCGCGGTCCTTCAGGGCCTTCAGCTGGGCGCGGGCGTCGTTCAGCGACTCCTCATCGCCTTCCATGTCCGCCAGCTCGGCGTACTCGACGGCGTCCTTGAGGTCGCGCTCGATCGACTGCACGGCCTCGACCTTGGCGGCGAGGTTGGCGCGCTCGCGCGAGACGGCTTGCGCCTCGGACGGACGGTCCCACAGGGTCGGGTCCTCGACCCGAGCGTTCAGCTCATCGAGCTTGCGGAGAGCGACGTCCCAGTCAAAGACGCCTCCTGAGCAGTCCCACGGACTGCTCGATGTCGGCCGCGGCGGCCTCGACATCCGGTCGCATCACGTTTCTCCGTGACAGTGTTGAAGGGCGCGGGAGGAGAGCGCGCCAGGGTATAAGTGTGCGCGGTTAACCCGCTCGGGCGCGCTCTAAACTTTTGAATCTAGAGCCCGCTGATCCGGTTCAGATGGAATCTGAACCGGGCAGGCTCTAGCGCGCGTCGCTCCCCCGCGCAATGACATCAATAGAGGCCGCTGAGCGGATCGACCTTTTGCGGCGGCTTGCCGGGCTGGGCCTGGGGCTGCGGAACCGGCGGCAGGCCCGGCGTCAGCTCGTTGTACGGGATTGGCCCCGTGGGCATGACCTCGACCTTGGGCTCGGTGCCCGGCCGGAAAGCCTCGCGGACGCCGCGCACCAGAGCGAACTTGGCGTTCTTGGGCGGCTTGAAGTCGGCCACCGGCTGGCCTTCCAGGGCGACCTTCATGAAGTCCATGAACACCGGCACCGGGCCGGCCGCGCCGGTTTCGCCCTCGCCCAGCGAGCGGTTGTCGTCGAAGCCGAAGAAGACGCCGACGATCAGATTGGGCGAATAGCCGACGCACCAGGCGCTGCGGTACTCGTTGGTGGTGCCGGTCTTGCCGGCCAGCGGACGGCCCAGCGAGCTGACGGCGGCGGCGGTACCGCGCTGGACCACGCCCTGCAGCATCGAGGTGATCTGGTAGGCGGTGACCGGATCCATGATCTGTTCGCCCGGCGCGGCGAAGCGCGGGCTCTCGTCGCCGTTGAAGCCGGCGTTGCAGCGCTCGCAGTCGCGCTTGTCGGCGCGGAAGATGACCTTGCCCTCCCGATCCTGGACCACCTCGATCAGGTGCGGCTCGACCCGGCGGCCGCCGTTGACGAACGGGGCGTAGGCCGCGGTCAGCTTGAACGGCGTGGTCTCCCCCGCCCCCAGGGCCATGGCCAGCACCGGATCCATGTCCTTCACGACGCCCGCGCGCTTGGCGAAGTCGACGATCTTCTTCATGCCGACGCTTTGGGCCAGGCGCACGGTCATCGCGTTGATGGACTGCTCCAGGCCCTTGCGCAGGGGCTGAGCGCCATAGAACTCCTTGTGATAGTTCTCCGGGCTCCAGTCCTGGCCGTTGGCGCCCTTCAGGGTGATCGGGGCGTCGACCACCACACTGGCGGGCGTGTAGCCGTTCTCCAGGGCCGTGGCGTAGACGAACGGCTTGAACGACGAGCCCGGCTGGCGCTGGGCCTGGGTGGCGCGGTTGAAGTTCGACAGCGAGTAGCTGTAGCCGCCCACCAGGGCCACGATCCGGCCGGTATAGGGCTCCATCGCCACCAGGGCGCCGTTGACCGCCGGCACCTGGCGCAGGCGATAGCCGCCGCTGGCGGCCTTCTCGACGAAGACGAGGTCCCCCGCCTTCAGGCCCTTGCCGGCCTTG
>Ga0172372_10010722_pt1 | contig 11707 bp, 6 predicted proteins | sample LakKiv5m_2_FD_114544 | JGI IMG/M metagenome (GOLD analysis project Ga0172372, IMG submission 114544) | Freshwater microbial communities from Kabuno Bay, South-Kivu, Congo - kab_092012_9.5m | ecosystem: Environmental > Aquatic > Freshwater > Lake | place: Democratic Republic of the Congo... | reverse complement strand
TTACAGAAGCTTTTAATAAAGCATTATCTGATCTAAAACCACAGAACAATGGTGCTGGTGGTGTATCTAATAATAACGCCGATATTGCTAGTATTGATAACTTTGTTAAAAGACTAAATAATATTGCTAATATACTTAGTAATATTTATATTCCACCACAAATTACTATTACCGGAAAACATGATGTTGTTGTGACCATCAACGGAGACACGGTTTTGAACCAATTACGACCAGACATAGCAGGAATAGTGGTATCAGCAATCAAAGGAGCTTTCAGAGATCTAAAAGCTAAAAATCCAGAAAATAATACTATCAATTTTAATATAGACATTGATCCTAGGTCATTAACATAATATGAATAAAACTACTAAAATATTTAATAATATAGGTTTTTATTGCTCAATTAATAATGATCATTTTGTGCCCAACAAAACTATTAATGGATATCAAGCATTAGATAATACTAGCATCGGATACTATATACCATATCTAGTTAGAAATGTTAAGGACAACTATAAATGGGAAATAGGTGTTGGAGAAGTACAATTATTAGACGGCGATATCATCATTAAAAGAATAGAAGTATCCAATTCATCTAAAAATAATACTAAAGAAACATTTATTGGATCAGATAATGAGTTTTATTTATTTGTAAATAGTTCTAATTTTAATACTAATTTTCATAATGTAATCTTAAAGAATAATCATTTTAGTATAGATTCTGTTAGTAGTATTTATATAGTTGACAATACTGTTCAAAATATAGATTGTTCTTTGTTAGATCCAGCACTATCTAGAAATTTAGTAGTAGACATTAAACCATTATCCGATAATCATTCAGTTATTATTAGAGATTATAATGGCTCAATATTCTCGTCTACTCAAAACCCAATCAGGTTGGTTTGCGATGGACAAACTTGGTATAATCTAAATGAAAACGACAAGTATGTTTCGACACTAACTTATGATAGCAACTTCTCTGCTCAAGCTAATCCTGGTGGAGATACTTATTCATTTCAGTATAATGATGGTTCGAACGGACTATTAGGGTCACAACTATACTGGAGTTCTGGAAACACTAACAAATTACTATTGGGATCAAGTTCTGAATCATTAGCCCATTCTGTTATTCCAACATCTGGTAATGCTAATACAATATTTAATCAAGATCTTAAAAGTAGTGATTTTATAGTTTATGGTAGTGGTCAAAATTATCGTAATCTATTTTTTAGTTATGATGGTAGAGTAGGAATCAATATTCCGTCTGGATCAAGACCACAAACTATTTTTCATGTTGTTAACTACAGCTGTAGCGAAATACTAAGATTAGAAAATAGAACAGCCTGTCAGCCCGCAAAACTTACCTTATATCATAAGCCATCAGGCTCATTAAATAATGGAGATGTTTGTTCTATAGTTAATTTGGCTGGTAAAGATGTTAATAATAATCCAAAAGATTATGCTCAATTATATAGTGTAGCATCTAATACTACTGATGGTTATGGCGGATTGGTTCTTAGTGTTAGTTCTGGTAATAATCAACAAAGTTTAGTATCAGGATCATTAAGCAACATTAATATAGGATATAATAATCAACAAAGGATAAACTTAAATAGTAATGGATCAATAATTATTTCGGGTTCATCATTAAATGCCTCAACACTCAACTCATTATCTATTGGTACAACAAATAATACATCTCTTACATTCGACAATACCAGTAGAAATATTGCTGCAAATTTTGATACACTATCCCTTGGTTCTGGTTCAATATCTTCTCAGGGATCGTTAGCTATTACAGATCTTCATCCCACCAAACTCTTTTTGGATAATTTAGCAACAGGTAGTTTGCTCAGTGTTTCAACAAGTGGTCGTATTTTAGCAGCAAGCGGAATATCTGTTAGCGGAAATAGTATTAATATTAGTAATGTTGGAGCTAATAAAATTCTCACAACATCATCTAATGGATATATTCAAGGATTATATGATATTAATGATTATTTTCTTACAGAACAAGATATTATTTGGACAAAATTTAATCCTAGAGTAGGAAGCATATGCTTAAAACAAATTATATTCGATGCGCCAGTACCAGTAGATGAATTTGTTGTTGGAGATCAAGTAGAGATAGTAACGGGAACGGCGACAGTTTATAGAATAGTTACGGACATAGTATTTGATGATGGTTTTATAATAGAATTATTATTAGATCAAAATGTCACAACAACAACTATTAATGCAGTATCTGCCGTATCGATCACTCTAGGCGGCTACTTGACTATGCAAAAGAATGTTACTGGAGCAATTGCTGATTCAACCTCGAATGTTTTGAGTATAAGACCATTGGTTGATACGGAGTTTAATACTAGTAGAAAAGATATTAATTTTGCCGTATACGGAAATGATCCTAGTCCAGCATTTAAAGTTTATGCGAATATCGGCTCTGTAGAAAGATTTTCTGGTATTTATACAGATTATGCTACTAATTCCGACGATATTGCTGCTATACTCATAAACACTGGTGGTAGTGGTATCAATAGCTCATTTAGTACTGCTAATTTTAATTATAATGCTACAGATAATTTATTTAGTGGCATAGTTTCTTCTGTTGGTACTAATGGAGTAGATAGTTATTATGGTACATATGATCAAAATGGTAACGTAGCCGAATGGATAGATCCAGCAGTAAGAGAATATACTGCTAGTAGCCAAATGGCTGCCGGTGGTTCTTTTGAAACAATTTTAGCTGTTGGCGACCTTGATCCATCAGCATATCTCAAAAGCATAGAATATGCAACAGCCAAAGATGGACACGATCATATTGGATTTAGAGTTGCAAGTATTGATGGTCAAACAGATAATAATACTATAAGTTCTATACTAGGGCTTCAATTTGTTCAAGTAACAGATAGAAATAATATACCAGATGATGGTGATCTTTATCTTAGAAATGGAAACTCATATTCATTAGTACCTATCGATAATTTAGGAAAAGTTGACCAAAACTATAGAATAGGAAAATATGAAGTTACAAATACTCAATATAACATTTTTCTAAATTCTGTTGCTACTGGAAATGATCCATTCAGTAGTGGATTATATATTTCTGATATGACAAATCAGCCAGAGGGTGGAATTATACTCAATACAAATGGTATATTAAATTCATACTCTGTTAAAACAAACATGGGCAATAAACCCGTAACATTTGTTAGCTATATTAACTCATTAAAATACATTAACTGGTTACATAATGGTGCTCCAACCGTATTAACCTCTTCGCAGTCTACTGCGGAAATACTAAATGATGGAGCATATACTATATTACCAGTAGGTAATAATAGCTATAGAATTCTTACTAATAATTCTAGAAAATATTTCTTACCAGATATTCATCAATGGCACAAAGCAGCATATTTTCAAAATTTTAATAATGTTGTTACTACAGGATATCCAGTTGTTACCATAAATACCGACGAGCCATACCTCATTGCAACCGAGGATGTTGGAACAACTTCTTTAACACCAAGAACTTTGTATGGAGATATTACTATAAGTGGATGGTTAGTTGTTGATAAAATATTTGTAAAAGACGGCACTGTTAAGTCTAGATTAACAGATATTGGATGGGATCCGGTTATACCTCCAGATCCAGACGACGAAGATACTTCGAATCAAACAGTTGGTCCAGATACTCCATTGCCAAATGTTCCGCCTCCTTTACCGAGAGGAAAAGACGGATCGGCACATTCTACATTTTGGAATAATAAAACTTCTGTTGTTAGATTAGATGGGGTATATGGAGAAACTTCTCCGCCATTGGTTCCTGATGGAACAGAAGATATGGTGGATTTGTCTTGTGATGACGAAGAATTGATTGATACTAATAATTTACCATTTTGGTGTGGCCAGATTGGAAGAGCTAGAGGCCCATATTTTTATCCATAGGAAATTAAAAGATGTTATGGTATAATATACTAAATCCACGTAATTGGCCGGGTGTGGCTATTAAAACCGGCAATAATAAATTAGACGGCATATATTTTAATGTTCTAAGTAGTAATCAAGTTAGTTTAGCAGCTAGTGGAAGTATGTATTTGGCCGCTAATAGTGGTATTAAATTAATTAGTCCATCATTTGTGGATGCTAGTGGAATAAGAGCACAAACAGTACTGGCAGAAAATTTTGGTAGAATTAATCTTAGTGGTCAACCTATTCCATTATATAGTGGGCAAAATAGTGGATTACTATATAAATTAGATAACTCAAATGCTGCTGCTAGTTCATATTTGGTTTCTGTCGCTGGAGGGCCTATAGGTTTTCCATCCGGAACAGTATCATCTCCTTTATTTGTAATGGATAATCCACAAAAACAAATCAATACATATTCTGCTATATCTTTAACCGATCAAAAAGTAGAAATTAATAAAGTTATTGAAGCTGATATGGGTATAAGTCTAGGACCTAATAATGATCTTGATTCATACAAAGGATTTATATTAACACATGATGGGTCCGGGCAGGTTGCTAAGTGGCAGCCAGCCACATATTTAAGAGAAAATTATGATCGAGATATACATTTGAGTGGATTAGAAAGAGTTGGTGTAAGCTGGATAAGATATCCAAAGCGACCAGCATTACTACGAAATAAAAAGCTTTATATTTATACAGAAGACCGCTGGTGGTCCCCGTACCCTGCTATGGATCGGGGAATAGATCAGATCATCGAAGAATTAGGTACTGGTTCTGATACTTTATGTATAGAAAATGCTTTTGGCGAAGTTATCGTCGGATATGCTAAAATGGCTTATGTTGCTAAAGAACCAGCTCAATTAGATATAAATCGAGAATTTATTTTTGAAAATAGTATAAGACCAGATGTACAGATAACCGATCCGAATCCTCCACCACCAGATGAAGAGGGTAATGTTTCAAATGAGCCTGTGGATTGTTTTGAGTTAGAAACAGCCCCAGACAATCCTGGAGATCCACCGATAGGACTAGACGGACAGGGCAATCCAGTCGATACCAATGTATTCATCTTTTCTGTCACCAAGGGCGGATATTTGCCTATGCAGATGGAACCTCTTGCGACAGATAGTATAACATACATAAATAATTTAGGACAAGAGGTTACTACACCACTAACATTTAAACCATCAACCTTAAATAATATTAGTATTAGACCAAATATACATACTGGTTTTAATATGCTTGGTGAAAATATAGACTTTTTAATTTATTCTAAGACTTATATTCCATATAATAATTATAGTAGTGTCTATACATTAAATGAAAATTTTATTCCACAAGGATTAATTCCGGCATTTAAAGTAGACGCAAATATACCCAATGCTGTATCAGGATCTCCAACAGGAGTATTTTTTACTAGATATCTTGATCGAGAAAAAACTATTCCATCAGGATTTAATTTTGATGAAGTTGGTAAGATATGTATTAATACAAGTGGTGCATTTCCGTTAGCAAGCATAGTTAGTGGAGAAGGATTGTTATCTACATATGCCGATTTAACCGTAAGTGGTAATACTTATTCTACTTCATTAACAGCAGAAGCTGTGTATCTTAGACCCAAACCATCTCTAGATGGAACAAGTAACTATATTGCAAATGCTTTACTAACAGTTGATTATGATGGTAAAATTATATCTCGAACACCTAGAGTAAATCCAGTTACTCCAGACGCCCCAATTAATATCAGAGGCGCCATAGGCCATAACAATGCTGGTCTCGGCAATAATGAATATTCGTTACAATGGGATGCTCCGGAAGATGATGGAAGAAGTAAAATTGTTAATTATCTTGTTCAATTTTCTTTTAATAATGGAGAAACTTGGACAAATACTCAGGATGATGCAGATGAAAGTCCAGCTTATTTGCATAAGGGATTATCAGATCAAACATCTGCTACAATTAAAACAATAGCAGGAAACAATATTTTATTTAGAGTAGCAGCTCAGAATTCTGTTGGGATTGGAGAATATTCGGAAGCAACAGAATTGCTTAGTCCAAATAATAATGTTCCAACAAGCCCCATATCAGTTACCGGAACTAGAGTTTTTGATGGAGATATTTCCGCTATTTCTTTATCTTGGAATACTAGTGCTCAATTAGGCGTTGGCGTATTTTCTGGTTATATAATAGAAGAATCAGATGACTACGGGATTAATTGGTATTATCATAATTCTCCATCAGATAATAATTTCATAACAATAAATTCTGAAACGATATATGGTTTAAATTCTATTAAAGATTATTTGTATAGAATTAGCGCATGGAATAGCAGTGGCCAGGGAACATACTCATACTATTATGCTTCTGGATTAACAGCTTATACTGTTGACCCCGAAGAAGAGGAAGAAAAGAATGACGTATTAAGTAATTGGGATTTCGGGGTTATATTATTTACAGGAGTTTGTAGCTTATGAGGCTTTTAATCAAAAGAGATATAAGTAGTAATGGTTTTCCTAGTCCAGAACAATTAGAGATTGGGGAACTAGTAATAAACAGCAAAACAGGTAAACTATATTCTAAATTAGTCGATGGAACTATCATAGAATGGATTGGTCAAAAAATTTGTTTTGAGCCAGTACCGGTTATAGGGTTTAACTATAAAAATCAAACAGTTTCCAATATAGAGAACTTTTGCTGTGCTGGAGATTTATTATCTGCTGTTGTAACTAATCTAAAACCCGGGACAGTTGAGTATCTATATACTCTTGTAGAATTAACACAAAATTCTGCTACCAATCTTATGTCAGTTGGCCAACCAAAATACGACACTTATCAAGAAACGCAAGAAGAAAATACTATTACTCTTAGAAAAGCCACAATACCATTAAATATATCTGTTAATCCAAACTCATATAATAATATTAGTATTTTTAAATTTAGTGTTTTAGATATCAATAACAACCCATTAACTGAACAAATTTTAACTTTTAAGTGTATTGAAGCTTCTCTATGATTAATACAGTAAATTACTCTATCGAAGATGGCGAAAAAGGTATCCTATTATCTTTTCCAGCGCCTCCTAATTTGCCACAGAAAGATATTTATCTAGTAGACTTTAAAGTCTCGACTACGTTACCGAAAATATCTCCACCAGTAATTAAATTTTTACCCGAGAATCCTGGTTATACAATATCAAAAAATAAAAATTTTCGCCCAACAGTTAATTTAACAATTAAAGCTAATCATAACTTTGAAACTCAAACTGTTATTCAAACTAATATTAGAGATGTGTCTAATAGTATAATATATACAGATTATTTATTAGTTATTTGTTCTCCATCAACATCATTTTCATTTGAAGGCTCTTTATTAAATGGTAATACTCTAGAGGGAGTATCAAATAATCATTCTGTTCTTAGACTTAATAATAGAAGTAATTTTAATTCATTGTTTGTTGGAATGAAAGTTACTGGTCCTGGAATACCAGAAATAATAACAGCCACTATTAAAAATTTTATAACATCATCAGAATCTGCCGATATAGAACTATCGGTCAATCTTGGCATTGAAGAACAAACAGATGGTAATTATACATTTACAGCCGCAACATTTTGCGCTAGTCCAGCACAGCTAGACAGAAGACAGTACGAGAATAATTATATAATTTTGGATGAAACAAATAATTGGACACTATCATCGAATAACAAAACTATTGTAAAATTTATCCCTAATAATTTAGGTATTAATAATAAAGTTAAGATTTTATTACCTATTAAAAATTTTGAACTATTATTTGCTGATCAACCAAACAATATTCCATCTGTGGCAGAAATTACTCTTGGAGGCAGGGTTATTAACGATACTATTTGTTTATCTAGCATACCATAGTGAATGGTGTATTATTACAATATCTATTTTAACTTAAACTTATTTGCTATATTTTATGATAATTAATAATCAATTTTTTATTTTTACATATGCTGGTACAGAACCATTAAATCTTATGGAAATACCAGAAAAAATATCGTCTGATAATGATAAAAAGCTACAATATAATAAGTTTATTCAATCTATAGATACTATGTATAGTAGTCAAAATATAGATAATTCTATACCAGTTTTTTGGACAAAACGATCACAATTAACTGACGAATTTGGAAATTCTTCATATGCTTACGTTCCACATGAAGACTCAACACTAACTCAACTATCGTCTCAATCTGCTTATTATGTTATTTTGCGAACAACCGCGGATTTACCTATATATGTACCTGTAATGGGTACTATTCCCGGAGGTAGTATCGGCGGAGGAATAAGTGTTATACCAGTTATTAGTAATTTATCTTACAAATTATTACAAGATGATTATAAAACTATTTTGAATCCGAATATAAGTGGCTTACAACCATACGAAACATATTCTTATGTTTACAAAGGTATTGACAGTAACTGGCCTATAACAATAGCCCCACTTTCTGGTACTATAAAGCCATCCGAAACTAGTGGTAATTTAAGCTCTATAATGTCGTTCTGTCCAACTTCTGGAGCTTGTTGTGCGTGTGTAACAGATAGGAATATTATTTCCGGAGTAATACCCAATACCTGCCCAACATATAATGAAAGTAATTTATACAGCACATTCGAACTTGAGGTCATTCCTTTATCATTCAACGGATCTTCTGTTAAAAGCAATCCGGTCACCATAGAATGTAAAGATTGTTTACCAAGAGTCAAGATTATTCTTCAAGAAGGATCAAGTGTTGTTAACCTAGGAGCTAATACAAGCACAGTTGATATTACTGCTCATATAAGTGGGCTAGAACCGACACAAAACTATAATTATGAATATGTTGGATTAGGAGCAAATTGGCCAGCAATGTTTATAACACCAATAAGTGGAACTTTTACCACATACAACTCTAGAGAGTTTAAGTTATCTTCAAAAATAGTATTCTGTCCAACATCATCATTATGTCCTAGTAATGATAGTTCGGTTATAGATTATGTTGTAGATCCAAAATTTGTTGAAACTTATTATACATCTTTAAGACTCAAAGTTACTCCAAGCACATGTGCTGAACCATACTATATGTTCCAAAGTAGTAATAGTGTTTATAGTCCATCACTAACAATCTATTGTAACGATTGCCTATAGGAAAAATTATGAAAAACAATAATATTCATATCTCGATACCGGTTAGTGGATTAATTAAGAGAGAAAATTATAGATATGAAATTTTAGGACTTGGAGGCAATTGGCCCGCTGTTGCTATTCCCAGAACAGGATCTTTTGAAGCAACAGCTAAAACAACATCTATAAACACATCAATATCTTTTTGTGCTAGTACAGGATTAGCTATTAATTTATCCAATGTATTACCATATGAGCCGCTACAATGTGGATATGCTAATCAAGAATTATTTACAAATCTAAAAGCAAAAGTAGTTAGCTTATCCGATAGTTCTGAGATATTTTCACAGCAACAATTAGTACAATGCACAGGATGCTTGCCAAATATAAGTATAGAATTAAGCGGATGTGGAGAAGACAAATGCGATCAATATGTAATAAGTGGAACCAATATATTTAATTTTGTTTCGTCGTTTAGTGGACTAGAACCCGGAGCTTCATATAATTATAGCCTATATAGTTTAGGATCAAACTGGCCTTGCATAATGGCTTCGCCAAAATCAGGAACTTTTGTTCCTACATCAGATACCTATGATATGCAACACAGACTAGTATTTTGTGCAAATTCTGGAGAATGTTCATCACAACATCCTGGTTCTATGAACCATAATATGTATGTTAAAAATACCGACGAAGCGAAAATTTTTAATACATTAGAATTAAGCGTAGAACCAAAGTCATGCAATGGAGAAATGAGTTTTAGTAATTCCATAATGACTATTTGTGATAATTGCTTACCGTGTATTAAATATGGATTAGTGACTATTTCTGGTTCTCCACAAATATCACTATCTGGAGAATGTTGCACTAGCAGTAGTCCAAAACTCATGATAGTAGAAGTTTATAATGCTAACCCAGGCGAAAAGTATATGTATAGGTTCACTAATGCGAATATGGGTTTGGGCTCTATAGGTTTTGTGCCAGCTTCTGGAGATATATATTTTGGTGAAAATGGTAATGGAAATATTTATACTTATCTTGTACCTAATTTATCATTATATGAGCAAAGTCTTGTAACTGTAGAACTTACACACGATAGAAGTCAACATAAAATATACGATAGCATAGCTGTACGATGCGGTCTTGATGTTTGTTCGAGTGAAACCTAGAACTATTTTAGGACTACTATGAATAGTGATTATAATAAAGTATCAGGAATATGGTTTACTCAATTTGTTGATACTAATACACAATTCATATTAATTAATTCTCAATCAACATATTCTAGTAATTTTATTATTAGACTTACCGAAGAAGCTATATCTGAAATGGCTTCGATAAATGATATTCATACTATTTTAGGTCCAGAATATACAGTAATTAAAGGATTGGGTCTTCCGGGTATGTTCTTGGTTAGACAAAATACTTTTGAAACTAATAATACGTTAAACTACAATAAAAACATAGCATATTTTGAAGCTGATCAAATAATTAAATTTCAAGAACCAATAATAGACCCAAACTATAAATCTTTAAGTAATGATAGTAGATGGGGAGACTTATGGGGTTTAAATCCAGCATTAGGCAACTTTCATATAAACGTTGTTCCAGTATGGAATCAAGGACATATAGGAAGCCAAGATGTTTATGCTTTAGTTGTAGATACTGGTATATTATTAAATAATTTAGTTACTCATCAGGATTTGAGTACTAATCTTAAATTTACATATGATTCTAATAATAATTTACAAGGAGATTTTGGTAATAATACAGGATATAATGATGAAAATGGTCATGGAACCCATGTTGCTGGTACTATAGGAGCTTTTGGTGATAATAATTTGGGCGTGACCGGAGTTTGCAAAAGAGTTGGTTTATTGAATGGAAAAATATTTTATTGCAATGGTGTTTCTGCGCCTTGTGCAAGCACACAACTTAGTGCAAATATACTGGGTGCTGTTAATGCAATAAATTATGCTACATTACTAAGACAACTATTTAATAATAACAATCCACAAGGCAGAAAGATTGTGGTTATTAACCATAGTTGGGGTGGTGGTGATTTTTTTCAGTCTCTACTGGATGCTTTTAAAGCAGCATATAATGAAGGCATAATTAATGTATGCGCTGCTGGAAACGGTGGTTCGGATCGTATTGGAGACAACAACGATGCCTCTCCGCATTATCCATCTAGCTATTCGTGGAATGATCCAAGCGGCACGGACGGTATAATATCTGTAGCAAACATGGATAGAAATGGAGCTAGAGCCCCATCTTCTAATTGGGGTTTAAGTAGTGTTGATATAGCAGCACCAGGAAGCGAAATACTAAGCACTTGGAGAGACGGAGGCTATCTTAGTATAAGTGGCACAAGTATGGCTAGTCCACATGTTGCCGGGGCTGTTGCGTTATTAGCTAGTATTTTTCCTAATGCCTCGGCCTCACAAATCAAAAATGCTATTCTTTTTAGTGCATTGGCAACCCCGGCTTTTGCTACTAATGGTAGTACTCCTGTAAATACTGGTGGCAGATTAGATGTTGTAGGAGCCGCTACTATTCTTGCTAATATTCCTGCTCCACCACCTCCTCCACCCCCACCCCCTC
>Ga0172372_10010720_pt1 | contig 11708 bp, 11 predicted proteins | sample LakKiv5m_2_FD_114544 | JGI IMG/M metagenome (GOLD analysis project Ga0172372, IMG submission 114544) | Freshwater microbial communities from Kabuno Bay, South-Kivu, Congo - kab_092012_9.5m | ecosystem: Environmental > Aquatic > Freshwater > Lake | place: Democratic Republic of the Congo... | reverse complement strand
CATGCGGACACGACGCCACGCTTCGATCTCGAGGGGTTCCTTCAGTGGCCGCGCGAGCAGGCCGCCAAGGTCGCCGCCGGCACGAGGTGGATCCCGCCGCGCGCGGAGGCGCTCCACGGCGTCGCGCTCGTGGTCGGACTCCCCCGCTCGGGCACCACGCTCCTCGAGCAGATGCTCGACCGGCATCCGGCGATCAGCGGAATCGGCGAATACGAGGGAATCGAGACGCTCGGCGGCGAACTCGTGTCGCTCGGCGCGTGGCCGCGCGGCGTGGGGATCCTCGACAAGGCGGTCGCGACGAGGCTGCAGCAAGGCTATCTCGCCGGCGCACGCGCCCGCGCGCGCCCCGGTGCGGCGTGGACCTTCGACAAGACGCTCTGCGCATGGCGCTGGCTCCCCGCGATCGCGGCGGTCATGCCCGGAACGGTCTGCCTGCACGTCTCGCGCGATCCCCGCGATGCAGCGATCAGCACGTTCCTCAGCTATTTCCATCCCGTCAACGACGGCTGGACCGCGAACCTCGCCTCGCTCCGCGCTGTCGCCGAGGCGGAGCGCGCGCTCCTGCCGCGGGCGCTCGATGTGCTCGCCCTGCCGCACGAGCACATCGTCTACGAGCAGCTCGTCGCCGATCCCGAGGGCCACGCCGAACGCTCGCTTGCGCGCATGGGCCTCGCGATGGACGCGCTCGTCCTCGCGCCCGAGTCGAACGCGCGTGCGGTGTTCACGCTCAGCCACGAGCAAGTGCGTCGCCCGATCAACAACGCCTCGATCGGACGCTGGCGAAACTACGCGTTCGCCTTCGACGGCTCGTGGGACGCCCTCGCCGCGGCGCATGAGGAGCGCATCGGCGCGGCGCGAGCGCGCTCCTGACCCGGACGAAACGACGTGAACGCCACCACCGCTCCAACCTCGCGTGCACCCGGCTGGCGGCAGGCGCTGGTGCGCGGATTCCGCTTTGTCGTCGTCCTCTACGTCTGCTGGGGAGTCGCGCTCTTCTTCCTCCAGTCGAAGATGCTCTACATGCCGGCGCTCGCCGGGCGCGGCCTCGACGAGACGGAGATCGCGGCGCTCGAACGTCGCGAGGGACTCGTGCGCCACTGGCTCGAGCGCGACGGCGCGCGCGTCGAGGCGTGGCTTCTTCGCGCGAACTCGGCGGGTGCCGCTCGGGGGCTTGTCTCGATCTCGCACGGCAACGCCGAACTCATCGACCACCTTCTCGACGACGCGCGCCAGTGGCGACGTCTCGGTTTCGACGTCGTGCTTCCGGAGTACCGCGGCTACGGCCGCTCCACAGGATCGCCCTCGCAGGAGAAGATCGTCGGCGACACCCTTGCCGCGATCTCGTGGGCGCTCGCCGAGACAGGGCGCCCGACGCTCGTCCTGCACGGCCGCTCGCTCGGAACCGGGGTCGCCGCGCAGGTCGCCGCGCGCGTCGGCGAGATCGACCCGGAGCCGACGCTCGCCTTCGCGACGCTCGAGGCGCCGTTCACGAGCGTCGCCAGCTTCGCGCCGCGGTACGGCGTGCCGCCGTTCATCGTGCGGGATGCCTACCGCACCGACCTCGTGCTGCCGTCGCTCGCGTGCCCGGTGCTGATCCTCCACGCCCGCGACGATGAAGTCGTTCCGATCGCGCATGGCCATGCGCTCGCGGCGCTCGCGCCTTCGCGGGTGCGGCTCGTCGAACTCGATGGGACGCACAACTCCGGCATCTCGCTCTCGCGCGACTACTGGGCGGCGATCGAGAAGGCGGTCGATGCGGCGACCGCGCCCGCGGCAGCGCGGTGATCCGCGAGAGACGCGCACGCGGCGAAAGTGGCAGTCGGAGAAAAGCACACGGGCCGCCCTCGCGGACGGCCCGTGCGACTCATCTTTCTCGTGTCCTGCGCCGCTCAGCGGCGACGGCGGCCAGCGAGGCCGGCGAGACCGAGGACGGCAAGCGCGCCCGGCGTCGGCACCGTGGTGTAGGCAAGGAAGCTGCCCGAGGTCGAGGCGGTGCCCCAACCCGGAGTCGCGGGATCATTCCGCGAGAGGTGGTCGACGCCCGGGTCGTTGCCGCCGCCCGAGGTCGCGATGTCGAAGTAGAAGGTGTCGCCGGCGTTGACGCCGAGCGAGGCGAGGGAGACCGTCCAGGTGACGGTGTTGCCGCTCACCGAGTTGGTGAGGGTGCCGTCGAGGCTCCAGTTCGAGCCGCCCCACGCCCAGAACTGGGCGTTGTCGGACGGCGCGTCGACCCACGAACCGATGTAGCGCTCGATGTCGCTCGTAAGGTTCACGGGGCGGTTCCAGCCGTTGCTGCTGGTGCCGCCGGCGGCGGTGTCGAAGTACATCATGTACTTCGTCCAGTTCTGGAAGCTGCGGGTGGTGACGGCGATCGTGAGGTTCACGCCGTCGTCGGTCAGCTGCACCGACTCGATATCGAGGTTGGCGAAGCCGTTGTCGAAGAGGTCGTTCGACGCATCGGTGTAGATCGCAGCGTTCAGCTGAGCTGCGGCGCCGAGCGCGGTGACGGCCGCGAAGGCAGCGAGATTGGTACGGAACTTCATAGGGACTCCAGGTTGGGGAACAGGGAAGGGACCAGACTCACGTCGGACCCGACCATCGGCGCGGGTCCGAACCTCGCCCTAGGGGAGAGGAAACCACGACGCACCGGGTGCGCAATGGTCCGAGGGCAAAGGCGAAATCCGACTTCCGAACGTGTCACCAAATCAGATGCCTTGAGAGAAGTTCCTTCTGAATCCCGTCGGATTGCGTTCGATGGTCGTGATATGTGTTTTATAAGACGTAAAGGCGCCGCGCCCGAGCTCGCCGCCTCTGCGCCCCGCGATCTCGCACCGCGACCGTATCGGACCGTTCCCGCCAACGGAAGTCCCGCTCCCTGAAGGACTTCCTTCGAGCTTCCGATACCTCGAAACGGGGGCCGAATCGCCGCCAAATGGCGATCGGATCCTTGCGCCGTGAAGCGTTGGTAGCAGAATTGACGAGTTCGGCCCGACCCGGTGCACTTCGCGCCGCGCTGTCGGCTCTCAGCCGTTCGCCACCGACTCGAATCCCTCAAAGACGAATCCCTCAGACTTACGAAACCGAGGAGCCTCCATTGAATTCTCTTCCGCTGACCACTGCGACCGCCGCCACGCTCATCGCCGCTTCTTTCGCGCAGGCGCAGGTGACCGCCGAAGTCGAACCGAATCAGAGCAAGGCGACCGCCACGCCTGTCGTTGCTCCGATGGAGCCCGGCCACACGCTCACCGGAACGACCACCGGATCCTCGTCGTCCGCAGGCGCCGCGAGCCTCGACTACTTCCGCGTGCAGACGGCAGCCGCCCCCGCCGGCATCTACCGCTACCGCCTGGTGATCACGACGAGCGGCACAGAGGGCCACGTCGGTTCGATCCGCGGCACAGGACAGACGCCGACGGCGCTCGGGCCGTGGCTCCCGGCCGAACTTGTCGGCGCCGCGAGCACGAGCGATTCGCTCATCCAGGTCACGTCGACGGGCACCACGCCCGCCCGCTTCAACCAGTGGTACGGGTTCGGTCAGGGAGAGCAGATCTTCTACCGCGTCGCCGGCGTCGGCGGCAAGGCCGCGACCTCTGCACCGTACACGGCCACCCTCGAGAGGGAAGCGGTGACTCCGGCCAGCATCGGCAACTTCGCCCCAGGCGTGCTCACCATCAAGACCGCCAACGAAGGACACACGACGGACACCGAGTTCTGGATCTACGACAGCGAGTTCAACCCGATCCGCGGCTACGGAAACGACGACGAGTCGGCGACCGCCAGCAGCGGGATTCCTGGGCTCCTCGGGACGACCACCCAGAGCGCGCTCCGCCGCGAGTTCGCAGAGGGCACCTACTACATCGCGATCTCGAACTTCGGACTCTCGAACAACCAGCCGAGCCCGTCGGACGACGACTTCCGTTCGGGCAACATGCTCGACTTCGGCGGCTCGATCGCCAACGTGAGCCCGAGCGCTGGGCTCAACCTCGCCTTCTCGGTGTCGGACGGAACCACGGTCGTGACGGTCCCGAACACCAAGGCGGGCCCGTTCGACATCAACTTCTTCGCCTTCACGGTGAGCACGGTCGGGCTGCCGGCGAACGACGAGTGCGTCGGCTCGATCACGATCGGTGACGAGACCCTCGCATTCGACAACACCGATGCGACGAGCAGCGCCGAGCCGCTCCAGGCGTCGTGCGCCGGCGGCCTCGGAACCGCGATGCAGAAGGATCTCTGGTACATCTACGAGGCGACTTGCACGGGCGAGGTCACCATCTCGACCTGCGGCTCCGGCGCAGCGGGCGCCCGCCTCGCGGTCTATGACGGAACTTGCCCCGCGAGCGGCGTGCTCGTCGGCTGCGATAACGAGTCGGCAAGCTGCTCAGGTGGCGGTGCCAGCGTCACGGTCGCGGCATCGGCCGGACAGTTCTTCGTGATCCGCGTCGGCGCGAGCTCGACCGCGGGCGGAGCCGGCTCGCTTTCGGTCAGCTGCAGCGCCGTGGTCGCGTGCCCGGCGGACCTGAACGGCGACGGACAGGTCGGGGCGCAGGACCTCGCGATCCTGCTCAGCAACTTCGGCGGCACGGGTACCGGCGACATCAACGGCGACGGCTCGGTCGGTGCGCAGGACCTCGCTGCGCTACTGAGTGCCTTCGGTCCCTGCTCGTGATTGCGAACGGCCTCGCCCGAAGGACGACCTGACAACCAACCACACGCGCTCCGACGGCCCCCGGCCGTCGGAGTTCTTTTTCGGCACGCATGTCGAACGCCATCTTGCAGTGATGGGGAACCTGGCCGCGTCACTCCGTCGAGCCTCCGCGTTTGCGCCAAGCAGCGCGCTTTCGGCGGCTCTCAGCGCGGTACTCGCTTTCACGAGCTGCGGCGAGCGCGCCCCGCCGCCGCACGTCGGCAAGGTCACGCCGGCGGGCCGCGTCTTCGAGAAAGAGGACTTCAGAGTCACGGTGCCGCTCCGATTCACTGGATTCACACCGTCGGCCGGTGCGGACCAGATTCACGCAGAGCAGGCCGGGCTCCGAGAGGCGCGGGCCGAGGTCCTCGTGGCCCTGCACGAGATCGCGATCGAGTCCGGCATGCTGCGGATCGCGCTCTTCGACGGCACAAGCAACGACTACGAACGCGCGGACCAGATCGTCGTCCACTCGGTCCCGAGCGGCCAGTTCACGCGCGCGGATCAGGTGATCGCGGACCAGCGCACAGCGGTCTGGCTCGATGCAGAGCCGGTGAAGTGGGAGCGACTCGTCGTCAGCGGCCGCGAGGTCGACAGGCTTCACACCCGCATGCCGAAGCTCGGCACGGAGTCGGTGTGCTACTACCTCGATGGCGGCGAGACGACCTACATGGTCGTGTTCGCGACCACACCCGAGCGCGCGGACAAGATCTTCGCCGAGTCGGAGACGATCATGAAGAGCTTTGAGGTGAAGTGAGCGGCGCTGCGGCGCCCACGCCCGACCTCGGCCATCGGCAACCCGTGGAAATCGCGCATCGGCACTGCGAGGAGCCGCGCGCCTCCAGATCCCTGCGGTGACTTCACCGTCAAAAGCCCGGCGCGGCGGGATCGATCTCCTGCGCCTCGAGGAACATGGCCTTCGAGAAGGCCGCGAAGAACTGCTGATAGAACTTCGCGTCCTCCACGGGAGTCACGTTGTACTGGGCGTTCGCGCGAACGAGAAGCTGCGCCTCGCCTCGCTTACGCGCGGTGACCGTCATCTTGATGACATACTTGTCAAGCTTCGATGCGGTCACGCTCCCGAGTTCAGCATCGGCGTTGTCGATGACAAAGCCGAGATCCTGCAGAGTCGCCATTGCGGTGCGAATCGTCTTGTTGACATCAGTCGTGTCGAACGCACGGGTCTGGATCGCACGCAGCTTCAGCTCGACCGCGCCGTCCGTCGCCTTGGGCGTGGATGCGCATCCGCCGACCGTGGCTGCGGCGCCGGAGATGAAAACACAGGCAGCAAGCCTCCAAGTCATCGACCTCATCATCCAACCTCCTGCGCTTCGAGGAAGAGCGCCTTCGAGAGCTTCTCGTAGAACTCCGTGTAGAGTTCCGGTGCATCGAGACGCTCGACCTTGTAGAGGGCGCCCAAGTCGTTCCAAACAAGTCTTTGGAAAGTGACACGAACAACGATTCCTGAAGCATCGGCGGTCGGCGAAGTGACGACGGATGCGCGAATCTTCTGGTCCTTGTCGATGGGGATTCGAACTCCGAGAACCGCGGCAGCGAAGATCTGCCCTGCAACCTGCCCACCGTCCACCGCGGTGCGGTCCTTGCTTGCGACAAGCAGGCCGACGTCGCGGCTTGACTCCTCGAGGTTGAAGCCGAGATCCTGCAAGAGCTGGTTTGAGGCGATGAGAATCGCCTTCTCGTCAGTCGTCGCATACTTCCTTGATTGACGAAGACGGATCTCGGTCGTGGGTTCCTGAAGGAGCAAAGCGTCCTTCGGAATCGTCGTCTGGCCGCAGCCGAGCCATGAGCAGAAGCCCAGGCAAAGCCAAAGCGCGGTCACGCCTGCCATCGAAGCGGTGATTCGCATGTCCTTCCCCTCTCATTAGAACTTCGACTGGTGATACGCCACATCGGCGACCTTCTTCTCAGCGTCGAACTTGATCACCACGGTCAAGGTCGACTGAGATGACCGAGCGACACCGGCGTTCTGTCCGGTCGTTCCGACAACGAACCATACGCCAGTCGAAGCCGAAGCCGTCTCCACCTGGCTGAAGGTGCGATCGTAGACCCACACCTCCGTGCCACCCGGGCCACTCGTCACGATGTTCGGACTTCCGAGCACGGTCGCGACCTCGCCTCCCGTCATGCCCTTGCGGATCTCGCGCTGGACAACGCCGACCGACATGTTCGTCTTCGAGTTGTCGGTATCCGAGGGAAGCTTCGGAACACTGCAACCGCCGATCAAGACCGTCGCGACCAATCCCGCCAATGTTGAACTCTTGTGCATTGTCGCAATGTACTTCATTTCAACTTTGCATGCAAGCACTCACTTGCGTGGCCGCCGGGCGTGCACGCGAGCACGCCCGGCGGGCAGGTTCAGGTGCGGCGTTTCTGCCCGACGCCCCGATGACGGTCGCCCCCGACACTTGACCGTCAGTTCTTCCACCACTTCTGCGTCATGTAGACATCGGTGAACTCGGGCACATCGTTCGCCGTGTTCTCGAGGTCGTATTCCTCGGTCAGCGTGCTGCCTAGCCAGCCGTGGAGGCGGGCGGCGGCCTGGGGCGGCGCGTGGTGCGTCGCCATCTCGGTCGCGAAGTTCAAGAGGTCGTAGACGCGGCAGTTCGCCTGGAGCATGCGCTGGCGCTTCACGCTCAGCGCGTCGACCGAGGCGATGCCGTAGCGCGCCTCGTAGTCGCCGACCATGCGGCGGAACGCGGCGCGGCGGCTCGAGGCGCCGTCGGTCAGGCCCCACGAGACCGTGTCGAGCTGGCGTTCGAGCAAGCGCACCTCGCGCAGGCTCGCCCACGAGCGCTGCGAGCTCTCGAAGCGGTCGCGCATCGCGGAGAAGCCGTCGTCGTTCGCGAAGTGACCGAGCGCGCGCTCGATCGAGTGCTGCGGGTCCTTGCCCATGCGCACCACGCTGCGGAAGACCGAGCGCGTGCCGATCGCGCCGTTCTGGCAGACGAGCCGCAGCAGCGCGACATGGAAGCGCGGTTCGCCGAGGCCGTCGACCGGCACATCGAGCTGGAAGCGCTGGCGGAACTCGTCGGGGCCGATGTGGACCGCGCGGTCGCCCGACGCGGGCACATGCATCGACCGCAGCACGCCGCCCGAGTAGACGATGCGGTGGCCGTCGTATCGGTCGATGATCTCGGCGACGGCGGAACGGTCGAGGATCGGGCCGTTCGGCGAGGTCACGGCGAGCAGCTTGCGTGCGCCGCCGCGCGTGGCGTCGCCTTCGATCGCATAGCGGATCGACCGGCCGGCGTCGACGCTCGCCACGCGGTCGAAGACCTCGGTCGGGTCGAAGTAGCGGAAGACCGACTCGTTGAGCCCGCAGCGGACGAAGAGGCTCCACCAGAAGCGCGGCGTGGTGAGCACGGGCTCGCCGTTCAGGTAGAGCGCCTTCGGAGCGCGGGCGCGGACTCTCGCGGCGGCGGCGTCGCGAGAGATGCCGTCCAAGCCAGGGGCGGCGTCGGTGCCAGGCATGATCTCGGCGTCGGCGTCGTCGTGCGAGGCTGCGTCGCCGCGCCGCGCGAGTTCGATCGCCTCGCCGAGGTTCGTGCACGGACGAAGCGCGCGAAGGCTGCCGACGCGATACTCGATCGCGGGCAGCGCCTCGTCCGCCGTCTTCGGGAATCGCGCGGTGAGCGCCTCGGTGAGGCGTCGCCCCGCGTCGGTCGGTCCCTGCGGAAAGGCGCTTGCCACGCTGTCGAAGTTGACTCCAGGCGATCCGTCGTTGCTGCTGCCGTTGCTGTTGTTGATGTAGGTCATGTCGGTTTCCCCAATGCGATGTGCGATGCGTACGGGCTGTCAGGGTCGGTTCGTCGGCTCGTCGCGATCGATCACGCTGTCGATCTCGACGCAGCAGGCGATGATGGCAAACGCGCCGCTTGCCGCGAAGGCGAGCGCCGCGAGGACGAGCGGCGTGGCGCCCGTTGCTGGGAGCCAGCCGAGGCGCGTCGCGCCGACACCGATCGCGGCGCCGGCGACGGTCGCCACGGCCGAGACCGAAGCGATCGACATCCATGCGCTGCGACGCGTGCGCGAGCCGGGCTGCGCGACGCCGCCGGTCACCACCGAGCGCCATTCGCCGCGGCGGTGCCAGCGCGCTCCGATCTCGCGGCGGCCGCGAGGCGTGCTGCGTCGGCGGCGCGTGACGGGAGGCGAGTTGAGAGGTTGATCCGTTGGAGTCTTCATGCAGTGTCTAGATAGGTTCTGTCCGTCGAGCGACGGTGAGCGATTCGGAAATGGGGTTTCGTGAAGTGGGTTCAGGGCGGTGTGATTCGGACTTCGGACGGCTGGTTGCGTTCACGCGTCGCGCATCGCGCCGTCATGGCGCGGGCCGCGCCGCGAACGCCGCTGCGCGCGCAGGATCGCCTTCGGAAGCGCGGTCGTCGTCTGCGCGAGCCTGACGCGCATCGCCTCGATCTCGGCGTCGAGCGTGCGCGTCGCGCCAAGCGAGCGCCAGCCCGCGTCGGTCAGCAGGTATTGCTCGGTCGGACGCACGATGCGCGCGAACGGCAGTTCGGTGTCGCGGCTCTGCACCACCTGCTTGAGCGGCGAAGACGCGTCCTTCCGGAACACGCGGCCGCACATCTGCACGGTCGGCAGCCGCGACGACGGGCGGCAGAACACGGTGCGCAGCGACGGACAGTCGAAGCCCTCGGTCAGGACATTCATCGAGACGAGGGCGTCGACCGCGCCGGCGCTGAACGCGGCGAGCTGCGCGTCGCGGTCGCTCGAACCCGTCACGAGTTCGACGCGCACGCCCGACGCGCGCAACGCCGCCGCGCAGCGCCGCGACTCGGCAAGCGTGCGGAAGAAGAGGAGCGAACGCCCCCACTTCTCCCGCTCGCCGGCGTAGAGCAGAGCGAGTTCCTCGGGGTTCCAGCGCTCGAGCATGAAGTGCCGGTACGCGCTCAGGTACCCGTCGTCGACGAGCATCTGGATCGAACAGCTCTTCACGGTCTTCTCGAAGCAGAGCTTCACGCGGTCGCGGCGAAACGGCGTCGCCGTGAGGCCGATCACGAAGGCAGGATCGATGCACCCATGCAGGGTCGCCATCGACATCGCTCCGTCGTGATGGGCCTCGTCGACCACGAGAAGGTCGACTTTCGGCGGCGTCCGGTCGAACATCGAGATGAGCGCGAGGCGGTTGTCGAAGCCGAACTTTGCGTTCTCCGAGGCCGCCTGGCGCAGGAGTTCGCGCCGCCCCGCGCACCAACCGACCTTCACGCCGAGCAGCATGCCGAGCGCACGGGCGCAGAGAAGACCGATGAAGGTCTTGCCAGCGCCCGTCGGCGCCTGGATGAGCGCCGAGCGGCTGCGGCGTCCGTCGAGGCGCGCAACGCCCGCGGGCGCCGGCCCCGTCAGGTGGCCGAGCGCCTCGAGCGCGATGTCGCGCTGGTAGCTGCGGGCGCCGAAGCGTTCGCAGAGTTCGCCGAGCGCAGCCGAGAGTGCGTCTGGCGCGACCGGCAGCGCGGCGATGGAGGTTGTGAGCTGTGCGTGTGTCATGTCGATTCCCCTGTCGATCTGAGCTCCCGGCGCTGGCGCTGGGTGACTGGTGCGCTGCGGACGCGCTGGGTGTTGATCTTTCTCACGGAGGCACGGAGGCACGGAGGAAGAAGAAACTGAGCGGGAGTCGTGGTGAGTGCTTGAGCGACGCAACGACCGCGCATCGCTGCGCTCATCGTTTCGCCCATCCACCCGCTCTCATCTCATCACCCTCTTCACTCCTTCTCTGTTCACTCACTTCACCCTCCTACCTCGCTGCGCCCTCTTCTCCGTGCCTCCGTGCCTCCGTGAGAAAACCCCTCGCAACGCCCCGCGCACTCACGCGTCCGGCTCACGCTCTGATTCTGGCGCAGGCTGCGGCGCCGGCTCCGGCACGGGTTCCGGCGCCTGCGGGGAACGCTGCATCCGCTCGCGCAGCTTGCGGAGTCCGCGCGTTTCGTAGCGCAGCCGCCGCCACTTCCGCTTCGAGAGTTCCGGTCCGAAGACAGCGTCGAGCCAGTCGCGAGAGATGGTGAGCAGGCCATCGCCCGCGAGGCCTGGACGCTGGAGGCTGGCGCCTTGGAGGCTTGGCGGAAAGCGCCCGAAGGGCCCCGGGATCGAGAATTCCGGTTCGGAATGCCGAGACCCGGGGCCGTTGAGGTTCCAAGTCGGCTCGATGAGCTTCACGGCGAGGAGCACGCCCTCCGAGACCGAGGCGATGAGGCCGGGCTGGAGGAATCGGCTCGCCTGGTAGAGCACCTTGCCGGGGTTGTCCGAGGTCATCACGACCTCGGGCGCGCCACCGCGCTCGATGAGGATGAGCCCGTACCGACCGCCCGCGATGTAGTCGACGATCGCGCGGCACGCGAAGTTGGGGTCCGGCGCCGAACCGACCGGATGCACGCGCTGCGAGCAACGCCGACCGCGCGCGAGGACGCGCGCAGCTCGACCTCCAGACGGACGGCGGGTCCCCCACAGGCCCGCCGTCCGCTGGAGGTTGTGTTCCTGGAGAACGGAGAACTCGGAGAACGGCGCCGGGATGGCGGCGGCATTTGCGGCAGCACTCGCGGCGACAAGCATCGACTCGACAACCACAGCCCACGCGCGGGGACGCGGCGCATGCCACGCCCGGTTCGCGGCGCGCGCCTGGCTGTTCGAGCCGGGGCGCCAACGCTTGGGGTAGAAGTTGAAGAAGTTGCTGGTCATGGTGTCCTCTGCTGTTGGGTGAGGTGATCTGTGTGGTGTGGCCGTGTTCTGATTGAGGGTGCTGGCTTGAGTTGTCTGTGATGGGTTGTGCGGGATGAGTTGTGTGCGATGAGTCGTGAATGCTGGGTCGTGACTGCTGAGTCGTGATTGCTGAGTCGTGATTGCTGAGTTGTGACTACTGAGTTATGACTTGGATCTGTCGCAAGCAAGTGAGTTGTGATGACGGACTCGCAGTCGAGATGTCTGGCGATCCGGCTCACTGTCCCCGTCTGTCTCTCTATCTGTCTCTCTATCTGTCTCTCTATCTGTCTCTCTATCT
>Ga0172372_10010718_pt1 | contig 11711 bp, 12 predicted proteins | sample LakKiv5m_2_FD_114544 | JGI IMG/M metagenome (GOLD analysis project Ga0172372, IMG submission 114544) | Freshwater microbial communities from Kabuno Bay, South-Kivu, Congo - kab_092012_9.5m | ecosystem: Environmental > Aquatic > Freshwater > Lake | place: Democratic Republic of the Congo... | reverse complement strand
CGAACGAAACAATTCCGGGTACAGCATATGAAGTCTCCGCGGCTATGTATGGTCTGCAGCCTGGACGCTGCGCCTCGACATGAGTCTATCAGCGCGGCGCAATTTTGCGTCGTAGCCATTGCATCAGCCACGATAAGACAGGGATTTTTTCGTAAAGTTCTTCAGCAGCATCCCAATAGTCGCGATGGTCAACGATGTAGCCCGCCGCATCAAAACAAAGCCACGAACACCCTTCAATGCTGACTGGCTTGCCCCGTAGTTCAAGCCAGTAAATCCAGCGAAGACAGGCCTGCGCACCGGATATGGACTCTGGCACAGGCACAGGCACAGTCTCGGGGACAGCTACAGTCTCTGTGACAGACTGGGTGATGCCGACAACGATGAAACGAGATGTTGCTTGTAGTTGAAACATATGTTCGAAGACGCCTCTTATCGCGCCCTGACCTTGGACCGACTGAAAGGGGTCTTTAAAGCGCGCATTGGGTGCGTAGAGTTCACCGATCTGATCAAGCGAATCGGGACTCAGTGTTTCGTAAAAGGTTTTGATCTTGGCAAGCCTTTCGCCCATGTCTGCTGCGCGATCAGCGGAAAGCAAGGCTGGCATTGTGATCATTGTTTTCCCTGGCGGGGATCATTGCCACTCAGTGCGCGTCTTAGCAGTGCGAAGTACAGCCTATCCGGTAACCAGCGAAGGCACTTCATTAGCAGGGTGAAACGCCTGGGAAAGTGAATCTCAAAGGCAGATCGCTCAAGACCTCGAACAATCTCGCGCGCTGCCTGTTCAGCGCTGATCAGCGCTGGCATATGAAAGTCGTTGATCGCCGTGGCTGGGGTTTGAACAAAGCCGGGGTGTACGGCCCAAACGCCAATACCTTCGGTGCTAAGTTCGAGGTGAAGCACCTCGGCCAAATGACTGAGCGCGGCCTTACTGGGTCCATAGGCTAAAGCCTTAGGCAGACCGCGATAGCCCGCGACACTCGATACGATCACAAGTCCCGATACCGGTCTGGGCTTTAATTTAGATCGGTTGAGAAAATAGGGCAGTAACTGATCTAATGCATAGAGCAACGAAAGATAATTGGTTTGGGTCATTGCAAGTACATCGTTTAGCCGGTAGTTTGTACTACTCACCGGTCGATAAATACCAGCCATCCAAATTATCAGGTCGACCTTATCCCCTGCCAGAACTTGCTCAGAGGCCTTTAACCATTGGGCCTGATCACACACATCAAGCGCAACAAGATTTGCCTGTTCAATACCAAGCGCTTGCATGGGAGCAAGCCGCCTGGCACTTAAGATTAACTCAGCCCCCTGTCTTGCAAGTTCTTTCGCTAATGCCGCACCAATGCCCGAGGACGCTCCAACAATCCAGATGCGTAGGCCTAGCCAGGACCGGATTGGAGGATTCACGATCAATCCTTGTGAAACGATAAGGTCACTTCGCCAAGTTCAATACCAAATTTACTCATCGTCGCGCGGTTGATCATGACCTGATCGTTAATCAAAAACATCCAGTCATCAAATTGCACATGCCAGATACGTCCCTCAATGGGAAGCGCGAGGGTATAGCGCCAACGCAAAGCGTTTCCTGAGGCTTCCCCGATCGCTTCACCGATGACATCCTCAGCTTTGCCGCGGTACTGGCCAGGCCCAATTTCCTCAATTTGCCAGACCCGCCGCTGCTTGGTCCCATCGCTATAAATAAAATCCTCTTCTAATAAACCTCTATTACCCTGCCAGCTGCCTTTCATCCTCACCTCAAAGCGCTTGACGACTTCGCCAAATCGGTCAGTGAACATGCCCCATGCACGCAAATCACCGTTCAAATAGCGCTTGAGTTCTAGCTTGGGTTGTTCTTGCTGATAACGTTGTACATCAACGCTGCTGCATGCACTTAGCATGAGGCTGAGCAATACAAGGATCTTCATAAGAAAAGCATTCATCGGCTAATTCTCCTTCATAGGGCTTCGCGGCCGCGGTTGCGGACAAGCCAAATCATAGATATACATTTAAGAGCACATGGCAGGCCTGCGTAAATCCAGCTCAAGGACGTCACACCCTCCCCGAGCCATTGCCAAAGCGGGAGTGCAATACCAGCGGCAAGCGCCAAATTCAGCTTCCCGACAAGCGTCCAATAACCGATACAGCGTCCCGAAATTGGCATCGCCGTGGGCAGTTTCTTTTGTTGTTGTTCAATTAAGCGTAACAAGATCGCCCAAGGCATAGCCACATCGCCGCCGAGCGCTAAGCCTGTCACGATGCAAACAAGCGCATAGGCCCAAGCATCGCCTGCCTCAAGGCCAAGACAAAAAAGAAAGGCCCCGATTGCAATGAGCATCGCCAGCAACCAGCAGCTGCTGTGACCGAAGCGATCGCTGAGTTTGGACCAAAGCGGTAATCCTAGCGCTGCGCTTAAAAAGTAGAGCAATAAAAACCATGGTGCAGCTTGCGGCATCTCCAAAACCCGCTCTACGAAAAATAAGACCAACGTTGCTGGAATCGCTGCTGCTATCGCACTCAACATGAAGCAAATAAACAAATGACGCATCGGGCGAGCTTCCCAGAGCGAACGGGCATTGAAGACGCGTGCCGGTTCGCGTTGCTCGAGTCTATGTGTTGGGTAAGCCAAGCCGCGAAAAAGTGCAAGCGCGAGCAAGGTAAAAACAATTAATAAGCCGCTTATAGCGATCTTCTCAAACGAAGACTGCGCCTGTACAAAAACCGATACAGCCATCACGCCAATTAGGCCTGCCGCTTCCCGACTCAGTGCATAGCGGCTTCGCGCTCGATCACTACGAGCCAGTGCTGCACCCCAACTCTGATAAATAATGCTGCACTGTGAATACGCCAGATAGGTGCCAACCGAGCCAATGGCAAGGACGGTCGCGCTCCAGAGGCTCCCAATCCCATAGGCTTTTGCAAGCGAAGACCACCACAGCAAAAGCATAAAGCCAACTGTGAACACAGCACACGCCTTGGCAAGTGCCCACCAGGCTCGTTGACGCAACTGTCTACCTGCAACGCTGCTTTGCAAATCCCATCGCCGACCCAACCAGGGATCGGCTAGCGCATCAAGACCGCGAGCTGCCAGCAGCATCAAACCAACAAGGCTGAGTGGTAGAAGTTCGCTAAAAAGTTTGGGTAGTAAAACATAAAGCGGTAGTTCGAGTATGGCAAGCGGCAAGCGCATGCTCGCATATCGCCAAAGCATGTCTTTCATCAGCGCTCACCAATTAGGCTTCGGCGAAGTGCAGGCTCTGTGGTTCGCGGATCGAGCCAGATGCCGAAAAAGGCCTTGGCAAAGGCTAGATCGTCAATATCGCCTCGATGCTGTAAGTTGTGAATAAAGCGGCAGCCGCCCTGGCTGCCTCGGTAAAGACCAAGCAGGCGATCTTTGGCTTGGATATTGGGAAAGCTTTGCTGCATCCAGGCTAACCACTGGCGATCGCGTTCGGCGAGCTTTCCCTGGAGCGCCTGCATCAGTTCGAGTGAAGCTTGCGCGATTCTTGCCCCTTCAAAGTCGCGCGCGTAAATTAGCTCAAGCGCAAAGCGCTGATCGGCCCAAGTTTTGCTGTCGAAGGTATCAGGCGCCCATAATCGAGCCTCATACAAAAGCAGACCGAACCAACGCATATTCGCCTGGCCTCGCAGCCGATAATTGAGTTGTTGATCCTGAAACCATTTCAGGCTCTGGTTGATTGGCCAGCCTTCTTCCCACGATTCACGACCGCTTGTCTTTAGCCAGCCATCATCTCGTCCGCTCATATGGGCCCAGCTTACTAGGGGCAGCTTGCAAGCAATTAAAGCGAGCGGCAGGCTAAGTTTTAGTGCGTTTCTCCGCTTAACGATACAGTTTGTATTCATCGATTTAGCATTTGCTGCGATGGGCTAAGATCGGGTATCCGATCGCATGCTTTCGATCCCAATGGCCTTAAAGGCGAACAAAACTGAATTGCACAACATCGGTTGCACCCTCGGCAAAACCAGCTTCGCAGTAGGCAAGATAAAAGCGCCACATGCGAATAAAGCGCTCGTCGTAGCCAAGCTTTCGTACTTGTTCATCGACCGATAAGAATCGTTCATGCCAGCGGGCCAGGGTCCATGCATAGTCCTGCCCGAAACTTAAGGTGTTACAAAGTTGCAAACCATGTGTTTTTGCCAGCGCAATAAGCCGTTGCGATGAAGGTAGCATGCCGCCAGGGAAAATATACTGCTGAATAAAGTCCGTGCTTGCACGATAACGTTCAAAATATTGCTCATCAATCGTAATGCTTTGAATGACAGCTTTGCCGCCTGGTTTCAGCGCAGCGCGTAATTGTTGAAAATAGCTATCCCAGTAGGCTTCGCCAACAGCTTCAAACATTTCGATCGATACGATGCCGTCGTAGCGACCCTGTTCATCCCGGTAGTCTTGCAGGCAAAACTCTACCCTGCCTAAATCGGGACCATGTTGGCTTGATGCGAGCCGGTGCATGTTTTGCGCGTAGCTCAACTGCTCAGCAGAAAGCGTGAGACATTTCAGGTGAAGGCCGCGTCGACGAGCATGCAAGGCGAATCCGCCCCAACCACAGCCGATCTCAAGCAGGCTAGCGCCTGGATTAAGTTGGAGTTCGTCAAGAATTCTTTCGTACTTGCGGTGCTGGCCTTGTTCAAGTGGATCTAAGTCTTGCCCAAGGCTATCCTCGGGCATGGTTAATCGACGCTGTATTTGTTCAAGGGGTGCTTGAGCGTGGTTTGGGCCAATGCCTTTTGAACTAACTGCCATCCCGAGCGAGGCTGTTGAGCATGTGCCTTTGCTTTCTTTCTGATCGCGAAGTGCGCTTGAATAAGTCATGCTCGGGTCGAGCCAGAGTCTGTAAAAGTCATTGCCCAGGTCGTAATGAGCCTGGATGTTTCGCCGCGAACCGCTTTTGCTATTGCGTCTGAGGTAATGGCGTAGTCGGTCGAGCCATTGTCCAAACCAGGTGCCATAAATGCCCTGGTCTAAGGATGCCCGGTTTTGCAGCATGAAACGAAGCACCGCAGCCGGATCTGGACTGTCCCACAGGCCTTCCATCCAGCATTCGCCAAATCCCACGTCGCCTCTGCTTAGCGCACGTTCAAAGACAGACCAGTCGTTAAGAATCCAGAGTGCTGGTGTATCGATTCGCTGGCTTGATCCACCCGCGTTGACATCGCCAAAGCGATGCTCATGACCATTGGGGTCAATCAGAATCAGATAGCCGCGTTTTGCTCTTCGCAGCAAGGCAAGGCCGATCACTGCCTTGTAAGGCGCTTTGAGGGATTTGCTTTTTGGACGACTCGCTTGCTTGAGTGGACCGTCGTGGTGTTGCGTTTGAAGGTCTAGCCCAAGCGTCTGGCTTCTTGCAGGCAACGCAGTTTTGGCGATCGGCCGGGAAGGCTGATGCAATGCCGTCGGCAGTACGGTGTAATGTTGTTCGGTACTCATGTTCCTTGGCTTGGGAGGGATTGAGGCGGAGGCGGTGTTTGTTGGGCACCGTAAAAGGGCACTTTTTTTAGCCAGAGCTTGAGGGCTTGCCAATGGATTCGTAGGACCACCAATAAGCTCTGCCAGGGAATTGCCAGTGTCAGCTTAATGAGCGTTCGGCTTGATAAGCTGATGCGTTCACCCCGAAGCGATGTTATTAACAATAAGCCCTGATCGTCGACATACTCGATGCGAGACAGGCTATGGCTTTCATCGTTAAAGAATCGGAAGCGGTATGACCCTGATATCGTGCAAAAGGGTGAAACGACAAAGCGCTTCTCTGTTTGCAGTGTCTGACCATTTTTCAATGTCTTTGCCTCACCTGCGAGCACTGATTTGGGGCTGAGTAGGTATGCGTGGCGACCTGAAAACGTATTGTGTACTTCGGCAACGATTGCCAGACATTTGCCTTGTTCGTCCTCGCAATGCCAAAAGCTGACCGGCTTGAACTGATAGCCGAAAACACGGGGATAGGCGACTAAGCTAATTTTCGCTGGTCGAGGCAGCTGATGTTCGCTCAAAAGACCCAAAAGCCATGCCGACAGCGGCAGCTCCGATGAAGGGCTGCCATGATCTTTGGCATGCATGCTGATAAAGGCTCGACAATTAATGCCAAAAAGCGGAAACAAAGCGCAGCCGAACACAAGCGAGGCCTTCTGACTTGGGCCTTTAAGCGCGGTAGACGACCGATGGCACTCGTTTTGTGTGACGGTTTGGCTCAGGCTCTGCGCTGACCGCAAAGCCTCGCTACTGAGCAAAGGGTCAAGCAAGCCAGCGTTTATTCGAAAGAAAAAACTGCGATAGGTAAACTGATGCTCAACGGGTCTGAGGCGTCGATGCCGTACTTCCCCCAAAAAGCAGCTTAAGTCTTCGCTGGGAGCAGAACTCATCAATCGCTTCTTTCGCCTGACATCGCTTGCGCTAAAGCTTGCTCGGCTAGTTCATGCAGCATTACGCAGCGAGCGCGAGCGCGCCTGGCGTCTGCTCAATCGCACGGGCAACTGCGAGCCCTGACTTGAGGCCGTCCTCATGAAAGCCGTATCCTGTCCAAGCGCCTGCAAGCCAAACACCGTCGGCGCCTTGAATCGCCGGCAATTGACGTTGTGCACGCACCGCGGCCAAGTCAAAAACCGGGTGAGCATAATCAATTACCTGAAAGCAGGTCGAGGGCTTGGGTTCGTCAAGTGGGTTGAGGCTCACGAAGACAGGTGTTTTTATCGCAAGTGGCTGGAGCCGATTAAGCCAGTAGGTGACTGACACGGCAGTTTGATCGAGCGAAGAGGCATCGCTGCGAGTCTGTCTGGATAGGTAGTTCCACGCAGCCCAGGCTTGGCGTGAGCGCGGCATCAAACGACTGTCGCAATGCAACCAGGCACGATTATCCTGGTAACGGACCGAGGCAAGTAGCTGTGCCTGCGCCGGCCGTGGCCGCTGGAGCATGCGCAGGCTCTGGTCGGCGTGGCAAGCAAGCACCACGGCGTCAAACCATTCATCGCCTGCGGAACTTCGAAGACGTAACTGTCCAGCGGCGTTCGCCCTCTGCTCGACAGACCATACAGGGGTATTTAGCCTGACGTCAGGCAGTGTCTTGGCGATTGCCTGTACATACTGCCTTGCGCCGCCGTCGACAGTAAACCAACGGGGCCGATTGCTGACTTGCAACAGGCCGTGGTTGTGAAAAAAACGCACAAAGGTCCCAAGCGGAAACTCGCGCATTTGTTTCATTGGGCAAGACCAAATAGCTGCCGCCATCGGCAGAAGGTAATCGGCTGCGAAAGCCTCCCCGTAACCCTCGCGTTCTAAAAATAAATCGAGTGGTTGATCGAGCATGGCATGCCCGAAGGCGAGCGAACTGTTCGAGGTGGCTTGCAGCATGTTTTGCGCAAGCTCGCTTGCCTGCCGATTGAAGCGAAACATGTCGTATAGCATGCCCCAAAATCGTGGCGATACCAGGTGACGCTTTTGCGCGAAAAGGCCAGACAAATTTGAGCCGCACCACTCCATTTGGTGCGGACCTCTCGATACCGAGAACGACATATCGGTTGCCGCTGTCGGAATATTAAGATGCTTAAAGAGAGCGATTAATTCCGGGTAGGTTCGTTCGTTATAAACCAAGAATCCGGTATCAACAGGCTGAGTTATCCCTTCGAGTTGGATATCAACGGTATTGGTGTGGCCGCCAAGGCGGGCATCTGCCTCAAACAAGACAACCCGATGGTCCTTGGCAAGCGAGTATGCAGCCGATAAGCCACTGATACCTGATCCTACTACCGCAATATTCATAGAGCATCCTTCATGGAGCGTGGCGACGGTTGCTTGTCACTCACGGGGAATTGCTGCGTGTTGATCGGTTTTGCAGGCTCTCAAGCATCAGACTCCAAACCTGAGTCAAAGCTTAAGGGTTTTGTTTAAGGCTTCGCTCAATGTCCTGGACGAAACTGCGGTCATCGGGTCCGGTCATACTGCTATAAACCTTCACAAGTCGACCGTCTCTGCCAAGCAAGTATTTGTAAAAATTCCATTTTGGCGTGGTACCTGATTCACGGATCAAGCCTGCAAACACAGGGTTGGCCGTATTGCCACGAACCGAGGTTTTAGCGATCATCGGAAACCGAACGTTAAAGGTATTGGTACAAAATTCGGCAATTTCCTTGTTGCTTGAGAGCTCTTGACCACCAAAATCACCGGACGGAAAGCCGATGACGACAAGCCCCGCTTGCTTATAGCGGTCGTAGAGCCGTTCGAGCCCTTCATATTGGCTGGTAAAACCGCATTTGCTCGCAGTGTTGACGATCAACACCACTTTGCCCGAGTATTGACACAGGTTTTGCGGCACGTCATCCTGCAACCGAGGCAGACTATGGTTGAGTAGCTTTGGACATTGATCTGCATGAGCTTCTAGCGCTGGATAGAGCGTGAATGTGCCCAGTCCAAAAAAGCACAACGCTCTGAAATGCTTGAATAACCCGTTAAAGTTCATCGATTTAGTAGGCAGGGTTTAAAGTGGCTCCTATAATAGGCAGCACATTCAACGCGAGTCAAGATTTGTCATAGACAAAATCTGACTCGCTCATTAAAAAAGCAGCAGCACATGAACGAACGCGCGGAAGTTTTGGGAGTCGGGTCGGGAGTTCAGTTAAGTATCTCTGCCGTTGAGCGAGATACTGGCTTGTCGAAAGACACTTTAAGGGTATGGGAGCGCCGCTATGGCTTTCCCAACCCCGTGAGAGACGCCTTGGGCGAACGACTCTATCCGGTGGAACAGGTTGAGCGCTTGCGCTTGATCAGACGCCTCATGGACGCAGGGCATAGGCCAGGCAAGATCATGAGAATGAAGCCTGATCAATTGCAAACGCTCGCTGATCAGATTCGGTCGGCATCCACCCCGAGGCTCGACGAAACCCACCCGATGCGTGATGATCTTGCCGGTTATATGGCCTTGATTAAACGTCATCAAGTTGAAGATCTTCGACGGGCGCTTAGTCAGTCTGCATTGCGTCTGGGCCTTGACCGTTTTGTGCGTGAAGTTGCCGCGCCACTGAATGCCCTGGTTGGTGATGCCTGGGCCAGGAACCAATTTGAGATTTTCGAAGAGCATCTCTACACCGAGTCGATGCAAGTGGTGCTGCGTAATGCGATTAGCAATATTCCCGGGCCTGGGCGATCGCCTCGGGTTTTGCTCACGACCTTCCCCCAAGAACCCCACGGCTTGGGGCTCTTGATGGCTGAGGCAATGCTCGCACTTGAAGGCTGTCGGTGCTTATCGCTCGGCGTCCAAACACCAATCTACGACATCACCATGGCGGCTGGTGCACAACGCGCCGATATTGTTGCCTTATCGTTTTCAGCAAGCATGAACCCCAATCATGTACTTGATGGGCTGGCTGAGTTAAGGGCTAAGCTTGCGCAGCATGTGGCGATTTGGGCTGGTGGCCAGTGCCCAATCTTGGCAAGGCGTCCCCCGCCCGATGTGCGAGTTTTCTCTGATCTTGCAGGGATTCACACAGCGCTTGACGAGTGGCGTGCCCAACACTCGGTCGACAACTAATCACAAATCGCAAGCATGACCGAGCTGTAGCCGTGTAGCTGGTTTTGGTGAATCTCGCCATTGGCCTGAAAGCCAATCATCACCGGCGCTTGCAAGTAGTGTTGTACCCATTGACCTTCAAGTCCTGGCTGACCGAAGAGATGCTGGCCGCGCGCAAGGCAACTGATATAAATCACGGCAAGAAGCTTTTGCCCCGCTTCTTCGATTGATTCGCGAAGGGCGGTGCAGCATGCGATGAGATCTGCGCGCGCGGCTTGTGGATCGCGCGTGCAAAAGCGCAAGGACCAACCTGCCTTGGCCTGTCCGGCAATCGCGATCGTTCCATTCGAGGGATCGATCCCCAAAAGATTACGAACATGGCCTGGCTGGTCCGAACGCTGAGGATCTGCGATTTCAACAAGTAAGCCACCTTGCAATTTATCCTGGGGAATTGCTTCCAGAACCCTTGATCCTGCCGGGCGGTTTTCTTGGTCTTGGCCAATGCCTAACTCTTGTAGCAAGACATCCATGGCAGGCCGATCATCGATACGGCGAACAAGATGTCGCTCGCCTCGTGTGATCTGGTGTCGCGAACCAATCGCTCGACAGCCCTGACTGAAGCCACTTCTGATGCCAGCCTGTGCGGTAAACACAAGACCGGAGAGTCCGCCTAAAAGCACTTCATTAGCCACCTGCGGCAGATCGCCTTCTAAGCCGCTGCATACACCGCCAAAGCATTGGGCATCATCGTGCCTCGAGCTCAATTCGTCGAGAAGTTCGCTCAGTTCACTAAGTTGTGGGTCGGCGTGAACAAGTAACAGGGCTTGAGGCTTGCTCGCTGCGGGCCCATCGTCTGCTGCCACATGGATTGCCCCCGGTATGACCGTCGAGACATCCTCAGCCGTCGGGTGCCTTGCAGGCTTTGATGCAGCGCGCCTGACCGATTTGCGACGCCCTGAAAAGACTTCAAAACTCGCGCTCGGCAGGGTTCCGATCATGAGGGCAATTGCAGCTTCATCATTGTATTCGGCAGCGCCGGCAAGCACGCTTTCTGCGCAGCAGCCAACCCAGTTTCGGATGGCTGTGCGCTCGATCACATGATCTAGGATCGCTTTAGCTTCTGTCGCAAAGGCAGGTGTGACATAAAGCCAGCCAATCCAGCTGCGATCCAGCCCGCTTTGTTCATCAAAACAGGCATGATGCTGATGTTGCTTGAACCAGCTCTCCACTTGCGCTAGCGCCAGCTCGCAGGCCATTCGCCAGTCGTAATGTGTGGCGTGACCAAGCGCAAAGCCCGGATTAGCTTGCCTCGCACTCACATGGATGTCCCAGGCTTTGCTTTTGTTCGCGTCTTCGCACGTGGGATCCGCGTTTGTCTCAGAGGGTTTTGCCCAGGCTGCTTTGCCTTGTCTGAATCAGCATGTCTGTGCAGACCGGAAGTCTGCAAATCCGAGCCTTTGCCCACGGATTTCCCGGCATCCTCAACATGATCGGGATTAAGCGTTTTGCTCAGACTTGCATGGCTTGCGAGTTGCTCGAATTGCTTTTGCAAAAATCCCCACCATTGGGTCGCCTGCTCCATCGCTGGGTGCTCATGTTGCTCGGCATTGCCTGGCTTTGCTTGAAAGCTTGCTTGAGCTCCAGCATGGTTTTGCCCCGGCGACGAGTTAGCTTCTTGCAGCGCATCTTGCGCACCGAATTTCGGTGGGCTTTGCGGCATTGATGAGCCAAACGTCGATGGACTTGCGGCTTCACCTCGAGCTTCCATCATGGCGCGCAAACCGGCCATGCCTGCACGTTGAATCTCCAAGCCTTGTATCGTGGTCCTCAGCAAGGCTTGGTTGACCGATAGCCACTGCTCGACAGCCTTTAAATCCTTGATGCGGCGATCAAGTTCATCGATATCAAGCGTGGGGGCCATTGGCGAATTCATATAGCTCGACCACATGTTTTGCATCCAAGCAAGCCCCTGACTCATATCAGCAAAGGGCTGTGTACCGCTTGGAAGTCCCGAGGCATTCATGCCGGGCATTTGAAAGGCTTTGTCGATCATGGATGATTTTGTAACACTTGTTGATCAATCGTGCCAAATACATTGTTGGCCTGAGCATCGAGCACTTCGATACGCACGCGTTCACCAAAGTGCAAATACGCTGTGCTTGCTGAGCCTTGATCCATGGTTTCAAGCGCACGGGT
>Ga0172372_10010712_pt1 | contig 11716 bp, 8 predicted proteins | sample LakKiv5m_2_FD_114544 | JGI IMG/M metagenome (GOLD analysis project Ga0172372, IMG submission 114544) | Freshwater microbial communities from Kabuno Bay, South-Kivu, Congo - kab_092012_9.5m | ecosystem: Environmental > Aquatic > Freshwater > Lake | place: Democratic Republic of the Congo... | reverse complement strand
TGCTCTGGATAGGATCAGAATGGTTGACAGGGTTCTTGATTGCAGCGCCTGAGCGAGTGTTGCTCTTCAAGATCGTGTTGTTGCAGTTGCCGTTTCTGCTGCTGATCAATTTTTCTCAGAATCTCCTCAAATGGACCTTTGCCCGGGCGCGGTTTCTTACCATGTCGCTAGGTTTTACGGTTGTGCAGGCCAGTTTGCTGGTCGTCGCCGTACTGGTTTTTGATGTGGGAATCGCAGGGGTGTTGGTAGTCAGTCTGGCGACCAGTATAGTTTTCGGGGCCTTGGGCCTGTTCTTTGTCCGCAAGTGGTTGGCCCGCCCCAGAGACTTTGGTCGCCTCCGTGAGATGTTACCCTTTGCGATCCCTTACGGTATTATCTGTGTCGCCGGGGCTTTTTCGCCGACGTTGGAGCGGACGCTCACCGACAGTCTTCTGGGAGCTGAGTCTTTGGGCCTTTACGCTGCCGGCACAAAGCTCGCTATGTTGATTGGGCTGTTCGTCAGTGCTTTTCAGATCGCGTGGGGGCCATTTTCTCTATCGCTCTACAAACAAGCGGACTCCGGACACACGTATAACTGGGTATTCAAATTGTTTGCGCTTGCGGTGTGTCTTGCTGTTTTGACGCTCACGCTGTTGGCTCAACCTTTGATCGTGCTGCTGGCTACAGACCGCTATATTGGAGCGGTCGTCGTGGTATTTCCGTTAGCAATGGGTTTGGGCATTCAAGCCACCAGTTGGATTTCACAGATCGGGATTAGCATCTCTAAGCGCTCTCACCTCAGTCTGTATGCCTATGGTGTGGCAATTCTGGTTACGTTGGCTGGAATTCTGCTGCTTTCGCCTATCTTTGGACTCCTTGGCGTTGGATTAGGGGTTCTTTTAGGGTATATCGCTACAGCGGTGGTTGCGTCCTGGCTGGCTCAACAGGCGTATCCGCTACCTTGGCAGTATGCTCCAGTCGTGTTTTTGATGACGCTGACCATGGTGAGTGGATTTGCATCTCTTTGGATGGGCGAGCATCTCGGGATGCTGGTCGGTAACGTTCTGCTCGGCGGAACCATGTTTCTGGTCATCTGCGTCGGTTGGTTGGTCTTGTTTTCACAGGCTGAGCGAATCCGCATTAAGACATTTTTGATGCGATGCCTGGTTTAGTGTCGTCTGTCATAAATGGTTATTGAATTAAAAAAAATTACTAATTTGATAATCACCCAAGGTTAATAATGTGTGGAATTACTGGCTTTTTTAACCCGCAGGGCTTTAATTTAGCAAAAGGCAAAACTGCCCTACAACAGATGCGCGATCGCCTTGCACATCGTGGACCTGACGATGCCGGAGCCTGGCTTGACGCGGGAGCGGGCATAGCCCTAGGGCATCGACGGCTTTCCATCATTGATCTCTCGCCTGCCGGGCATCAGCCGATGGTTTCAGCTTCGGGGCGGTATGTAATAATCTATAATGGAGAGATTTATAATTACCTAGAACTTAAAAAAGAACTAGGTGTTAGCCCAGAAGAGTATGCAGTGGGCAGTGGGCAGTGGGCGGTGGGCGGCGAGGCCGAGCCTTCGGCTAACCGCAAACTGCAAACTGCTAACGGCCTACCAACTGGCAACGGTTGGCGGGGAAAATCAGATACGGAGGTTCTGTTAAAGGGGATTGAGAAGTGGGGGCTCGAAAGCACCCTCAAAAAATGTGTGGGAATGTTTGCGTTCGCGCTGTGGGACCGGCAGGAGCGCGTATTGACTTTAGTCCGTGATCGCATGGGCGAAAAACCGCTGTACTATGGTTGGCAGAGAGGTGTGTTTCTTTTTGGGTCAGAGTTAAAAGCGCTAAGAGCACATCCCAGCTTTGAATCTGAAATTGATCGTGATGTACTGCCACTGTATATACGGCATGGTTACATACCGGCCCCTTGGAGTATTTGGAAGAATATTCACAAGCTTGAGCCTGGAACATGGATCTCCATTACTGCGAAAGATCATAATCAATTCCCTAAGCCAAAACAGTATTGGTTGTTAACAGATAGGGCAATTAGAGGTCAGTCACACCCGTACACAGGTCCTGAACATGATGCAGTGGATCAGTTGGAGGGATTACTTAAGCAGTCAATTTCTAGTCAGATGGTTGCTGATGTACCACTGGGTGCTTTTTTGTCAGGGGGAATAGATTCGAGCCTTGTTGTGGCTTTGATGCAGGCTCAATCTTTAAGGCCAGTCAAGACATTTACCATTGGTTTTGATGAGTCAAGATATAACGAGGCTGAGCATGCAAAAGCTGTAGCCAAGTATCTAGGTACAGATCACACAGAACTCTATGTGACCCATGATCTTGCACGTCAGGTCATCCCGCTATTGCCACAAATCTATGACGAACCATTCGCTGATCATTCGGGAATTCCGACCTTTCTGGTGTCTCAGCTAGCAAGACAGCATGTCACAGTGTCGTTAAGCGGTGATGGAGGTGATGAATTGTTTGGTGGATACACTCACTATTCAACTTTTGATAATTGGTTTAAAAAAGTCTCTCGGATTCCCTATCATGCCCGCAAAAAAATTGCGTTTTTACTAAAACTAGTTCCATTAAATGACTACAACAGATTTAAGAGACGAGTTGAATTAATGACAAGTCTTCTAGAGGCAGATCATCCTGCAGCTTTCTATAATGTATTAAAACAAAATTGGTTAAAGGGCGATCAGATTCTCAGATCCTTATCGGAGCGGCCATACTGGAATACAGACAGATCATTGGGCTTCAATTTTAATAATCATTTGGAGCATGCTCAAATTACAGACATGATGACCTATCTTCCGGATGATATATTGGTAAAAGTTGACAGAGCAGCAATGGCGAACTCATTAGAAACTCGCATCCCTTTATTGGATCATCGGATAGTTGAATTTTCATTATCATTGTCAAGTAATTTAAAAACACGGTCTGGCCATGAGAAGTGGGTACTTCGTGAGCTTCTATATAAACATGTTCCGCAAAAACTTGTAAACAGACCTAAAATGGGATTTAGCATGCCGTTGGGTCAATGGTTAAAAGGACCTTTGAAAGAATGGGCTGAAGATTTAATCGATCCAGCAAAAATAGAGCAAGATGAAATATTTAATCTAGAACCTATTCTTAGGAAGTGGAAAGAGCACACTGACGGAATAACACACTGGGATGCTCAATTATGGCCTATATTCATGTTCCAAGCTTGGATTCAGGAAAATAAATCAAGTTAAAAATGCCAAAATTCTATTTGTAGGTATTAACTATTTGATGTTTTGAATGAATATCGTAACTATAACAACAGGCTATCCCCACAAATCAGAGCCAAACAACGGAATTTTTGTCAAAAGGACAGTTGAGGCCTTAAGATTCCGTGGACATGATGTTTCTGTAATAAAGCCTGTTCCAATAAGTCGTGTTTTAGCTGGCTGGGTTAAATCCAAGAGCATTGAACAGGTTAAGTCTGATGATGCTTCCGTAGAACTCCCAATATATTTTGGATTGCCATTAAGGCTAACCGGGATTCAATCTTGGGCTGTTCATTTTAATGAAAATCAACAATTAAATGCAATTAAACGTGGCTCATTTAATTCTTTTAATCGCCTATCCGATACTGTCATCTATTCTCACTTTTACTCAAGTGTTAGATTGGCATTAAAAGCTTGTCCAGGTATGCCAGTTGTAGGAATTTTAGGTGACTCAAGTCCTTGGGTTTACGATCAAATTTATGGCGAAAATTGGCCAGAAACTCTACTTTCTTGCGCAGCGGTAGTGGCTGTATCCAAAGCTGGTTACGACTATTATTTAAAGCGTTGCCTAGCCTTGAGAGACATACTTCATTTGGTGCCGAATGGAGTCGATGTAAGTTTATTTAAACCTCAGAATAAATCAAGTTGCAGGAGCCAATTAGGCATTAATAATGAAACAAAACTAGCCGTATTTGTTGGGGGATTTGAGGGCCGAAAAGGTCCGCTAAGGGCGTTGGACGCTGCTCGCAAAGTAGGCTGTAAGGTCGCTTTCTTGGGAAGAGGGGGTCAATTACCCGAAGGCTCAGAAGTTATCGTAGCTAAATCAGTCCAGCAAGAAGAGCTCCTACTTTGGCTTGGAGCGGCAGATTGTTTTGTATTACCATCTTTATCCGAAGGTAGGAGCAACGCTATTTTGGAGGCAATGGCCTGTGGAGTACCCGTGGTCGTGTCCGACTTACCATTTAATACTGAGTTTGTTTCACCTGAATGTGGAGCTTTGGTTGATCCCTATAGCTCTGATTCGATAGCGCAAGGACTAAGAAAAGTTCTAGATAAAAAGAACTCCCTAATGATGGGGCGAGAAGCGCGCAAGATTGCGGAGGGGCTCTCTTACGAGGAAAGGATTCATTCCTTGGAGACAGTTTTTCAAAATGCAGCGAATGGCCTAGCGCATAAAGGTAATCGTCCCCACGAACTAAAGAGCTGAAAAAAAATTCTCAATGAAAGAGGTTATACATAAAAAAGTAAAATAGAGGCGAATACACCGCCAGTAGTGTTTGCCAAGGAATTTAAATTAGCCCCTAGCAGCCGGATTCTCTGATTCATCCCTGTCCACCTTGTGGGCGAAGGTCAATTATGCCAAAAACTTTAGTTTTAATTTGCTTGCCGAATAAGCAGGCTAATAATAAAGATTACGGAGGACAAAAGTAAATAGTTGCTTTTACTAAAGGAAATAAAAATTATAAAAGAAACAATTTTTTTGAAAAAAATTTTTTTTATCTTAAAAGATCTATTACTCTATGCAATTCCTTTATCTCTACTCCTCGCTCTTCTCAGCTCATCATATTCTGAAATATGGCAACAGCATTTTTTTGCTAGTGTGAAAAATTTATTCACAATAGGGCAACCGAGTGTTTACAAAAAAATTGATGGTATTCGCCTAAAATTTCATTTTGGTGAATTGAGACATAATCCTGTTGGTATCGCGCAGCAAGTCCTGCGTTATTCCGAGGAGCAATTGATCAGAGATAGTGGCCTGAGCATAACGCCTTATAGCATAATGCTCTTGAATGATGAGAGTGTCCTACAAATTGCTGATTTCTTTATAAACCATTATGAAGTGGAACAGATCAATGGGATCGAAGTATTAAGGCTTCCCTATTTGTTTGATTATCCTTTTTATGCCTTAAGTTCGCCTTGGTACAGTGGGATGGCGCAAGGGCATGCAATGATTGTTCTTCTTCATGCCTATAAAATTAGCAGTGAGAATAGGTATTTAAGTTACGCTGAAAAACTTTTCAATGTATTAAAAATTCCAATTGCCGATGGCGGGGTGCTTGTAAAAAATAAAAGAAATAACATTATCTTTGAAGAATATGCTGATAGTTCTCAAGATATGTCGAATTCACCCAAAGTTCTTAATGGAAATATCTATGCAATAGACGGTCTTTTTTGGTTTTGGTATATGACGGGATCTGAAGATGCAAAGCAATTGCTCATTAACTCCATAGTGTCGATGAATGAGATGTTGCCGGAATATAACGCCATGTTTTGGAGTTACTATGACACAAGGGGAAACTATGCGAATGCGAGTTATCATAAGGTGCACCTTAGGCAAATTAACCGACTAAAAGAATATGCTGAGTATCTTAAAATCGAGGATGTGGCAAACTTAGAAAGTGTTTTCGAGCGTTGGAAGACGAACGAAATGTTTCCGTTTATGGGTTACGCAGAGCGAATGCTTTTTAATAGGAATCGGATGCTCTATGTCATTTATTTTTCAAATCTGGTAATTTTTATTGCTTTGATAATTCTGCCAATTTCAATTTGGCGTTTTTACATATTATAAGTTAATTTATTTTTACGAAAGCTATTCAATCACAAAAACAAGCTTTTTTTCTTCCACTGCTTGTATTACTTCCAGGTCTTCATACTGGAGTGAGGTCGATCTATTTGTTCGAATTGCTCTTAGTGCTCTCGTTTTTCACCAGTATAGCTGGTAACAATCAGAAAATTAATAGAAAATTTTTTACTTTATCAGTTTTTGTTGTAGGCGTAAGTCTTTCGATAGCTGCTCTCCAAGTTATGGTGTATGGAAAGGTTCATTCTTTAAGCAATTTAAGAATTATTACTTTATTACTACTCGTTTTCTACTTGTCGAAAAGATACGTTCTATGCCCATTCTCTATCCAGCATGGGGTTGTTCTAGCCATTTTTCTGGCAACAGGATTAGCGTATGTTCAGATTCTAGACAATTTGTTGTTTGGTGGGGCGTTGTCTGTTTCCAAAATAGTTGGAATGTTCTACCCTTACAGGGGTGAACTCACTGAACGAGGACTTGACATCACCGGTGGTGCTCCAATTAAAACAAACTCTGTTCTTTCGCCTACGTCTATCTTGGAGGGCCATACTATTCTTGCTGGAAATTTTTTCGCTGTCGGCGCAATCATAATGCTTTTTTGGAAGAAGCCTTTCCTATTCTTCGCTACGGCATTGATTGCAATACTTACTTTCTCTCGTGGTAGTTGGCTAATGTTAGGTGTTGGTTTTATGTTTTGGTTGATCACCGTTAGATGGACAGTTAGGCCGATTGTTTTTGCGAAATACTTGATTGGATTTGTCTCATGTTTTTTGTTTGTTCGGTATTCGACTTTTTGGGATTACCTGAGTTTTAGAATCATGAATACACTTTTTGTGTTCGGGCTTGTTCAAGAAGCCTCAGGAAATCCTATTGACCCAAGGACAGAGATAAGTTTTCCGCAATTTATTTCAAAGATGAATGAAATTGGTATTCATGCTTGGGTTATCGGGGGCAATGTTGGTGTTCCCACCGATTCGGGGATTCTTCTTTTTTTTCGGGAGGCGGGTTTTTTTGGAATGTTAATTACAATTTTAGTCTTTTTGCACGGTTATTTTCTCTCAGGAAAAGACAAGCTCGTTCTTTGTTTAATTTTAATGATTGCTGTAGGTTCGGTATGGAATCCTGTTTTGCAGGGGTATCGCCTGATTTTCCTGTTTGCCCTAATTGTTCTTGTTCAGTCACTCATGTATTTAATCAATAAGAGTCAGATATCTGGCAAATCTATATGATTGCTATAATTTTATTTTTTGCTCGTAATGGCTAAGTTCACTCATCTCACTTCCGTCCATCCCCGCTACGACACGCGCATCTTCCACAAGATGTGCGCGTCGCTTGCCAGTCAGGGCCATGAAGTCACCCTTGTCGTTGCCGATGGCAGGGGCGATGAAGTCAATCAGGGCATTAACATTATGGATGTAGGCGCATCCAAGGGCCGCTTTGATCGCATTCGCAATGCCCCGAAGAGGGTGTTTGTTAAGGCGGCAGCGTTAAAAGCCGATCTGTATCATCTCCACGATCCTGAGCTTATCCCGATCGGCCTTATGCTGAAGCGAATGGGCTATCGCGTGGTCTTTGACTCGCACGAAGATGTCCCGAAACAAATGCTAAGCAAACCGTATCTAAACAAGCCCAGCCTTTGGCTGATTGCGAAAACTTTTACCGCTTATGAAAGGTGGGCCTGCAGAAAGCTTGATGGCGTGATTGGAGCCACTCCCGCAATCCGTGACAAGTTTCTACAAATTAACCCGAAGACAACGGACATAAACAATTTCCCGCTAATGGATGAGCTTGAACCGCGGGGATCATGGGCGGAAAAACGGGCTGAGGTTTGCTATATTGGTGGAATCAGCAGCATTCGCGGGATCAAGGAGGTATGTGCGGCGATGGGGAAAGTTAAATCAAAAGTGCGACTAAATCTGGCAGGGCTGTTTAGTGAGCCCAGGGTTGAGCAGGAAGTGCGTGCCATGGCGGGTTGGGAGCGGGTGAATCATCTCGGTTTCCTCGATCGTGCTGGTGTACGCTCGGTGTTGGGGCGCTCCCTAGCCGGCCTGGTAACGTTTCATCCCCTGCCCAATCATCTCGATGCTCAGCCAAATAAAATGTTTGAATATATGAGTGCGGGAATACCCGTGATTGCCTCTGATTTTCCGCTCTGGCGTGAAATTATTTCCAAAAACAATTGTGGTCTGCTTGTAAACCCCTTGGATTCAGGCGCTATCGCTAAGGCCATTGATTGTCTGGTAAAAAATCCCACGGAAGCCGAGCGAATGGGTAAAAACGGAAGAAATGCGGTTGAAACCCGCTACAATTGGGAACATGAAGAAAAGAAACTCATAAAATTTATGAAAAAATCCTAAAAAACTAATTGAAGAAAATTGTCACGGTTTTGGGGGCGCGCCCTCAGTTTATCAAAGCCAGCGTTGTCTCCGGGGCGATTGAACAAAGCGGCAGGCTAAAAGAAATTGTCGTCCATACCGGCCAGCATTTCGATAAAAACATGTCTGAAATTTTTTTTAAGGAGCTTGGCATGAAAGCTCCTGACTATCATTTGGGGATAGGCGGCGGAAGGCACGGGGAGATGACTGGGCGGATGCTGGTGGAAATCGAAAATGTTCTGATCAAAGATAAGCCGGAGATTGTTTTGGTATACGGCGATACCAACTCCACCCTCGCCGGGGCCTTGGCGGCGGCGAAACTGCATATTCCCGTGGCCCATGTGGAAGCCGGGCTGCGATCGTTTAACCTACGGATGCCAGAGGAAATAAACCGGATCTTGACGGATCGAATTTCTCAATGGCTTTTCACGCCAACCCCGGTTGCCACCAAAAATCTGAAAAAAGAAGGTGTATCTCCCAAAAACATATTTGAGGTTGGGGATGTAATGTACGATGTGGCCTTAAAGCATGGATCGGAAGTCAAAGCGGAAGAGCGGGTGCTAAGACGACTTGGGATTGCACCCAAAGGTTATATTTTGGCTACGGTGCACCGGGCTGAAAACACCGACAATCCAAGCCGGTTGAGGGTGATTGTGGAAGCTTTGCAGAGGGTAGCCCAATCCTTGCCGGTAATCTGGCCACTTCATCCCAGGACGCGGCAGATCTTGGAGAAAAGTGGTTATCTACCGATGGCCGTGGCGAATCTGCACCTCATCGAGCCGGTCGGTTATTTAGATATGGTGCAGCTTGAAAAATTTGCATCGGTCATCGCGACAGATTCGGGCGGGGTTCAGAAAGAGGCGTTTTTTCATGGCGTGCCCTGCGTGACGCTTAGAGACGAGACGGAATGGGTTGAGTTGCTGGATGCGGGTTGGAATCGCTTGGCGCCACCGATCGACAGTGATGCGGTTGCGGGTGCTATCATCTCATCAATCGGCGCCCGAGGTGCCGGTGTCTCTCCCTACGGTCAGGGAGACGCCGCCCTGCGCATCGCACGAGAACTTGAGCGCCAAACAACTTGAAGACTGTTTGGATACTTAACCACTACGCGCAGGAGCCGGGTGGTCCTGGCGGAACGCGGCATTACAGTCTCGCGAAGAATTTGCTGCGTCATGGATGGCGTGGCATTATTCTTGCTGCAAGTGTTGAGCTGAATACCGGCAGACAACGCTTGGGCGAGGGCGATCGCCCCAAGCTCTGCCGTTATGAGGGGGTGGATTTCCTCCGTATTCGCACCCCGACTTATTGCGGCAACAATCACGGCAGAGTTTTCAATATGCTGGCTTACACTGCACGAGCGATCCTCCCGGCCTCAACCGGCTCACTTCCCCGGCCAGATGCTATTATTGGCTCTAGCGTACACCCCTTTGCTGGCTGGGCCGGTGCAGTTCTGGCCCGGCGTTTCGACGTCCCGTTTATCTTCGAAGTCCGGGACCTCTGGCCGCAAACCCTTATTGATTTGGGGCACCTCGCGCCTCGCGGTCTGACCGCGCGCGTGCTGCGGGCGCTTGAAAAGTGGCTTTATCGCAAAGCGAAGTGCATCGTTGTGCTCCTTCCTAAGGCTGCAGACTACATTACGTCGCTGGGTATCGCCGCGGAGAAAATCGAATGGATACCAAACGGCGTGGAACTTGAGGGCTATCGAAGGCCGGAACCAGCCCCGGCTCGTGAGGCATTCACACTGATGTATTTTGGCGCGCACGGTCTGGCGAACGGCTTGGACTGTGTGGTCAAGGCTATGGCGGTCGTGCAGCAGGAAGTAGGCCCGCAACAAATCCGTCTACGTCTAATCGGGGGTGGGCCTGAGAAACGGCACTTGATGGAATTGGCCCGAAAAAAGGGGTTACACAATGTGCAATTTGAAGAGTTCGTGCCCAAGCACTTGATTCCCTCGGTCGCCCAGGAGGCGGACGGTTTTATCTTTAATTTGGTCGATCTGCCAGTTTTCAAATTCGGGATCAGCTCCAACAAGCTCTTTGATTTCATGGCTGCCGGTCGTCCGATCATCTTCTGCTGCCGGTCTTCCAACAATCCCGTCAGAGAGGCGGCTGCCGGGCCCACGGTTTCACCCGGAAACGCGCAAGCTCTCGCCGAAGCCATCCTGCAGCTGGCCCGAACACCCGTAGCGGAACGTGCAAGAATGGGGATGTCGGCACGAGCCTATGTCGAAAACCACCACAGCTACGACGCTTTGGCAAAACGCTTTGCGCGAATACTGGATGGACTGTTTCACGAAGTGAATGAAGCGATTGCTTGAAATGAGTGATGACGTCTTTGTCCTGCTTAGTCACCAAGGAGGTTTCGGCTCAACGATGATTGAGGGGAATTCCTGCGGAATCCTGGTGATAGCCTCTCTTATCTACGGGGCAATTAGTGTGGGGGGTGCATGGTCAGACCGGCCTGCTGGTATCATGCGGGGACCATGGGGACTTGTCCCGAGCCACAGAAAAAGCAGGCAAAGACCGGAAACTGCGGGCGCGCCTGGGGCGGGCAGCCCAACGCCGTGTCAAAGCCCGCTTTGACCAGAAAAAAATCAGCGGAGCGCTCCTGCAATTTTATCGGAAGATTGCTTCCATCCAGTAAGCTTCAACCCGTGAAAGCGCTCCGGCGGAAAAGTACTCCCAACTGGCGCAGGCCGGTGATCCGGCACGGCCGACCGACAAAATACGGTTGGATCGTCAGTCACCCCGCCAAGTTTTTCATGGGCAAAGGCACGGATATCGGCGCTTTCAGCTACATTCAGGCCCAAGAGGGGGTCGAAATAGGCCAAAATGCGCAAGTTGGTTCCCATTGTTCGGTTTACTCTGTTTCTACGATCGACAACAAAAGAGGAAAGGTCGTGATTGGACGAAATGCCCGGATCGGCAGTCACTCGGTAATTATGCCGGGGGTCACGATCGGTCCTAACACGGTGGTGGGAGCCATGAGTTTTGTGAACCGCGATCTTCCTGCCAACGTAGTCGCTTATGGCTGTCCGGTGCGAATCGTAAAAAAGTTAAAAAAAGTCTGAAGAAACGCCTCTATCTTTCCCCGCCAGACACCTCCCCCAGGGACTTTCGCTGCTTAAAGTCAGCATGGGATTCGGGCTGGATCGCACCCTTAGGGCCAGAGGTAGACCAGTTTGAAAAGGAGTTTGCCCGGGTCACTGGCTCAAAGCATGCAGTGGCCGTGAACTCCGGAACGGCTGCACTTCACCTAGCGTTACGGATGCTAGGTGTGGGGCCTGGTGATCTGGTAGTGGTGCCCAGCCTGACTTTTATCGGGTCGGTCAGCCCAATCTTATTTCAAGGAGCCAAGCCGGTGTTTGTGGACTCGGAAGTGTCCAGTTGGAATCTGGATCCAGAAATCCTTGAAGCTGTGCTACGCGGAAGAGATAGAAAAAAAATAAAGGCAGTGGTCCCCGTCCATCTTTATGGACAGCCAGCTGACATTGATACCATACACGGCATCTGCAAAAAG
>Ga0172372_10010711_pt1 | contig 11716 bp, 10 predicted proteins | sample LakKiv5m_2_FD_114544 | JGI IMG/M metagenome (GOLD analysis project Ga0172372, IMG submission 114544) | Freshwater microbial communities from Kabuno Bay, South-Kivu, Congo - kab_092012_9.5m | ecosystem: Environmental > Aquatic > Freshwater > Lake | place: Democratic Republic of the Congo... | reverse complement strand
TTCTTCATGGGTTGGTAAAGTTTCCGCATCACCATACACACTAGAACTAGAGGCAAATACTAATCTTTTAAGGTGTTTACTATCTTTTGCCGCTTCTAATAAAACTTGAGTGGCATTAATATTTTGTTCAGTATAAGTGCGAAAATTTTGCCCCCAACTAGCACGTACTCCTGCTTGGGCGGCTTGATGGTAAACCACTTGAACATCTTCTAGGAGTATCTGCCAATCTAACGACTGGATGTTTCCTTTTATCATTTTAAAATTTGGATCAGATAGTAAGTGAGCGATATTTTTATGTTTCAAAGCAGGATCATAGTAATCGTTAAATTCATCAATTCCGATTATTTCTTCTCCCTGTTTCAGTAATGCTTCTACAAGATGTGAACCAATAAAGCCAGATGCACCAGTAACAATAATTTTAGTCATTTATTTTTTAGTCTAATATCTTAAAAACAGTCGCATTTTGTGAATACGGTTCAGGGTAGCCTCAAATACTTTTTAATGCTATTTAGCTAATTTTTAGGTTCGAGATTGGTAGTCAACGAGCAACCTAATTGTCCTTGGTAAAAATTCAACAAGCTAGTTAAGATAGCTTTGCGAGTAAACTCTTGCTCCACCCTATTTCTAGCATTAAAACCTAAGCTCAATCGCAACTGTGGATCTGATGCCAATTTTTTAATAGCTTCTGCTAGAGATACTTCATCGTTTACAGGAACTAATAAACCAGTCTGGTCATGTTTAATAGCGCAACGAATTCCAGGAATGTCAGTACCAATCAAAGGTTTTCCTGCTGCTGCTCCCTCAAGCATAGAATAAGGGAAACCTTCATGTTCACTGGGTAAAGTAACAACATCACAAGCGGCGTAAAATTCAGATAGGTTAGTTAAATATCCCAGTCCTTTCACACCTGCAACAGCATAGCCTAGGGGCACATCACATTCAGCAGCAGTACAACCCGCAATTAAAAGAATGTTATTTTGTTTGCCTAAACCAGATTTTTCCCATGCTCTCAGCAATATGTGAAAACCTTTACGTTTCACTGGGCGACCAACATAAGCTAAAACAAAAGCTGTTTGAGAAATACCAAATTTATCCCTAGCTTGCTTAATACTTTCTCCAGTAAAATGAGTCAACTCAAAATCAACTAAATCAATACCAACAGCAGAACCATGCGCCAGAACAATTCCTTGATTTTCTGACAACAGACCATCTGCTCGTGCTGCGGATAAATTAGATTGACTAACTAATAAGATGTGCGTAGCCAAGCGGATGTTAATTACTTCCAAACTTCGGAGTAACCACCGCAAAACACCTCGGTATCCCAAATAAGGAAGTCCATGATTGTGATATATACGTACTGGCACTTTCTCCAAGTAAGCTGCTAACAGGGGAATTAAAGAGGCACGAGTTTGATGGGCGTGAAGAACTCTAGGCTTTATCGATTTTAACTTGTAACGATAATTGGATAATGTGCGAAAAAAGGTTAATGGATTTAAAACTAAATCGCTAGATACTAACTGCTTAGGAACATTCAACTGTTGTATTACAGTTAAATGTTTGATATTGTTCTCTACCCAAAGTTCGGTGGAAATTCCTGATTGATTTAAGTAAGCGACTATAGGCATTACAAAAGAAAGGGCGCTTACTGGGAAATGAATATTATGTATAACTTTTACCATAACTGCTTAATCTAAGGGCAACTGTTGTTGATTGATAATTGCCAAATTTACATTTGCATCTTCCATTTCTTGATGACTTAATAATTTATATCGAAAAAATGTTAAATAGTTAAAAAAATCAGAAAAAATATTAACTAAAATAAACACAATCCATAATTTCAACAGTTCGCGGGTAAATAGATAAACACATTTCTGACGCGGTTGATTGAACTCATTATAAATGAGGTGCAATAGTCCAGAAGATGTACCAATATAGTTACTAAACGAAGAAGTTCCATGTTCTCGATAAAATATCAAAGGTTCAGGTAAGTTTATAAACTTTGTCTTATTGGTAGTTCGACACCACAGCTCCGCATCTTGTGCCCGATTGTAAATAAAATAATCACTATAAAGATTTTTGCAAAACCATGATGTAGAAGCAGCTACAGTTGGGTGCAAAAAACTATGTCGTGCATCAAAGCCTGATTTCTGATTCCGCCGGCTAGGTTTCAAGCCAACTACATGAGAATTATTATTTATGGAGTAAGCACCTGTTCCAATTACTGTATCCTCATCATGTTGAAGCAATACTTGATATTGTTTTTCTAACCGTTGTGGATGCATAATATCGTCTGCATCCATTCGGAAGAAATAAGGTGTTTGAGCAAGATGAATCATTTGGTTCAATCGCACATTTAAACCTCTAGACTCTCCATCGCTATATACACGCACTCGCTCATCTTTAATGCTTTTAGCAAGAGCCAGCGAGCAATCTGTTGATCCATCATCCATCAAAACTAATTCCCAATTTGAGAAGGTTTGAGCGAATACAGACTGTAATGCCAGTTGGAAATATTCACCAGGATTTTTGAAAGAGATGCCGATCGTTAGTTGGGTTTTCATACTCAGTGTTATGGCTAAAAAAAATCTAATCTATGTATTCATTTATGAAAGTAATCTCATGAAATAGTGAATTGTGAAACCAAATCAGTTTATGACTTGGCTTTTATCTGATTATACCAACTTACTATTTGGTTGCAAATTAAACGGATGATAATCTTTCACTCCCTTCTCGGTCTAAGATTATCTATAATTTTCCTTCTTCCCTACGGGGTGCTGCGCGAATGCGCCTACTCTTCCCTACGGGACGCTCCGCGAACGAGATGAGATCGCGAAGTGTGATTGCGCCTACCCTACGGAAAGGCGAAGCGCCTAATGCGTGAGCTAAAAATTCTTTCGGTAATCTTCTAGCGGGAAGGGAGTAGTCACAAAGGCGGAGTTGTATAGTGTGAGATGTAAGAGAAAACCAATTGAGCGTAATTAATACGCTGGAATTCCGAATAAAAGAGATATATACTATATCATCTGCTTGCCACACTTCTTTCTCTTTAGAGAACCCATAGAAGCGACACAAATCGTTAGTGTCATGAATTATTCGCGCTCGACCAAAGCATAAAAATTGAGTAGCTCTGCGTAAAGGTTTCAAAAAGCCAAAATTTAGAGCGCGAATAAATAAAGACACTAACGGTTTTTTAGATATTGGGTCTACAAGTATCTCTCTAAACCAAGGTTCGATAGCGATAGCTACAGTTAGGAATTTTGTAAAAATAACTTAAGCAATTCCTGCCAAAAGATTTATAATAAAGGAAGGAGAGTTAGGCGAAGTGAGAAAATGTTTAATCCTGAAATAATCGAAGGAATACAAAGTAAATATGCATCATTTTCACCCTATTTGAATGAGAGAACAAGGAGGGTATGGGCAGGGATAGAGGCAAAAGCATTAGGATATGGGGGAATAAGTGCCGTATCCCAGGCGACAGGATTAAACCGTAATACAATCGCCGAGGGGATCAAAGAGCTAGAGGCAGAGAAAGATGACATTTTAGAGAAAGGGTCAATAAAACAGATTCGCAAAACAGGAGGAGGACGTAAACACGTAGAGGAAGTAGATAGCACATTGATCAAAGATTTAGATGCCTTAGTCGAGCCAACGACCAGAGGAGATCCCGAATCGCCATTACGATGGACTTGCAAAAGCACAAGCAAACTAGCGGAAGAATTGCAAAAAATGGGTCATCAAGTCTGTAGTAAAACTGTATATAACTTGCTACGAAGTATGGACTATAGCCTCCAGAGTAATCGTAAGACAGAAGAGGGAAAAGACCATCCCGACAGAGATGCACAATTTCAGCATATTGCTAAGACCGTCAGTGAGTTTCAACAAAAACATCATCCCGTCATATCTGTGGACACGAAAAAGAAAGAGCTAATTGGCAACTTCAAAAATAAGGGACGGGAGTGGGAACCCAAGGAAGAACCAGTCAAGGTCAACGTGCATGACTTCAAGGACGAAGAACTGGGCAAAGTAATTCCGTACGGTGTATATGATTTGTCTTGCAATCAAGGTTATGTAAGTGTCGGAGTTGACCATGACACTGCCGAATTTGCGGTTGAGTCAATCCGTCATTGGTGGGAAGAGATGGGAAACCCAATGTACGCAGGAGCTAAACACCTTTTGATTACCGCCGACTGTGGTGGTAGTAATGGCAATCGTACTCGCCTTTGGAAGTTGAAACTACAAGAGTTTGCTGATACGACGGGTTTAACCATTGATGTTTGCCATTTTCCTCCTAGTACGAGTAAGTGGAATAAGATTGAGCATCAAATGTTTTGTCATATCACCCAAAACTGGCGTGGTAGACCTCTAACCAGTCGTCAGGTCGTGGTCAACCTGATTAGTCACACCACTACCAACAAAGGGCTAAAGATTCGGGCTATGCTAGATGAGAACACTTACAATACAGGTATTAAAGTCTCTGATGCAGATATCAATTCTATTGCTTTAAAGAAGAGCCGCTTTCACGGTGAATGGAACTATCAAATTAAACCCAGAAAAAGTACTTGATTGATTAAGTTATTTTTACACGCTGCCTTAAATTCATAGGTCATCCTCCTTAAATTAAAGTTAGTTCAAAATTCAGTAGTTGCTCTATTGCTGCGGAAACATTCTTCCAGCCCAGCCGACAGCCGTGAAAGTCCGACTGCCGAATAACCGCCAACTAATTTCAAAGGTCAATCTCCGAGCTGCACGCAAGCTGTGTTCGTTACCCCAAATTAATGAACATACAAAAACTAAAATTGTTCTGAACTTTTTAAGCACTAGATTTAGTCGATGATTATTTAATGCTTTTTCAAAGTCAACTCTTGTCTTTTCGTGATTATTACTTAACCATTTGCTATGTGATGCCAGCACAAATTCTAGTAATTCTTGTATCCGAATATCATAAGTATGCTCTTTTTGAGTTCTGATAAAACCAGCCTGAGCCATTACATCTCTTTCTACTGTATTTGCAAGATAATAATGAATTTTTTCTATCAAATCTTCTGTAGAGTGAAAAATAGCTATTTCTTTACCAGGAACATATGCTCTTTCAATTCCTGATGCAAATTCTGTCAATAAGAAACCACCTGCACCAGGAACTTCAAAAGTTCTAGCTTTAACCTGATTTGCTCCTTTATAGGCATTGGCAAAGTTCAAACTAATAATTGACTCTCTAATAATACGCGGTATTTCTTCCACAGCTACTGAGCCAGCAGACCACCCATGTCCAAAGCAAGCTACTTCTATGCCTTTAGCTTTCAATTCTGCAACTCGTCGCTGCCGATCGCCATGTGCAGCACCAACAAACGACACTGGATAACGACATAAGGCGGCAGGTATAGGGGGCTGAAGCGTTTCTACATTTGCTGCCCATTGAGTTAGTAAAACATTATGAATACCATCCTGATGATATTTTGGTATCACTTCTGCATAAGTGGTAGTCATTGCATGATAAGCCGTACCAATGAAACGAGATACTTCTTGATACTTCCAAGAGTCATCTGTAGTCCAAGATATAGTTGCTACATCTCTTCGCGATTGAATAATCTGCAATGTCTCCAGCCAAATTTCATAGTCCCTTTGAATAGTTAACATTACATCTGGTTGTTCCTGCTGAACCATTTGCAGTAATGCTTGATTCATTTCAGCATAATTGGCAAATTTTGTCTTATCCCAAGAATCAAAATGTATAACTTCATGTCCTAACCTTTTTAAAGCAGGTACAAACGACGCATATTCAGTACCAATTCCTCGAGCATAATCACCATATTGATATTTACCAAATACACACAGTACTTTCATATTCTTTGTTTCTTATCTTCCTTGGCTTAGTGGTGCAGAAAACTCTAGTCATTTTTGAAACCCTTATCTAGTAAGGCTTTCAAAAAACAAGCAAATCTGACTTTTTTATGCAAATGCTTGATCATGATGGCAAAATCAACGAATATAGGTGTTTATAGGCTTGTCTCAAACCAAGTCTCACCATCTTATTTGGCACACCAAAAGTTTTCTGCACCACTAAGCTTCCTTGGTTGCAATTACGTGATAACCAATGGTAAAACTATTATCCTGATCCAATGCATCTAAAAAATAACACATTATTGGCAAAACAAACGCAAACCAAGGCAGAAATATTAACCATAGAGGTATCCATATTAAACGCCAGCCAAGACTAGCATTTAATTTCCAAGGAGTTGTCATTAGGGCAAATCGGATACTCTCTTGACTATAGTGTTTAAAGAAACCTCCATTTGGTTCTACGGAAATATCTGAAAATCCAGATTCAGTTAAAAATTTCTGATACCAATAAGGCGTGTAACCACCATAAAAATGGTAGGGTTCTTGGTGAATTCCAGAACCTAGAGGGGCTGTCAATAATAATTTTCCATCTGATTTAAGAATGCGAGAAAATTCATTAATCACTTTTATCGGCTCAGGAACATGCTCTAAAACCTCAGTACAAAGGATTACATCAAAACTAGCATCCCTTACTGGTATTTGAGTCGCATCACAGATGTAGTCTATCTTATCGTAGCCAGTACGTCCTCGTAGTTGATCTGGTGACAGTTCAGAAAAGTCTTGAGTTTTATAGTTACAATGAGAGAAATATTGACGATAAGGACATGAACCAGCCCCTACATCTAAAACAAAACGGGAGCATCTCAGTTATGCGACAAGCAACTATAGTGAATTATAAGCGAGATTAAGATAGGTGCATCGATGCTTGAGAACTTGAGGGAGATTCTTGCGATTCCATTGAGCGCCAGTAATTTTAATTCTCCGCCCAATCTGCTTAATGGTTGATTCCACAGCACCAGAGCCAATAGTAATGTCCTGAGATTGATATGTGTGATAGTCAGGAATGCGTAAGCGATGTGTTTCAAGGTAAGCCAAAAATTTCTTTACCTGCGGCACATCCCAATCAGCAAAGGCACTAATCGCTTGCTCAATATTACCATTCCATAGACTAGCTTCAACCTGTTGTAACCGTCTGTTAGACCCGCCAACCTTATACAAATTTTCTTTCAGGTGATACCAGTCCAAGATCTCACGCCGTTGTGGTGCAGTGGCAATTTGTGCCATCAAATTCCATACGCCTGCATGACCATCGCCCAAACAGGTGATTGGTTTCGACAAAGGTTGACTGTTGACCAAAGACACTAATTTATCGTTCTCTTGAAAAAATGCGGCACAACCTTGGTCTTGCAAAGTTACAGCTTTGTAATCTCGCCATTCACTTGCCTCTCCTTTAGCTGTGCGTAGTCTAGCTTTACCGCCATCAATACTAAGCGCTGTTACCGTTTCTGTGACTACGACTTCTGCAAACTCTTGTCGATGCACTAATCTTTGTTGGGTGCTATGGTCAACGTATATGCCTGTCAGTTTCTCTAAATCTCTCGCCGCATTCGCGTAGGATACATTGGCACTCAGCAATAAGCAATTTGCCTCTAACTGTGGACTCAAGCGACTTCGCTTTTTTAATCCCAGTTTTTGACTTTGTTTTTCACTAACTTGCCATATTCCTAGACTTGTCTGAATCTTTCGTGTTCTCCCCACTGCTGCTTCACTGCTGCTTAAAAAAATTTCCGATCTCTGGTGCTACTTCTTTAAGCATGTGGTCTCTTACCGCTAGTTCGATACTCGCAAAGTCTTTTAGTTGCTCTTTTGGTGTATCTTTCACTAAGATAGCAGCAGCAGCTTTCAGGTGTTCTTGTAGACTTTTCTTCTCTTCTGGTGTCATCTTTTTCTTGCCATTGTGGTTTACCTTTCTTATTTTCTCATCACTTGTCCATAAGTATTTCTACTCACGATATACCCCTAAGTAGAAATACTTATTGCATATCTGAGATGCTCCCAACAAAACTATCTCCTGATGTTCTAGCCGCTTGCAATTTAACCCATGCATCTCTCTCAACTAGGTTGAAGTTAAAAATTGGACTAGTTTTCAGGAACGATCTAATTAATTTCATGATTTATATAAATCAAGTGAACTTCTATTGAATATTTGACAAAATAGCCAAAATAATATGGCTGGTATAGGTATAAATATAAGGTTAAGGAAATGGTTGTAGGTATGAGCGGACAATAGAGTCCAAGAAATTGGGCAATAGATTAATAAATGAGATAGGCGTTTAAATGAATTTTGATAAAAATATTTAGAAACTGATCCAAATAGAAATGAACACAAAGCTATACCAATTATTCCAAGACCCCAATGAATGGTACCATAAAATCCAGCACCTATAGTTGGTTCGGGTCGAAACGGCAAATCGATATTAGCTAGAGCAAAAGTATCAAAAAGTTTAAAGGGTAGTAAATTAATTAGGGGATATACGAAATTAAATTTGTAGGGATTAAGCCCAATTTGTTGACATTGTGATTCTAAGTTAATAAGTGGAAATTGCAAGTAATTCATAATTTCATTAATACCTGAATGCTCAACACCTTTGTCAACTCGCAAAAAACTTATAAAGCCCACAGCAAAAACTAGCAATACGAATCCTAAAATCAGTATTATTAATCTTAATATTTTATTGTTAGGTAATTTAAGTATTTTCAATAAAGCAGTTAACGGTTCATTAAATCTAATAGACAAACCACACAATATATATATAATATATATTAACATCCCTTGCCGTTTACCAGATATCAAAGTACCAAGTATTTCAATTGTAGATGCAAACAAAAAAAACCAATTTATTTCTTGATTTATTTCTATACTTTTTATGATTAGGGATAACAATAGACCACCAAGAAAAAATAAATTAACAGAGAGCATTCCCAATTCGCCAAAGCCTGAGTTCTGCTGAAGCTCATTAACTGTATTGACATCAATATCTCCAGTTATATATCCATACAACGGTAGAGTACCGTAGATTTGGGTCGCTCGGAATATTTGAACAATGATTACAAATAAAATTATAGATATGATGAACTTTAAACGACTTATGTCAATTTTGACAAAATCACCATAACTATTTAATTTTTTATTTTTCATAATTTTAGCTCCTAAACAAAAGCAAATATATCCGAATATCCATATAAAGATGGGTAAGTAAGTTAACTGATATTGGTAGTTTGGATTTAGCCCCTGAATTGCCCAAAGAATGTATGGTGAAAGAGCTTGAAAAGTACCAATTAGAAGCAGTAACTCAGGACTAAAAATTTTACGCCACATAAAACACACATAAAAAAACTAACAAAAAAACGAATGCTTGAAAAATACTTTCTTATTTTTCGGCTCTTCTGGATTTGAGGCAGTAAGCATAGTCAATAGTAGCTAGAGATCTGAGCAAGAGTTGCAATCTTATTATGCCGACAATAATTGCATTGTTCGGCATGCAATTTGCCCCATGAGTCTAAGAAAGCATACTTTTTGCCTTTTTAACTGTCTCTTTAAAATTAGATCGGTTTACTTCAATAAATTGTATACTAACTGTGTTTGTTTAGCACAGGTGTGCAAAGAAAAATTTAGGGCAACCGCATACGTTTCTTAATATGTCAATAGGAGCCAGTTTTCAGTACTTTATTGCAAGAATTTTCGTTAGTTAAAGCTTATTGAGAATAAAAGTCTTCCGATCTAGTTTTTTTAATACTGAGGTACACCATATATAGCGTGTTAAGAAGCGTGTGTGGTTGCCCTGAAGAAAAATTGGTTACTCTTTTTTGGCGTTGCACAAAAGAAAGATGAATGCGTAAATATAAAGATAATGAGTTTAAGCAATGAAAAATAATGAAATGTCCAAAATGTGGTTCAACCCATATTCGTAAAAACGGGAAACGAAGAGATAAACAAAATCATATTTGTGCTGAGTGCGGTCGTCAGTTCATTGAAAACTACTCAGTGCTTGGATATTCCCAAGATGTCAAAGAAATATGTCTAAAAATGTACTGCAACGGTATGAGATTTAGGCAGATTGAGAGATGTACCAATGTCAGTCACAACTCGGTGATCAATTGGGTTAAGCAAGCGGCACAACAATTACCAGAGCATCCCCCCATAGAAACTATTCCTGATGTGGGTAAACTAGATGAACTCCAGACCCTTGTTGGGTCAAAAAAAACTTGATTTGGCTATGGACTGCGGTGAATCATTTTAGCCAAGGCATATTGGCTTGGGTATTAGGGGATAGGAGCAGTAAAACCTTTGAGTCTTTATGGACAGTGATTAAAGTTTGGCAATGCTATTTCTGGGTTACCGATGGTTACTGTGTCTACAAGATGTTTATCAACTCGGAGGATCAAATTATCAGCAAGACCTACATGACTAGAGTTGAAGGTGAAAATACAAGACTGAGACATTATTTAGCTAGGTTGCATAGAAAAACTTTATGTTATTCAAAATCGGAAGAAATGTTGAGGTATTCAATTCGTTTGTTAATTCACTATCTTAAGTACAAATCATTTCCTACTTTTGCGTGATTCATCTTTCTTTTGTGCAACGCCCAATTAGGAATACCGACACAAATGCTAGTCTTGCGGGATTCGATTGTAGATGATCTTTCAATATTTCGCGGAATACGTTAATCTCTCTCATGGGGTTTTATTTCCGATGTGGCTATCTTTTATAAACCCCCTTTTGCTTACTTTTATAACTTTTTGTCCCGTAGTTAGTACATTTTTATACATTTTTCCACATCTGTAAAATACTAGGAAAGTTATTTACTATACTCAATTGTTCAGTTTGTAGTTTACCTTGTTTTACATTTGCCGTTCGTAAATCATTGTCATCTAATAATTTTAAGATTAAGTCAGCCATCTGTTCTATATTTAAAGGATCAAAAACAAACCTAGTATCATCAATAGTTTCAGGGAGAGAAGTTACATTTGAGCAAATAACTGGCGATCCAAGAGACATAGCTTCAAGTAACGGAAAACTGCCAGCTTCATACAATGTAGGAATTATTACCAGTGAACAATTTTTGTAAAGCCAACATAATTCAGGTTCAGAAACTATACCTAAAAAATCAAATTGGTTAGCTACTTCAGATTTTTTTAGATAATCCTCAATTGTCGAGAAAAATGTAGTAGACTTTCTGCCAGTACAGATAACATTTATAATTCTGCCACATCCGTTTTTGATCAATTCTACTGCTTTGATTAGAGAAAGGTGATTTTTATGTTCCCAAGCTTGGGCAGGATAGAGTAAAAATGTATTCAAGTGATTATATTTTTTCTGATAAATTAATTCTCTTTCAGAAGAAGGATGGGACAAGCCAATTTTCTGATATGGTGGGGGACAAATGCAAATTTTATCATCAGATATATTAAAAAATTTAATCAAGTCTTGCTTAACATGATTGAAAGAGACAATAACCGCTTGAGATTTATCAAGTGCTTCACGATAATACTTTGCTCTCCAAATCCGCACTGAAGGGATAAAAAAGTTAGGGTAATGTAATTCTTGCACATCATGCATAGTTATAACAAACGGATATGGCAAAGTATAATATGGTGGAGTTTGTGTAGGGACATGAAGTAGATCTAATTCTAGGGATCTGAACCAAGGTAGCCAAGGCTTAAAACTCTGAACTAAGCCGATAACAACATTAAGTTTGATCGGCATTTGAGAGAAAAACTTACCTAGTAAAGCTAGTTTTGTGCTAAACAATACACGACTTAAAAAGATAATCCACGGTGGAATTAAAAATATCTTTGCTCTAGCTTGATATTTATG
>Ga0172372_10010710_pt1 | contig 11716 bp, 12 predicted proteins | sample LakKiv5m_2_FD_114544 | JGI IMG/M metagenome (GOLD analysis project Ga0172372, IMG submission 114544) | Freshwater microbial communities from Kabuno Bay, South-Kivu, Congo - kab_092012_9.5m | ecosystem: Environmental > Aquatic > Freshwater > Lake | place: Democratic Republic of the Congo... | reverse complement strand
CGGTCGGTCGAGCGCGCCTATGCGGCGCTTCCGGCCCGCCCCGACGTGCTCGTGGCCTCCTACCACGGCATGCCGAAGCGCTATCTGATGGAGGGCGACCCCTATCACTGCAAGTGCCAGAAGACGACGCGCCTTTTGCGCGAGCGTCTGGGCTGGCCGCGCGAGGCGATCGACACCACCTTCCAGTCGGTCTTCGGCCGCGAGGAATGGCTGCGCCCCTATACGGTCGATCACGTCGCCGAGCTTGCCCGCGCCGGCAAGCGCAACATCGCCGTCATCGCGCCCGCCTTCTCGGCCGACTGCATCGAGACCCTCGAGGAGATCAACGGCGAGATCCGCGAGGCCTTCGAGCATGCGGGGGGCGAGAGCTTTACCTATATCCCCTGCCTCAACGACGGGGATGACCACATCATGGCCCTGACCGAGGTCATCCGCGAGAACCTCGCGGGCTGGGTCGAGGCGGCGGCCGAAATGCCTCAGCGTGCCCAGAAGCGCGCCGTGAACAGGACGTAGACCGACAGGATCTCGAGCCTTCCCACCAGCATCCCCGCGATCATCAGCCATTTCGCGGCCGCCGGAAACCCGTCCATCGCCCCCGTGGGCCCTACCCCGGGGCCGAAGACGGGTCCGATGTTCGCGATCGCCGTCCAGGCGGCCGTCAGCGCCGTCTCGCGCTCGAGCCCCGCGAGCGCGAGGCCCACGGCCAGCACCCCGAAGCTCAGCACGAAGAGGGTGAAGAAGACCATGACCGAGGTCACGACATCGACCTCGAGCCTGCGCCCCTGCAGCCTGAGGGGGGCGACCGCGCTCGGGTTCAGCAGGCGGCGCACCTGCGCCCGGATCGCCTCGAACATCACGAGATAGCGAAAAACCTTGACCGAACAGCCGGTCGATGAGGTGCAGCCGCCGATGAAGCCCACGGCCATCAGGACGACAATCGCGAACGGCCCCCAGCCGGCCAGATCGGCGCTGGTGAAGCCGGTGCCGCTGAAGATCGAGACGACGTTGAAGAGCGCCTGTCGCAGCGCCGGCACCACCTCCTCGCCCGCGACGACGACGCGATGGAGTGCGACCGCCGCCACCGCATAGGCCGTCCAGCGCAGATAGGCGCGCACCTGCACGTCGCGGAAGATGCTGCGGGCATCGCCACGCACAAACTGGATGAAGCGGATGAAGGGCAGGCTCGCGAGGATCATGAAGACGACGGCCGCGAGCTCGATTGTCACCGGATAGCCCGCGAATGAGGCGTCGCGCGTCGAGAAGCCGCCCGTGGAAACCGCGCTCAGCGCATGGACCACCGCGTCGAAGGCCGTCATGCCGAGGGCGAAGAAGACGACGATGCAGGCAACAGTCATCACGATGTAGATCTGCGTCAGCGCCACCGAGATGTCGAAGGCGCGCGGCAGCACCTTGCCCAGCGTGTCGAACCCCTCGGAGCGGAAGAACTGCATCCCGCCCACCTGCATCACCGGCAGGAAGATGAGCGCGACGATGACGATCCCGAGCCCGCCCAGCCAGTGCAGGATCCCCCGCCAGAGGTTCGTGCCCATCGGCAGCGCGTCGAGGCCCACGAAGACGGTCGAGCCCGTCGTCGTCATGCCCGACATCGCCTCGAACATCGCATCGGTAAAGCCTACCCCCGGCGCGCCCAGCATGAAGGGCAGCGCCCCGAAGGCCGGCAGCGCGATCCAGGATCCGGTCGTGAGGATGAAGGATTGCTGGAGCGTCAGCCCCCCCGTCGCCCCGTTCGCGCAGGCGAGCGCGAGCACCCCCCCCGCGACGCCGCTGATGACCGCGCTCGAGGAAAAGGCGCGCCAGTTCGGATCGCCCCGGACCAGATCGAGCCCGAGCGGCAACAGCATCGCCGCCCCGAGAGCGACGAGCATGAGGCCGATCACATATCCGACTGGGCGAAGGTCGACCATGGCGCGCAGGCTTGGGCACGCAGGCGTGCCAAGTCAAGGTTCACGCGATCTCGCGCGCCTCGGACGCCAGCATCACCGGAATGCCGCCCCGGATCGGATAGGCCAGATGCGCGGCGGTCGAGATCAGCTCGCGCGTGCGCGCATCGTAAGAGAGCGGCGCCCGGGTCACGGGGCAGACGAGCAGGGCCAGCATCCGGCGGTCGAACTGCGGCTCTTCCACCGGCGGCGACTGCGTTTCGCTCATTGCATCCGCTCCTCGCCGTCGCCCCCGCGCAGCGCGAATTCCATGAGCGTGACGAGCGTCTCGCGCCGCGTCTCGAGCGAGGGCGCCTCGAGCAGCGCCTGCTTGTCTTCGGGGGCGAAGGGGCAGAGCATCGAGAGGGAATTGATCAGCATCTCGTCCTCGGCCTCGGACAGCCCGCTCCAGTCGGCCGAAAGGCCTGCCCCCTCGAAATAGCGCCGCAGCATCTCGAGGAACGGCTTGCGGCGGAAACCGGGGTCGGCCTCGGCCGCGCCACGGTCGCGGGCGAAGGGCGACCAATCCACCTGAACGCGCCGATAGGGGGTGAAGCCCGACACCTCCTCGACCACGCGAAAACGCGAGATGCCGGCGAGCGTGATCATGTAGCGGCCGTCCTCGGTCTCGGAGAGCTGCACGATCCGCCCGGCGCACCCGATCGCGTGCAGCCGCCGCCCGCCCCCCTCGCGCCCCGCCTCGCGCCCGCCCGGCACCTCGCGCGGCTGGATCATCCCGATCAGCCGGTGCGGGGTCTTCAGCGCATCGTCGATCATCGCGAGGTAGCGCGGCTCGAAGATGTGAAGGGGCAGCCGCCCGCGCGGCAGCAACAGCGCGCCGGGCAGCGGAAAGACCGCGACAACCTCGGGCAGATCGAAGGAACGAGCCATGCGGAGGAGATAGTGCGCGGCGCCCCTCAGGCAAATATCATCGACGACAGCCGCCGCCGGCCGCGCAGCACGATCGGATCGGTGGGCTTCAGCGCCTCGAAGATGGTCATGAGCTGGGCCTTGGCCGCGCCGTCGTTCCATTCCCGGTCGCGGCGGAACAGCTCGAGCAGCACATCGACCGCCTCGGCGACCTCTCCCTTGGCATGGAGCGCCTGCGCGAGGTCGAAGCGCGCCTGATGGTCGGACGGATCGGCCGCGACGCGCGCCTGCAACTCGCCCACCGGGCCCGCGTTCTGCGCCTGGCGCGCAAGCGCGATCTGGGCGCGCGCGGCCTCGACCTCGGGGCTGCGCCCGAGTTCGGCCGACGCCGTCCCGAGAAACGCCTCGGCCCGATCAACCTCGCCAAGCGCGAGATAGGCGCGCACGATACCGGCGAAGGCGCGCGCGTTCGCGGGCTCCTCGCCGAGAATCGCGGCGAAGGTCTCGGCGGCCTCGACCGCCGCCCCCTCGGCCAGCATCGCCTCGGCCGCGTCGAGCGCCTCGCCAAGCCCCCCGTCGCCCGCGAGTGCCGCGACACGGTCGATGAACTTGCGGATCTCGGAGGCCGGCACCGCGCCCTGAAAGCCATCGACCGGCTGGCCCTGCCAGAAGGCATAGACGGTCGGGATCGACTGGATGCGCAGTTGCTGGGCGATCCGCTGGTTGCGGTCGACATCGACCTTGACCATCCGCACCTTGCCGCGCGCCTCGGTCACCGCCGCCTCGAGCATCGGCCCGAGGGTCTTGCACGGGCCGCACCAGGCGGCCCAGAAATCGACGATGACGGGCACCTCGCGGCTGGCCTCGATGACGTCGGCCATGAAGCTCGCCTCGGTCGCGTCCTTGATCAGACCCGCCGGCGCCTTGGGTGGCTCGTTTCCAAACCCGAGCATGTCGTGCCTCCTGCAAACCTCTCGCGCTATATGCGCGTTCGACCCGCAAACGCCAAGGGGCCACACCGCGCCGGGTGGCCCTCAGAGGTCGAAATCCGCCATTACCGGGACATGGTCCGACGGCTGCTCCCACCCGCGCGCATCGCGCAGGATGCGCGACCCCGAGGCCCGCCCGGCGAGGTCGGGCGTCGCCCAGATGTGATCGAGCCTGCGGCCCCGGTCCGACGCCGCCCAGTCGGCCGCCCGGTAGGACCACCACGAATAGAGCCGCCCCTGCGGGATGTGCGCGCGCGTGACATCGACGAACCCGCCCGCCGCCTGCGCTGCACAGAGCCGCTCGACCTCGACGGGCGTGTGGCTGACGACATTCAAGAGCGCGCGATGGTCCCAGACATCATCCTCGCGCGGCGCGATGTTGAGATCGCCGACAAGGATCGTGCCCGCCTGCGCCCCCTCGGCCCCGAAGGCGCGCAGATGCTCGAGAAAGTCGAGCTTCTGCCCGAACTTCGGGTTCTGGTCGCGGTCGGGGATATCGCCGCCCGCCGGCACATAGACGTTGTGCACGACCGCGCCCCCCGGCAGCCGCGCCGCGACATGGCGGGCGTGCCCGAGCCGGCCGAAATCGACCGACCCCGCATCCTCGATCGGCACCCGCGAGAGGATCGCGACACCGTTGTAGCCCTTCTCGCCCCGCGCGACCATGTGGCCATAGCCGGCCTCGGCGAAGAGCTCGGCCGGGATCTTCTCGACCGGGCTCTTGCACTCCTGCAGGCAGAGGATGTCGGGTGATTCCTCGCGCAGGAATCGCACGACGAGGCCCGCCCGCAGGCGGACCGAATTGATGTTCCAGCTGGCGATCGTGAGCTTCATCGGCGCCAGTCATGCGCGATCGGGGCCGTGCGGGCAATGCCCGGGGCGGAAAAATCATGGCCGGACCCGGGAATCGGGCGGGCGGACAGAAAAAACCTTTGGCGATTCGGGGAATCGTGGCAGATGTTGATGTCCTGCGCCGCTCTCTGCCTGATAGCGGGGGATTCGCGGGTCATGCCGGGGCGCGGTCGGGGTCGAGGGTCTTCATGTCGGAACATGTCGGAACCATGCGCGAGATCGCCGATCTCCTGCGCGCCTTCGCGCGCAAGAACCGCGAACTGAAGAAGGCCGATCACGCCGAGAAGCTCGAGGGCTACGCCGCCGCCGTCGATGCCGTGACCGAGCGGATCATCCACCTCGAAGGGCTCACGAGCGCGATGCCCCCCACGCTCGGCAACATCCACGAACTGCCGCCGGCGCTGCAGCGCGAACTCTCGATCCGCAAGTCGAACGAGCTTGATGACCAGATCGTCACCGTCATCAACGCCTTTGGCGGCGAGGCGACGGTCGATCAGATCCTCGTCGGGCTCTATCGCAAGTTCGGGCTGATCCAGAAGCGGCGCAGCGTGCAGGCGCGGCTCGAGAAGGTCGCGGGCATTTCCGAGGTCGCCGAGCGCAAGGGCCACTATTCCACCGCGCCGCAGGCCGCCACCCCGCCCGACGCGACCCGTGCGGCCCCCGTCGCGGACCCTGCCCCCGAACCTGCGCCGCCCCCGGGCCGCATGAGCCTCGAGACGGTGCGCAACCTGCTGATCGAAGAGGGGATGATGTCGCCCCCGAGCAACGTGCGCCGCCTGCGCTCGGACGGCTGACCCCTCAGGACAAGAGCTTGTATCCCCCCGCCTCGGTCACGAGCAGGCGCGCGTTCGAGGGTTCGGGCTCGATCTTCTGGCGCAGGCGATAGATGTGCGTCTCGAGCGTGTGGGTCGTGACGCCGGCGTTGTAGCCCCAGACCTCGTGCAGCAGCGTGTCGCGCCCCACCACGACCGGCCCCGCCCGGTAGAGGAACTTGAGGATGTTCGTCTCCTTCTCGGTCAGGCGCAGCTTGCGCCCCTTGGGATCGACCAGAAGCTTCATCGCGGGCTTGAAGGTATAGGGGCCGAGCTGAAAGACCGCATCCTCGGATTGCTCGTGCTGACGCAGTTGCGCCCGGATCCGCGCGAGCAGGAGGGGCAGGCGGAAGGGCTTCGTCACATAGTCGTTCGCCCCCGATTCGAGGCCCATGATCTCATCGGCCTCGGTGTCGTGGCCCGTCAGCATCACGATCGGCGCCTTGACCCCCTGCGCGCGCAGGCTGCGGCAGACCTCGCGCCCGTCGGCGTCGGGCAGGCCCACGTCGAGCAGCACGAGGTCATGATGCGCCGCGCGCGCCCGTTCGAGCGCCTCGGCCCCCGTCGCGGCCTCGAACACATCGAACTCGTCTGTCTGCACGAGTTGCTCGGCCAGCGCCTCGCGCAGGTCGGGATCGTCGTCGACAAGCAGGATCTTGCGCAGCTGGCTCATGGCTCCCTCCGGTTTTCTCCCAGATGGCCGCCGGCCTGCCGCCCCGCAAGGTTTGTGTCGCCCCCCTCACGCGGCCGTGCGCGGTGGCGGGGAATTGTTTCATTTGCCGCGCCGTGGGGTTAGATGGGCGGCGGAGGAAGCGGCATGACCATCGGACCGACCAGGGCAGAACTCTTGAACCGCGCGCGGGCCGATCTGCGCATGGGGCTGCCCGTCGTGATCGAGGACGACGGCGGCGCGATCCTTGCCGTCGCGCTCGAGACGCTCGGGCCCGAGCGGCTTGCGGCGATGCGCGCGCCCGGGGACGCGGCCCTTGTCATCACCGCGCGCCGGGCCGAGACGCTGAAGGTCGCGGCCTATGACGGGGACATGGCGCGGATCGCATTGCCGCCCGAGGCCGATCTGGGCTGGCTGCGGGCCGTCGCCGATCCGGCCGCCGACCTCGCGCGCCCCATGAAGGGGCCGCTGCGGGCGCTGCGGGGGGGCGGGGGCCTCGGGGCCGTGCGGGCGGCCGTCGCGCTCGCGAAATCCGCCCAGCTTCTGCCCGCGGTCCTTGCCGCCCCGGCACCGGCCGATGCGGCCCCCGACCTCACGCGGGTGCGGGCGGGCTGGGTCGGGTCGGAACTGGCGCGCGCGCCCGTTCTGGCCGAGGTCGCGGCGGCACGGCTGCCGATGCGGGCGGCGGGGGCGGGGCGCGTGCATGTCTTTCGCCCCGACGATGGCGGGGTCGAGCATTACGCGATCGAGGTCGGCCGCCCCGACCGCGACGGCGCCCCCCTCGTGCGGCTCCATTCGGCCTGCTTCACGGGCGATGTGCTGGGCAGCGCGAAATGCGACTGCGGCGCGCAGCTTGCCGCCGCCCTTGCCGCGATGGCCGCGGCGGGGGGCGGCATCCTGCTCTACCTCAACCAGGAGGGGCGGGGGATCGGGCTTGCCAACAAGATGCGCGCCTATGCCCTGCAGGATCAGGGCTTCGACACGGTCGAGGCCAACCACCGGCTGGGTTTCGAGGATGACGAGCGCGACTTTCGCCTCGGCGCGACGATCCTGCGCCGCATGGGGGTGGGGCGCGTGCGGCTGATGACGAACAACCCCGCCAAGATCCGCATGATGGAGGGTCAGGGCATCCGCGTGCAGGACCGCGTGCCGCTGCGCGTGGGCGAGACGGGCGAGAACGCGGCCTATCTCGCGACCAAGGTCGCGAAATCGGGGCACCTGCCATGATCGGCGCGCCCGATGACATGGTGGTCGAGGGCGGGCGGCTGCGCTTTCGCGGCCGCCATTTCCCCTGCACCGTCGGGCGGGGCGGGATCGTGCCGGCGCGCGCCAAGCGCGAGGGCGACGGCGCGACACCCGCGGGCGTGCACCGCATCGTGGGGATGCTCTATCGCCCCGACAGGCTGGGGCGGGGTCAGGTGCCGCGCTGGGCGCTGCCGATCGGGCCACCCGACCTCTGGTCGGACGATCCGGCCGATCCCGACTACAACCTGATGGTGCGCGCGCCGCACCGCTTCGGGCACGAACGGCTGCGCCGCGCCGACGGGCAGTATGACCTGCTCCTCGTCACCGACTGGAACTGGCCGATGGCGGTAAAGGGGCGCGGCTCGGCGATCTTCGTCCACATCCGCCGCGGGGCGCATCACCGGACGGCGGGGTGCGTGGCGCTGGCGCGCGCCGACCTCTTGTGGATCGTGCGCCGCCTGCGCCACCGCGGGCGGCTGATCGTGCGTCAGCCGTAAAGGCCCGCGACGCGGGCGCGCAGCCGCACGAGGGCCAGCACCGTGTCGATGGCGGGCGTCGCCGTCCCGGTCAGGCGGCCGAGTTCCTGCACCGCGCCCACCAGCGCGTCGATCTCCATCGGCCGGCCGGCGTCGAGGTCCTGCAGCATCGAGGTGCGATGCGCGCCCACGGCCGCGCCCCCCTCGATCCGGCGGTCGACATCGATCGGAAAGCGCACGCCGAGCGCCTCGGCGATCGTCTGCGCCTCGAGCATCATGGCCCGCGCCACCCCCCGCGTGCCCGGATCGGTGCAGAGCACGTCGAGCGTGGCATGCGTCAGCGCCGAGATCGGGTTGAACGACAGGTTGCCCCAGAGCTTCACCCAGATCTCGTCGCGGATGCGCGGCCGGACGGGCGCCTTGAGGCCCGCGGCCGTCAGCGCGGCCGACAGCCGCTCGGCGCGGTCGGATTTCGACCCGTCGGGCTCGCCGAGGCTGAAGCGGTTGCCCTCGATGTGGCGGATGACGCCCGGCTCCGCGACCTCGGCCGCCGGATAGACGACGCAGCCGAGCACCCGGTCGGGCCCGAAGCCCCGCCATTGCGCATCGCCCGGATCGACACTGGCGAGTCGCGTGCCCTCGAGCGGGCCGCCGATCTTGTGGAAATACCACCACGGCACGCCGTTGACGCCCGAGACGATCGTGGTCTCGGGGCCGATCAGCGGCTGCATCCGCGCCACCACCGGGGGCACCGAATGGGCCTTGAGCGTGACGACGACATAATCCTGCACGCCGAGCGCGGCCGGATCCTCGGCCGCGCGCACCGCGACCGTGCGCCGCTCCCCTTCCTCGATCAGGGTCAGGCCCCGCTCCTGCATGGCGCGCAGATGGGGCCCGCGGGCGACGAGGCTGACGTCGGCCCCGGCCGCGGCCAGTTTCGCGCCCATGTAGCCGCCGATGGCGCCCGCGCCGAAGATGCAGATCTTCATGCGCGCGCCCTCAGGCCGGCGCGCCGGCGAGGCCGAGCTTTTCGGCCAGCCCGATGCGCTGGAGCTTGCCGGTGGCGCCCTTGGGGATCTCGGGCAGGATCACGATGCGGCGCGGCACCTTGAAGGCGGCAAGCCGCGCCTCGGCGAAGGCGCGGATCTCGGCCTCGGTGGCGGCCGCGCCCTCGCGCAGCACGACGGCCGCGCCCACCTCCTCGCCAAGCTTGGGGTGCGGGATCGCGAAGGTCACGACCTGCGCCACCGCCGGATGATCCATCAGCACCGCATCGACCTCGAGCGGGCTCACCTTCTCGCCGCCGCGATTGATGATCTCCTTGAGCCGGCCGGTCAGCGTCAGATAGCCCTCGGCGTCAAAGCTGCCCTGATCGCCCGTGCGGAACCAGCGCCGCCCCTCGGCCACAAAGAAGCTTTTCGCGTTCGCCTCGGGGTTGCCCTCATAGCCCGGCGTCACGTTCGGGCCCGTGATCACGACCTCGCCCGTGCCGGTCACGAGTTGATTTTCGATCTCATGCGCGATGCGCACCTCGGGGCCGGCCGCGAGGCCGACCGAGCCCGGGATCTGCGCCCCGGGCGGCAGGGGGTTCGACGTCATCTGGTGGGCGGCCTCGGTCATGCCGTAGCCCTCGATCACCGGGGCGCCGAAGACCTGCGCGAGTTCCACCATCACCTGCGGCGGCAGCGAGGCCGAGGATGAGCGCAGGAAGCGCAGCGGCACGCGCGCGATCGTCTCGGCGTTGCGCGCGGCGCGCCCGAGGATCGCCTGATGCATGGTCGGGACGGCGGTGTACCATGTCGGCCGCGCGGCCTCCATCCAGCCGAAGAAGCGCAGCGCGTCGAAGCCCGGCGCGCACCAGATCGACCCCCCGGCCGAGAGGCTGGCCGAGACGGCCGCGACCAGCCCGTGGATGTGGAAGAGCGGCATGACATTGAGGCAGCGGTCGGACGGGGCAAGCGCCAGCGTGCGCGCGATGTTGCCCGCCGACGCCGCGACGTTCGATTGCAAAAGCGGCACGATCTTCGGCCGCGAGGTCGTGCCCGAGGTGTGCAGGATCAGCGCGACGTCATCGGGCGCGGGGGCGGCGGTGTCGGGCGCGCCCTCCGCGCGCGTCTCGGCCCGCAGGCGAAAGGCGCCGGCCGCCTCGCCCGCCTGCAGCCGCAGCACCGCCAGCCCGTGCGCGCGCGCCGCATCGAGCGCCGGCCCCTCGTGCCCCTCGGGCAGGATGATCGCCTTCGCGCGCAGGTCGGTGAGGTAGAAGTCGAACTCCTCGCGCCGATAGGCGGGGTTGAGGGGGGCGGTCGTCGCGGCCTGCGCCACGGTGATGAAGGCCGCCGCCATCTCGGGCCCGTTCGGCAGCACGATCGCCACCCGGTCGCCCCGCCCGACGCCCGCCGCCGCCAGATCGGCCCTGACTTCGGCAGCAAGCGCGCGCAAGGCCCCATAGCTCAGCCACGGACGGTCGGGGGCGCCGAAGGCCGGGGCGTGGTCGGGGTGGGGTGCAAGCAGCGCCGCGATCGTTTTCATGACTCGGTCCCTCCAGTTCTCTGTCCGCGCCTATGGCGCAATTCCTCCGGCGGGTGCAAGCGATCAGGCGTCGGGCCCCGGCTGGGCAAAGACCCGGTCGGGGTGCAGGAGCCCGCCCATGTAGCGCCCGATCGCGACCGCGCGCCCCCCGAAGCTGGCCCAGGCGACATCGCCAAAGCCCGCGTCGGTCGCGAGCACCTCGCCGGGGTTGCCGTTGCGCAGCCGCGCCGCCCCGCCCGGGGTGCAGCGCGCCTCGGGCAGGCCGGCAAGCGCGGCCTCGAGCGGCATCAGATGCGCGTGCAGCACGGCCGCATCCGCGATCGCCTCGGGCCCCACCGCGCGCGCCAGATCGAACGGCCCCGCCCAGACCCGGCGCAGCGCGGTGACATGCCCAAGACAGCCGAGCGCGGCCCCGAGGTCGCGCGCGATGGCGCGCACATAGCCGCCCTTGCCGCAGACCATGCGCAGGCGCGCGTGGTCGGGGTCGGGCCGCGCCGTCAGCACCAGTTCCGCGACATGGATCGGCCGCGCCGCCAGATCCATCCCGACACCCTCGCGCGCGAGGGCGTAGGCGCGCGCGCCCTCGACCCGGACGGCCGAGAATTGCGGCGGCACCTGCGCGATATCACCGCGAAAGGCGCCAAGCGCGGCCTCGATCTGCGCGTCGGTCGGGCGCTGCGCCGAGGTCGCGAGGATCTCGCCCTCGGCATCGTCGGTGGTGGTCGCGGCCCCGAAGCGGACCATGAATTCATAGCATTTGTCGGCGTCGGTGACGAAGGGCACGGTCTTCGTCGCCTCGCCCAGCGCGACCGCGAGCAGCCCCGTCGCGGCGGGGTCGAGCGTGCCCGCATGGCCCGCCTTCTGGGCGTCGAGCGCGCGGCGCACCGTGTTGACGACATCGGTCGAGGTCAGGCCCGCGGGCTTGTCGATCACGATCCAGCCCGAAACCGGCTGCCCCTTGCGCCTGCGCGACATGCTGTCCCCTTTTCCCGAAGCCGGGCGCAGATAGCCCCATCAGCGCGGCACGACAACCCCGAGCACCGGCCCCATCGGCCAGCCCGCATCGCTGCGGCCAAGCCCCGGCGCGTGCAGCCGCGAGATCTTGCCATCGAGATAGAGCGCGCGCGGCAGCCCGAGCGCGTCGCGAAAGAACCGCGCGAAGGTGTCGAAGTTCACCGGCGCATCCGAGATCGCGAGCACCGCCCGCCCCCCCGCAGAATCGACGCCCACGCCGTTGCGCAGATACCGCGAGGCAGAGCCGGGAATGAACCGCGGATGCAGCGCCCCGTCGATCACGAGCATCGGGCCCGATTGCGTCGCATCAAGGCAGGCT
>Ga0172372_10010705_pt1 | contig 11723 bp, 7 predicted proteins | sample LakKiv5m_2_FD_114544 | JGI IMG/M metagenome (GOLD analysis project Ga0172372, IMG submission 114544) | Freshwater microbial communities from Kabuno Bay, South-Kivu, Congo - kab_092012_9.5m | ecosystem: Environmental > Aquatic > Freshwater > Lake | place: Democratic Republic of the Congo... | reverse complement strand
GAAAAAACTCCAAGAAGTTGACCGTTTTTTTTGTTTTGGTGCGGTGATCTTTCACATCTAGGTATAAATCATTGATGCGTTGGTAGACGACACTGGGCATGGTTTCTCTTACAGAACGCGCATTCTCACGCGCCGCGGTTAAACAGTTTAATATTGAGTTATTGTTTTTGCGATCGGTGGTGAGAAAATGGATCACATTTTCGCGACTGGCCTTTTCATAGCGATTGTAAAAATCTTCTTGATCGCCACTGGTCAAAATCAAGGGTTCCCATTGTTCTTCAATGCCATCGGGGAGTTCCATGCCCAAGTAGAGGTTGGCTTCGATGTAACGAGCTAAATTCTCCACTCGTTCCATGTAACGGTTGCACCAATAGATGGCGTCGGCGACGCGACTGAGCATCATAATGCCCCCCGTTGTGTTTGTGTTTGAGCATACGTTTGTTGATGTCCGGCATCGACCACCCAAGTGTCCTTGCTGCCTCCACCTTGAGAGGAATTGACCACCAAGCTGCCTTTTTTTAGTGCAACTCTGGTTAAGCCGCCGGGTAAAACAAAAACATCATCTCCTTTGCTCAACAGGAAAGGCCTTAAATCAACGTGTCTGCCTTCAAATTCACCATCGCACAGGGTTGGCACTCGAGAAAGCGAGAGCACAGGTTGGGCGATGTAATGACGAGGTTTATGTCGGATTTTTTCGGCGAAGTCACTGCGCTCTTTTTTGGAAGCTTGATGCCCCATCAACATGCCGTAGCCACCAGCGCCATTGGCCTCCTTAACCACCAATTGGTCCAAATGATCTAACACATAGGACATGTCTTCCTTTCTTTCACACAAGTAGGTTGGGACGTTTGGAATAATGGGCTCTTGCGAAAGATAAAAACGAATCATGTCGGGAACGAAGGTGTAAATCACCTTGTCATCAGCCACGCCTGTGCCGGGAGCATTGGCAATCGCCACTTCTCCGGCTTTAAAGGCTCGCATCAATCCTGGCACACCTAGCATGGAAGTTTTGTTGAATACCTCGGGGTCGATGAAGTCGTCATCTATACGACGATATAGCACGTGCACTCGTTTTAGACCTTCAGTTGTTTTGGCAAAGAGCTTGTCATCGACGACGACTAAATCGCGTCCTTCCACCAACATCACTCCCATTTGTTGAGCCAAGTAAGAGTGTTCAAAGTAGGCTGAGTTATAAATTCCCGGTGTCAAAACAGCAACGGTCGGGTTGTCGTAAGCGCTCAACGAGGTTAAGATTTCATGCAATCTCATGGGATAGTTGTAAACAGGTCGTACTTTCAAATCTTGAAACGCTCTTGGCATTGAACGTTTCATCACCTCTCGATTGCCCAACACATAAGACACTCCAGAGGGCACGCGCAAGTTGTCTTCAAGCACATGAAACACCCCTTTGCCATCTTTGATCAAGTCGATGCCACTGATGTGGCACCAAGTTCCCAGTGGCGGCAGTAAGCCTTCACATTCTTTTCTGTAACCATCGCTACTCTTTAAAATAGCTGAAGGCACGATGCCCTCTTTGATGATGCGTTGTTCACTATACACATCGCTGATAAAGGCGTTCAAAGCCATGATGCGCTGTTTTAAACCTCGTTCCAATGGATCCCACTCATTGCCTTCGATCAGACGTGGGAACATGTCAAAGGGAAAAATCTTTTCCATTCCCACGCCTTCGCTATAGACATTGAAAGTGATTCCCAAAGAGCGAAACGTCCTTTCCGCAGCTTGTTGACGAACTAGTAACTCGTCCAATCCCAAGCCGTTGACTTGCTCTACCAGTTTTTGATATGCTGGACGAATTTGACCTTCTTCGCTCAGCATTTCATCGTAAAAACCCGTGGTTTGATAACGATCGAACAAGTTTATTTCACACTCTTAAAATAGTTCACCCCATTATTTAAGAGTGTCATCCTATGTGTCAATTTTTATCTTAGAAACAATTTTGTGCCTTTGTTGCTTTTGACGATCCATGCAAATGATTTTAAAAAAGGCACAGTCATACTGCTTTTGAAAGGATCAGCTGAATTATTTGATTGATTTTGATGAGACTTGAAGACAATCCTTTGTCCCAGAGACAAATTCGGCACAAATCAGGTCGATAATCAGCACACTATGTCGGAAAGAGAAGATCGAATCATTGCCTTAGAAAATGAGCTATCTTCGCTTAGAAGTCAAAAATTTGATTCTGAAGAAAGTGAATCTCGATATCGTGCCATTGTTGAAACAACTCATGATGCCATTTATATCTACAATCAGGCTGGATTTTTGGTTTACGCCAACAATGCCGCCTGTCTTTTACACGGTATGACGATCAGTGAGTTGCTCAATACCAGTCCAAAACGATTTTTGCATCCAAACTCACTAAATGTTTTTTTGAATTTTATCAAAACACTTAGCAAGGGGAAAAAATTTCGAGGCTTAGCACAAGGAATAAAAAAAGATGGCAGCATACGTGAGATTGAGATCTACGGTTGCCCCATCACCTTCAATGGCGAAATTCACTACTACTCGTCGGTGAGGGACATCACCGATCTCAAACATTCACAAGAGGCATTGGAGGCATCAAAGGAAAAAGCCGAGCAGGCCAGTCGCATCAAAGACGAGTTTTTAGCCATCATGAGTCATGAGATGCAAACCCCTCTCAATCCCATATTGGGTTACCTTTCCATGCTCGAGTCCAAAATTAGTGAAGCCGATCAACTTGAACTGGTGCAAAGAGCGTGGAAAGCTGCCCAGCAGCTACACTTGATTATTAATGATATCTTGTTTTTTTCGAGAATTGATTATGCAACGGACTCACGTCATTTAGAGACGTGCCTGCTCAGCGAAATAGCCACCAAAAGCCTATCGGATTGTATTGATCATAAAAACAATCAGTTGAGTTTGATTCCCGACAAAACGACGCTCGGGCCATCTGAAATTGAATCGAGTCCTGTGATCATCAGTATTGAAAAGGTTTATTTGCTTAAAGTTTTGAATATATTACTTTCCAACGCATGTAAATTCACTCGTGGCGGTCATATCGAATTAGCTTATGCTTTTTATGCAAAAGCGAAAGCGGGTTTTAATTTGGTTTTTGAAGTCAAAGACGATGGCGTTGGTATCGATAAAGAGAAGCTTGATTTAATTTTCAATCCCTTCACTCAGGCAGATAGTTCATACACAAGAGATTATGGCGGCATTGGACTTGGACTTTCAATTTGCCGCCGTCTTGTTGACAACATGAACGGCGTTGTCGAGGTTGAAAGTACGCCCAACCAAGGCTCCCTATTTAGAGTGAAACTATTGGTGGACACTCCCTAGAGTGGGCTGTCAGAATTGGCACGGCTTATCAAGATGAGGTAAAACCACAGTCACCAAGGTTGATTTGATGAAAGGTTTTGGTGAAAAGTTCATGACACTCATGCCTTACAGAGCTATAAAACTAAAGTAGAAATGACTTGCCTAGAAGTCCTTTATAATTAGCATCTCGATATTATATTTTTTCTAATTAATAGGCTTGAAGTGCGAACAATCCTTCTACCGCTCACTCTCTTAGTTCAATTTTGCTTGCAATTGTCGGCTGAATTCAAGGCGCCCAATGTGGTGCTCATTGTTGCTGATGATATGCAGGCTTGTTTTGGTGGCTTTAAGTTGGATAAAACCGTCACTCCGAATTTAAATCGCTTGGCCAGCGAAGGTGTCAGTTTCAAAAAAGCTTATTGCCAGTTTCCCGTTTGCGGGCCCTCTAGGGCGTCTTTTCTTTCTGGTCTTTACCCACAGACCACCAGAATCCTGAGCAATAATGACAAAACTTATAAGGCAACAAACTCCAATTTGGCTCAACACCCGAGCTTGGGTGAATTTATGATGCAATGCGGGTATTATAGTGCACGCCTATCTAAAATGTTTCATCTGGGTGTTCCCGGTGAAGTTGAACAAGGTGGTGCTGGAGCGGACATGACCGAGGCATGGGACTACACTTATGATGTTATGGGGCCAGAGCTCTACAGTTTCGGAGTGGCGGAAAACTTAACCCCATCTCATCACCATCATGGCAGTAGTTTTTATAAAATTGAAGTTCCTAACCATTTGGAAACTTCGCAGGCCGATGCTCTTTCCACCAATCAAGCCATAGCTTTTTTAGAAAACCGTTCGCGTACGCCTATTCCCAACGCTAGCAACCTTACAAAACTCAAGCCCGACGCTCCTTTCTTTTTGGCGCTGGGGTTGCTGCGTCCGCACGTTCCCTTAGTTGCTCCAAAACGTTTCTATGAACTTTATCCTTTGGATCGCATACAATTGCCAGACACTCCCGAGGGTGATTTGAATGATGTCCCGAAATCTGTTTTGAAAAAGATAAAACACGACACCATGTCGGAGCTCGAGAGAAAGAAAACCATTCAGGCTTATTATGCGTGTGTGTCCTATCTTGATGAGCATGTAGGTCGAATTCTTGATGCTCTTGATCGTTTGGCTATAAGAGACCATACCATCGTTGTTTTTATATCAGACCATGGTTACAACCTTGGTGAGCACACCACTTGGCAGAAAATGAATTTTTGGGAAGACACCACGCGAATTCCCCTCATCATCTCTTCACCCAGTCACAAAGCCAATCATGGCAAAGTGTGTGAAAGTATTGTAGAGGCCATCGATCTCTACCCAACTTTAGGTGATTTAGTGGGGCGTAAAGCACAATTGCCCAAGTTACTTCAAGGCGAAAGCCTCAGGCCCTTGTTGGAAAACCCTGACCTTGTTTTGCCAGAGCAAAGTGCCCTCACCGTCATGGCGGCAAAGGACATGAGCACCCTGCACTATCAGAATTGGCGCTACAGCAAATGGCCTGATGGCGAGGAACTTTACAATCATATAAAGGACCCTCATGAGTTTAACAATTTGGCCAGTCATCCCGAGTTCCAGATGCAACTTGAAAAACTAAGACACCTTAGCGCTCAGAAGCAACCTGAGTGAGTTATTTGCGGTTCTTTTCTGCGATTAGTTTTTTAGAGAGCATCTTTTGCTAGAGTTAGGGACAAGGTCCAAAACTTTGTTTAGCTATTGTGCTATGGCTAACTTCATATATGTTTAAATTTAATATCAAGTGAATTGGAAAGAATCGTAGGAAGATTCGAGGATTTTATTCACGGCAGCCGGCAATAAATTTAAATCTGCCATTGCTTGAGCTAAGCTCTCGACGTTGTTCACTTCAATCGCTTGCACCAACACCAGCATCTTTCCCAACGTACCAGTGCGATATTTGATGGCTTTGGCAATATCTTCATCGACTCTTAATTCTAACAGCACGGTCGCCATGGGTATTCTGAAAATGACATCCACTAAAGACAGCATGCCTGCGAGAAAAGCCTTGTCCGTTCGTTCCTCGTCACCATGATATTGCAGTTTGGCGACATTTTCCATCAATTTGGCTCTTTGTAAGGCCAGCTCCAACAGTGGTGTAAACATACTATCATTCGCCCTAGGGTCGGTATAAAACATCATCACTAACCAGCGCAATAGTTTTTTACGACCCATCATTTTAATGGCTTGTGCTACGGAGCCGATCTTTAGATCCAAACCGTGAAAAGTTGAGTTCATAAAACGCAATAAATTCATGGTGACATCGGGGTAACGCTTGAAGGTATCCTCCACGTCATTGCCCTCTGCGTTGCTGCGAACAGCCTGAAATAAATCCAATAGACTCAAGTAATCATTTTGAATGCGCTTGCCTTGCATGATTTCAGGCTTAGAAAAAAAATAGCCTTGAAAATAACTAAAGCCCATACTTTTGCATTGTTCAAAACTCTCTCTCGTTTCTACTTTCTCGGCCAGAAATTTCATGTTGTAATTTTTTAATAAGTTTAGTTTTTCAGACAAGCTTGCGTCAATAGGGTTGCCATAAAGGTCGACTTTTAATATTGAAATATAGGGAAAGATAGGTTTGAAACGTTTTATCATGTCGCTGTCAAAAACAAAGTCATCGAGCGCGAAGGTATAGCCCTGTTTACTCATGCTCTGTATCTGATGCACCAATTCTGCCGTCAACGTTGTGCTTTCTAGAATCTCCAAGACGAAGCGTTTGCGATCCAAGGTTTCGTACACGTGTTGTTGTAGCACCTTCTCATTCACATTTAAAAATCCCCATTTGTCGCCGATCATTTTGTGGATGCCGATGCTGTTCATGGTATTGAGCAACACTTCAGTGGTGGCCATTAAATCGTTTTCAATCGCGATGGATTTTTGTTCGGCATTGCGAAATAATAGTTCATAGCCATAAACGTTTTGTTTTGAGTCTAGAATCAGTTGCCTTGCAACATAAACATTCTCTCTCAAAGCCATGCTAGCTGCTCACTCTTGATGGCGAAGTCATGATAAAACGGTAGCTTGAGTTAATCTGGAGGTCCACGAGCGACCTCCTCTCAATCATGAGGTGAACGTACAAATACTTTAATAGATTTATTAGTGCTAATCAGTGCACAAAGTCTAGTTATCGCCAGACCGCGTCAATAAAATTGGGTTTAATTACAATTTCTAAAAAAATTGAGGTGTCGCTGTAGAGTGTTGGGATGGCTTCGTCACTTTATAAGAGTTTATCATTTCTGAATCAAAAAAGGCGCCATCAGGCGCCTTTAATGCTATTTATGATTGGGAGATAAAAATTAGTTTACGCCAATGGCATTTAAATCTTTAAAGGCCGATTTGACACGTTCAACTAAGGTAACTTGTCCGGCTCTCAACCATACACGTGGATCGTAGTATTTTTTATTTGGTTTGTCCTCACCGTCAGGATTGCCGATTTGACCTTGTAAATAGCCCTCATTCGCTTTATAGTAATTCAGTATGCCTTCCCATGTAGCCCATTGGGTGTCGGTATCGATATTCATTTTAACTACACCATAGCTGATGGCCTCTTCAATTTCTGAAGGGGCAGAGCCAGAACCACCGTGGAATACAAAATTAACGGGCATGGCGGCCGTGTTGAATTTTTTCTGTATGTAGTTTTGTGAATTCAACAAGATTTTGGGCGTCAATTTTACATTGCCTGGTTTGTAAACACCGTGAACATTGCCGAAGGAAGCGGCTATCGTGAACTGGTCGCTGATTTTGCTCAATTTCTCATAGGCGTAGGCGACATCTTCTGGTTGCGTGTACAACATGGAATTGTCGAGATGTGAGTTGTCCACGCCGTCTTCTTCCCCACCAGTGACACCCAACTCAATTTCAAGCGTCATGCCAATTTTACTCATGCGCGCAAGATACTTTTCGCAAATTTCAATATTTTCTTCAAGACTTTCTTCAGATAGGTCCAACATGTGTGAACTAAAAAGTGGCTTGCCCGTTTTTTCAAAATTTTTCTCACCTTCATCGAGTAGCATGTCGATCCAAGGTAAAAGTTTTTTGGCGGCGTGGTCGGTGTGTAGAATGACGGGCACGCCATAAGCTTCGGCCATCATGTGAACGTGATAAGCTCCAGAAATAGTGCCTAAAGCTTGAGCTTTTTGACCTTCTAATTTAAGTCCTTTGCCGGCATAAAAAGCACCACCGCCATTAGAAAACTGAATGATCACAGGTGAATTGACTTTGGCAGCCGCTTCGAGAACGCCATTGACTGATTCGGTTCCGACCACATTCACGGCAGGCAAGGCAAATCGATTTGCTTTTGCGATGCGGAATACTTCAGAAACTTCTTTGCCAGATAAAACGCCAGGTTTTACAACGTCTAATATTTTTTCGGCCATGATGTCGGCTCTCCTTTATGTCTAGTTATTTACTAAGTTTTGAGAATTGGGATCTATTAAAGAATCATCCTAGTGGTCAAGGTTTCTATAAGTAAATCAATGAAATTTGTGCCATTTTGTCCTAGCGAAATAAAGCTTGTTCAGCGTGATTTTCTTGACGAATGATGGTGCTGATGAATCTCTTGTTTGTCTTATTTATCAGGATTCTAATGCTTTACCAACCCATCATCGGCACTTTGGGGTACATCTTGCATCCAGATCAAGAGAGAGTGTTGTTGGTTCATCGCAATGCCAGAAAGCATGATGAGCACCTTGGCAAGTACAATGGGCTCGGTGGCAAACTCGAACCTCATGAAGACGTCGCCACAGGCATGACTCGAGAAATACACGAAGAAGCTCAACTCATTGTGAAAAGTATGGAGCTTAGAGGCACCGTCAATTGGACTGGTTTTGGCCCAAAGGGTGAGGATTGGCTTGGGTTCATTTTTTTAATCACCTCGTTTGAAGGCGTACCACCCTCAAAAAATGAAGAAGGACAACTGGACTGGCATCCCATTTGTAAATTGAATGATTTGCCCATGTGGGAGGGAGACCGTTATTTTTTGCCGCTAATTTTTGATGGCAACCCCAAGCCCTTTCATGGTTACATGCCTTACGATGGCGGAAAGCCGCTCAGTTGGACTTTCAAGCGTTTTTAAAACACGATTCTGTCCGGCTTTGGAAACAGAAACTTCACAAAAACCACTTTCGTGCATATACTCTTGTCTATGAAATGGTTTTTACAGTTCTTGCTCCTATCGTTAAGTGTGAGCCACACTTGTGCAGAGAATTTTCACATCGATCAAGACGATTTTAAAATAGGTCTCTTCATTTCAGCCCAAGTCGAAAAGCAATACAAGGTTTTAGACGATCATCCTGATAAAGCCCGCGTGATGGAAATTGCGAGTCGTGTCATCGATGCGGCGGGTTCGGGCACTTTCTATTCATTCCAAATCATTGAGGCCCCCGTGGCCAATGCCTTTGCCCTTCCGGGTGGGTTTGTTTTCATTACGGATAAACTTTTGGAACAGAAATTAAGCGATGGTGAGTTGGCTTTTTTACTGGGTCACGAAATATCTCACGTCCAAAACAACCATTTTGAAAGGATTCAAAAAGAACAGGCAAAGGTTTCCTTTTTAAATGCACTTACAACCATTGGCGCGATTTTAGTTGCCTCACAAACCTATCACAATGATGATCGCGAACGCATGATTCGACAAGGGGCGACCGGATCGGCAGGGCCGCCTGAAATTTCACATGACAAACAAACACAGCTGCCGCCACATTTGGTGCCCATTTTGGCGGGTAACATTTTTGGCACGTTGTATTTGCTGCATTCGCAACGGGACTTTGAATACGAGGCGGACTTGTCTGGAGCACGCATTGCCTTGCAAGCAGGCTATAGTTTAGATGAAGGCATTGGCATGTTAAAGAAACTTTTCTACACCAACTATCGCAATGCGAGTATGGAGCAGTGGACCACCCACCCTCTCACTCAAGCTCGTATGTTGGCGATTAGAAGCAAGGTTGATCCCAGTTGGCAGCAAAAGCCAAAGAACAGCATCTATCTTGAACAATACAGAAGAGAGCAGGCTCAAACTCTGTTAAATCTTTATGAAGAGGTCAATAACTGGAACACGCCTCGAGGCTTGCCAAAGGATAAAAAAAGTTGGGATGACATTCGCGTTATTTTGTTGGATAGAGCTAGGCACTGGAGTCAGGATGTTGAAATTCAACGCAGGGCACTCAGGTTGGAACTCAAGAATCACATTCGACCTCATGTTGAATCACAACCTTTTTTATTAGCGGACTATGGAACTTATTTGAATAAAGCCCAAGAATTAAAAGAGCTTGGTGGAGAATTGGAAGAAAATATCGAGGACATTCAAAAAAAATCCGATTTGTGTTTGACATCACACCGTGAAAAAATTGCAACGTCAGCTCCTGGTTATCGACAACTCAAGTATCTTGTGGAAAACTATCCCAAGGTAACAGAGGCGGAAAGTTGGAAGTGGAACATGTGGTTGAAAGAAAGAGATTCTGATAAAAAATTATCCTTGGCACATGAATTGTGGGAAAATAAAACTTACCACGAGGATATTAAAAAGGAATTGGCCGAGTTGCAAAAATCACATCCGACCGATCCCTATGTGTATAGAAAGAGTTGTGATATTATAAATACGGAGGTCGATCCGACTTTACTTGAATCGCGATTGGAGGAATGTGAGGATTTAAAAATTCTTTTGCGTTACCAACATGAATTTCCAGATGATACCCATCTCGACTTGGTCAATAAAAAGCGTTCGCAGCTGATTCAACAACGCTTTCGCGCTGGTCGTTTAGCGGCATTGAGTGGGCAGTCTCAAAAAGCCGTTGTCGCTTACAATGATGTTCTGCTTTATGATTCGGGGTCGGAATTGGAAGAAGAGGCCCGTGAAGAAATTTTCCGTCTCAACACACTATCACAAGATATAAAGTATTAAGATAGATAGTTTTTATTTATAAAAATAATACGGCCATTTTGAATCTATTTAATAGCCAAGGGAAAATCTCAATCTTTTAAAGAGGGGTCGGACCAAGTTAATGACCTGAGTTGCAATAGCTTAATTATTAAAAAAGCTCTTATTTTCTTCTAAACCAATGTATCTAAAAGTAAGTAGAAGCCTAGCCTACAACTTTTGGATGATCACATTTGCACAGGGTCGGTCGGCTATTAATGAGAAACTATAGTTTTTGATGGACCCTATCCAAACTGGATTCCCGCCTGCGCGGGAATGACGGTGTGGAGAGTGGGATGGGCGGGTTGACAGGAATTGAATGTTTGTTTTTGAGTGGCACTTTGGTTTGTCTGAGAGCAAGGGGACGAGGTTGTGAGTGTGCGATATAAGGCGTATCTTGAACATAAGGATGATGGTATTCACGCACCGTCATTCCCTCGCAGGCGGGAATCCAGAAGGCCATCCATTGTTGCTTCTCAATATGTATCCAAGAGCGTTTCTTTCGGATTTTTTTTGTTGGTCCTAGCCAAACTGGATTCCCGCCTGCGCGGGAATGACGGTGTTGTAGCCTCCCAACGATATCACCATAATCTCGGCCAAATGAATCTGTCGTATTGCGATGCTATCGGTCGACCCAATTCCAAAAAAAAATGTGATTAATTTCAAAATATAAAATCCACCACATTTGCCTGTATGCCTGATTTCGAGAGAATCAATCTTTGACTTTTAGGCATTTTTGTTTACTAAAAATGGGTTATTTAAATTACGTTCTCAGGTCTGATAAATTTTATGCTCAACATCACCAAATTTATGTTAAGCTCTTTTAGTGTGTTGATGATGATTCAAACAACCTTTGCTATGCCAAAAGGCTTCAATGACGATGAATCCAAAGTGCCTATGTTTACTCTTCCAGAACTTCTTGTCAGTCAAAGTGGAGTGAGCATTAAAACTGTGGCGGACTGGGAAAAAACGAGACGACCCGAGATTTTGTCGTTGTTTGAAACTCAGGTTTTTGGAAAAGTTCCCGAAGGATCTTTTCAACTTTCCTTTAGCGAGCCCAAAACAGATCGTGAAGCTTTGAACGGAACAGCCGTTAGAAAACAAGTCTCGCTGATTTTATCAAAGCACGGAAATTCATTTTCAATTCCTATGCTCATTTATTTGCCTAAGCAGCAAAAGCAATCCCCCTGCCCTATTTTTGTCGGTTATAATTTTAAAGGCAATCATGCGATACACTCAGACCCGGGCATCGACTTGTCGCAACAATGGCCAAAGCCAAATTCAACCAAACAAACTCAACCGGTGCCAAGGGGTGCAGCCGCTTCAAGATGGCCGATTGAAAAAGTTTTATCCAGTGGTTATGGCGTCGCAACCATTTTTTATGAAGATGTCGATCCAGATTTTTACGATGGTTTTAAAAATGGAATCCATGCCATTTTTAGTCAAGACACAT
>Ga0172372_10010702_pt1 | contig 11724 bp, 7 predicted proteins | sample LakKiv5m_2_FD_114544 | JGI IMG/M metagenome (GOLD analysis project Ga0172372, IMG submission 114544) | Freshwater microbial communities from Kabuno Bay, South-Kivu, Congo - kab_092012_9.5m | ecosystem: Environmental > Aquatic > Freshwater > Lake | place: Democratic Republic of the Congo... | reverse complement strand
TTTTGTTTTGTTTCTTCTGAGTGGTTGTTGTAATCTTTCCTTGAAAAGTAACAAAATTTGTTACAAAAATTCTTGGTTTCAAAAATCTCTTTATGGCATGTATGACATAACTTCATATGTCATAAGTATCAACCAGGTTTGAGTATTACTGTCGTTTTCTCACAGTTAGTTTAGTGTCAGGAGAAACGCACCCAATATTGTCTCTAATTTGATTAAGGCAAAGCAGAGTAACATTATTTTGACCAATTACACCAGTAATTTTGCGCATGCCTTTTGAGATGGCGCGGGCCTGAAGACCGATTGAATTTTGTTCGTATTCACCATCAAGCTCAGCTTTTGGTGATGTTGCTGCGACAGAATCCCAAATAACAAGAATAGGAACATTTTTTTCAACTATCTGCTTTGCTTTCAGAATCGTAGATTCAATGATGGAGAAGACTTCTTCAGTACAGTGCGAGTCGCAATAAACAAATCGCTTACGAACATCGATCCCCATGTCGGATAACTTTTGAACAGGTGTAGCATTTTCTGTATCAATATAAACAACAAGACCACCCATTCTTTGTGCAACGGCCGCGGCATGATATGCTAAGTGAGATTTACCAGATGAAGGAAGACCAGAAATTTCAATGATTCGACCTTCTGGATATCCTCCGCCAAGAGCATTTTTAATTGCATAATTTAGTTGAATAGACCCAGTATCGATCCAGCGTTTTACGACGGTCGGCGCATCCATTTCTGCAAGATTGTAAGCAATTCTAGTTCCAAATTCTTTATTGATATCACGAATTAGCTCTGCTGCAAAATCAACTTCATTGCTTTTTGATGATGTCTTTTCTTCTTTATTCTTGGCCATATGTCTTGTTATTATCTCCTATTATGTTCGAATAGTACAAACGCCGGAAACCTATTTGATTCCCGGCGTTTATTCATACGTTACTTATCATTCGTCATTCATTAGATCTGCAAAAGCATCATCCAATGATTGTTTCTTCGTGTCTTCTTCTTTCTTGGTCTTCTTTGCGGCTGGTTTTGAATCCGCTGTTGAAGACTTTACTTCTGCGACTAGATCATCAAGAGCGTCGGTCGTTGTAACCCCTCTTGACATTTCAGGAGTTGCATCTGCAGAAGAACCACCATTTAACCAATTATTAAGAACCGTTTCAATCTCTTGAGTCGACTTAAGACGATACATATCATCAATGTTTGGAATTGAATTCAACCATTGTTCAGCAGTCTTTGAATCCTCATGAAGCTTTGAAGGCCTACGGGCAGGATCTACTGTCGTATCATTGAATTGCTTTCCTGGCTGTTTTGTAATAGAGACCTTCAAATCGAAGCCCTCTGTCGGAGACAGAATGTCACCAACCTCTTCATCAAGGAAGAACCCTAGCATTCGTTGATAGACTAGCTTTCCGAAAGCCCAAACTTGAACGCCCTTGTCTTCTTCTCCTCGAACAACGACTGGAGCGTAGCAACGCATTTTTGGTTGAAGCTTCTTTGCCAAGTTTCGATCGTCTGGCTTTCCGCTGCTGTACAACTTTTTAATCAAGTCGTTGATCGGATCTGGTTTACCGAATTGGTGCGGCGTAAGAATTCCAGCATTATCACCAATATAATAAAACCAACGCTCTGCAAATGGTTGTCCATCTGGAGCATTCTTCCATGGTAGACATCGAATCTTATGTTCACCTAGACTCGGCTTCCACAACTGAACCGATGATGTCTTCTTCACACCGCTGAGCTCTGCAACACGACGTTTAATTGCTTCTAGATCAATTGCCATAATATTTTTCCTTATCCTTTTCCGTTTCCTATTCCTAACCTATGGCAGGAATATTACCCCTGCACCATGCAGGTAGTTGTACCCTACCACATACCTTTATTTGTGTTCAACGACTTTAATTCACGACCAACTTGGGTTATTACGCTTTGGATTCTTCTTGCGCTTCTTTGATCCCCTAATCGGTGAATCAGGGCTCATACCAAGAGGTAACGTAAACCCTTGGATGGCACCAACTCCGCTAAACTCTTGAATCTCTTCATCCTCTTCCGCATCCTTTTTCTTTAACGATCTTTTACCATGATCTTGGCGGACTAGCTGCTGAGCAGCAGGTCGATTCTCTTCTAAAATTTCGGCGATGAGAAGCTTAATGTAAGAGCGTAACTTTTCGTCCATGACGATTAAATATTGTCAAGGCGTCCAAGATCCGCCAACTTTTTCCTGCATAGTCGAAATATAATCAGCGGTCATCACTGTAAAAACCAAGGGACTCGTCTTTAAACAATAAGGCTTGTTCTCGTCCAATACGAATCCATCGTTGAGTAAGATAGAAAGATATTCATCTGTCTTCAGCTTAAGGCCAAATGCTTGACACATATTGACGCTGCGTTGAGGAGTTGACATATACTGCATCTCCTTGTTGTGTTTGTAGAACTCGCCTAACTTCTCACGGTGCCATTCTGAATCTTGTGTAACGTAATAATCTGTCACAGATCCGTCATCATTTGCTAGACCGACCTTACCAATATCATGAAAGAGACAGCTGATGATCAATGACTCTTTTGGAACATCCCATCCGTATGCCTTGACAAGCTTCATTGAGTTGGAAAGAACTCGAAGAGAATGCTCGACGAGGCCCCCGGCGTAGGCTGCGTGATAATCTTTCCTGCTAGAAGCAGGACACATGGCCAACTTTTCTCCCAATGCATCGACCATGGACAATGCAGCGCTTGATCGATCTCCAAGCTTCTCGCACAATGAACGAAACTTATCAAAGTTAGCAACGATATCTTCTGGACTTAGTGACATAATGTCTCATATTAATTCTAGAAAAACTTGTGTACAAGTTTTTACCTTGAAATTTCTTCTATTTTTATAGGAAACGCCTGATCATATCCAGGGACATTTACCTTGGATATGTCAGCAACATCTTGTAACCTGTCTGGATGGACGTCTAAAATCAAGGCATCGTGTAGGACGAATATGGGTCTGATGCCATTGGTTCCTAGCTGTTCTAGGATCTTTCCAAATCCAATCAACGATACATCTACTCCTGTAGACTGTGCGTAGTAATTGATGAAGATGTTGTCCTGAACCCTGTCTATGTTGATCTTTCTGCCGAACTTATTGGTGATGCAGCCTTCTGATTTGTGCTGTTGTTTCAGCTTCTTCAATAAGATTTTTGTGTCGATGTAGTCTTCAATCTGTCGAATCAACGTTGATATTTTTTCTTCCGTCGTTCCTAAATGTAGCGCTACCATTCCCTTAGACGACCCGTATAAAACAGACAATACTGCTGCCTTGACCATCGCTCGTGGAAGGCCACCAAACTGTCTCGCAAGCATTTCATATAAGTCAAATTCTTCACAGTTTTTTCCTGATTCATACAACAATATCCTAGCCTCCAATGAAGAAAAATCCATTGAAATAATACGTCCATCTGCGTGTGAAGGTTTAAGGATTTTCCTGTAATCTTTCTTTAGAAGCAAGATGTTTGGACCAGAATCAACAATCAATCGTCCAGTCACCGTGCCAAATCGATCGTAAGAAACAGGCTGGGCATAACCTCCGGCGCGAGGTCTGAAAGACTCAACAACTTGTGAATTAATCGCAGATGAACCACAGATTTCATTGATCTTGATTGCATCAGTCTTTACTGGCTTTATCAGGTTTAAAACCTTGTTTCCATGAACAAACGCATCAGTATAGTACCCTGTAGAAATGCTTTTATTCTTTTTTACAAAAGAAACGATTTCATCAAAAAACGTTTTGTATTGAGCCCTTGGAAGAATCATCGACCACGGAGGGTTTCCTTCCATGAGCAAGGACATGGATTTTTTATATTTTTCAGGAACCGATGGAACGTCCGTTATGTTGTGTAAACGAAGTGCTGTATCGAAGCAGCGGTCATTGATTCGTTTCATATCTCCAGAAAAATTCCAAACATCGTTTTGAATCTTGTCTGTCCATGTTGCTCCATCATCAGATAACAATAAATTCTTCTTTGAACCTAGAACCGAAGAAGAAATTGTAACTTCCATAGCAATCTATAACATAACAAACTTTTTTTATTTTTACACTACATATAAAAATGACTTTTAATTCTACTTTTTTGCAGGTTTTGCAGGAAACTGAGGTTTTTGTTGGATGCCTGTAGATTCTGCAGCTTTTCTTCTTAACGTTTCTGCAATTGCTTTCATTTGTTCCATATACTTTTGTGGGCTTTCATATTTTCCGTATGCATCTGCAAACGTAAACTGTATTTCTGACGTAAATCCTCCAGGAGAAAGGCTATGGGTCAATCCCGTGATGTTATATAAATTGTCTATTGTTGTACCTGTTCCTAAATCAACGAAAAATTGTTGCATATATTCAAGTAAAGGGCAACCCATGGTCGTCATAGATAGTTTCCCAGGTACAACTCGAAGAGGAAGATCTCCAGTTGATGATCCATTTGGTTGTGAAGGATTTTCGGTAGGCGATGAATTTCTTAACATCATTATCGTAGAAAGCATAGCATCTTGTTCTGATCCGTAATTGATGCTTTTTATTAATGTACCGTTTGTTCCTATCGTCAATGTTGGGACGAATCTTGAAATCTCTCTTTTTGCTAGATTAAACCTAGCATTACCTGATGAATCTTTAAACGACACAGAACGTGTCTTTGCAGGAATTTTTGTAGTTGTACCATCAATGTCAAATGATACATCAATTTGTGTATCAGATTTTTCTAATGTTAATTCCGATTGCTTTTTATTATACGCTTCTATTCCACTTTTTTTAGCATTTGTGCTATTTTTAGTTTTTGAATTTAATGAAGTTAAAATCTCTTTTTGAGATTTGAGATACGCATTTTTCCATGCACTCTCTACTTCAACAAACGCGCCGCTATCATCTCTTAAAATATCATATGCTGCCTTGTGGGGAATTGATGCCTTATCATATACATGTATTCTTAGAATTTTTTTATATCCATCTGGTTTTTTACCTGAAGTTGAAAACGTCGATCCAACTTCGAATATCGTCAATAGATCTAATATTGCTGTTGTTCCATCAGCATTCGACGTTTCAACATAAAAGTCGACAGCTGGAGGGACAAATGCGGATCCTAAATTTCTATTTTCCATCTGGCGTTTTAATAATTCATCAGTATGATTTTTCTTAAACTCACCCTTTTCATCATACAGATCGCTGAATCCAAAAGCTTTGTGTTTTGGATTTCCAAATTGAGAACTTCTTACGATCTCTAAAAAGTTTAAGATATTCATCTTTTCACCTTTTTGCTTCGTAACGTGTTCCGTATATGCCTTGATCAACAAATCCATGTCAATAGGAAATTCTCCTATATTAACATTAGCAACAGTTCCAGCAAGCTCATTAAAGTTATAAAATATAATTTGATACTCATCGATTTCTGGAATTACAACGTCTTCGTCTTGCAGATTTTCAGTTATAGTTCTAGCAGCAGAAGCAAAGAAGACCGCAAATAATCTAGCAAAAGAAACATCTCCAAATCTTCCAAATTCGTTTTTATCTGTTGGTTGACCATTGGCGGAAGTTATTTTTCTTTCTGCCAAAAGCTTATGCATTTCTGCCAGCGGGTGATTGGGCGGTGACGGGTCATTTTCAAATTTGCTGTTTGTTGTATCATTTGATATGACGGACCAAACGTCTTTATTTGTAGTGCCTTTTAACGTATCGAATCTATTGATTGCAACAGTTTGTGCTGCAGATTCGATGTTTCCTAGAGCTGAAGATTTTGATGCTCCATCTGCAACTGAATAAATGCTTTTTGCTAAAGCTATAAATTCTTTAGCATCTGGATTAATAGTGTTGTTGAATGCCCCTTGAATTGCGCTCATTTCATCTGCAATTGCTTTTGCATCCAATGTAGGAAGCGTTCCTCCTAAGGCAGATTGTAAAACAATTCCTCCTCGCATATCTTTTGCTCCGGATGATGGTAAACCCAGCCTCTCTCCTAGTTCTTTAAGCCTTATCATCTTTTGTTCAAGATGTTGTTGCGCAGCATCAAAATATGCCGAACCTTCAACCGGCGTTACTTGTGATAATTCACTGGCAAACTTCATGAATAAATTTAAAGTGACCGTGGCAGTTCCATCATCTGCTATTGAAATAGAGCTATTTTGAATTCCGTATGCTTCTTTTTTAAGCATATTTTCATTGATCATTGCAAGGTATTCATTTCTTTCAAGGCTTCCTAAGGGTTGCGCTGGTGCACGCCATCCGTATGTTATCCATAACGTTGCTTGTCCATATAACTTAGGATTTAAAAAATCTGCAATTTCAACTAACCTAGAACGATCAAATATTTTTAGAGTCAATACTCCTGTTTTATAAGAAAAAACTCCGTACCCTGCAGAAGTGACGTTGATGTTAAAAGTCAATATAGTTCCAAATGGAAGTGTGGGATTCAAGACTTCGTTGTATCTGGGCACATTCTCTTGATCATAATCCATGTTGATCAACGTTTGAGGCATCAAGAACATTTCCATTCCGGTCGTCGTCGTTTCTACTGTTTCGCCGTCCTTGACCACATGTGCATTAAGTTTTGTTGGATCAAACGGCGCTAGCGTTTTTCCTTGTTGTCTAGCACGTTCCTCAGCGGGACGCCGCTGCTCAATAACCGTTTTGTTAATATCAATTTCAATTTTTTGTTTAACGACGCTCGCAGTGTAAGCATCATAAATAAGAGCGTCAGCAGATCCATCTTGTATCGGTTGAGAACCTAACAAAAACTTTAAAGGTGTCATGACAGTTTGAGGTCTTGTTTTTTGATTTCCTTCAACTCCGTTTCGACGCAAAGAAAATTTGACGTCAAGATATGGAATCATCTGAGCCGCCATGATGCTGGGAGTATAATTGATAAAAGTAGAAACTATATCTGCGTGTCTTAACTTTAAATCTATAGATGGAGTATCAACAAGAATCATCGTCAATGAAGATTTTAATTCAGAGTCAATGGTGCTGTCGGCTTTTGAAGCATTCAACAAATCTCTTAATCCTCCAGCTAAGTGAGAATATTCGAGAGGGTTGCCCTCATCTGCCCCGGGAGCATTATATGCAGAAGGTCTATACTCTTTATAGAATTCAGAAATTTCACTTTCTACCGATGATGCAGAATTTGAACTTCCATCGTAATGATACAATCTAATTTTTTTTGCAACAAACTTAGATAATTCGTCTTGACCACCAGCTAATCCTTTTATCTCTTCCCATAGTTTGCTTCCTATATGACATCCGCTTTGTGACTTTGGGAAAAGTAAATCCAATAAAGTTTTGTATTTGCTGCTAGTAAACTCTCCGCTTGACTGTTTTTCAAATTGTGATATTGCTATTTCTTCAGCAGAAATAAAGTCAGCGTATACGTCTTGTAGCCGTCCACTTCCGTCTGCTTTAAAAATATCTTCGTATTTTTTTGTTGACATAAGAATTCATCAAGTGATTATCGCAGCAACAGCGTTAATATCTGGTATGTTTATTATCGTTCCTGCAGGGACTTGCAGCCCCCACCCAATATCGGAAGCAGCGGACAAGACCCACCAAAATCTTGCGTCTTTATAATAAATGGCAGCAAGCTGGTCTAGCCTTTGATTTTCAGTCAGCGTTATACTTTGAACAATTGGAACAATTCCAACATTAATTGCAGAACGTAACGCTGCAATGGATCTTGATGTGCCGTATTGGGATCCGAATCCAAGTTTTGGAACATTTCTATAGCGACTGAATATTGCCATGATTACTTCCTACCATTCATAGCGTTTCCTACCGGATAGATAGGAGCTCTATTATAACCCATATGATCAATTCCAGGTGTGATATCATGTATCGGTGAGAACGCTATTGTTACTTTACACATTTTTGGTGCTGTGTAACCAGGAGCAATCTCCCATGTCGTTTGATTATACCAATCAAAGTTCATCGATTCAATGACACCAGCCAATCCTTTTCCTCCTGCTGATTCAAACGACTTAACAATGGTGTTTCTAACTGGGTCCATAAACAATTCTAATGCTTCTAATGAATCTTCTTCATCTACTTCATCTTCGCCTGAAAGTTCATTAAGAGATTGCTCAGTCAATTCAAGATGTTGTCTAGGCATCAAAACTTTTGCTGTAGAAATCTTATCTTTTCCAGATCCTCCAGGAGCTGGAGGATCTTCAGCTATAGCCTGTTCTTTATATTTTACTTCTACTTCGTACTTTGCGTCCTTCGGACCTGTTCCTTTATCTGTTCCTGTTATTTTCGCTTCGACAATACTCTCTTTTGGTTGTCGTATTTCATCCGGTGGATGTTTTACCCTAACAAATGATCCAACAAATTGATCCGCGTAATCATCAATGCCAGGGCGTCCGATTTCAAATTGCGTTTTTAAGCCTATTTTGCTAGATTTTTTTTGTTGGTTTTCATTAAAGACTACATCTAGCTTTTCATTGTTCTCATCTAAAACTTGCATATTACCGTCTGCTGCACCAAAGAGCCTTGATAATCCAAATCTTGAATAGTTTGATCGAAATAAATCTCCTAGACGAATTCTTATCAATGGAGAAGCTCCAATCATTTGACTAAAAGGAGCTTTAAACTGATAATTCGTTCCCACCAAATCTCTTCCTGATGTATACTGCGGATACACTAAAGTAACTAGCTTGTTGATTTTAAACCACATGTCATGAAAATCATCTTGACTCGTTGCGGCCACAGCAAATGATATTCCTATTTTTCTTTGCGTTCCTTTATAAATTTTAACAGGTTCTGCTCTTCCAAATCCATCTACGGATTCATAAGTTGAAGAATAATCATCAGACAAAGATGTTAAGAATGCATGAAAAGAAATTATTTCATTTGTTCTAATGTCATGAAAATAAAATGGGACGTATTCTGCATCCAGTACTTCTTCAAGTTTTTGTCTTAACTCTGTGGATATTCTTTTTTCAGTAATCGTATTATACGTTTTTGTAGATGCAAATTTATCGTTTAAATTAGGCTGAGTCAATGCAGAAGCTCCAGCAAATGCTCCTAAATTAGAATCAGGAAGTACATTCGTAAGCTTTTGAAACGCAGCAACTCTTGGTGGAATCAAATATAAAGAAGGAGCCCTCTTTGAAGCCCAAGCTAACTCTGAATTGTAATTTAAAACGCTCTCTTCTTCGCCAGGTTCTCCAACATTATCATAATAAGATAGACGATTCTTTCTAACTGTAGAATGGAATATAAGCGGACTTTGTGAATCAATTCCCGTTCCTGGCAGAGCACTTCCGTCCGGACCCTTGACGTTGACATATTCCCTGTCAAGCAATGTATCTCCTAATTGAGCAAAGACATTCAACGCTGCAACTAGCTTTGAAGACCGTAGAATCTTCGTCATTCCAGCGGCCGCTTGTATTCCAGCCAACGGATTTTGAGACGCTGCTTTTATAATCCTTTCGACATATTGCGCAATTACAAGACCTGAACGAATGATTGTACGAGCAACAATGAGGTTTGCTCCAACTGCAGAACCTTCTCCAATAAGAGAATCTAGCCCAATTCCGGCGGCGGCGGCGACAACTTGAGCATCTGAGATTCTTGCGTTTGATGCTCCTATAAAAAATGCTTTTGCTCCCACACCTAGACATGTTAAAAACCGATTGTTCGTAGGTCGTAATCCAAACGCACCGATTCCAGTCGACCCATAAAACTTAAACTTTCCTAACGCAAGTTGACCTCCTGGAGGAATAGGAGAAGAAGTATTGTTCGCTGTCTCAAACAAACCAAACAATAGACTGATTGCAATGACCAACAAAAACATCGTTATTGTAAGACCAATGCTGCTTGGATCTTCAAAGGGTTCAGATGGACTCGTTAAAGTTCCCCAAGACTGCCCATCAAAAGGAGCGATCGAAGTCAAAGACTCTTCTGCTATAGCTTCGTCTTCATTTTCAATGTTTCCTGTTGTAGAAACCCCCGATATAGAATTTAATACATCCTTTGCCTCAAGCAAGGCGTTGTTAACTTTCAATATTCCAAGTTGCGCAACCGAAGGAATGATTGCCCCAGCATCAGCTAGTGTTCCGTTGGGATTAAACTTGTTGTCTTGGCTGGAAATCCATGCAGGTATTTCTGCGGCAGCTCTCTGTAACAATCCGGTACCGACTTGAGCTAATTTTAGATGTGATACTACTGTTCCATCAGACAACTTCATCGTTGGATTGAAACCAGCTCCAGGCCTAGCTGAATTTGTCCATCTATTGTTTCCGATATTTAAAACAGTTCCACCACGACCGCCGACGTAGTTGTAAAGAGGATTATCTTCTTTTATTCCTGGATCGCTAGGGGCGCCGGCGCTTCCCTTGACGTCTTTCAACAATTCATTTCCGTTTATTGCATCGGAGGATTCTTTTCCTTTTGAGAAATTTTGTATGCTTGGATCTCTTGATAAAGGCTTTATATCTTGTCGATTTATGTAGGAATCTTTGTTGCTCTGTGCTAGAGGAAGAGGCAAAGAAGTCGCAGGATCGTTGGTAGGAATTAAAATGTCAAATGGTCCGCCAGGAGGAGGGTCAACGGAATATTGGTTCGCTTGAGTTATCTCAGAAGCTTTCTTTCTTTGATCAATTAAGCTCCACTGGGTTTTTATAGATTCTTGCCCAGAATATTTTCCAGAAGTCGTTCCAATGTTTATGATAGGTTCAAAAGAAGAAGGAGGAGACGAAGCATCAATCTCTTTAATCAAAAAAGATTTATGATTAGCGTCTTTCGATAAAACAGAATTTGAAATATCAGGATAAAAGAAATTAACTGCTGCGACTTTTTCAAAATAAAGTCGCAATGATAGATTTAATTTAGTAAATCCTTCCTGATTAGTAATGATGCTAGTGGACAATAATGTATGACCGTCGGGACCAGTCGTATTTTGTTTGCCTTTCTTAAATTGACCAGAAATGCTGTCAAATTCTGCAGAATAAGATGAAGGCAAGTTGTCATTAAAAACAAACGCATTTTTATTGGTTCCTGCTGTCAATGGTGATGGAATTCCATCAGTCGTTAAAGAAACCAATGATCCAGGGGCAAATGCATCAACATCGACAGACGAAACAGGGTAAACGTTCTTAACAGCCGTCGTTAACGATAGAAAACCTGCACCTGGGTTCGTCAGCTTTGAAGCAAAATTAAAAACATCTTTGAGATTCAACGTTAAATCGCCAGAGGAAACAGCCTCATCTGCAGGTTTAACCTTTTGCAATTTGGTGTAATCGACCAATGTATAGTCAAATTCTTTGCTAGGAGATAAGACGTCCTCATCTGTAAAAGCACCATCAGCTGATCTATAGTTCGGTAGTATTGCTTTACCTTGATATTGCTGAACAGGTGATGTTGGATCAACAACCACAGTCACTGATTTTAATAAAACATGACCATTTTGTCCATTTTCAGAAGATAAACCTTTTTTTATCTTTGTGGTTGTTGCATCACCTTGGTGGTCAGAAAAATCTTTAGATAATGATGAATGTAAACCAGAATCAAATTTTTGAGAATTTCCTGAAGAAGCAGGGATGAGAGGTGAAGGATACCCGTCGGTCCTGAGCGAAGTTTCTAAAGAAGCTTCAGTCGATGCATCAATCGGGTATGCGTTCGGTTTTGTTGCTGACCCGACGAGACCTTTTGTCGCCTGGCTGAGATACGTTCCAAGCGTTATCTTCGTCTTTTTATTTACATCTTTGACG
>Ga0172372_10010700_pt1 | contig 11726 bp, 10 predicted proteins | sample LakKiv5m_2_FD_114544 | JGI IMG/M metagenome (GOLD analysis project Ga0172372, IMG submission 114544) | Freshwater microbial communities from Kabuno Bay, South-Kivu, Congo - kab_092012_9.5m | ecosystem: Environmental > Aquatic > Freshwater > Lake | place: Democratic Republic of the Congo... | reverse complement strand
GGACGGGAGTCCGCGGGTGTTGCACTTTTGTAGCTCGGGCTTTCCAGCCCGAGATCTGCCCTTTTGCTGTCCTGGGGGAAGGGGAGTCTCACGCGAAGCCGCGAAGCCGCGAAGGGAAACGCAGGAGGGCTGAAGTGGTCTGTGTGATGAACCGGCCGCTCTCCTTTCAACTTTCTCGCATCTACTTTCTATGGCATGGATGCCATCGCCCGCTCAACCCCGACCGTCGTGGTGAGGCAATTTTTCTTCGTGCGGCGGGGACGGTGAACATTCCTGTTGCTCTGCCTGGCGTTGTTTGACAAGCTTTGACAACTGCTCCAATTCAGCAAGCCGCGCCCTTAACTGAGCATTTTCCCGATCACTTTTTTCCAGCAATCGCTGGTACGACCAATATTCTGCCAGCAGGACTTTGTTGTGCTGAGCGTGCATGTCGCGGCTTTCAGGAAAAACGGCGGCCAGAATTCGGTCGCGGGACTTGAAATTGGAGAGACGGTAAAACGATAATCGCGGCACTGTTGCGCTCCTTCGCTTTGGGTACGTTTACCCGGGATTTCATCGTTGGAGCGCAACAGATTTTGAATTTCAATGCCAGAGGAATCGCCCAAAATCAGCGCCGTTTCTCAGGCCACCCCCGATTCGTCTCCCCCGTTTCACGGGGGCCAGGGGAGTATTTTGCGGGGGTGGGTCAGCTGCCGGCGGCCTGCAGGACCGCGTCTTCGACAAAAATCGGCAGGATCGGGGAATGATGCACTGCGATTGCAAGGCCGTCGCTGGGCCGGCAGTCAATCGGTATCACTTCCTCACCCACTCGAATCTTCAGCGTCGCGTAGTACGTGTGATCCTTCAGCGACGAAATCATCAGCTCTTCAAACTGCCCCTGTAACGCATCCACGACGTTGCAAAGCAGCTGATGTGTGAGGGGGCGAAACGGAGGACTGTCCAGCAGCCGACGGTTGATGGCAACCGCTTCCGTCTGACCGATCACGATCTGCAGCGATCGATTTCCGCCAGCTTCGGTCAGATGAACCCAGTGCTGATCGTTCAGATCGCAGTTGACGATACGGGACAGTTCCATGCGGACTGGCACAAGGGGCTCCTGAGTTGTCAGTGTTCAGTTGTCAGTGTTCAGGCGAGCCGCGGACGGGAGTCCGCGGGTGTGATGGTGAAACGGTGTCAATAAGGGAGTTTAGGGGTGTTTTTGACTTGAGCGACGAGGGGTTAGGTGTTGCAGTTTTCAGCAGGGAAAATGCGCTGTGTTCGTTTCGCGGAGCGAAATGCGACTATCAGGGGGCTTAATACCGTTTCAACATCCCGGTCTGCGGTGGAAGGGTTCGGTGGTCACGAACAAGGGTCAGTGGCAGTCGCCGGCGGGCGACTGACCACTGTCCATCAATCTGCTCACTGACCACTGACCACTGACCACTCATCATGGGAGCCGGCGGACTTTGAGGTTACGGAAGTAAACTTTGCTGTCCGGGTCGTGGGCCTGCAGGGCGAAGGTGCCGTCACCGAGGCGGCGTTCGAATTCGGCTGAGAAGGCTGGTTTGCCTTCCGGTTCGGTGTAGTCGACGGTGATTTTGTCATTGATTTTGATGACGATGTGTCGTCCTTCGACGCGGATGCTGGTTTTGTACCATTCGTTATCTTTCAGGCCTGGGTTGGGGATATCGACCACGCCGTACAGGCTGCCGGATTTCTTGGGGTCGGACTGAGTGACATTGACCTGGCATTCCAGTCCGTAGCGCGGCCAGCCGGTTTCCTGGTAGCGGGTATGGAAGTAGATACCGGCGTTGCTGCCGGGGGTGGTCATGACTTCACATTCGAATTCGAAGTTTTTGAAACTGTCTTTTTCGGCGGCGTAGAACAGGTGGCTGCGGGGACCGTGGCACACCAGATTTCCGTCGACGACTTTCCAGGAATCCTTGTTTTCGCTGGCTTTCCAGCCGTCCATGGACTTTCCGTCGAACATGTTTTTCCATTCGCCGTTTTTGTCGGCGGCGAAGTTGGCAGAGGTGAGTGACAGCAGGGCGGCGGTCAGCAGCAGTGTTGTGCGCAGCATGGAAGGTCTCCGAGGGCAGGGAAGTACAGAACCAGGCGGGCAGCCTATCGAATCTGTCTGGCGGACGCCAGATGCCTCGGATTTCCGTTCCGAATTCCCCGGTTATTGCCCGCGACCGTTCCGCATGGTATGTTGTGGGTTTAGCAAGACAGCTGACAGGGCGGCGAAGAACCAACAGAAGAGGGCGTAGCGATGCTGAATCTGACTGGCAACGGGACTGCTCAGACGTGCGAAGGGACGACTCGTCGGGACTTCATGCAGGTGGGGACTCTGGGGGTCGGCGGCCTGTCTTTAGCCGGTTATCTGCAGGCGGAAGAGCAGGGTCAGGTGGCCAGCGGTCACGACCAGCGTTCGTGCATCATGATCTTCAACCTGGGTGCTCCCAGTCAGCTGGACACCTTTGACATGAAGCCAGAGGCACCGCTGGAGGTGCGTGGCCCGTTTAAGCCAATTGCGACGACGGGCGGTTATCAGCTGTCCGAGATTTTGCCCCGTCACGCGCAGATTGCTCAGCATTTGTCGCTGGTTCGCAGCTGTCATCACACGGGTGCCGCGGTGCATGATGCCGGCTGGCAGATGATGCAGACGGGTCGTCAGTTTCAGGGTGGCGTGAATACTCCGCATGCCGGTTCTGTAGTCAGTTATCTGCGTGGTCGGCGTTCCGATTTGCCTCCTTTTGTGGTGTTGCCTGAGACGATGGGTCGTGGAGGCGGCAACCTGCCGAACGGTCAGGCTGGCGGATTTCTGGGCAAGGCGAATGATCCGTTTGCGCTGATGGCGGATCCTTCGAAGCCGGATTTCAAGGTGCCCGACCTGCTGCCCCCCGCGACGCTCCCGGAAGTCCGTCTGGACCGTCGTCGTCGGCTGCGGGATCTGGTGGATTCGGCGGTGCAGGATTTTGAGGCGACTGAGAACGCGGGGATGATGGGGCGGAATTTTGAGGCGGCCTGGCGACTGATGTCCAGTCCGGCTGCGCGCAATGCATTTGACCTGCAGCAGGAGTCTCAGAGTGTTCGTGAGCGTTATGGTCTGAACCGTTTTGGTCAGTGCTGTCTGTTATCGCGTCGGCTGGTGGAAGCGGGCGTTCGGTTTGTCACGATCAACACATTTTTGACGGTGTTTGACGAGCTGACGTGGGACATTCACGGGTCGAAGCCATTTACCTCGATTGAGGGCATGCGTGACATTGTGGCTCCGCTGTATGACCAGGGTTATTCGGCGTTGCTTGAGGATCTGCATCAGCGAGGTCTGCTGGACAATACTCTGGTCTGCAATCTGGCTGAGTTCGGCAGGACTCCGAAGGTCAACCCGGCTGGCGGTCGTGACCACTGGCCGCAGTGTTTCACGGTGGGTTTTGCGGGTGGTGGTGTGCGAGGTGGTCGGGTGGTGGGAGCCAGTGACCCGATTGGCGGCGTTCCGGCTGACCGTCCGGTGCAGCCAGGGGACGTGATTGCCACGATTTTCCACAGTCTGGGTCTGAAGCTGGATGCGCATTTGCCGGGTCCGGCCGGTCGTCCGTTTCCGCTGGTGGATTTCGGTTACCGTGAGATCCACGAGTTGTTTGCGTGAAGGTGAGTGGGTGGTGGCCGGGCGATTTGAGTGCCGGGGAAAAAAGGTGTTTCTAAGGGCAGTGCGCGGGCTGGAAAGTCCGAGCTGCCTGTTGGAGCTCGGCAGTGCCGTCTATTTGAACTGGAAGATATCTGCGGTGGGCAGTTCTTCGAGGGATTTCAGTCCGAAGACGCTGAGGAATTTCGGCGTGGTGCGGTAGGCGATATCTGAGCGTTTTGCGCCGGTGCGTTCGATGGCCACCAGCTGCAGTCTCAGCAGCTGCCGCAGTGCGGTCTGAGCGGTGGGTTTTTCCACCTTCTGCAGCGCTTCGGTGGTGGCAGGCTGATTCCAGGCGATGAAAGCGAGTAGTTCGAGTGTTTCCGGTGTCAGTTTGACATCGCGGGGGCCGGTGCCGAAGGTGCGTGTGCTGACGTCAGCGAATTCTTCTCGAAGTTCCAGCCGATATCCGCCTTCGTACATGCGGATTTCATAGGGGCGATTTTCGCGTGACCAGGTGAGGTTGAGCGAGTCGATGATTGACACGGCGACTCGACTGTCAACATCCTGGCCGATCATGGAGGCCAGTTTGCGGGCGGTGAGTGCGACGTCACCGCCGACGAACAGTGCGGCTTCGATGACTTCCCTCGGAGTGACTCGCCGCACGCCTTCCACGAGCAGCGTTTGTGACTGTTGTTCGGCGGTGGCAGCGTGAGTCTGCAGATCTTCTGCCAGCTGAGCGCCGATGGACAGCCCGGGGGCTCCGTGAGCATCGTCACCACTGGCCGGTTCGGCGAAGTCGACGAGGGCGGAGCCGATCTGCTGTTCAGCGGCATCGAGTGCTTCGAGAGCCTGGCGATAGGCCAGTTCGATGTCGCTGAAGTCCAGGGCCTGTTCGCCATCCCCTTCATCCGGCAGCTGATCTGCGGGATCATCCGGGTTGTGATCCGAGAGTGGCATGTTGACGGGTCCGGGGGTGTCGGGAATTATTCGGCTTCGAGATTTTCTTTGGAGAAGGCGGCCATTTCCTTACCGATGAATCGCAGGATGCCGGTATCGAGGCTGATGGAGGTCAGCAGGTGTCCGGCTTCGGCTTTGACATCCACGACGATGGAGTCGCTGCCTTTTTCGAAGGCTTCCAGTCCGCGTGTGCGGCTGCGTTCTGCGGCTTTCCAGGCGGACAGTGCTTCGCGTTCTTTGGGTGGAGTCTGTTTGCTGTAGAAGTCATTCATCTGCCGGGCCCATGGCAGCATGGAAATTTCGAGGTGCACGGCGGCGGGCACGGGTGCTGGCGGGGCGAGTGAGGCGAGGGATTTCTTGAGTGCGTCGAGGGCATTTTCGCCGGAGGACAGCCAGACGTAGTCGGTGCCGACAGCGACGAACGTGTCACGGCGGACGCCGAACAGCCGATCGAAGACATCCAGCAGCCCTTCACCCAGCTGAACTCGATGAATTGCGTAATCGCCCACTTTGTCCACATTGAGTTCCACCTGTGTCCCCGGGTGCATGTCTTTCATGCCGGGCAGTATGTCGGTCAGTGCTGCGGCATTGGCTGCGTTGTAGGCTCCAATGCTGTTGAAGCCGCCTTTGCCATCCGGGACGGATTCGACGAACACGTTCATCCAGCCTGATTCGATGCCGGAGCGGAGGTGGGTGATGATGTCGGAGACAGTTTTGTCGATGGCCGCTTTTTCGGAGGCGGGGCGCTGGCTGACAGTTTTCAGTTTGGCGGAGATTTCATCGCGAACGAGGTTGAGGAAGGAGACCATGCCGGCTTTGCGCATGTCGTCCACGGGGTGATTGATTCGCAGTGAGAGAGCTGAGCCGGGGAATCGGGCGATACCGGCGAAGGCATCGGGCCGCGAGTTGAACTGCTGCAGTGCGGTGGCCAGTCCGGTTTCGGGGATTGCCGCGAGGTCACCCTGAACGCTGAGTTTGGGGGCACCGGGAGTGGCATGATCCATCTGCATGGAAATTTTGAGTTCCTGCGATTCCGCAGCGGCTCGTTCCACCTCATCCAGCATCAGGTTACTGGACAACTTTCGCATATCGTAGCGAGTGGCTGTTTCGTCGGGGCGTTTCTGCAGGGCGTCCATGGTGGACTTGCGGCTGCCGGCGAAGATGGTGCGGCGATGCTGCTGTCCGGCTGGAGTGGCGTCCGGGTTGAGCAGCTGCATGACGGCGGTGGTGCCACCTGGGAATTCGCCGGTTTTGGTGGCGAGGGTCAGTTCTTTCAGGCGTGGCAGGCTGCTGCGTTTGGAGGACATGGCGAGGACGAGGTATTCGACATCGGAGAGGACTTTCATCCAGCCGACATCTTCGACGGCTTCGGTGCCTGGGGTGGCTTCCTGTTCGGAGTCCACGGTCATGTTGAACTGGTAGAGGGAGGTATCTTTTGTGTCGCGTTTCAGTTCGTATCCGAGTCCTTCGACGTTGTCGCGGAAGGTCTGGAAGCCGCCGTCGAGTGGCAGTGCGGCGAGGTATCCGGAGGGCGTCATTCCGGCGAGCACCTGGACCTGGAAGGGCCTGCTGCTGTCGATTCCGGCGACGAACGTATCAATGAAATCTTCGATATTTGACCACTGCTTCTGTTCTGCGGGGGTCCCCAGATCCAGCAGGGACTTGAGATCTTTCTTGAGCACCTGAAAACCGGGGTGCTGGATGGTGATCTGCGCGTCCTGGGGGGTTTGGGCGACCGTTTGGCTGGTGCAGAGCAGGATGAGAGCGAGTGTGGAAGTGAGGCGGGTGATGAGTTTCATCATGGTTCACCGAATTCTGTTGTGGGGATGCCGGACAAATTCCGGCTGCTGACCTGCCATTGTATTACAGGATTTCAAATCGGGTAAAGACTGGTTATGGCAGCCGAATCGGCTTGAGATTGCGGAGTTGAAAGGGTAGGAAGGGGCGGGATGGGGTGAATTTGTTCAGCGACAGCCGAAAGATGCGGAATCTGCATGCCTCGTGATTTTCTGAAGGGTGTTCGGGATTTTTACGACGTGATCGTGATTGGCAGCGGTCTGGCCGGTCTGACGTCTGCCAATATTTTGGCGCGTCAGGGCTACAGTGTGCTGCTGCTTGAGCACCACTATCAGCTGGGCGGGATGGCGACGTGGTTCAAGCGTTCGCGGGGCCATATTTTCGACATTTCCCTGCACGGATTTCCGTACGGGATGATCAAAAGCTGTCGCAAGTACTGGTCGCAGGACATTGCCGATTCGATTGTGCAGCTGAAGGGCATTCGATTTGAGAATCCTCAGTTTTCGATTCGCACGACGTTTAATCGGGACGATTTCACTCGGCTGCTGATTGAGCGTTTTGGGATTCAGCCAGAGACGGTGCAGCAATTCTTCGACACGGCTCGCGGGATGAACTTCTATGACGAGCAGTCGCGCACGACGCGACAGCTGTTTGAGCAGTTTTTTCCGGGTCGGGATGATGTGGTGCGGATGCTGATGGAGCCGATTACGTATGCCAACGGGTCGACTCTGGAGGATCCGGCGATCACTTATGGGATTGTATTTTCGAATTTCATGCAGAAGGGTGTGTACACGTTTCAGGGAGGAACAGACGCCCTGGTGACTCGCATGAAGGAAGAGCTGCTGAAGAACGGAGTGGATCTGCGGATTCGCTGTCTGGTGGAGCGAATTGAGGTGAGTGCGGATCGGCGTGTGCAGGCGGTGCATGTGAATGGCCGGCGGATTGGCTGTCGGGCGGTTGTTTCGAATGCCAGTATTCGCAGTACGATTTTGGATCTGGCGGGCGAGCAGCATTTTGACCGGCAGTTTGTGGATGCAGCTCGGGGAGTGCGGCTGAACAACAGTTCGTGCCAGGTGTACATGGCGCTGCGTCCGGGCGAGGGATTTGATCCGGGCTGCGGAGATTTGCTGTTTCATTCAGAGCATCGGGGATTTGACATTGATGCGATGCTGAGCCGTGACGTGAGCAGTCGCACGTTCAGTTTCTACTACCCGGAGACTCGACCGGGCAGTGATCGCTGGCTGATTGTGAGTTCGACGAACGCGCGGTATGAGGACTGGGCAAGTCTGTCTGAGGAGGATTATGAGCAGGCGAAGCGGGATTTGATTGAGACGACTCTGGACTGTCTGCAGCAGTATGTTCCGAATGTGCGGCAGGTGCTGGATCACGTGGAAGCTGCGACTCCGAAGACCTTCCAGCGATATACTCGACACCCCGCCGGTGCGTCATTCGGGACGAAGTTTGAGGGTTTGCAGGTGAGTCGGGATCTGCCGCAGCAGGTGCACGGTCTGTATCACGCGGGCAGTGTGGGGATCATTATGTCTGGCTGGCTGGGTGCTGTGAATTACGGTGTGATTGTCAGCAACGATGTGGACAAGCTGCTGGGCGGCCCCGTCTAGAACAGGACTCGCCGCTGAAAAAACAGGATCATTTCCTGGGAGTTTTCGGGGTTGGGGACAGCGCTGACGAGCTGCCAGCCGCGGGCACCGACGTCGTGAACGACGTTGCTGCCGCGGAAATCTCCGTCTTTGTCGGTTTCCAGATAGTACGTCATGTACTCCATGCGGGGTGTGACGAGAGCATCGAACAGGAGCCGGGTGAAGATTTCGGCTGTCCAGATGGTCAGAATCAGCAGGAACAACTGTTTCCAGGACATGGCTGGGTCCTTTGCGGGGGCTGGCAACTGCATATGTCTGTTCCGGACGGCCGGGTTGCAGGGAGGTGAAGCTGTGGCGGATTCTGGCGAAAAGGGCGGATTGAGTTAAGGGGAGTTGTGTGGGATCCCGCAGTCTGCGGCTTGCTGTCTGCTGGGAAAACGCCATGCCGGGCGTTGCCAAATGTCATCATGGCGACTGGTTTTTGGTGCCTGAAAACAACAATGTCCGAAACGCAACAGGAGGGCGAAATTCTTTGTGGTGAGTGGGTGCAATTGACCTGTTCAACTGAGTTTTAGCGGGTAGTTTTGGCAGTCAGTCAGAGCTGCATCGGGTGGGTGTGGCAGGCTTCCCGGCTAAAGAGAATCAGGAGAGTCAGACTCATGAGCACACGAAAAAAGCAGCGACTGAGCTGTCGGGTGGATGGTCAGACGGCGGTGGTGCAGCTGGACGACATGGAGATCTGGGACGGCGCGGATCTGGCGCTGCTGCGTGACGTGCTGAACCGTTTGATTCAGCAGGACGGTTTTCGTTCGCTGGGGGTGGATCTGACGACGGTGAAGTACATTCCGAGCGGTTTTTTCGGGATGTTGTTTGAGTGGTATGAGGCGGGGCTGGAGATTCTGCTGTTGCGTCCGCAGGACAATGTGCGGCAGATGCTGTGGTTTCGCATGTTTTTTGCGGAAACAGGCTTTGGTCGCTTTGTGCTGACGGACGCGGACATTCGCAATAATACTCCCAGCGAGCAGATTGAGTATCATCGGCGAGCGTTCATGAGTGCTCTGGAGGCGGGCGATCTGCTGGAGGACCTGGATGCTGATGCGGATACTGATACTGATGCGGATGCCGACGCGGATGCGGAGTATGCTGTGAGTGGCTGAGTCTGGTTGTTGCTGTCGGTCTGGCGGCGGCAAGCGGTGAATTACGGGCCATGCGAGGCAGCGGGAGGCTGTTTTGCGTGGCCTGTTGTGTTGCCGGGGCGGTGGATTGGGAGTTTGGGGGAACGTGACAGAATCTTTCCGGGAACAGGGTGGAAAAGTTGACGTTCCGAATGGAACTGCGAATAATCTGCACCGGGCAGCGAATATCTCGGGATTTTTCGGCGGGTTCGCTGTGTTTCTCTGAGGGGTTCTCGGGGGTGCTGCGATTCCCGCGAACCTGAATTTTTTTGCCGGCGTGCAGGATTGATTTTTGGAATTCGCCGGTATGCTGTCTGAAGTTGAAGCAAAGGTGAACGTTGTCAGCGGTTGAACGGCTGGCGGCGGGGTGCTGTGGTGGCGGCTGGCCGGGGTGTGCTTCGGTTCATTCGATTGCTGCAGGCTTGTGATTTGAAATGCGTGTGTCTCACACGGAGGCACGGACACTCGTCAAAAATACCGGGACCGCAGGGTCTCAGGGTTGTTCAGTTTTAGTGGGCCTTGTATTCGCCGGCTGCGTTCCGGCTGAACTTCAGTGCTCAATCAAACCTGAGCAGCCTCGCTGCATTTAAGGGGAATTGTGTGTATCGTCTGAATACCGGATTGAAGGCGATCATTGACAAGGGCAGGGAACGTGGATTCGTAACTGTCCAGCAGGCTCATGGGTGGCTTCCTGATGAGGGTGGCGATCCGGCGATGGTTGACAGCCTGATCATGGCACTGGACGAAGCTGGTCTGGACTTCATTGAAGACCCGGACATCAGGCTTGAGCCAGAGCCTGTGGAAGAGGAAGTGAAGCAGGCGCAGGCTGAGCGGACGGCTCGGGCGCTGCTGGGTCCAGAGACATCTGCCCTGTCTTCTCGCGATCCCATCCGCATGTATCTCAGCCAGATGGGCAACATTCCGCTGCTGACGCGGGATCGGGAAATTTTTCTGGCGAAGCAAATCGAGGTGACTCGCAAGCGCATGCGTCGCCATGTGCTTGAGTCTGACTTTGCTTTGACGATAGCGGTCGAGACCATTGAGAAGGTTCGTCGTGGCGAGCTGCCATTTGAGCGAACTCTGCGAACATCAGAGACGGAAGAGGTTCGCAAGGAGCAGATTGAGGGTCGCATGGAGGCCAACCTGCGGACGCTCAGGCATCTGATGGAAGTCAACAAGAGTGAATTCCTGCACTGGAGGGCTCTGCCTGAGGGGTCTCGTGAACGCACTTCGCTGGGCGAACAGATTCTGATTCGTCGTCGCAAGATGTGCACACTGTGTGAAGAGCTCAGCGTCAGGACTCATCGGCTGCAGCCGGTAATGAAGCGGATGCTGCAGATCGGAGAGCGCATCGAGCAGCTGCAGGACGAGATTTCCTGTCTGCGTGGTATGCGAACTGCGGATACTGAGCGTGAAGCGCTTGAGCGTGAGCTGGAAGAGTACGTGCAGATGCTCATGGAAACACCTGAGCAGTTCCTGCGACGCTGCCGTGAAATTCGTCGTCGCATGCAGGGCTGGACGGACGCCAAGCAGAAGCTTTCGGGCGGTAATCTGCGACTGGTGGTTTCGATTGCCAAGAAGTATCGTAATCGCGGGCTGAGCTTTCTGGATCTGATTCAGGAGGGCAATGCCGGTTTGATGCGTGGTGTCGAGAAGTACGAGTATCGTCGCGGCTACAAGTTTTCGACTTACGCCACATGGTGGATTCGCCAGGCAATTACTCGCGCTGTCGCCGACCATGCTCGCACCATCCGTATCCCGGTGCACATGTTCCAAAGTATTTCGATGCTGAAGGCCAAGGCGGAAGAGATTCGCCAGGCAACCGGCCGTGAACCCAGCAATGAAGAGCTGGCAGAAGCGGTGGGTATGAGCATTGAAGAAACTGAGCGGATCATGAAGACGTGGAAGCATCCGATCAGCCTGGATACTCCGGTTGGCGAAAGTGAAGACAGCAGCTTTGGTGAGTTTCTGGAGGACAATCACGAGAGCAGTCCTGCGGAATCTGCTGCCAAGCAGATGCTGCGTGACAAAATTGATCACGTGCTGAAGAGCCTGACGTATCGTGAGCGAGAGATTATCAAGCTGCGTTATGGTCTGGGTGACGGCTACAGCTACACGCTGGAAGAAACCGGCCGCATCTTCAAGGTGACTCGTGAGCGTATTCGTCAGATTGAAAGCAAGGCCCTGAAGAAGCTCCAGCACCACACTCGAGCGGTGCACCTGAAGGGTTTTGTGGACATTGATGAATCGACACCGCTGCCGGCAATTGAAGAAGAAGAGGCGGTTGATGTTGAGGACGTAAGTCTGCTGTGAGCATGCTGCGGACTGCTGAGGAATCAGAACGACCGGGGTATTCCCGGTCGTTTTTTTTGGTGTGTCGGCGAGTGCCGCTTATTTCGGCTGGAGTTCGGCCGCCGTCAGAGCTCGCAGATGAATCCGCAGATCAGACAGTTTTCCATTCAGGCTGCCGTTCATACCGGCGCCAATTCGCAGCGGCGCGGTGGAGTGCAGATTGATGGGCTGATCATCGGGTATGTCGGCCTGCGCGACCTGTTTGCCATCGATATACAGCAGCAGTTGTTTGCCGGACCG
>Ga0172372_10010695_pt1 | contig 11728 bp, 9 predicted proteins | sample LakKiv5m_2_FD_114544 | JGI IMG/M metagenome (GOLD analysis project Ga0172372, IMG submission 114544) | Freshwater microbial communities from Kabuno Bay, South-Kivu, Congo - kab_092012_9.5m | ecosystem: Environmental > Aquatic > Freshwater > Lake | place: Democratic Republic of the Congo... | reverse complement strand
CATTACGGCCTGCATCGTTTCGCACTGGGCTTCGACTGGACCCTCGCGGGGACAGCCGCCAGTTCTGATACCCGGACCTAATGGTGTTTCCCGGGGCGAGCCTAGGCATTACTCCGACCGTACCGACGGCGAACGTGGCCTCTCTCCCTGGTTGTCGCAAGCTTTGCTTGGCGCACATCCCTCTTTCATCACGATTGCGAGCGACTTTGTCAAAGGGGGATCGCCTCAGGTGACTTCCTTTTCACGGAGCACCCAGACCGGGCAGTGGGCGCCGCGGACGATGTCTCGTGCGATGCTGCCCAGGACAGCGGCCGAGAAGCCGCCGCTTTTTCCGGCCAACGCGATCAGGCCTGCCTGATGCTCGCGCGCGACTTCGATGATGCGCTCGGGCAGCGGCTTGATGCTCTCCTCGATATCAAACGTGCAGGGGATGCCTTGCGCCTGATATTCTTCCATCCATTGACGGAGCTCGTCGCGTTTGCGCTCCTGTTCAAGCTTCAGAAACTCGGGGATCCCGACCCACGCTCCGCTTGCGAGCAGCAGGCCGCTCTGCACGACCGGTTCGAGTGGTCGCACAATGGCGTGAAAAAGCCTGAGTTTTGCGCCGGTGAGGCGCAGGAACGGCAGGAACTCGTGGAGCGCTTTGCGCGACTCGGTGGATAGATCCGTCGCAAAAAGCACTTCCCGGAATTTCTCGCGCGGCGACGGCACGGCATCCGCGCCCACCACGAGTACCGGGATTTTGGAGTGCACGATCAGGCTTTCCGCAAAGCTCCCCAGAAGCGAACGCCCGAGACCGCGACGCCCGTGGGACGCAACCACGATGCAGTCGTAGTGTTCGGCTTCTGCAAATTGCATGAGCGCCCGCACGGCCCCGCGGGTGGAGGCATGCGCATGGATCAGAATTTTTCCTTCGGTCAGGACCCCTTTTGCAAATGGGAGGTGCGCCGTTTTGGAGTCGAGCGCTTTTTGCGTCGCCGGCACAAAGCGCTCAAGCCAAGGCTGGGTGAATTCCAATTGCAGCTCGAGTTGCTCCGGGCTCAGGACGTGGAGCGGCGTGATCCGGATGGGGAACTTGGGTGATATCTGGGAGGCAGACTCCGTGTCGGGAGTCGCGACCCTCAGTCCCGGGCGGGGTTGGAGCGCCTTATGGACAAGGGATTCCAAAAAATCCACTTGATGCCTCCAGAGCACTGGAGTCGGATCGAATACATCGATTGCCCAGAGCACCTTGAGTTGCTCCTTGGTCTTTCTGCCGAGCGCTTGAGGGATTTTATCCTGGAGTGACTTTGCGGATTGGGTCTGGGACATGGTAGTCGGGACTCAAGCACGGAGTGTGCCCGACGCCTCCTGACAGCCCGGGGAATCACGGCAGCCAGCGGCAACTGCGGTAGGCTTCGCAGCTGGTTTTGCTCTCGAGGCCCGCGCAGAACCAGTCGCCGTATTTCTGGTGAGGCCAGATATAACGCTGCGACCAACTATTGTAAGTGCAGACGTGTTCGATGATGCATCCCCGGGGGCAGCTGCTCGGCGCATTTCCGAGGTGTTTTCCGATCTGCGCATACTGTTTTTGCTGGGCAATCATGCAGGAATCTGTCGCAAAAGGTGGCTTGCTCGGCGAGCGGCAAAAGAAAGTATTTCCGCAGCCTCGGCTGTCACAGGCGCATTTGGCGCTTGAGGGAACCGCACTCTTGAAGTTCGTGAATCCGTTGAATTCAAATTCGGGTCTGCTTCTGCAGACGCCGCCCATTGCGGGGCTTGTTTTCGCTGGTGCGGGCGAAATTTTTGGTTTTGAATTCCCTCCCGCCGATGGGGGGCTTTTTGGAATCGGAGGAGTGAGCTTGGCAGGGGTTTGCGGAGTGGAGCTGGCAGGAGTTTCCGGCGCGGGCGTGGCAGGGGTGACCCGAGTGCTGCTGCTCGGCGCGCCAATAGTCGCTTGAGGCGCGCTTGTCGGAGCTGGGGGCGTGGTTACCTGAGGCGGTGGCAGAGCGGCTGCGCGCCCGGGTGCCGTGGCCAACGGCTGGAGAGATGGCGGCAAGCCCGTCTTGGGTAAACCGCCATTCTCTACGAGCTTGGCGACGCCACGGCTTGCGATCTCGCGGAGCGCGGGACTCGAAGAAACCGGTACGCCTGCCAGTGAAGTCGCGAATTGTTCCCATCGGGCGGGAGTCATGAGTCCCTGCTGATCAGCGATATCAACCAGCCTGAGCTGATCCAAGAGATCCTGGTCCGTGGTGGCGCTCCCCTTGCCCTGCAGTCCTTGATCGAGCGTTTGCGCGATGGCTTGCTGGTCGGACGCGGGCATTGTGGCTCCCGTAAGGGTCTCGAGCATCGTGAGTGCTTGGATGCGATCGGCGGGGGAGGTATCGGGCGACCGGGCTTTTTCTTTCAAGTAGGCGATCGCTCTGCCGTCCGTTCGGAGGGCGTCGCGCCATTTTTTGATATAGGAATCACGCTTGAGCGGGAAGGTGACGCCGTTTGCGTCTTGGGCGTTGACGATCGCATCCGGGGGCAGGGCCATGACTTGCTTGAGCTCCTCGGTCAATGCGGGCAGAGACGCCTCCAAGTTTTGATCGGATGCGCCCAAGGCGGCCATGACTTGCGGGGTCGGAATCGAGTTGTTCTTGATCGCGCAAACCGGAGCGGGCCTGCTGGTGGTGCTTGAGAGCGGCAGACTCGCTTTGGGTCTCCGGTAGTCCTGGCTCACGCGAGGATTGCTTGCTCTGCCGTAGCGGGCTTCCTGCGGATTCTCCCATGCGGCCTGGAGGTCGCGGCATTCTCCAAAGATCTCGGGCAGGGCGGCTGCGATATCACTGGATGAGGCGCCCGCAAACCGGGAGGACGACTTGAGTGCAGCTACCAGTGCGTTTTGGTCTTCCGGGTCTCGGGCAAAGCCTTCCATAAATAAAATCATCGAATCCGGGCTGTCGGATCCCACACCTGGCGCTATGCCCTGCCAGCCGTACTGGGTGCTGTTTTCAAACAGAGCCTTGTAACGCTCGCTCACATTGTAATCGGCCCGCGACCGGTGCTGCGGAGTCCCGCCCGCGGGGCTGCGAGGGGCAGAGCTTGGTGCCTCGATCGGAGCGCCCGTGTCCTCGTCCATGGTGTTGCACCCCTGCATCCAGAGCGCGTCCACCCCATCAAAAAATGGCTGATATTTGGGATCGCATTTGAGGTCTTCGAGTGCAGACAGCTCAAGCCCGCCGTTCGTGCGTGCGCCAAACCACTCTCCATTGTGATGCCCGCTCAAGACGAGTCCATCGCAATGGGGGTGAGCGGGGTCGGCTGCCCGGATCTTGTCGATGCCATCCCGGAGCGATTGCAGGGGATCCCGACCTACCACCGGCATGAGTTCTACGATCTCGAGGCCCGGGACGTTTTGATATTGTTTTTGAAACGCGGCAAACTCCTGATCGTTGTTCATCGACAGGTAGCAAATGCGTCGGGACTCCGCGGCAGAGACAAGGGGCAGGTGCGCCAGGAGTATGGCACCTGTGAGGAGCACTCTCAAAAGGATCTGGAATTTAGAGGTCCGGTTTGGATTCACGCAGCTTGCGCTCCTTCCGTACCCTGTCGGAATGAATGGGAAGCGACTTGAGCGGAGGCGTATCGGGTGTCATTGATATGACACTGAGACGCCAAGGCACCGCGCCCTCAATGCCACTTCAGGAATTCCCGCACATAGTCGCTCGCGGGACGTGACCGGAGCTCCTCGGGCGTGCCGTCCTGCTCGATGCGTCCGTCCTTGAGCAGGATCACTCGATTCGCAAGCTCAAAGGCCTCGCGTTGGTCGTGGGTGACCAAGATCATCGTGAGTCCCGTTTTTTGATGGAGTTCTTTGAGTTCGCGGCGCATTTCGGCACGCAGTCCCGCATCGAGATTGGAGAGGGGTTCGTCGAGGAGCAGGATCCGTGGCTTCATGGCCAATGCGCGGGCGAGCGCCACGCGCTGCTGCTGACCGCCCGAGAGGCGGCCGGGCGCTTGCTCTTCAAAGCCCTCCAAGTGCACGGCTGCAATCGCTTCGCGCGCCAGCCGATCGCGTTCGGCGGGTGCGCGCTTCTTTGCGCGAGCTCCAAATTCAAGCGGAAAACGCACGTTTTCAAGCACGCTGAGATGCGGCCATACCGCGTAACTCTGGAACACCATGCCCAGGTTCCGGTGCTCGGGTTCGATATGCACACCCGGAGCATCCACGGTCTCGCCTCCAATCCGGATCGAGCCCGCGCTCGGCGACTCAAGTCCCGCGATCATCCGGAGGAGCGTCGTCTTGCCGCAGCCGGACGCGCCGAGGAGTGCCACAAAACTGCCCTCGGGCAGCTCCAGGGTCAGCGGCGCCAGGACTTGCTGGGTTCCAAACGATTTACTCAACTCATTCAGCGCGAGGGTGCTCATGGTTCAAGAGTTCTCCTGTGCGGTGGGGCTTCTCCGGGCGGAGAGGGCGAGTGATATCAAAAGTGCCAGGGACAGCAGCACCCAGGCCAACGCGGCAGCGGCCGAGGGATTGGCGTATTCCTGAAGCTGAAAAAGCAGCGTCCCGAGCGTGGAAGCCCCGGGCCCGGTGAGGAGCAGGCTCATCGTGAGCTCAGTCAGCACGGGCATGGCGACCAAAAACAACACGGAAGCAGTCGTGCTCTTGAGTAGCGGCCGCCAAATCCGGATGAGCAGGGCGCTGGTGCCCGCGCCACTCAGGCGTGCGGCTTCTTCGAGAACCGGATCCACTTGACCGTAAGCGGTGCGATAAGCGCGGATGCCGACGGCAAAGTACTTGAGGGCGCAGGTCACAAAGAGGGCTACGAGCGGAACCGACGTACCTGGCAACAAGAACGCCATCGCCACCAGCCACAGGAGCGCCAAAGTGGAGCCTGGAGTGCCGAATGGCAGGAGGAGCATTTCTGAGAGGGAGCGTGCGATCTTGCAGGACCGGCGGACTTCCTTGAAGGCCATGAAAAAAGAGAGCCCGGTGACGAGCAGTGATATGCTCGCGGCCAGCAGCACTGAATTGATGAGCGACTCCAGGAGGAGCGGGTGAGCAAGCAGCGATTGCAAGTGAGCGAGGCTCCAGCCGCTCAAGTGATATTGGCCCGGGCCTTGGGCAAGAGCCGAAAGTCCAAGCGCAAGCCAGGGGAGGACGAGGGTGAGGGTCACCCAGGCGCCCGGAAGGAGGGCGGCCGCGTGCCTGAACCGCCCGAGCCGCACCCGCGACTCCCGGGAGGCTCGCCCGGTGGCGATGGCCGTTTTGCCGAGTCGCTTGAGGGTTCGCCTCTGATGCAGATTCAAGGACGCGAGCACGAGTGCTGAAAAGCCCAGGAGCAGGAGTGATATCCAAAGCCCTTTCTGCAGGCCCTCCGGTCCCCCGAGTCTGAACTGCGAGTAGATCAGAGTGGTGAGCACCAGCTTGCGGGCGGGCATGCCGAGGAGCGCCGGCACGCCAAAACTCGAGATCGCATACAGGAACGAGAGCCCCATGCCGCTGATGAGCGCGGGCATGAGGAGGGGCAGGCTCACGCGCCTGAGAATAGATATCACTCCGGCGCCGCTCAGGCGTGCGGCCTCTTCGAGCGCGGGATCCAGCCTGCGGAAGCCTGCGCAGAGTTCCAAGAAAGGGAAAACAAAGGCGACCGAGGTTTCCACGAAAACAATTCCCCAGAGGCTTGTGATCCCGCCCTCGGGCAGCAAATCCTTGAGGAGTCCTACGGTCGGATTGCCAAGCACCATCCACGCAAGCGCAAGCAAGTACGCGGGCAGCGAATAGGGGGTCGAAAGCCAACGCTCGAACCACCGCCCGCCTGCGATATCAGTTCGCACCACGAGCCACGCAAGGACGGTCGCAAGCATTCCCGAGAGGAGCGCAACGCTTGCGCCGATCCCCAGGGTCCGTAGCAAGGCATCGAGAAGCAGGGGGGAGGAGAAAAATTCAGACATCGAGCGTCACCCTTCCCCGCGTGCCCGCACCCATCAGTTCAACCAAAGCGTCTGGAACTTGGACTTGGTCCCGTCACGCGAGGCCACAAGCTCTTTGAGGAGGGATGGGTTCCATTGGACGGCAGCGCCCGCAAGTTCGCTCCAGGGTTTGCCGCCCGGAGGTGGGGCGCCGCCCGGCAGGGGGGAGTACATGCCGCTTGCGACAATCTCGGTTTGAACTTCTGGCGAGAAAAACCAGTCGTAGAGTTTTTTTGCGGACTCCGGGTGCGCGGTTTTGGCCGTGATCGCGATGGGCGAGGGGATCGGGAGCACTCCGTCTTCGGGGTAGATGGCACGCACGGGGGCGCCTTTCTGTCTGGCTTTCAGGATGTTTTCCAGGAGCACAATCCCAAGCGGGCGCTCGCCGCTTTCGATCCGGTTGAGCACCGCGCTGTTGCCGCCGGCTGATATCGCATCCTGCTTGCGCAGGCCTTCGACAAAACTCCAGCCCGGGGCTTTTTCAAAAAGCGCGACTGCCGTAAAAGTCGTGCCGCTCTCGAGTGGACTGCCCAGCGAGAGTTTTCCTTTCCAGCGGGGGTTGAGCAGATCGCTCCATTTTTTGGGGGCGTCGCCATCACTCACGATTTTTTCGTGGGCACCGATGACCATGACCGGCACGCGCGAGGTCGTGAAAGCATGATCCGGGTCCTGCCACTCGGCGGGTACGGCGCTCGCGGCCGGGCTTTGGTAGCTCAAAAGTGCCCCGCGCGTTTTGAGGTCCTGATACCAGAACGGATCGCTCGTGAGCAGCAGATCAGCTTGAGTCTTGCCGCCCGCGAGTTCGGCATTGACGCGAGACGCGATCGTCTCGCTGCCGCCCTGGAAGAACTTGACAGTGATATCTGGCAAGGCTTGCGCAACCCTCGGTTCCAGCTTGGCGATCACTTCCGGGTAGAGGCTCGTGTAGACCCAGAGCGTGGGTTTTTCCGGTCCGCTGCGGGTGCAAGCGGTGGCGGCAGCCGCGAGAGTGAGTGCGAAAGCGAGAAGGCTCAGGCCTTTGAGTGTGCGATTCATGCGGGTGTTCCTTCCAGAGTGGCGATATCAATTCCAGGTCAGGATGAGTTTGCCGGTGGTGCCGCGCCCGGCGAGTGCCCGGTGGGCGTCGGCGATTCGGGCGGCCGGGTAGACTCCGCCCACGTGCAGCTTGAGCTTGCCCTTGCGGTAATGCTCGACCACGCCTTGCAGGCAGCGCTTGAGCACTTCCGGGTGGTGGTCGGCGATCCTAAGCATGTTCACGCCGATCAGGCCCTGGCTGTTCATGAGCCAGGGGATGGGGGAAGTGATCCCAAAGCCGCGCGCAAGCTTGAGCATCTTGAGGAGGCTTTTTTTCTCGGACGAGGATTCTGCGGCTCCAAAGCAAAAAATCTTCCCGCCCGGCGAGAGGAGCTTGCGAGCTTTGGCGTAAGCTTCACCGCCGAGCGAATCAAAAACGATATCGAGACCACGACCGCGGAGCGCGGGATCCGAGGATTGAATCCTGCGCACGGCCGCGGCAAAATCTTCCTGCGTGTAGCGGATCGGGTGTTGCACTCCGAGCTTTTTCAAAAACTCGATTTTTTCATTCGAACTTGCTGTCGCGTACACGATGCAGCCCGCTTCAAGCGCGAGTTGCACGAGGATCAGCCCCACACCGCCTGCGGCCGCCTGCACGAGTACATGCTGACCCGGGTGCAGGCGCGTGGTATCCATGGCCATGAACCACGCTGTGGCTCCCTGGGTGGCGAGTGCGGCGGCTTCGCCGGCTGGCATATCATCCGGGATCGGCACCACGGCGACCGCCCCGGTGTTGACGCGCGAAGCGTAGCCGCCAAAGCGCGTGAAACCCACGACGCGGGTGCCGATGGCGGGCTCGCGCACGTTGGCGCCCCGTTTACGGACTCGTCCTACGACTTCGTAGCCCACCACGGCGGGGAGCGGGGGGCAGTCCTGGTAGGCGCCACTTCGGGCCACGACATCGGCGTAATTCAAGCCGCTCGCTTCCACTTCGATCTGCACTTCGTCCGCTCCCGGGTCGGCAAGCGGTGCTTCGCGCATTTCAAAGGCGATATCAGGGTTGCCGAAACGCACCAAAGTCAGGGCGCGGCGTGGGGTGTCCAAGGGAGTGGGAGTTTGCATGGGGGCGTTTATCTCCGGGGCGATCGTACTCGGCAAATCTTTTCCGTTTAGAGAACCCGGGGCCCTACCGAAGAACTCATTGTCACGGCCACAACCACAACCCTCGGAAGAGGGAGGCCCGTGAGAGAGCGATTGAAGTGCGTTTTTCTGAATCAACCGGGAGGGGGAGGAGCAAGGCCTGAAGGGCCAGGCGCTTCCTCCGACCCGAAGCTGCAAAGGATGAACCTGCAGCAGGAAGAATGAGGGTCCGATCATGGCAGATCAAAACCGTTCCAATGACCCCGAAACCGATGATCTCGACGAAGGGATGGAAGGCATGGAAGCCGAAGCAGGAGCAGGCACGCAGGAGACTCCTACTTTCGGACCCACCCCGCTCTTTGGGGACGCCTCCGAGCTGATGCACCGCTACACCCACTGCGTGGTCTGCCACAGCAGACTCCATTTCACGCATTTGACGGATTTCAGCCGCAACCTCTCGCAGGAAACGGCCCGCTGCCCCGAATGCAACCTCAAGGTGCGGCGCGTGACTCACCGCCTGCAGTGAGGTCTTGGGTCAGTCATCTGTTTGACAATCAGGGCCGGAGTCTTTGATACTTCGGCCATGACTCAACTGTTCCAAAAGAATCGCCGCAATCTGCAGCCGGACGCGCTGTCCGGCTTTCTGCCTTCTTCCGCCATCCTCATGGCGGACCCGGATGCGGCCTCGCACGAGGCGCCCCAAGATGCTCTGCCGGAAGAGGTGGCCCCGGAGCGCCTGAGTTATCCAAAGACCCCGAGCGGGCTTCTGTTTTTTGTCTCGCAGGATGATATCAATTCTCCCGGCGCCCGCGAGCTCCTCCACAAGATGGTGGGCGCTCTCGGGCTTTCGGCGGAGACCGCGCGCATCGAAGAACTCTCGGATGCGCAAAATCACCAGAACAGTGATATCGATTTTGGCGGCAACCTGGCGGTCGTGCTGGGCGAGGACGCCGCTTACCGCCTGGGCCTCTTCGACGGCACCGGAGTGCGGGCGCTGGTCTCGCACTCGCTCTCGTCGTTGCTCGCCGATGCGGGGCTCAAGCGCGAGAGCTGGAGCCACCTGCAGATGGCGGCGCGCGAAGCGGGTTGGAAAATTCCGGCCCGCGGCTGAGGGCTCCGGTATCGCCCGTTGGCTCCTTGATGTCGGCAGGATCTGCCGACCCGGGGGCTTGGGTCATTCATTTGCCCCCTTTCAGTCGCCCTGCACCTCCCTCAGAATGAGAGCTGGGGGTGAGAGGTGAAATTGATCGGATTAGCGTGCCTGAGGAGCGTGGGGATTGCGTGCCTCCTGAACGGACTGATATCAGCCTCGAGCGGAGCGGCAGCCGTTTCGCCGGTCGCGCCCTCTGCCGGTGGCCCTCAAAAACAAGAAACTCAGCCTCCCGAGATCCGCGTGCTGCTCGGGCAGGGCAAGCTTCGATCCACCCTCTCGGGCCGGGGGCTGCGCTGGAGCGCCATCCCCCGGGGTGCCCATCGCGCGCAGGCGTGGAATGGCCCTTCCGAGGGCGCATCCATCGAGTTCCTCTGTGACGCCCGCTTCAAGTCCATTGTGATATCGGCATCGCAAATCGGTCGTGCGCCGCGCACCTGGCGGTATCAGGCGGGCGAGCTTGAAGTGCAGGATGCGTCGGGCACACTCCACTGGGAGGGGCGGCCTTATCCGTCGCGGCTCCGCATCCGGCCGGACTCCGAGCAGGGGTGCGAGATCGTCAATCACGTCGGTTTCGAAACGTATTTGGAAGGTCTCGTCAATCATGAGTTCTCGTCCAAATGGGCTTCCTCCGCCGTGGAGGCGCAGGTGGTGGCGGCACGCACCTACGCGCTCCATCAGGTGCGCGAAGCCCGGCGGGACCCCAAGCGGCGATATGATATCGAATCGACCGAGCGGGATCAGGTGTATGGTGGAGCCGAGCGGGTGGATGCAGGTGCCAGGTTGGCTGTTGAACGCACGCGGGGCGTGATCCTCGTGGAGGCGCAGGCTTCCGTGGCGCCCGCTCTCAAGCTTTCGCGCGCGGCTCCGATCCGCGGGGCGCATGCGGGCGAGCCCCAGACGCTGACTGGTCGGATCCCGCTCGCAAGCAGGCTTGAGTCGGTGACCCCGCTCAAGGCCTACTACCACTCGACCTGCGGCGGAGGGACGGAGCTTCCTGAAAAGATCTGGGGCAAAAAAGCCACGGGGTTCAAAAGACGCGTGAAATGCGCAAGCTGCGGCGATTCGCCCAAAGCAAGTTGGCAGCTGCCCCTGAATCTTAAAGAACTCTCCGAGCTGCTCTCGACGCGCGGGCCGGGCTTGAAGGGTAAGCCCTTGCGACTCGAAAGTCTCAAGATCGCGTCTTGGACGGCCGGCGGTCGCGCCGACCGGATGGAGCTCCTGTGGCGCGGGGCGGACGGCAAGAGCGTGATCCGGCAGGAGCTCTCCGCGCAAGAATTCCGGATGTGGGTGGGGGCGGGGCGCGTGCTCAGCACTTGGTTTGGGATTTACAAGGACAAGAGTGGAAGTCTGCTCCTCCAGGGCCGTGGCTATGGCCATGGAGTGGGCCTTTGTCAGTGGGGCGCTAAAAATCAAGGGGCGCAGGGCGCCCGGACCGAAGCGATCCTTTCGCATTATTACCCGGATGCCCGTCTTGTTCGTGTCTGGTGAAGCGATCCCGATTGCGCTATGCGTGGAGCCGGCATGGACTCGAATTCCCCCCGTTTTGAAGCACTCTCGGATTTTGCTTATCAGCTTCCCGAGGAACTGATCGCGCACGCGCCCGTGGAGCCACGCGACAGCTCCCGCCTCATGGTGCTCCACCGCAAAAGCGGGCGGATCGAGCATCGGAAGTTTTGTGATCTGCCCGAGTACCTGGATCGGAATGATATCCTGGTTGCCAACAACACGCGCGTCCTGCATGCCCGGCTGCTCGGACAGCGGCTCCCGGACGGGGTCCCGGATCCAAGCAGGCAGAGTGCGCTTTTAGGCGGAAAAATAGAACTTCTCCTGCTCGAGGAGGTGCGTCCGGGCGTGTGGGAAGCGCTCTACCATGGGAGTGCCCGCGGCAAGCCCGGGTTGAGAGTCTATATCCCCACTCGCGATGGACGCGGATTGATCGGCACGGTCACTCGCGGCACCACGGGCTCGGATCAGGGCACGGTCGAAGTTCAATTTGATCGCGATCCCGAGTCGGCAGGCGCGGGCGAACTGCCACTCCCTCCCTATATCGAGCGGCGTCCTGGCGCAGGCGGAGTGGATGACGAGAATCGTTATCAGACCGTGTACGCCCGCGAATTGGGTTCGGCCGCGGCCCCGACCGCCGGCTTGCATTTCACCGACAAGCTGCTTGCGCGCCTGCGTGCTCAGGGCGTGGACTGGCGCGAAGTCACGCTCCACGTGGGCATCGGGACTTTTCGCCCGGTCAAGGCCGAGAATCTCTCCGAGCATATCATGCACGAGGAGCGCTATCGGGTGTCGGAGTCCGTGGCAACCGAGCTCAATGCTGCAAAACAATCCGGTCGCAGGATCGTGGCCGTGGGTACGACGAGCGTGCGCACCTTGGAGACCGCCTGGGATCGGGAGGCGGGGCATCTCTGCGCCGGCAGCGGGCGGTCGAGACTTTTCATCCGGCCGGGGTATTTTGAGTACGCCGCCGTG
>Ga0172372_10010693_pt1 | contig 11731 bp, 4 predicted proteins | sample LakKiv5m_2_FD_114544 | JGI IMG/M metagenome (GOLD analysis project Ga0172372, IMG submission 114544) | Freshwater microbial communities from Kabuno Bay, South-Kivu, Congo - kab_092012_9.5m | ecosystem: Environmental > Aquatic > Freshwater > Lake | place: Democratic Republic of the Congo... | reverse complement strand
AATCAAGACCCAAATTTAGCCAGAATGGCTGCTTATGGAAGTCTAGAAATTACTAATATCGTAAAAGAATTCAAACCAGATGTAATTTTTTCTGTTAATGATACTTGGGGGTCACAGTTTGTAATTAATGAGCCATTTTTTGAAAAAATTCCTACTGTATGTTGGAATACTTTTGACTCATTACCGCTACTTCCAGATACAATTGAAAACGCAAAGAAGATTAAAGATTATTGGACTTGGAGCGATTTTGCCAGAAAAGAACTTCATCGATTAGGTTTTAATAATGTAAAAAATCAATACCCACTTGTTAATACTAAAAATTTTTATAAATTATCAGAGGACAAGATCTCAGAAGTAAAAAGTCGTTTTGGAATACCATCAGATGCTTTTATCATAGGTTTTGTTTTTAGAAACCAGTTAAGAAAACTAATTAATACCCAAATTGAAGCATATTCAATTTTTAAAAAAAATAATCCAGAAATAAAAAATACATTTTTATATACTCATACACATTATGGAGAGGGGTGGGATATTCATCGCCTATGTCAACAATACGGCGTAGACCCAAAAGAAGTTTTATGTACTTATATATGTAAAGAAACAAGATTATATTTTATTGCACCATTTCACGGACAAGATATTGAAAACCCAATAACTAAAAGAAAAACACTCGTAACAGCAAACGTTGGGTTAGGAGTCTCAGATGAACAATTAAACGAAATATATAATATATTCTCCTTATATTCTCACCCCGCAACTTCTGGTGCTTGTGAGCTACCCTGTGTTGAGGCGGCACTTACTGAAAAAATTATCACTACCTGTGGATATTCTTTTGGAGAAGATATCATTGAAAATAATAAAGGCAGTATTCCAATGAAGTTTACTTTTTATACAGAGCATGGCACTCAATTTCTAAAATCGCAACCATCTCCATATGAACTATCTAAAATCTTCAAAAGAGTATATGAAATGAAGCCAAATACGAGAAGGCAAATGGAAATAGATTCTAGAAAATGGGCTTTAGATAATTATTCGATAGAAATAAACGGTGAAAAAATTGAGAAATTTATTGATAATTTTTCAATTTTAGAAGAAAGTGTTTTTAATTTTGAATTAAATTCTGTAAAAAAACACAACCCAATCGCAGTGGTAGAAAATAATCCAGATAATCGTCAATGGATAAAATCTTTATACAAATTAATTTTGGATATGGATGTAAGCGACCAAGACGAAGGTCTTACCCACTGGATGCAAAAATTAGAACAAAACACTCCAAAAGATCAAGTTGAAAATTATTTTAGACAAGTAGCACAACAGGAATTATCAAAAAATAATAATAAAAATATTGAACTTAAAGATTTATTTAATGATTTTCCCGATCATAAAAAAGTTCTTATTGTTCAACCAGAAAGTATTGGAGATATATTTTTAGTTACGTCTTTATTAGAATCTTTAAGAAATAGATATCCAGAAGATAAATATAAAATATATTTTGCCACAAAACCAGAATACCAAGATTTAATTGACGGTAATCCATTTGTAGATAAGTGGATCCCATATCATCAAATTATGGATAATCTAATAGTAATGGAAGGTGGTATGGGTCAAAATGGGGTTTGTGATATAGTTTATAACCCATATTTTCCTACACAACGACTTCTTAGTTATATGCATAATGGAGAAGATAAAATAGATTTAGAATTAAAATAATATGCATTTATTAGAGACATACGCATTAGCAACGGGAAGTAAAATTAAAAAGCCTTTTATTAATAAAAAGTTTTTCCCAGTCCCTTTCGAAAAATATATAACTATTCAAAACAGTAGTGGTATGCAAGGAAAATGTTATGACTATTTTCAAGATGTAATAGATTTTATACATGAAGATTTAGAAAAAATTGGTTATAAAATAATCCAAATTGGGTCTAAAGATGATCGCGCATTAAAACATGTTTTTCATCTTCAAGGACAAACAAATATTAATCAAACAGCTTTTATCTTAGAAAATTCCAAGCTTCACGTTGGAAATGATAGTTTTGCAATTCATATGTGTAACGCATTTGGCGTTCCTTTGGTTGGTTTATATAGCGTGTCATCTCCAGAAATCGCTGGACCATTCTGGAAAAATAATAAACAGATTTGTTTAACCCCAGAAAATTTAAAACCAAGTTTTAATCCAAATGAAAGTCCTAAAAAAATAAATGAAATAAAAATAGAATCTGTTATAAATAGTATAAAATCATTATTAAATATCGAATCGACCCAAAATATTAAAACAATATATACCGGCCCAAAATATCAACATATAATTTTAGAAACGATTCCAGAACAAATACTACATCCGCAGGCTTTTGAAAAACAACTCCTGAATGTCAGATTTGACCTTTTAAATAGAGAATATGAAGAAAAAGATTATAACGGCTTAGTACAAAATTTAAACACTAGAGAATGCTGTATTGTTACAAATAAACCACTTATTCTAGAGCCGCTACTTAAGTTTAAAAATAATATTAAGATGCTAATTTATGATGTTACGCATAGCATTGATGTAAATTTCATAGAAAAATTAACGTTTTTAGGTATAAATAATACCTGTATTTTTAAAATTTATGAATCCTCTGCTGAAGAATTAAATAATAGAAAAGAACAAATAATTGATTTACCACAAATTATTGAACAAATTAATTTGCCAAAAGTTGATATTGACTTGTCAGCCGAAAATTTTTATTATAAAACGAATAAATTATTTATTGCGAATAATCAATTGTTTTTGGGCAAACAGGCGTATTTAAATAAGACTCCTATAGAAGGCAATAATTTTCAAAAAATTAGCAATACGAATTTAGACGAGTTTATTAAAAATGATTTGGAGTATGCGCTTATTTTTGAAAAAAATTGACAAACATCTCAAATAATGTAATACTTTAGATATGTCAGATAAAATCGTTTATCGTTATAAAGATACTGTAAATAAATTTAAAAGAGACGTTAATGGTCTTTTAGAATGTGTTGATTATAAATTCAACGAAGATCATACAATTAATTGGCGGTCAATGATTAATAAAGAATATCTTGTTCCAAATCGTGACTCTTTTAAGAGTCAAAAAGATATCAATCTTAAAGAAGTTGACGTATCAACACTTGCAGATAACCAGCTTCTTATTCTTCTTGCTGGCATTAAGGAGCTTGCGCAAATTCGTGGATATACCAATGTAAATTACGAAGTAATTCAAGCGCAACCAGACTATGTCGCTGTAAAATGCACTATTAATTGGGTTTCTAATTATGAAACTAATATGCAAGAAGTTTCTTTTTCTGCGCTTGCTGATGCACATCTTGATAATACAAAAGATTTTGCAAAAAATTTCTTAATGGCAATTGCAGAAAATCGAGCTTTTATTCGTTGTGTGCGCAGTTTTCTTAAAATCAATATTGTCGGAAATGACGAAATGGGTAAAACCACGCATGTTGACGCTGAAGTAGAACCAAATACTTCTATTACTCAACCAGTAGCTCTATTACAAAAAACCATGGAAGAACACGGAATCTCTTTTGAGCAGATTAAAGAGCGGGCAGTTCAGAAAAAAATGGAGAAGGCTGATAGCTGGACAAAAATAGAAGATATCTCGCCGCTGTCAATGTTTACTATTATTAGTGGTATTAAAAATAAAAATAAAAAGTAAAATATTTAAACCTTTGTAATAGCACTAAGCTCTGGTAAAAAGTTGCTTATATTATGAGACGAAGAAGTAAAGCTTGGGCTTAATAAATTAAGTGTGCCATTAGATTGAATTGATCCATTCCATGGTAAATAATAATAAAATTTATTATTCTGAGGAGCTGTTATAGCTTTTTCAATTACAGAATTTTTTATACCTTCTGTATTTATAGCCAAGTAAGTTCCTGGGTAAATAATTCTAGTAATAAAACTTTTTGTATTACCATCGTCACAAAAAATTCCACAGTTCATATTGTTAAAAATATTACTATTTAAATTACAATATTGATTAGGATTTACTAATAATCCTTTATTAAGATTTTGAGATCTATAATCTAAATAAGTATCTGGAGTTTTACCTTTTAGCGCAAATTCGTGTTTTGTTGTGTCTATCTTAGTATATTTTTCTTTATTAGATGGGGTGGTTTCTTTTGAAGAGGAAATTAAGACGTATCTTAAATCTAATTTTAAATTTGTATCTTCTATCGGAGAGTAAGCTGTTTTTGTAGAACCCTTATCAATAAAAGTAAAAGATTTTGCAAAATTTCCAAAGGCAAGGGGAACCTTTTGATATAAACTAGCTGGACCACCCACAGCATTTAGCTGTGTATAAGTTTGTTTATCTTTAAAGCTAACCTGTTCAACAATATTTAAATTATTAACCGCTACTTGACCGTTAAGATAACCTTTATTAAAAATAAATTCTCCACCCCCCTCTGTATTAAGACTATAGCAGTCTTTAAGGAGCGAAGTGTAGCCTAGTTCATCTTTAAATGTAGTTCCGCCATTGGCATCACTTGCAGTGTGTTCTCCAAAACTATAAGTAACAAAAGATTTAGCAGTTAAAATAGTATCAATTTCTTTATATGTTCTATGAAATTGTAATGTATTTGCATTTATTAATTGTAACGATGTTTTATAATTTGTAGTATTTTCTACAGGTTGAGTATTCTCATACTTTTTATAGCTTTTTGTGGTGATTTTTGATGTCGAATTAATCAAAATCTCCGTTTGGGAATTGTATGTTCCTATTGGAAATGATAGAATATTAAGATCATTTAGTTTAATATTTTGTTCTTTAAAACTAATAACAGATAGATTAATATCTTCATAGGTAATTGTATTCTTAACTAGTGGTGGGGATTGACCATAAGGCAAATAACCAATTGGTAATTCTTTTAATTTTTTGGAGGGATTATGTTTTATTGTAACTTGTTCACGGATTCCCCTTGTTGACTTAAATTTTTTTGTAAACTCTCCCTCGCCATAATCAGTTATGTACCATAGAATATTATTATTGGTAATAAAAACTACGGTGTCAGCATAATTAAAATTTAGAGAGCTAATCTCTGGATAAGGAATGTATTCTGTTCCTCCGTAAGAATATCCCAATCTTGTTTTTTCTTCCTTATTGCTTATTATCCATTCTGTTGTTTTACTTTCAATACCATCTGTATTAGTTGTTTGAGCTGTTTCAAAATTAACTAAACTAAGCGAATCTCCAGCTTTAATAAAACTTGATTTAAAGGATGCTTTTGTAGTGCTTGTATTATAAACATTTTTGTTAACTGTTTGTGTAGTGGTCACTGGCACGGTAGTTGTTCCATCCCATGGTTTAGTAAATTTAATGATTGTTGTTTGCGGAAAAGTTCTATAAGGCGGCACATCAGTTTGATCAACCGTTTCCGTATATTCTGTTCTTTTTCCATTAGACTCTTGTATTGTATACCCTTTTAAAGTAAAACTGTTAGTACTATAATAACCACCGACGCATTTTGACTCGGGTCCAACTGGTCCATACTTCCAAGAAGTTGGTTGGTTATCTTTATAACTAATGAATATAGAAGTTAATGCGCGACCGTCATGAAATAACTGTTCAGTTGAAGCTGTATAATTTGTAATACTAATAGTTTTAGGAAAATTATTCCCACACTTATTTGATTCATACCCTTCTTGCGTTTTTGTTTCACTAAAAGTATACTTATACTCATACGCATCTGTAGAATATGTTCCACCATTTGTGATTGTATACGCTAACATACTTTATCCCCAAATATAATATGGTACGAATGGTAAACTGGCATTATTTTGACTATTTAAAACGTAAGCAACTTTTACACCAAGACTTATATTACTACTTGTAACTTGATAAGTTATTGTATTATAAACCCCACCAATCAAAACTTGGACAGTACTGGGAAGACCCCACGCAACAGGTACTTGTATTGCTGGAACAGAAGCTTGAACTTTAATTGAAGCTGAATTGATATATTGACCATTTGTTTTAGCTTCTAATATAACATAATTAATTTGGTCTTTACCGTAAGTAAAAGTTTGTAACGTGTTAGTACTAATAATATTATTCGGAAGTATACCATTAACTGTCCCAGGTTGTACTTGTAAATAATATTCTTCCTTGTCAGTTCTTTTAAAAGCAAAAATTTGAAAAGGCGTCGGTGCTTGCGAAGAAGCGTTATTAAGTATTTGTCTAGTTATTAATCCCATAATTTTATCCTCTTATAATTCCTGTAAAAGTAAAGTTGTTGCTAGTTACCGAATATTCGGCAAAATCTGTAACAGTTTTTGAATTATCGTATATATATTTATTAAATTCTATATTTAATCCAGAGTATCCCAAATATGAAAGGCCGCTGGGAATCCTATACATTCCTGTTAAGGTATTTAAACCAGAATCTAAAATTATTAAACCACCAACTCCGGTATAAATAGAGCTATTTAAATAAGGTGACCCTACAATAATTTCATTATTTTGATTATTAATATAAGGAGAGCTGGTAATAGAATTAAACATCTTTTTTTGTTTTAAATTCCACCTGTTATTTAAATCTTTAGTAAATATAAGTATAGGTTTCAATTTTATAGCTACAGTGTCAGTACTATCTTCAGATGTAATAAATGTATCATCTTCACTAATAGAAAGTGTACCTCCTAATTTTTCAGAATTACCAGAAATTTTTTGAGCAAATTGCCACAAATTTGTTTTATTTCCAGTATAAATTAAAATAGCTCCAGACACGTCGTTACGCCCCCCAATAAGAATTACGCTGCCATCTTTATTAACAGCCACACTTTCTCCATAAAATCCAAGATTTTGACCAGTTATATCCTGAGCAAATTGCCAACCGTTAATTTTATCTCCAGTAAAAATATTGATCCCACCGTCATATGAAGTGTTGTTTCCACCCCTACTTCCGCCTAGAACAATAACACTTCCATCGTTACTCATTCCTAAACCTTCTCCATAAAACCCCGACTTATTTCCATAAATTTCTTGTTTAAATCTCCAATTATTTGATAAACTACCAGTATAAATCAGTGTAGACCCATATCCAGTATTATTATAAGGACTGGACATTAATATTATGTCGCTACCAGTGCTTATAGCAACATTTTTTCCATAAAAACCATTAGAGAAACTAAATATAAGACCAGGATAAACTGGATTAAGAGTCTGAATGCCAGTTAATTTTTGAGCTAGAATCCAACTCGTTGGAGAAGCTTGTTTGTATACTAAAGCTGATCCGGTATTATTATTATCAGCGGGGCCTCCAACAACAATTACAGAACCATCTGAAGTTGCTAAACTATCTCCAAATTGGGAAGAATTAGAAGGAGAAGTAATTCCAGTTAAATTAGGCCCCAAAACCCAATTATTATTATTTCCGGTGTATAATAATACTGGTCCTGGACCCGTTGAACTGGGAAATGTACCGTTATTATAGCTTGCTAATAATATATTATTTTTTGAAAATACCCTTTTACCAAGTCCTGCATTATTAGAATTTGTGCCTGTAATTGTCTGAGTGTCTACCCAATAAATATCTGGTAATAAATTAATTGTTAATCCAGTATTTAAAACAGTTCCTTCGGATATTAAAGTTACATATCCAGACCAATTTGGATAAAAATTATTTTCATAAGCAACCCCAGAAATATCTATAAAAATATTTTCTTCAGATTGTACTGTATAAATACCGCTATTTTCTACTGTAAAATCGAAAGTTTCTTCAAAGTTACCCTCCCAAGTATTTGATAAAGGTCTAAAAGTTTCTCCACCGAGAAGATAACGATTTGGAATTTGAATTGCATTTAAATCGCTTGCATATCTAGTTAGTTTAGTATTATTACCATTTTCTCCAGATGGGTTATGGGAAAATAATCGTATACTAGCATCATTAATTTCAGAAACATTCGCTAAATTTAAAGGACTATAGCCGCCAACAACAACATTATCATTTACAGCAATATCTGTATTTATTGATAATCCAGTAAAACTGCTAACAAAATTCCACCCATTAACAAGATCTCCTATATAATATTTTCTCTCATTATTAATTCCACCAGCAACAATTATATTCCCTGCACTATTAATATCAACATTCGTACCTAAGAATGTATTATTAGTAATTCCAGTAATTTGCTGTCTTAACGCCCATGAACTTGGAGGAGTACCCGTATATATTGAGATTAAACCCACTCTATAACCACCGATAGGAGTACCTACGCCGGTTGAAAAATTAGGAGTTCCAACAACAATAATATTCCCACTATCATTTATAGCAACGCTAAAACCAAAAGAGGAAATTGTAGCAGTATCATTAGTTGGTTTATTTAATATTTGAGGCGGTGGCAGAGTACTGGGTATTGTTGCATTATATATACATACTTTTCCATAACCGCCAATTGGACCAGGCGTATGTGGCGCTCCAATTACTAACACATTTCCAATGTTATTTATGGCCACACTCCTTCCAAAATTAGGGACTGAAGAAGGAGTTGTTACTGATGATGGTACAAAAATCAACCCTGCTACTGCAAAATTATTTGTTCCAGTATATAATGCTGCGATTCCTGTTCCGTTCTGTGACTGATATCCACCAACTAAAATACGATTACCACTATTAATAGCAACACTCATGCCCCATTGTGCGGGACCAAAAAGCGCGAAAGAATATCCACCAATTGATTGTTGTAATGACCAACCATTAGTTATATCGCCAGAATAAAGATTAAAAGCGCCAGTGCCATTATAACTAAATGGACCTCCCATAACAATTTTTGTTCCATCATTATTAATACCCAAACTATTTCCAAAACCGCCAGCAATAGTTCCAGTAATTTTTTGATAAAAATCCCAATTATTATTATTTGTATTTTTTGAATAAATTCTAGCGGCACCATTAGGCGAATCGCTTGGGCCACCAACTACAATAATATTATTGTTACTAATATCAACACTTGTTCCATAACTACTTGTTAATCCAGTTAATAAACCAGTCTTAAAACTATCAATATTTAAACTTCCTGTTACACCGACTACATCACTCAGAGTAAAATCATTAAGTGCGCCAATTGCTCCAGAATTAAGAACATTTATTAATTTCCATAGGTCATGAAAATTATAATTTGAATCAGAAATTTGATTACTATAATTAAAAGTTATATCATTAATAGTAATGTAATCAAAATCTCTAATTAAATTCATTTTGAATCTTATAATTCCAGTAGCATTTCTAAAACCAGTAATTCTATCGACAAAAACATTATTTGGCCTACCAGTACTACTTATAAAAATATTGTTCCATGTATAACTTCCGCCATCTGTAATTAAACCGTTTAATAAACCTGTTTCGTAAGAAACGGCTGGATAATAGATTTCCCCAGTGGGATTTGCTAAAAACCCAGTGCCAAAACCACTGCTTAAAATATTTACATTTCCAAATCCAGTTATTGTAATAGGATTTAAATCAAAGAAATCTTTTTGTCTTGAAGCATATAAATTAAGTTTTTTAACTCTAATTATTTGTATTGGTAGGTCATAACCATAAGTACAATTATTATAGAGTCTCGTACCATTACCAACAACATATTGAAATTTTCCATCACTTGAAATCGCAGCGCTGGTCATATCTAGATTATTTAGACCTGTTACTCTTGTCCAATCTACACCATAGTTATCGCTTCTTGCTACACGATTAGATGAATTCTCAATCGCTAATTGATATTTTCCATCATTGGACATTGCGACTTTAATCCAGTCATACATGTCATCTGGAGCGAATTGTGTAAAATTAACTCCAGAATCTTGACTATTGTAAATACCATTATTAGAAGCAACTAAAACATATTTTCCACTATTATCAGTTACAATATCTTTCAACTCGATAGAATCAATTAATGTCTGACTCCAATTAACACCAGAATTAGTACTTTTCCAAATATTAGAATTATTTTCTGTACAGTACATTACATCACCACCAGAAGACATTGTTATACTAGTTAAATTATAACCACTTAAATCAGCTATATCACTCCATGTAACGCCACTATCAGCAGAAATCTGCGCGCTAATGTTAAAATGATTATCGTAAGGACCAACAGCAGCCATTACTCGCGCATTATGTGACATTGCAACATCTACCCAGGAACCATCGAAACCAGTTGGGACCCAAGGACTTTGCCCCGAGTTTGTACTGTAATATATTTTAAAGTTTTTAGCATCACTTAGAAAATAACCAGTATTGAAATTATCCCCATCTCGTGACACTAAAACATATCTTCCAGTATTCTTATCAAAAGCAATACTTTTTAATTGAACTTCTTCTTGTAAGGAAAAATTTCCAGTAAAAGTAATAGAATTAAATGATCCATTGTAACCATTAACATTTTGAAAAATATATCCAGTATAAGGATTATTGCCAGAAACAAAATTAGAAATTAATAACGATCTAGTATTATTATTTGATAATACAATATCTGTCCATGAATATACTTGGGATGGGCTATTTGCAATATTCCACCCTGTTGTACAAGTACTGCTTTCTTGTCCCCAACCATCATTAAATGTAAATTTAAAATAATTATAGCCAGTAAGACCTGTGATAATTATACCGGTTGATAACAAGCCACTTTGAATATTGCTAGAAACGGCTTTTTCGTAAAATTTATTATAGTTAACCCCAGTAGAAGCTTTAATTACTAATTTTTGAGGAGAATAACCAGGTTCAAAATTTATATAGAATCCAGTTATTATATTACCTGTATAAACATATGCAGTTTTATATCCAATAAAACCACCAGTAATTTCTACCGATGTATCGTCTAAATTTGTAGCAAAAAATAGATCAGCATTTTCGTCATTACTAAATAAATAATCAGGCTCAATTCCAGTATTAAATGAAGAGTAAAAGTAATTACCAGTTACATTATTATCAATAAAATTTTTATATAACCCAGTAACATTTCCAGATACGGTTTTTTCATAAAAATAAATTTTATTTACAGATAGCCCAAAATCTGTTTCGTTTAAATCATTTTGATTTACATGTGGCAATAATTGGCCAGATGTAATTAAAAGTCTAACATAATTATATGACCCTGTTCCTGTAACTGGAAAAATATTCGTTTGCGAACGATAAAAATTAATACCAGATCTGGTATCCATATCACTCCAAGAAATATTGTTATTAGAGCCCTGTAATTTAAAAACACTTGGTACAAATTTATAATTATCAAAATTTCTATCTAAATTTAATTCATAATAACGAATAACTCCAGAATCATTTGGGCTAAAATTTTTAAACTCAAACCCTAAAAATCCAGTTGAAATATTTGGGCTTGTTCCCCATTGTGCATCAGAATCTTCTCCAAAAACATATCGAAGATCATAAGTGTTTTCAGAACCAAAAATATCTCCTGAAATATCAGAAATATTGTAAGAACTTAATCTAAATACATAATTTATTAATTCTCCAGTATTTTGTTGGGTTGTTATTCCAGTTGTTAGCACGCCACTATTGGAAGATGTAAAAGTATAATCTCCAGAGCCCGTAATTCCATATATTTTATAATTATAATTACTATTATAATTTTCAATATCATAACCTATATATGGAATAGAATCCCAATTAAAATGAATATTGTCAATATTACTAATACCTGTAAAATAATTTAAAGATTCTCCAGTTAATAAAATAAAACCTGTTCCGGTTT
>Ga0172372_10010690_pt1 | contig 11732 bp, 8 predicted proteins | sample LakKiv5m_2_FD_114544 | JGI IMG/M metagenome (GOLD analysis project Ga0172372, IMG submission 114544) | Freshwater microbial communities from Kabuno Bay, South-Kivu, Congo - kab_092012_9.5m | ecosystem: Environmental > Aquatic > Freshwater > Lake | place: Democratic Republic of the Congo... | reverse complement strand
TGCGGTTCGTGATCGGATTGAAAAGGCTCGCACGAAGGAGATCTAGACCTCTACGGCAACAGCAATTCCTTGCCCTACGCCGATGCAGGCTGTGGCAATCCCAATGCCGCCACCTCTTCTTCGCAGCTCTCTCGTCGTATCCACAATCACCCGTGCCGCTGATGCTCCAATCGGATGACCCATAGCGATAGCTCCACCATTGACATTGACCTTCTCTCGGTCGATCTCAGGTAAACCGTGGAGAACCGATAGAACCATCGCAGAAAAGGCCTCATTTATCTCCCAAACTTTGATGTCCGTGAACTTCAAATTCAACTTTGCCATCAGCGCCTTTACGGCATCAATCGGTGCAAGTGTGAATTCATGTGGTGCTCGCCCAACTACAGCACTCCCCAAGATCTTTCCGTATCCACCTGAATTGCCGGTATCAATCTCCAACTTCTTTATGCCATCCAGTGTCGTAAGGAGTGTCATTACCGACCCATCATTGATTGGAGACGAGTTTCCAGCAGTCACTGCTCCGCCCTCAGAGAAAGCAGAGGGCAGGCTTGCAAGCTTCTCCAAAGAGGTCTCGGGTCGGATTGATTCATCTCGTGTAAGGCCTGCAAATTCAAAAGCAAATCCATCATGGAGGCCCTTCTGCCAAGCCTCTAGCGCTCGCGTATGTGACCGAAGAGCCCAGTCATCTTGCTCTTCTCTCGAAATACCGATTCTTTCGGCAACGGACTCAGCGCATCGCCCGAGGCTCTGTGTCCACTCACTCGGGAATTCGGGATTGACCATCCGCCAGCCAACTGTCGATTGATGAAGTTCATCGACTGATACGCTCTCTGGAGTCTTCTTTGTTGTGCGCTTTACTATCCACGGCGCTCGAGACATGGATTCCACTCCACCTGCGAGTACGAAGTCAGCGTCACCAGTTCTGATTTCTCTTGAGGCTTGAATGATGGCCTCTCCTCCAGAACCACAGAGACGATTGACCGTGACCCCCGGAACTGTGATTGGAAGTCCTGCCAGGAGAAGACCCATGCGTGCAACATTTCGGTTATCTTCACCTGAACCATTTGAATCTCCGATCACCACATCATCGATTGCCTGAGGTTCAAGATTTGGCAATTTCTCGAGAAGGTTCCTCATCGTTGTCGCTAAGAGATCATCGGCTCTAACTTCAGAGAGCGCTCCGAAATATGATCCAAAAGGGGCTCTTGCCGCTTCCGCGATGTACACATCCACGAGAGGATTATCGCGTAGGAGATGCGAGGAACAACCCCATCCAGAGTTATATTTCCCCTCTCGTCAGGAAAGTAAGGAGAAATGAGATGGATGTCGCGTCCAAGTACCGTCACCTTTTTCCTGTTTTTGAGAAGGTGACCTATCTCAACTCTTGCTCTCAAGGAGCGCTTGCGATCCCTGTTCGGGATGCGCTCAACGAGTACCTCGATGGCATGTATGAAAAGGGTTCGCTTTGGGATAAGTGGGTCATGAAGCAGGAGGAGTTGCGACAGTTGGTAGCGCAGGCATTCAAGACTGCGCCCTCAAATGTTGCCATTACCGCGAACGCTTCTGCGGGAATCAATTCAGTTATCTCCTCTATTGACTTTTCTGGATCAAAGAATCGAATCGCCACAACAGATCTTGAGTTTCCCACTATGGGACAGATCCTCCATGCGCAGGAACGTCGAGGCGCGGAGGTCATTCACGTGGCTGCTGACCCGGATGGAACTTTGAATCTAGGGAGGCTCGAGGCTGCACTTGACGATCGGGTAGCACTTGTTGCCGTCACTCATGTTTGTTATCGCACAGGCGCAATGTCCGACATCAAGGCGGTCAGTCAACTCGCTCACAAGCACGGAATCCCCGTCATCGTCGATGCCTACCAATCCGCTGGCTCCATTCCAATCGACTTTGATGATGTCGGAGCTGACTTCATGGTTGGGGGATTCCTCAAGTACATGCTTGGACTTCCTGGTATTGGATTTCTTCTTGCCAAAGGTGATTATTCGTCCTTGCCGACACAGACCGGGTGGTTTGCTGCGCGAGATGTGTTCGCTATGGAAATCGATAAGTATGACCCCGCAACCGATGCGCGAAGATTCGAGGGTGGAACTCCTCCGATTCCGAGTGTCTTTGCGGCGGTTGCAGGATTGAAATTGCTTCTGGAAGTTGGCTTGGAACAATCTTGGCGTCAGACAATCGCCATTCATCGGATGCTTCGACAGGAACTTTCTAATCTTAGCCCAACCTTTGTCACTCCAGAAGACTCGAAAGCACACGCAGGGTTGATTGCGTTCAAGTCAGTAGATGAACACAAACTTGTCTCTGCCCTTGACCACGATCAGGTGATTGTTTCCTCACGGGACGGCAATGTGAGAATCAGCCCTCACTTCTATAACAACGAGGCCGATGTTGAGTCTCTTATGAAATCACTCTTAGACCACCAAGATCTCCTGGTCTCTAATATCGTCAGATAGTCTCTCTCCATGAGCTACGCCAAGCCGCCCATTCTTACTGGCACGGGTAAGAGTGACTATGAGAACTATCTACGAACTGATGAGTTATTGAGTCTCCAGAAGACCTCAGATGAATGGGAGCATCGTGACGAACTCCTTTTCACGATCGTGCATCAGACCTCCGAGCTTTGGTTGAAGTTGGCTAGTGCCGAGATATCCGAAGCGATTGAAGTGTTACGTCAGAATAATTTGCGAGAACCTCAGCGGCTGTTGAGTCGAGCTGTTATCTGTATTCATCAAACCCATAACGCACTCGACATGCTAGACAAAATGTCACCTTGGGACTATCAACAGGTGCGTCGAGCCTTAGGTCATGGATCTGGCTTTGATTCTCCCGGTTTCAATGCGTTGCGCAAGGAAATTCCGAAACTTCTTGAGCATTTTCTCAGACTAGTTGAAGAATCTGGCAAGAGCGTCTTAGAAGTATTCCTGGATGACAGGAATAATGAAGATCTTTTCCAACTAGCTGAGTGGCTCATTGAACTTGATGAGAGGATTGCGCTCTGGAGAGAGAGACACTTAAAAGTGGTAGAACGTAGTATCGGAGTTTCAGCTATAGGAACACAGGGAACTCCGGTAGAAGCAGTGGCGAAGTTGTTGGGCTTCAGGTTCTTCCCTGAGTTGTGGAACGTGCGAAGTGAAGTCACCCGAATTGCTCTGTTGGAAGAGGCCGAGCGCAACATACATACTCAGTCCAACGGAGGATTGAAACCATGAAGGTTCTTGTCACGGGAGCAGCTGGATTTATTGGTTCACATCTTACGAACAAGCTTGCACGTTCATCAGAGGTACAACTTCTTGCGATTGACAACTTCACTCCTTACTACTCACCTAGCTTGAAATCCCGGAGAGCCGAAGCCTTGATTCCATCAAACGTCAGATTTGAAAGTATTGACATTTCTGATCCAATTGCCGTTCAAGATTGCATTCAGTCCTTCAAACCTAATCAAGTGTTTCATTTGGCTGCTCAACCTGGTATCAGGCTCGCTGTAGAGGATCACTACAGGTACGTTGAGTCCAATCTAATTGGTTTCAGTAATATGTTGATTAGTTGTCAACGCGAAGGTGTCGATTCATTTGTCTATGCTTCTTCATCGAGTGTGTATGGTAGGAGTTCTGAACAGAAACTTCGGGAAACTAATTCTCAGTTGAGTCCTACCAGTTTCTATGGTGCGACAAAACTTGCGAACGAAGTCCTTGCGCGCTCGTATTCGGATCGATATGGAATCAAGACCAGAGGGCTTCGTTTCTTCACGGTATATGGTCCGTGGGGCAGACCTGACATGGCTTACTTCAGGATCATCGCTTCTCTCATTTTAAAAAGGCCTTTTACGCTCTTCGGTGATGGCTCCGTGCAACGAGATTTCACGTATATTGACGATGTCGTTTCACTGACTGCGCAACTTGGCGCAGATTTGCATGCGAGAGATGGCGGTTTCGCAGACGTGGTAAACGTCGGTGGGGGAACACCTATTCCGATAGTCAATGTTATCGACATATTGAGTCAATTCGCAGGGCATCAACTTGAAATTGAGATTGCAAAGTCTGATCCGAGTGATATGCGTCTGACTGATTCAGATTCGACATATTTACTCTCTTTGGTTGGAGGACATGATTTTTGGAGGAATGAAGAGGGGCTACGGGCCACTCTTGAATGGGGTTTGAACTCAGTCAACTCAAGAGACTTAATGGAGTGGACAACCTAATTTCATGAGGTCCGTTTTGATTTTTACGGGTATCTACCCCCCCGATATTGGAGGTCCCGCAACCTTCGTACCACAACTGGAAGACTTTCTATGTTCTAGAGGTCACGACTTTTACACCCTACTGTTAGCTGAAAGTCCAGACACTCCGGGTTTTCCACGTAAACGAGCTTCAGTTATTCAACGCGGCTTATGGTTACCAATTAGAGTTTGCAGAGTCGTCGTTTTGGGCTTGAGGGCTGCAAGATCAAGAGATGTGCTCTTTGCAAATGGGCTATATGAGGAAGCTGCTCTAGTCTCCCTTATTTCGAGAAAGCCTTTAGTTTGCAAAGTGGTGGGAAATCCTGCTTGGGAGTCACTCCAGCTGAGAGAGTCCACTGATTCCTCAACTTCTTCACTGGAAGAATTTGATCCTAAACGACTCTCCTTCTTCTTGAGGGTAAGACACCAGTTATGGAAATTGGCATTGAGCAGAGCAACTTTGTTGATAACTCCAAGCCACAGCCTCAAAAGGCATTTGGAAAGTTTGCATCTTGGATCGCCAATTCAGGTCATTGAAAATGGAACTACCATCCCCGTGCTAGAGAGTGAATTGCACAAATATGAAGTTGTTACGATTTCACGATTGGTTCCATGGAAGAACCTTGATGTCCTCATTCAAGCGGCAAGGGAACACGACTTTCGCTTGGCCATAGCAGGAGATGGTCCTGACTTGTCACGGCTAGTAAGACTCGCCGAGGCAGATTCTCGCATCTCGTTTCTTGGTCGCCTTGAATCAAGTCAGATTGGCACTTTGCTTCGCCTCTCAAGGATCTATGCACTGGTCTCAACTTATGAGGGTCTCAGCTACTCTTTGATTGAAGCACTTGCACACGGCAAGGCATGCGTAGTTTCAGATAATCAAGGCAATATGGACGCGTTACATGAGTCCCATGCCGCCGTTGTTGTCCCGGTCGGGGATGTGGCTTCAACTGGTCAAGCAATCACTGGTCTTCTCAGCGACGTAGATCTACGAAAGTCGTTGGAAGGTAAGGCGCGCCTACTGGCAATGAGAAATTATGACAAGAATCAGCAATTGGAGAAGGTTTGCGAGACTCTTGATGCCGTTTTCTGATTCAGACTTTGTTGTCATCCTTGACCCGAAAGGTGTGATCCCTGGCGGCGGTCCTCACGTTGTCACGAGGCATGAGGAATATGCCGTTTATCTATTGGAGCAGACCAAAGGGGCGGTGTCTCTTCTCATTTTGACCCGATCAACCGACGATGTTGCAGGCTTGATGTTGCCTTCAATGGCGGTGTCTTATAGATCGTGGGCGACATGGATGTTGGGAGTTTTCTCCTTCCTGCGCAGCAACGGTCACAGAGTGAGAACGATTGTTGTTGGTGATCCTTGGCAAGCTTTCTGGGCTGGTCTCTTATTGAAACGTATCTCAGGAGTTGATTCAAAATTCCAGGTTCAGTTCCACGGAGATTTTTTCAGTGAGGACTGGAAGAAGATGAGCTTAAAGAATCGTCTTGCTCATTTTTCGCTTTCTAAAGTAGTTGAATGGTCCGACTCGTTAAGATTTGTTGGAGTCCGACAGATGCAGAATGCACTGAAGATAAGACCAGCAATTACCAACAAGAGCTTTGTATCATCGATTGCACCTAATCTAGGAGAGTTTGAAAATCGTTCTTTTAGTACTCATGGTTGGATCACGATAGGAGTGATAGGTCGACTCCACAAGGATCGTGGAATGGATTCTATCTTGAGGCTACTTTCTTGTATCTCCAACCAAGGTTTGAAGTTTCGCGTGCTATTGATCGGTGATGGACCCGAAAGAAAGTCACTCGATTTGTCTTTACGCCGTCTAGGTATTGACTTTGCAATGCCAGGTAAACTCTTTGGCCGTGCTTTGGATGATGCCTGGCGAGAGATTGATGTAGTCATTTCAATGGCGCCGGCTGAATCTTTTGGTCTTGTGCCCCGTGAAGCTTTGGCGCGAGGGAAGCGGGTAATTGGACTATCAAGTTCAGGGCTTGAGGAATTGAGACATGAGATTCCCAGAACTGCTGGATTAGAGCTCCTATCTATTGACTGGGACTGTGAGGAAGTAAGGGAAGTACTTGCTACTCTAGAACATCATGAGCCGACTATTGGAGTTCGTAAGCAGATTGAGGAGCAAGTCAATGCTTCCACAAAGAAGCTCATAGAGTCCTGGCTCTAATTCAAATCGGTCGGTCTCTGCTACTTTACGGGAAGTGCATTTTGGGCCTTTAGCTCAGTCGGTAGAGCAACGGACTTTTAATCCGTGGGTCGTCGGTTCGATCCCGACAGGGCCCACTTGGGTATTGAAGAACTGCCAAGTTTCAGCCTTGACTTATATTTGATCTGGTTTGCCCTAATCTAGGTCCATGCATCAAGCGGCGGTTTGTAAGCGCCTTTCCACCTTATTGCTATTTCTTGGACCAATTACAACCTTGGCAATCTCACCCTTCTCAAACTATGACCCTATCAACCTAATAAAGATGATCTTTGTCGCGAGCATCGCTTTTGCTGCGTTAGCTCTCATGCTTTCAACTTGGAAGGCCTTCTACCTTCGTTTACCCAAGATCATGTGGATTGGCGTTGGAGCATTCGTCGTCTGGATGTTGGTCGTAATGGTGTTATCGGGCGCGCCCATCAATCAACAGATTTGGGGTGTATTTGGTCGTAATAATGGGTTTCTTAGCTACTTCTCTTTGGCAATCTTGTTGGTAAGCGTTGCGTTGATTCAAGAGAAGCGCTTCTATTGGAAACTGGTTGAGGCACTGGTCCTTACTTCCGTCCCTGTCACTATTTATGCACTCGTTCAAATCGCCGGGAGGGATCCCATTTCATGGAGCTTGATGGCCCCCTTTGCCACTCTAGGAAATATAAATTTCTCCTCAGCTTTCTTTGGTTTGGCTTCAGTTTGTTCAACAATTCTTGCATTCTCTCCGAAGCAACCCCCATGGTTGCGCATTTGCCTCATACTCATGGTCTTGGTCGATCTTGGAATTATTCTTGAGACGGGCTCGATTCAAGGCGTCATGATCTACTTTGCCGGAATAGGAGTCGCTGGCTTCTTTGCCGTACGAGGTTCTTTGCATCTGCAACGACTCCAGATTCCCTACGTTATCTTGGGTATTTGCGCATTTGTGTTGACTTCTATGGCGTTGAAGGACATGGGACCGCTGGCGCGTTTTATTTTCGGAGAGACAATTCTCTTCCGTTTTGATTACTGGTATGCCGGTTGGGCAATGACCCTCAAGCACCCGATCTTTGGCGTTGGGCTAGATTCTTACGGAGATTGGTATCGGGAAGCAAGAGGTGAGATAGCCACTCTTAGGACCACTCCAGATAGAATCACGAACACAGCACACAATATTTATCTTGATATTTCGGCATCAGGTGGATTCCCGCTTATCGCCGCCTATCTCATACTTCTCGGATGCGCCTTTTGGGCTTCAATCAAGTTCATCCGGCGCAACAAATCGTTTGACCCGTACTTTGTAGCGCTTTTCTCGGCTTGGGTTGCTTACCTTGTTCAAGCCACTATCAGCATAAATCAGATAGGTGTTGGAATATGGGGTTGGCTTTTTACTGGAGCCCTCATTGGATATGAGATTTCAACTCGTGAATCCAAGGAATCCCCCTCCCCGGGGAAGCTTCGAGCTGGAAACCTTCAGCTACCAGCTTCATTAGCGCTGATGGGTATTGCTGGATCTGTATTGGGATTCTTACTTGCTTTCATCCCTTTCAACGCGGACGCTAAATTCAAGAGCTCACTTCAATCAGGGGACCTCACGCAATTAGAATCCCGAGCTACGGCATTGGGAGCAACCTCTTTCCACATGGAACTGACGCTTGACGCCGCTATCAAGGCTAACAACAAGCTGCTCGCAGCCAAGATCACAGATGATCTGCTTCAACGATATCCCCGTGTCTTTATGGGTTGGCGTGTCAAGCAAATCTTGACCAGCACTTCTGACCAAGAGCGAGAAGAGGCCTACTCGCGACTTAAGGAATTAGACCCTTTCAATCCAGACATTCAATACACTCCATAGTTGAAATATCCTTTTTGTCCGTTTTTCGCTACTTGAGCACGAAATGCTCGTTATCGTAGGCAGAAGAGAAAAAGACTGACTCCTGCCGAATCAGTACTTACTGGAGAATTGTGACCCGATGAATAGAAGTGATGCGTCCACTCTCAGGGAATGGACGACGGCTGAACTCGGGTCATTTTTTGTTGAGAATCGGGCAGACTTCGTGGCTCACGCAAAGCGTGTCACCCGATCCTCCGCTGAGGCTGAAGAAGTCGTCCAAGACTCTCTGGTGCGCGTGCTTCTCGCCTGTCCCGAACTCGAGAATGCGAGCCACGCCAAATCCTATTTTCATCGCGTTATTGAGAACCTGAGTGTAGATATCCATCGTCGAGAGGGTCGTCAACCTAAATTGGTACTTCTGGACGAGGTCGCCGGCGAGGTCGAATCAAAATGGCAAGATCAATTAGATTTGTCGGAAAAGATCTCCACAGCTGAAGATGCCGCGATCATTCGCGAAGCTATTGCCCTACTCTCCCATGCTGAACGTGCTGCGCTTGTTATGTGGGAGATTGAAGGTCGATCAACCGCTGAGATCGCGCGGGAGTTGGGAGTGAAAGACAGTGTGGTTAGACACACTCTTTCACGGGCACGTGCCAATCTACGGCGAGTACTTTCTGAAAGAGTAATAGACGAATCACGAGGCACGACTGCTCTTGATCTACTTTCCATCACATTTCGCAAATCGCAAGTGGCTGTCCAAAAGTCTTCCAAAGCTGTGCTCTCACTCTTGTTGCTAGTTTCTGCCTTTGTTGGATTCCAGTCAGTTTCTCCCAGTGATCTCTTGGTTTCTAATTCTCTGACAAATGTTGAGCGTGATGGAGTTAGGGAAGATCTTTCTGACTCAGACTCCATCTCTACCGGAGGAATTGAAGAGAATGATGAGAAGACAGCAAGAGAAATCAAGGTAGATGACTACTCATCATCCATGAAGAAATCTACTACGACGCCCTCTTCGTTAGATTCGGCAACTTCGAAGTTTGTGGGTCTTGATAGCGAAGGAGTTCCAACCGGATTTACTATTGCAGATTCCCGTGGGCTCGATGGAGTTCTCTTTTCTGGAAGACAATCATCATCTCTTACTGAGACTGGTCTACTTCTTTCGAACATCGTAAGTACGAAATCTGTGGCTTCAAGTGTCCTAATTGACCAGTCTGTTGTTGTCGATGCATTTGGGACCTCTTATGTTGCCGAAGTTTCGGTGGGGATAAAGGGAGGGTGGCAATCGCTACGACTCTCTTATATCTCCTCCGATGTTGAGAGGCTCCCTTCGGGTGATTACCTCCTCACTGCGATCATGGTGGTGGACTCCGCTGTGGAGACCGCTGTCAAGGTGTCGACAGGCACCTCTGGAACCGACCTAGACTCATCCCCGAGTGCGATCTTCACCAGGCTGTTGCTAGACCAAACAAAGACCAAAATTCTTGCTCAGGCGGTCTTTGTATCAGCAGATTCCCAGGGAGATGGGGCATAATTGAGGGGTTCATTACATAAGTTTCTTCACCTCTACCGGAAACGGGGTGGGGATCGAGATGTGTCAGCACGTGCGACTCATCTCAAAGCCGCCACGGAGAACGTCTCCGTGACGACTATTGAAAGGAAACAAATGTCTAACAAGACAACCTTCAAGCGAATCTCGCTTGCAGTGGTTGCTGCTCTTGGGTTTGGCGTACTTTCGTCAGGTCCCACATTTGCAGAAGTTTCAGGGGAGACTCTGACTGCGACTGCATCAGCAACTACGATTGCAGTAGGAGATTCGGTGACTGTAACAGTTGTAGGTGAGTTCACTTCAAGTGCTTCTGATACAACAACGGTTAGAGTTGACTCTTCCACCACTGGAACTGCTGGAGCTCCTGATATTTACTATGTCGCGAAGAGTGACACGGTAAATTCGGTTGCGTCCACCGTGCAGGGTGTTGCTGGACAAACTGACATTGTTTGGACAGCTGCTGCTGGTACAGCAAAATTCAATCGCATTTCTCAAACCGTTTTGCTACAGGACTTTCCTGGACCTGGCACCTACTACTTCAGCATTTTTACCACCGGTACATCTGCTGCAGCAGCGAGAAAGAGCGCAACTATCACCATTACTGTAACCCGACCAACAATCGACGGAGTCAAGACTTATATTTCCGAAGATCAGGTGACTGCTTATGGAGCTAGGACGGGTTGGAAGGCCTCAACTGATTCAGCAATTGTTGCATCAGCAGGAATACTCAACAGCAATACTGCTGTTGGTTACATGTTCCTGACAGGTCTTTCGAACTCCGACACCTATGTGTCAACCGTAAATGGAACAGGAAATGTTTGTTCGACTCAGACACTAGGTTATTGTGCATTTACAGTAACTATTGTGGGTGCAGGTACCTTGTCTGTGGACGGAAATAGTACACGGTCATCTTCTGTAACAGCAAGAAGCTACAACGGTGCCACATTCACCAATGCTGCAGAAACTGTTACTATCGTGAGCACAGGAGTTGCAGGCACGGGAACAATCACCGTGGCCAATTCTGCGGGAACAGTTCTGGCTACGAAGACAGTAACCTTCACGGGAATTCCAGCGAGTGCCACACTCTTCTTCAGTGACACCAATGTTGCCACCAGTCAAACTGGTGCATCTTTGGTTCGGGCGAAGGTGTTTGACTCAGCCGGACGGCAATTGAAGACCGATACTGTCTACCTCTACAGTACGGATTCGAAGATTGCTGGATCCGTTTCTGTGGCTGACACCACTGTTGTGAACACAAACACACTGACATACGACGCAACTCTTGGCCATCACACAGGAACTGTGGCTATCAGAGATACAGGCGTAGTCACATTCACAGTTCGTGATTCCAACACAGTTGCGCGCTCCACCTGGGCGTCAACAGGTACCGACCTGACAGTTCATGGCTCAGCAGCCAAGAGTCTTACGGTGGCTTTTGATAAGGCCTCATATGCTCCTGGCGAATTGGCCGTAATAACTATTACTGGAAAGGATTTGGCTGATCGAGTATTGCCAACCGTTAGTGGTGGCATTACTTCAGCAATGACAATCTTGTCCACCCCAGCTCTTAGTTATACATCAGTCGCATCACGAGCAGGCACACAGGGAACAAGCGTTGCCGAGACGTCCTTCCTTGGCTATCTGGACTCTGGAGTAGAAACTCGTGTTGTTACAATGCCTACATATGGAACTTCTGTGACGTATGAAGTTACCTATACTCCGGCAAACACCTCCACTACTGCAAAAGTCAGTGCGTCAGCGGTAGTTGTTGATCCCGCAACATCGGCTTCTGAGTCAGCGCTTGATGCTGCACAGGAAGCAACTGATGCTGCGATCGCCGCAACTGATGCTGCGATTCTTGCTCAGGAAGCCGCCGATGAGGCAGCTTCTGCAGCAATCGCTGCTCAGGAGACTGCACAGGCTGCA
>Ga0172372_10010688_pt1 | contig 11733 bp, 7 predicted proteins | sample LakKiv5m_2_FD_114544 | JGI IMG/M metagenome (GOLD analysis project Ga0172372, IMG submission 114544) | Freshwater microbial communities from Kabuno Bay, South-Kivu, Congo - kab_092012_9.5m | ecosystem: Environmental > Aquatic > Freshwater > Lake | place: Democratic Republic of the Congo... | reverse complement strand
CGCGACCGCCGCCACGGCCAGCATGATCTATGTGCCGCCGCCTTATGCCGCCGATGCCATACTGGAGGCAGCCGCTGCCGGCATCGAACTCATCGTCTGCATCACCGAAGGCATTCCGGTATTGGAGATGCTGCACGTCAAGGCAGTGCTGGCCCGCACCCAAACCCTGCTGATCGGCCCCAACTGCCCCGGCATCATTACACCGGGAGCCTGCAAAATCGGCATCATGCCAGGGTTCATCCATCAACCCGGCTGTATCGGCATCGTGTCCCGGTCGGGTACGCTCACCTATGAAGCCGTACACCAGACCACCCGGGTCGGCCTGGGGCAAAGTACCTGTGTCGGTATCGGGGGTGATCCCATCAAGGGGCTGGATTTCATCGACGTGCTGGCCCGTTTCGAGCAGGATGAACAGACCCGTGGCATCATCATGGTCGGTGAAATCGGTGGCCGGGCCGAAGAAGAAGCCGCCGGTTACATCAAGTCTCACGTCACCAAACCGGTGGTCGGCTATATCGCCGGTCTTACTGCCCCGCCCGGCAAGCGCATGGGCCATGCCGGTGCCATCATTTCCGGCGGCCAGGGCAGCGGAACCGGCAAGGTTGAGGCCCTGCGGGCAGCCGGTATCGCCGTGGTCGACAGCCCCAGCCAGATGGGGGTACGAATGAAGGCACTGCTCGGCTGAATCAGTCCCAGTTCAGGGCCCCGCCGGTCTGGTACTCGGTGACCCGGGTTTCAAAGAAATTCTTTTCCTTGTTGAGATCCAGGATTTCACTCATCCAGGGAAACGGGTTGGCCGCACCCGGATACTGCTCGGGCAGACCGATCTGGGCACAGCGGCGGTTGGCGATGAAGCGCAGATAATCCTCGAACATGGGAGCGTTCATGCCCAGAATGCCGCGTGGCATGGTGTCGTGGGCATATTGGATCTCGATCTCCACCGCCTCCCGTATGAGTTGTATGACTTCTGTCTGGAAGGCCTGAGACCATAAATGGGGATTTTCGATCTTGATCTGGTTGATGACATCGATGCCAAAATTCATGTGCATGGATTCATCACGCAGGATGTACTGGAATTGCTCGGCGGTGCCGGTCATCTTGTTGCGCCGCCCCATCGACAGGATCTGGGTGAATCCCACGTAGAAGAAGATACCCTCGAAAATGACGTAAAACGCAATCAGGTCCCGCAACAGCCGCTGATCATTTTCCGGGGTACCGGTCTGGAACGCCGGATCCCCCAGCGACCGGGTAAACGGCAAGGCCCATTCCGCCTTGCGGGCCACTGCCGGCAGTTCCCGATACATATTGAATACTTCGCCTTCATCCATGCCCAGTGATTCGATGGCGTACTGGTAAGCGTGGGTATGCAGGGCTTCTTCAAAGGCCTGCCGTAACAGGTACTGACGGCATTCGGGGTTGGTGATGTGCCGGTAGACGGCCAATACCAGGTTGTTCGCGACCAGCGAATCCGCCGTGGAAAAGAACCCCAGGTTACGTTTGATGATGGTGCGTTCGTCCTCGGTGAGGCCATCGGCACTCTTCCACAGACTGATATCCGCATTCATGTTGATTTCCTGCGGCATCCAGTGATTGGCACAGGCATCCAGGTATTTTTGCCAGGCCCAGCGGTATTTGAACGGAACCAGTTGATTCAGATCGGCACGGCAGTTGATGATGCGCTTGTCATCAACCTGAATACGGCGGGCTCCCATTTCTATGGATTCAAGCCCGATGGCTCCGCCCGCTGGAGACGGGAGGGGTTCCTGCCGAACCGGTCGCGTGATTTCGGGCAACGGTAACGTGACGGTCTCCCGCCCAGAGCCGACAGGCATCCTGATGGGGGGGATGGTATTGCCGGCCAGGCCGGCCAGAGGATCTTCCCAATTCAGCATGGTGGTGTACCTCAAAAATTTCAAAACGACAGGCGAATTGCAGATGATTCGACAGCAATTTTTGTCAAATACACCCGGTTGTGCGTAGAAACCCGTGTATCAACGACGAGTTTGAGGGACGCATTTTGCTTGATGTAAAAAAAAAACACAATGCAAGCCTGTCATAACAGGGCCGGGATTACGGTGCTGTCCTGGCCTGGCGGCAAGAAATCCCGACTTTGGCCATCCTTCAGCCCAACGATACGCGCTGCTGAAGGGCCAGTCTGGCTCCCCCATCGTAATTCCTCGATTCCTCGATTGCGCTTCGCTACATCGAGGCTACGAGTGGGCTGTTCGATGGTCAAGGCCACGGTTATTCACTAACCCAACAAGGCGAAAGACGATGAAACCCTCTCCTGATACCCACTGGCATCACCTCGACACGGCCACACTGTGTCAGACCCTCAACACCGATCCGGCCACAGGTCTTCCCATGCAGGAACGTGCGGCACGGCAACAAGAATACGGTCCCAACCGTCTGATCGCCAGGCGCGGCAAAAGCCCCTTGTGGTTGTTTCTGTCCCAGTTTCACCATCCCCTGATCTACATCCTGCTGGGTTCTGGCCTGGTGACCGGTCTGCTCAAGGGGTGGCTGGATGCCGGGGTCATCTTCGGGGTGGTGCTGATCAATGCCGTCATCGGCTTCATTCAGGAGATGAATGCCCTCCGGGCCATTGCTGCCCTGGCCCATGCCCTCGACATCGAAGCCACGGTGTTGACCGCTGGCCAGAAAACCCGTCTGTCAGCACGGGAACTGGTGCCGGGCGATGTGGTAATGCTCCAGTCCGGTGACAAGGTACCGGCCGACTTGCGTCTGCTGAAAACCCGCGAACTCCGCATCGACGAATCGGCCTTGACCGGCGAATCGGTGGCCGTGGAAAAATCCACCCGGTCGCTGCCGGTCGATACCCTGCTGGCCGATCGCTCGAACCTGGCGTTTTCCTCGACACTGGTCACGGCCGGTACCGGTGTGGGGGTGGTGGTCGCAACCGGTGAACGTACTGAAATCGGTCGCATCAACCGGCTGATGAGCGAAGCCACGGATTTGCAAACCCCCCTGACCCGCAAGATCGCCCAGTTCAGTTGGTGGTTGATGTGGTTCATTCTGGGGTTGGCGGCCATCACCTTTGCCGCCGGCTGGTGGCGGGGTCAACCGCTGGTGGAAACCTTCGTCGCCTCGGTAGCCCTGGCGGTGGCGGCCATTCCGGAAGGTTTGCCGGTAGCCGTAACCATCACCCTGGCCATCGGGGTCGGGCGCATGGCCCGGCGCAATGCCATCATCCGCAAGTTACCGGCGGTGGAAACCCTGGGCGGTACCACCCTGATTTGTTCCGACAAGACCGGCACCCTGACCCAAAACCAGATGACCGTGCAGGCCATTCATGTCGGCGGTTTCGACTACGCCGTGACCGGTTCCGGTTATACCCCGGAGGGGGCGTTTCATGACAGCGAGGGTCAGGCCATCGAACCGGAGACCGTGCCTGTGTTGATGGAGATACTCAAGGCCGGGCTGCTGTGCAACGATGCCCGCTTGACTGCGGCACCCGATCACTGGGAGATTCAGGGCGATCCGACCGAAGCTGCCTTGCTGGTGGTCGCCCACAAGGCCGGTCTGCACCACCTGACGGCGATGAACGGTCATCCCCGCATCGATGCCATTCCGTTTGAATCCACCCATCAGTTCATGGCCACGTTGCACCACGATACCGCCGGAGACAGTCATCCGATTTACCTCAAGGGGGCACTGGAAAAACTGCTGGCCCGTTGCGATGCCGCCTATGACAGCCAGCTCAACCGGGTTCCGCTCGATCCGGTGGCCATTCATCAGGCCGTCGAGCGGTACACCGTCCGGGGCTTGCGGGTGTTGGCCTTTGTGCGGGGTGAACACGACGAAGCCCGCCACACCCTGGCCCAGCACCATATTCGCGAGGGGCTGAGCTTCGTCGGTTTGCAGGCCATGCTGGATCCACCCCGGCCCGAAGCCATCGCCGCCGTAGCCCGCTGTCGCCAGGCCGGTATCCAGGTCAGGATGATTACCGGCGATCACAAGGGAACGGCAGCCGCCATTGCCCGCCAGGTGGGACTGGTCGATGCCGATCAGCCATTATCGGTACTGGATGGACGGGATCTGGACGAATGCGCACCGGAACACTGGATGCAACGGGTGGCCGACACGACTGTTTTTGCCCGGGTCGCACCGGAGCAGAAGCTGGCACTGGTGCAAAGTTTTCAACGACAGGGGCACATCGTGGCCATGACCGGGGATGGAGTCAACGATGCCCCGGCCCTGCAACAGGCCAACATCGGCGTGGCCATGGGTATTACCGGTACGGATGTCTCCAAGGAAGCCGCCGACATGATCCTGACCGATGACAACTTTGCCACCATCGCTGCCGCCGTCGAGGAAGGCCGTGGAGTCTATGACAATCTGATCAAATTCATCACCTGGACCATTCCCACCAACATAGGCCAGGGGTTGGTGCTGATGACTGCCATTCTGGCCGGTATCGAACTGCCCATCCTGCCGGTGCAGATACTGTGGCTCAACATGACCACCGCCGTGCTGCTGGGGTTGCCGCTGGCCCTGGAGACCCGCGAAGCCGACATCATGCGCCGCCCACCCCGCCCGCCGGAGCAATCCATGCTGACCGGGCAACTGCTGTTTCGCACCGTGCTGGTCGGGCTGTTGCTGACCCTGGCCGCCTTCGGGTTGTTTCAGTGGGAGCTGATGCAGGGAGAAACCCTGGCCAAGGCCAGAACCGCTGCCGTCAATGCCTTTGCCATCGGTCAATCGTTTTACCTGTTCAACTGCCGCTCCCTGACCCGCTCGATGTTCCGGCTGGGCCTGTTCAGCAACCTTTGGGTCTACGGCGGAATTGCCGCCATGATGCTGGCCCAGGTGGCTTTCATCTACCTGCCGGTGATGAACTGGGTCTTTCACACCGAAGCCCTCGGGGTGGATGAGTGGTGGCTCGGAGCCGCCAGTGGCCTGCTGATCTACACCGTGGTCGGGGTAGAAAAATTCATCCAGAATCGGGTGGGCGGAAGACATGGCCGATAAAACCGCTACCGAATACACCCTGCCCGACGACTCTCCGGCATCCTGGTGGCAGACCGGATTGATTTACCAGATTTACCCCCGCTCCTTCATGGACGGTAACGGCGACGGTATCGGTGATCTGCCCGGCATCATTCAGCGGCTGGACTATCTGGCCGCTCTGGGTGTGCGTGGTCTCTGGTTATCGCCGGTGTATCCGTCTCCCCAGTACGATTTTGGCTACGATATCAGCGATTACCAGTCCATCGATCCCCTGTTCGGTACCCTGGCCGACTGGGATGAACTGGTCACTGCGGTACATGCACGGGGCATGAAACTGGTGATGGACTGGGTGCCCAATCACACCTCTCACTTACACCCCTGGTTTGAGGAGAGTCGAAAGAGCCGGGATAACCCCAGGCGGGACTGGTATCTGTGGCGGGATGGCGGGCCTGACGGTGGGCCGCCCAACAACTGGATCAGTTTTTTTGGCGGATCGGCCTGGGAGAAGGATTCGACTACCGGTCAGTATTACCTGCACCAGTTCACCCGGGAACAACCCGAACTAAACTACCGTAATCCTGCGGTGCTGGCGGCCATGCTGGCGGCCATGCGATTCTGGCTGGCGCGGGGTGCAGATGGATTCCGGGTGGATGTGATCTGGCTGTTGCTCAAGGATGCCGGTTTCAGGGATGAGCCAGTCAATTCCGGCTGGGACGGAAACAACCCTCACCAGCGTCTTCACCACGTCTACACGGCCAACCAGTCCGGTGTACATGATCTGATACGGGCCTTCCGGGCCTTGCTCGACCAATACCCCGACCGGGTCATGATCGGCGAAATCGACCTGCCCATGGCCGAATTGATGGCCTACTACGGGCGAGTGCGGGATGAGTGTCACCTGCCCACCCACTTTGGCCTGCTGCACGTCCCCTGGCGGGCGGTAGATGTCAGGCGACTGATCGGCGATTATCTGACACTATTGCCGGCAGGAGCCTGGCCCAACTGGGTATTGGGTAATCACGACCAGCGACGACTGGCCAGCCGTCTGGGACAGGCTCAGGCCCGGGTGGCCACCCTGCTGTTGCTGACCCTGCCCGGTACACCCACCTGGTACTACGGTGATGAACTGGGGCTGGAGAACGGCTGTATTCCTCCTGACAAGCTACGGGATCCGCAGGCCATCAATCAACCCGAATGGGCCGAAAGCCTCGGGCGGGATCCCGCACGGACCCCCATGCAGTGGGATACCACCGCCCAGGCCGGTTTTACCCTGGCAAGCGCAGAACCGTGGCTACCCGTTTCAGCCGATTACCGCCAGCGTAATGTCGCCACCCAGCAACAGCAGCCGGGTTCCTGGCTGGATTTTTTCAGCCAACTGTTACGGCTACGCCAACAGGAACCGGCCCTGACTACGGGCAGCTTCCGGTTCTGGAGCGATACGGATGAGGAGATACTGGCTTATGGCCGAAGCGGGAAGGGAAGAACCTGCGTGGTATTGCTCAACTTTTCCGTCAGACCACAGCGGTTCGAACACACGGGTTTGCCGAGGCAGGGCAGAAAAATCTTGAGTACGCACGGAGACCCGGGGGATCGGGTCGTTGGTTTGGCGGGCGGTCTGCTGCTCGAACCCAACGAGGGATGTATCTTACTGTTTACTTAAAATTCGACGGGTCGTTCGCCACGACACAGCCATCAGACCGTCATGCCGGCCGGACGGGTAAACGGTGCCAGGTTGCCGAAAAATTGATTGGCACAGCGTTCCCAGGTGAACTTCAGTGCGAATCGCCTGCAATCCTCGGGGTGAAGATACAAGGCCTGCGTGGCCGCCTCACGCAGATCATGGCTCAAGCGGGCCACGTTGGGGTCGGTCAGTACGTCGCGGGGTCCCTGCACGGGATAGGCGGCGACCGGCACACCACAGGCCAGTGCCTCGAGCACGACCAAGCCGAAGGTATCGGTGCGACTGGGAAACACGAACACATCGGAGGCGGCGATATAGGAGGCCAGTTCGTCGCCGGTTTTATAACCCACAAAACGAACGCCCGGGTATTTCTGCTCCAGAAACATCCGCTGGGGTCCATCCCCTACCACGTATTTGGTTCCGGGTAGATCCGTCGCCAGAAAATCCTCGATACTCTTCTCGACCGCCACCCGTCCGGCATACAGGAAAACAGGCCGTTCATCCTGGATGAAATCCTTGGGACCGGGGCGAAAGGTCTCGGTATCCACACCCCGCGACCACAACACCATGTTCTGGAAACCCCACTGTTCGAGTTCGTCCATCAGCGACGGTGTGGCCACCATCACCCGGTGACTGTCGCCGTGGAACCAGCGCAGCAGGGAATAGCTCCAGGCCAGGGGAACCTTGAAGCGCATGTGGACGTATTCGGGAAAGCGGGTGTGAAAGGAAGTGGTGTAAGGCAGCTTTCGCTTGCGGCAGTAGGTTCGGGCCGCCAGACCGAGCGGACCTTCCGTCGCGATGTGCAGGGCTTCGGGTTGAAAAGTGTCCAGCAGACGCGACAAACGCCTGCCACAACCCATGGCCAGCCGGATTTCCGGATAGGTCGGGCAAGGCCAGGTACTGAACCGGTCCGGTGTAACGGTTTCCACCGCATGACCCAGCTCTCGCAATATCTGACAGGTTTTGGACAGCGTCGTAACGACACCGTTGATTTGCGGCCTCCAGGCATCGCTGACCAATGCTAACCTCAAAATGGGAACCCCTTTGATTCAAGATTTAGTGATATCCAGGCCGTCACGGGCGAGTGGCAGAACACGACAAAAAAGGACGGCTAGCTTATTCGCGTCGGGTTACTGTTGTGTGAAGGATGACGGGTGACGGGTGACTCTCCCGGCCTCATCCGGTTGCCTGCTGAACGGCCTTTTCGGCTACGGTTACCATCAGGTCGATCTCTTCCGGGGTAACGACATAGGGTGGCATGAAATAGAGCACGTTACCCAGGGGGCGCAAGAGGACACCCAGTTCCAGGGCTTTGCGGTAGGCCCGGTATCCGCGCCGTTCCTGCCAGGGATAGGGGAGGCGTTTTTTGCGGTCCAGCAGCAGGTCAACGGCCAGGATCATGCCGGTCTGGCGAACTTCGGACAGGTGCGGATGATCGTCCAGCCGCTGGCAGGCCATGCGCAGGCAGGCCGCAAGATGCCGGTTCCTGTCGAGTGCCTGCGTCTGTTCAAACAAATCCAGGGTGGCCAGGCCAGCCCGGCAGGCCAGGGCATTACCGGTATAGCTGTGCGAGTGCAGAAAGGCCTTCAGGCGGGTGTAGTCGGCATAAAACGCCTGATAGATCAAATCCGTGGTCAATACACAGGACAACGGCAGGTAGCCCCCCGTCAGCCCTTTGGAAAGACAAAGGAAATCGGGGCAGATTCCGGCCTGTTCCGAGGCGAACAGCGTGCCGGTGCGACCGAAGCCTACGGCGATTTCATCGGCGATCAGGTGAACGCCGTGCCGATCACAGGCCTCACGCAGCAGACGCAGGTATACCGGATCGTGCATTCGCATCCCGCCGGCACACTGCACCAGGGGTTCGATGATGACGGCGCAGACCTCATCGGCCTGCGTTTCCAGAGCCTCTGCCATGTGCGTAAAGGCCCGGCGACTGTATTCGGCCCAGGACTCACCCGGTTCTGCGTTGAAGCAGTCAGGACTGCTGACCGTAATGGGCGTGAGTAACAAGGGCGCGTAAGTGCTGCGATACAAGGCAACGTCTCCCACCGACAAGGCCCCGAGTGTCTCGCCATGATAACCATTACCCAGGGCGATGAAGCGGGTTTTGGCCGGTTTACCCACATTTTGCCAGTAGTGAAAGCTCATCTTGAGGGCAACCTCGACGGCCGCCGACCCATTGTCGGCATAAAAGCAGCGTCCCAGTCCGGCCGGAGCCAGGGCCAGCAAGCGTTCCGCCAGGCAAATGGCGGGTTCGTGACTGAAACCGGCCAGTATCACATGTTCCAGGGTTTCGAGTTGTTCCTGGAGTGCGGCATTGATGTAGGGGTGGCTGTGGCCGAACAGATTGACCCACCACGAACTGATGGCATCCAGATAGCGGTGTCCGCTGTAATCCTCCAGCCAGACACCCTGACCCCTGCGAACGGGGATGGGGGGCAAGTCTTCATGATCCTGCATCTGCGTGCAGGGATGCCAGAGGACGGCCAGGTCACGCTGTACCCAATCCATGATCAGGCCGCCAGAGCGGCCAGTACCACACCGGCCAGCACGTTACCGCAGATGCTCACGAGCAGTTCACGGGTAAAAAAGGCATGCGGTTGCATCTTGCCCAGTTTAGGATTCTTGTGTTTTTCATAAGGTATCAGTTCACCCCGGCAGAGTCTTTGCACTTGTTCGTTGAGGGTGCGCACCACATCCTCCTCGGTGTGAAAGGCCGGATGATATTTGATCAGCAGGGTACCGGTTACGATGTTGGGTTCTGCGTGATAAATCCCGCTGGCCTTTTCATCCCGCAACAGGCTGTGCCGGAGCATTTCGGCCAGGGTAGCATGGTTTTTCAGGAGCGGTACCGAAAAACGGATGCGGTGGGGTACGGCATTGTGCTTGATACGAACCGAAGTTGGGAGACTGTTGTTCATGGCAGTGAGGGAGACGGCAGGAAATGGAAGGGCTTCATCAGGATTCGGAATTTTGGTGATACCGCCGGGCAGCATCGGATCGTGCCAGCATGCCACACTCGCCGTGACGAAAACAGTCTTGCAGGTGATCGTTTACCATGCCGGTGGCCTGCATGTAAGCATAGCAGATGATGGAGCCCGTGAAACGAAAACCGCGTTGCCTGAGGTCACGGCTGAGTGTGTCGGAAACGGGTGTGCGGGCAGGCAGTTCTGCTGCACTTCGCCAGTGGTTTTGTCGGGGTGTGCCCTCCACGAAACGCCAAAGGTAGTCATCGAAGTGGCCAAAGGCCTGTTGTACGTCGAGGAAGAGGCGGGCATTGATGATGACCGACTCCAGTTTGAGCCGGTTACGGATGATTTGGGGATTACTCAGCAGGCGGGCCAGATCTGCTTCGTCGTAGCGTGCGATCCGTTCCGGGTCGAATCGGTGGAATGCCAGTCGGTAGGCTTCCCGTTTCCTGAGGATCGTCAACCAGGATAAACCCGCCTGCGCCCCTTCCAGGCTCAGGAATTCGAACAGCAACCGGTCATCATGCACAGGTACACCCCATTCCCGATCATGGTATTGCAGTTCTTCCGGGCTGCGCAGGGCCCAGTCACAGCGACAGGTCATTTCAGGGGCCTGTTTCCGTCCCGTCTGACGGATCGGCGTGCCTGCAGGAATGTTTCAAACGATACGGTCAGCATCAGGTAAGCCGCCAGCAACAGGCTGGCTCCCTGCCAGGAGCCCAGGCCTGTCCAGGTTCTGTAGGCCGGCAAGGTATTTACGTATGACAAGCCCAGTCCCAGCAGGATGTAGCCCAGTATGGAAAAAACCGGATAAGGCACCGGATAGTAGCGGGCTCCCAGTGCCCAGGACACCAACACCATGGTTCCGTAACACAGCAGGGTCGCCCAGGCTGAACCCTCGTAGCCCCACACCGGAATCAGCCCCACATTGAGGGTAATGGTGATACCGGCCCCCAGCAGGGCAACGGCTGCCCCGGCCAGGGTTTTGTCGGTGAGCTTGTACCAGACCGAGAGGTTGACATAAATCCCCAGCAGCAAATTCGCCATCAGCAGCACCGGGACGATGCCCAGGCCCGGGCGAAACGCCGGACCAATGAAGTACTGAAACAGGTCGAGGTAAAGGGTGACGAGCAGAAAAATGAATACGCCCGTGATGACGAAATAACGCATGACGCGGGCATACAGTGCCGGTGCGTCGGCCCGCTGGGCCTGAGCAAAGAAAAAAGGCTCACCGGCATAACGGAAGGCCTGTACGAACAGGCTCATGAGCATGGCTAGTTTGTAACAGGCCCCATAGATGCCCAGTTGTTGCAAATTGGTTTGTGGATCGTGGGGCAACAGGTATTTGAGCAGAACCCTGTCCAGCATTTCATTGACCATACCGGCACAACCCATCACGGTCATGGGCAGTGAATACCGGAGCAAGGCGATCAGCACCTTCCCGTGCAAGGCCTTGAGGGAAATACGGCAATCCGGAACAAGCAGCAACAGCTTGAAGCCACTGGCCGCCAGATTGGCCAGAAACACATAGCCCACTCCCAGGGCGGGATCATGAGCAAGGGTTGGCAACAACCCGCCGGTATCGATGGGGTGCTGCGGCAGGTAGAGCAGAAAAAACAGGTTGAGCATCATGCCGACGGCAATTTCTGCGAGCTTGATCAGGGCAAAACGCAGTGCCCGGTTCTGTGCCCGCAGACGGGCCAGCGGAATGGCCGTCAGGGTATCGAAAGCCAGGATAAACGCGAACCAGACCAGATACTGCGGGTGGGCATCATGGTGGATGAGATGCGCCAGGGGCTGTTGCCAGACCATGATGGCGGTTACAAAAACGGCACACCCCGATGCCAGAACCCCTATGGCCGTGGCATAGACGCGATCGGCGGAAAACTCATTGCGGCTGTAGTAGCGGAAAAACCCGGTTTCCAGCCCGAAAGCCAGCAGGATGGCAAGAAAGCCTGTGTAAGCGTAAAACTCGGAAATGACCCCGTAGTCGTCTGCCGTGAAGGTGTAGGTGTAAAGGGGGGTCAGGAGGTAATTGAGAACCCGGCCCATGATGCTGCTCAAACCGTAAAGGGCGGTCTGGCCAGCCAGTCTTCGCAGATTCAAGGG
>Ga0172372_10010685_pt1 | contig 11735 bp, 11 predicted proteins | sample LakKiv5m_2_FD_114544 | JGI IMG/M metagenome (GOLD analysis project Ga0172372, IMG submission 114544) | Freshwater microbial communities from Kabuno Bay, South-Kivu, Congo - kab_092012_9.5m | ecosystem: Environmental > Aquatic > Freshwater > Lake | place: Democratic Republic of the Congo... | reverse complement strand
GAAGAAGCCGCACGCATCAGTTTTGATAGCGAGCTCGTGAATCGTGCAGTTAATGTGGACTTCTCGGGTGGCGAAAAGAAGCGCAACGAAACATTGCAACTTGCGGTGTTGAAGCCAAAGATCGCGATTCTGGACGAGTTGGACTCGGGTCTCGACATTGACGCATTGCGTGACTGTGCAAAGCGCGTTGAAGACGCCACGAACGAAACCGGCATGGGCGCTTTGGTCATTACGCATTACAGCCGTTTGTTCGAAGAACTAAAGCCTGACTTTGTGCATATTTTGGCAAAGGGTCGCATTGTGAAGAGCGGTGGCCCAGAGCTTGCTGACGAACTTGAACGCGACGGCTACGCCGCGTATGCAGTTACTGCTCAGTAGCAGACTCTGACTTCTCAAGGTTTTTCTCTGCACGGACAATTCTTGAGCCAGCGTACAAGGCTGAAATTCCGCAAGTAAGCGCAGAGATCGTAATTGCAAGTCGAATCGGAACGTGCGTGCCAACTAATCCAGCAAGTCCAGTTGACAACAAAATTCCGCTAGTCGTGATTGAAGACGATGCAGCAAAGACTCTGCCGCGTTCATCCTCCGAGGTGTGACGGACAATGATTGGTGTTCCGAATGCGTGCAATCCAGTTAGTCCTGCACCATTAATCCAGAATGCCACCATTGCGACATACACCTTTGGTGAGAGGCCGTAAAGGAACATTCCTAACGCAGATGTGGTTGCGGAAATAATGAGACATGTTGTGTCGTTCATTGCAATGTGGATGCGACTTAAAACAAAACCTGTGACCACCATGCTGAGTCCTAGAGAGGCCATGACTAGTCCATACTGCGATGCTGTCCCATTCAGAATGTCAGTTACGAGGAAAATACCGAGAACCTCGTTTACACCTGCAGACATATTGAATGCCGCTAACAAAATGATTGATGAAACGAGAACTGGTTTGCTGAGCAATTGTCTAAATCCACGGATGGAGTCACGCCTCGTGATCTTTGTAAGACCGGGTCGTCTATCGTTCTGTAAGGTAATTGCGAAAATTCCAACAATGAAAAATGTCAGTGCATTAATGAGTAGTGCAGTTGAAGGCTCAAACCTTGCGACGAGAAAACCGCCAATTCCAGATCCGAACACAATTGCAAACGACCTGTGCGTCTGGATGAATGCATAGGTTCGTGTCAGTTCGTTGGAAGGTACAAGAGTAGGAATGATTGCCTGCCATGCTGGTCCGATAATTGTTCCTCCCACAGCAAGTAAGAAAACAAAGACGTAGAGCGCCATTCCATGCGATATTGCTAGACAGATTGCGATGCAAGTCTGAACCATTGAGACACTGGTGATGAGTCGCTTCGTAGGGAATCGATCAACCACAGATCCCGAATATGGGGCAAGAAGAATGCGTGAAAGTGCGTAGAGGGCAAAAATTGCGGAGATCGCTGCAGGTCCAGATGCCTTCACTCGGAAAAGTAATGCGATGAGAGCCATTTCATCACCCATTTCGGAAATGAGACGCGCGATGGCGATCACCCGAATGTCGCGTGGACGTGAAATGAGTTTTGTCATATAAAGATTCACGGCCTTCGGAACGGGAAAAACAAAGAGGGACGACCCTTTCGGGTCGTCCCTCCATTATTGACGAATTACTGAACTACAGAATTACTTGGTAAAACCAATCTTGGTGTAGTCAAGGCTGGTAAAGCCCCACGAACCCATGTTGGCAATCTTTTTGTCAGTAGCCGTCACGTTTGGACGCTGGTAGGTGATCATTGAATGACCAACTTTCCAGACCAACTTGTCAGCCTTGTTGGCAAGTGCACAGCGCTTCACAGGATCGAGTTCCTGGTTGGCTTTTGTGAACAAGTTGTCAATTGCAGCACTACCGATTTTTCCGAAGTTCTGTTCACCAGTTGTGGTCAAAATGCCCGTTGCGCCAGAGATTGGGAAAACTCCACCAATCCATGAGAACACAGTCATTTCAAAGTTTCCTGGGGTGATGTACTTCGAGAAGAAGTCTGCAAGAGGCACGGTGTTGATGGTCAATGTGATTCCGGCTGGAGCCAACATTGCTTGCATCAATTGTGCTTCTTGAGCGCTAGTAGGAACGCCCGAAGGAATGGTGATTGCAATCTTCAATTCCTGACCAGCGGCGTTCTTACGAGGACTTCCCTTCCATCCAGCAGCATTCAACATGGTGTTGACCTTCTGAAGGTTTTGGGTTCCGTAAATTCCCGCGTTGTTGGTGTAGCAGGAGAGACCCTTCACAAACACGTGGTTGTCAAGTGAACTTGCAGTTGGGTCAATTGGTCCGATCATCGCTTTTGCAATGGTGCTGCGATCAATTGACATCATGATTGCTTGACGAATTGTTGGGTCAGCACTAATTGCAGTCGCAGAACCAAAGGTCATGTGACGGTAGTTAGGTGCTTTTGACACGTGAACAGATACGCCCGCCATGTCTTTTGCACGCTGGTAGTTAGTTGCGTTTGGACCAATGTCGATGTAATCCACTTCACCGTTTGCAAGTGCGTCTAACTGCGTTGCAGGCGGAATTGCGCGGAATACGATCTTTTCAAGTACTGGCTTATCGCCCCACCATTTTGCGTTTGGCACGATTGTGATAGTTGAACCAGCTTCGTCTGTTGCCGAATACTTAAACGGACCTGCCGTTACCGTAGGAGCAGTCAACCATGATTTGTTGAAAGCTTCTGGCGTTGCAGTAACTGAAGCAGGTAGCAAACCACCGAACAGACCTTGCCAGTCGGCATAGATGTTCTTGAATGTAACTACAACCTGATTCTTTGACTTACCAGCCTTAACAGAAGCAACGTCTTCATAACCAGTTGTTGAAACTGATTCGTAAGATTCATTCGTTCCGTTGTTTGCTTTCCACATGCCTACGAAGTCTGCAAGACCGACTGGCTTGCCATCACTCCAAACAGCCTTTGGGTTCAAGGTGTAGGTCACCACTTGTGGCTTCTTGGAGGTGAGTTCAACTTTGCTTGCATAGTTTGTGTCAACTACGAGAGCTCCGGTTTTGTCAACGGAGAAATACCCTGGAAGGGTTGCTCCCATGATGTAACTGGTATCGGCGGTGTTGCCGTCGATTTGACTGGTGTTGAAATTGTCAGGCAAGTTGTTAATTGCCCAAACAAATGTTCCACCTTTCTTTAGTTTTGCAACAGGCTGTTCGTTGACATCTGGTCCATTACCGTCGCCCTTAGCAGCACTTGCTGGAAGCGAAGTGCTGATTACAGGAAGCATGGCAATGGCAGCGACAACCGCAAACCTGCGGATTGACTGCTTCTTCATGTGTTCTCCTTGATTGGTTTGAGGCGGTAGCGCCCCAGACTGGCTTGTTTACCTTGCGTTTACCATATACTTTCCCGAACCGTTCTAAAACAGCCGTGAGCCAGAAAAATCAGGGACAACTTGCTCAATTACATTTATAAGCGCTTTTTAAACTTCCTGTTATTGGTTGTCCTCGCCTCGACAATGGGCTATTTCCTTGCCGCGATTGCCTTAAATCCGCGGTCAAACTACGAAGGCAGAAACCCGCCGCTACCTGCATCGACGGTGGAGAAAAAGCTGTCAGACCTGAATATGAACGATAAAACACCAGTGGTGGAAAGGTATTTCACCTGGGTTGGCGGGGTGGTGAGAGGCGATCTTGGTACAACCTTGAATGAAAAGAGCGTTAACAGTGAGATCAGCCGTCGTATTTGGGTGAGTTTGCGGCTCTTGCTGATTGGGTCGATTATCGGTTCAGTTCTTGGAGTCGTAACGGGTGTTGTAAGTGCGGTACGCCAATACAAGCCCTTTGATCGTTATTTCAGTATTGCCTCGTATGTATTTTTGTCAGCACCTGTGTTTCTGATTGCGCTATTGCTGAAATTTGGTGCCATAAATTTGAATAACAAATTGGGTTTCACGTTCATCTATACCGTTGGTGAATATTCGCCTGAATTTCAAGGTGCGGGTTTGTCTTCACTCATCAATCGAATTCAGCACTTAATACTTCCCACTTTGTCAATTGCGTTAGGTGGCATTGCTTTCTACTCGCGATATCAACGCAACGCGATGCTTGACGTATTGAGTAGTGATCACCTCAGAACTGCACGGGCTAAAGGTTTGACTAAGCGTCAAGCACTTTTCAAGCATGGCTTGCGAGTTGCAATTCTTCCGTTGACAACCTTTTTCGCATATTCATTTGGATTGCTGATTACTGGTGCAGCCTTCACTGAGACAATTTTTGGTTGGAATGGAATGGGGCAGTGGTTTGTTACTTCTGTTCAAGCAAACGATATAAATTCCACTGCAGCAGTAATTCTGTTTTCTTCTGTGCTTGTTCTCTTGTCAGGATTTCTTGCCGACATTGTTACTGCAGCACTTGATCCACGAGTGAGGTTACGTTGAGCGAAGTAATGAGACTGACTCGTGGTCAGCTGGTGCGACGTCGATTTAAGCGCAATCGTCTTGCCGTATTCGGACTGGTAACCCTGATTGCAATGTTCTTTCTTGCATTTATCGGACCTTTTTTTAGCAAATACAAATGGGATGAACTCGATTTTTTAAACTTGCTTCAGCCTCCTTCAGGAGAGCACTGGTTTGGTACAACTCAAATCGGTGGTGACGTATTTGCTCTCACGATGCGCGGACTTCAGAAATCGCTAATCATTGGTTTGCTTGTCGCACTTTTCTCTACAGGTATTGCAGCGATGGTTGGGGCATTTGCTGGTTACCTAGGCGGAAAGATAGATAAGGCAATGATGTGGGTGGTTGACCTTCTTCTTGTGTTGCCTGCTTTTTTGCTTATCGCAGTGATGTCGCCTCTTTACAGGGGCAAGACATGGTTGATTTTTGTGGTGCTGTTGGCGGCATTTGGCTGGATGATTACGAGCCGAATTGTGCGAGGAATGGCGATGAGTCTGCGCGAGCGCGACTTCATTAGGGCTGCGCGTTATATGGGAGTGCCAACGCGAACGATCGTGTTCCGTCATCTCATTCCAAATGTGGCTTCAATTTTGATCATTGCAGCGACGTTGGATGTTGGAGGCACAATCTTGAGCGAAACCGGGCTTTCGTATCTAGGATTCGGCATCCAACCACCCGATGTCTCATTGGGAAGTTTGATTGCTGATGGCACGAACTCTGCTTTGACCTATCCGTGGCTGTTCTGTTTTGCGGGAGGTGCATTAGTGCTTACCGTTCTTTCAGTGAGCTTCATAGGCGATGGCTTGCGTGATGCTTTTGATCCCGGTGCGTCTACGGGGGCAAATTCATGAGCGATGCGATCATTCAAATAAGGAATCTTTCAGTCTCATTTCCGAGTGAGGCTGGTGTTGTGCAGGCAGTGCGCGAATTGAGCCTCGATATTCGGCCTGGCGAAGTGCTTGGATTAGTCGGCGAGTCAGGTTCGGGTAAGTCAGTAACTTCGCTTTCCATGATTGGGCTCTTGCCACCGACGGCCCGTGTGTCTGGCGAAATTTTGTACGACGGCAAAAACCTGTTGACGCTTTCTGACGAAGATATGTCGCAATTTCGCGGTAGCGATATCGCGATGGTGTTTCAAGATCCCCTGTCTGCACTTAATCCGGTTCGCACGATTGGTCATCAGATCGCTGAAGCGATTCTTATTCACAAAGACGTCACGGAAGAAGAGGCTCACCACAAGGCAATTGAGTTACTTGATGTCGTAGGTATTCCACGCCCGAGTGAACGAGTGAACTCATATCCTCACGAATTCTCGGGGGGTATGCGACAGCGTGTAATGATTGCTTTAGCGATTGCCAATGAACCAAAAGTGATTTTGGCTGATGAACCGACAACAGCTCTGGATGTGACGGTGCAAGCTCAAATTCTCGAGGTCTTGCAGCGTGCGCGTGACATCACCGGTGCGGCAATCGTGCTGGTAACTCACGACTTGGGTGTTGTTGCGGGGTTAGCTGATCGCGTTGCAATTATGTATGCGGGCAAAATTGTTGAAGTAGGCGATGTGAACGGTGTTTACGCGAATCCAGCAATGCCTTACACCATTGGTTTATTACGTTCTATTCCACGTATTGATGCAGAATCAGGTTCACGTCTCGCCTCCATTGCAGGAGCCCCACCTTCTCCAGTTGACTTACCGACTGGATGTGCCTTTTCGCCGCGCTGTCCTGCAGCAAGTACTGCATGCAACGAATCAATTCCTGAATTGATTGATCGTGGTCAGGGAAGGATGACTGCTTGTCACCGACAAACTGAAATTGCACACATTCAAGCAACCGGAAAACTGTTTGTTGAAGGTCCAGCTCATGTTGCAAATCGTGAAGCAAGTTCAGGGACGGTTCTGGAGGTGAAGGATCTGAATAAGACCTTCCCAATGATGAAGGGCTCCGTCCTTCGCAGAAGAGTCGGTTCGATTTATGCCGTAGACGGTGTAGAAATGACGCTCCGTAAGGGGAGAAGTCTTGCATTAGTTGGCGAATCAGGTTGTGGCAAGACCACCACCTTGCTCGAAATCATGAATCTTGTTGCGCCCGAAGCAGGGAAAATTACGGTGTTGGGTCATGACGTTTCAAACTTGTCAAAACATGATCGGCTGCAGCTTCGGAAGGATCTGCAGATCGTGTTCCAAGATCCTTTCGCGTCTCTTGATCCGCGACTGCCAATTGGAGATGCCATCGCAGAACCGTTGCGCGCGTTCAATGTTTCTCGGGATCAGCAGGATGCACGAATCTCGGAGCTTCTCGCGCTCGTAGGTCTTAATCCTGATCATGCAAGTCGCTATCCATCTGAATTTTCGGGTGGCCAGCGCCAGCGCATTGCAATTGCAAGAGCCTTGGCATTAAACCCTCAGATGGTTGTGCTTGATGAGCCAGTTTCGGCGCTTGATGTCAGCGTGCGAGCGGGAGTATTAAATCTTCTCGCAGAGTTGCAAGAAAAGTTAGGGCTGTCATATTTGTTTGTTTCGCATGACCTGGCAGTTGTCCAACATGTTGCGGACGATATTGCCGTGATGTATTTGGGTTCAATTGTTGAATCTGGTCCAGTTGCCGATGTTTTTGCCAATCCACTGCATCCGTACACTCAGGCGCTACTTTCAGCAGTTCCAATTCCAGACCCGAAAATAGAGCGTTCGCGCAAGCGCATCGTATTGCAGGGAGAGCTACCGAGCCCTGCCAACCCACCAAGCGGTTGCCGCTTCCATACGCGGTGTCATGTGCGCGCAACGCTTTCACCTGAACTGTCTGAGCGTTGCGCATCAGAGCGGCCGATTCCGACCTTGCGTGGAAACGGGTCAGTTGCCTGTCATGCTCCACTCGCATGACCGCGGGATGGATTGAACAGAACAATTCGCTGTACCGCAAGTTTGAGTTTTCAACTTTTCGCGAAGCCTTTGCGTTCATAACCAAGGTCGCTGAATTGGCAGAAGAGCAGGACCACCATCCCGATTGGTCAAATTCGTGGAATGTTGTAGAGATCAATCTGTGCAGTCACGATAAAGGTCGCACGGTGACGGCGAGGGACCACCGACTTGCTGCTTCCATTAACGAACTGCAGAATTCGTAGTGACAAAAAGCGTTTTCAATCAAACAACTAAGTTTCCCGGCTGGTGGGTCGTCAGTGCCTGCTTTATTCTTCTCACGTTTTCCTCGGGCCTAGGTTTCTACGGATTAGCTGTTTACCTGCAGGCGTTCAGTCGTGAACTCGGCTGGTCGGTTTCGTCGATTTCGCTAGCGACAACGTTCTTTTTCTTAGTAGGTGGGGTTTCGGGTATTCCGATCGCCAAGTTCATTGCCAAGCACGATGTGCGAATCATGATCGTGGGCGGTGCGACGGTTGCTGCTCTCGCATTGTTTTCGATGCGCTTCGTTGAGCAACGGTGGCAACTTTTTGTTGTGTATTGCTTCTATGCACTCGGTTGGTCGGCATCTGGCATGGGGCCAGTAACAACGGTTGTCACGCGATGGTTTCAGGTGCGGCGGGCGAGTGCGCTTGCTGTTGCGTCAACGGGACTTTCGGTGGGAGGCATCGTCGTTACACCACTTATCAAATGGATTCTCGACACGCAAGGCATTCGCAACGGCTCGCCATGGTTGGCGTTGATTTGGTTCTGTGGCACCGTGCCCGTCACGTTGCTTTTGTTGCGCGCGTTTCCACAACCTTATGGTTGGTTGCCAGATGGCGCGCGTGCTGCGCCTGGTGATATTGCGAATATTTCTGGCACACCACTTGCCGATGCGGTGCGCAGCAGGTTCTACAAATCGGTCACTTTTGGTTACATCTTTGCGCTAGGTGCTCAAGTTGGTGGTGCATTGCAACTCGTCAAACTTGTCGAAGAACGCACCGACCGTTCAACTGCGACTCTGGCAACAATCGTTCTTTCGACGATGTCAATCCTTTCGCGTTTTGCTGCTGGTCGCATCATTCCGAAAATAAACATGACGCGGTTTACCATTGGTCTTGCTGGACTGCAGGGTATTTCGCTGGCAAGTCTCGGCTTAATCAATAATCGAATCGGCCTACTTATCGCGATTGGCCTATTCGGTGTCACTATCGGAAACATGGTGATGATGCAGTCACTGTTGCTGGCTGAACGATTTGGCGTTCGCGATTATCCCAAGATCGCAGCGCGTTCTGGTTTGATCTCATTCTCAGGCACTGCGTTGGGGCCGCTCCTTTTGGGATGGCTTTACGACGTCGCTGGCGGTTATCGCTCGTCGTATCTCGCCGCGGGTGCGTGCTCGATCATCGGTGCAATTCTGTTTTCATTTGCAGGCTCTGCCTCGGTTGCTTCCACCGAAGTTGCACCAGCACAGTCGCAATAGAGTATTTCTCATGTCTGATGTACATCCAAACACTTTGCGGGTCATTGCTGCTGCGCGCGATGCGGGTCTTGAGATCACAACGCGAAGGTTTCCTGAGGGAACCAAGACTGCGGCTGATGCTGCCACTGCAATTGGCGTAACCGTTGGCCAAATCGTGAAGAGCTTGGTCTTTGGTGTTGATAATGAAATCGTTATGGCGTTGGTGAGTGGTTCAAACCAACTTGATGAAAAGAAACTCGCACTTGCTGCGGGTGGCGCAAAGTGCGCACGTGTAGATGCAGATGCCGTGCGTGAGGCAACTGGTTATCCGATTGGTGGCGTGCCTCCCTTCGGTCACACCACTCAACTTCGTGTGTTCGTGGATCCGGACTTGTTGCAATACGACGAAGTGTGGGCTGCTGCGGGAACGTGGAATGACAACTTCGGTGCAAATCCGAATGACATCGTGCGTGTAGCCGGCGGTGTAGTCACCGACCTCAAGCGCGCCTGATTTCCGTCAATAAACTCACGTTATGTATGTCGTCATTTTTCGGTCGACGAGATCAATTGAAAACTCTGACTTGTATTCGGATTGGTCCGAGAAGATGGAGCAGTTGGTCGCATGCGATCCGGGTTATCAGTCTCATTTCAGTTTTCGAGATAAAGAAACCGGGGAAGGAGTAACTGTGTCTTACTTTGACTCTGAAGATTCGGTGAAACGGTGGCATCAGAATGCCGAGCACATTGAGGCGCAGGAACTCGGTAGAACACACTTCTATCTGAGTTTTAGAGTTGAGGTTGCTGAGGTCAAGCGCCAATACGAGTGGCGAAAGTGAATTTCAATTGTTTTTCATCCATGTGGAATTCATAAACCACTCACGACCTACCGCCATTTAGTCATCGTTCGCGTCGCTTGCGGCGTCGTCACCGACCTAAAGCGCCATATATTGCAAGCGATTACTGTTGGGTGTGTGAGTAGTCAATTTGAAATCAAGGCAGTCGGGATTGTCCGAAGTTCCCGCAGCGAGCCAGAAGATGATTCATGGGATAAAGAATCCTCTCGTATTGAGATGCTTACTCCGTTCGATAAGCGTTCATTGCTGGGTCACGAAAGTTTCTCTCATTGCATTAAGTCGGCATTTTTGCGCAGCGTGCAAAAGATCGGCCGAATCGACTTGGTGTCACTGTTTGCCGTGTTACAAAAGTAGAAGGATCTGTTCTTTATGTTGAAGGGCTTGACGCGATTGAAGGCACGCCAGTGGTTGACATCAAGCCATGGATGGTGGAGTTTGGTCCTCGTGGAAACATCTCACAGCCAGATTGGTCAACAGAATTGATGCAGGGGTATTGGTAACCGCTGTTAGGTGTGTTGAACAGGAAAGGCATTTCGCGATGACGGTAATTGACAAACATCTTCGAAAATTTTCAAAGGAACAGCGCGAGACCTTGGAGCATCTACGCGAGACGATTCTTTCCATAATTCCTCAGGCCAAAGAAACGCTCAGTTACGGAATGCCTGCATTTGAGGTTGATGGAAAAATCGTTGCTGGATTCGATGGTTTTAAGAATCACTGCTCGTATTTCCCTCATTCGGGTTCTGTGCTTGAAGAAATCGACAGCCTTCCAGCATGGTGTGAAGTGAGTAAGGGAACACTGAAGTTTCCAATTGGCAAGAAACTTCCAAAATCATTGGTGAAAAAAATGATTTCCGTTCGCGTCAAGCAGATATTGAAGAACAAGACAGGGCGTTCTTCAGTGAAACCCAAGAAATAACCGTACGGTATTGTTGGGTTATGTCCGAAGCACCAGCGCCAGAATCACTAGAAGAGCTGCTCATTCAAGAAGTTTCCAGTGGGAATGATTCGGAAAATGCGCGACTAAGAAGTGAGCAGGTAAGAAGCGAAAACCGCATCGCTGCAGCTTTCTGGGGGCCAATCCAGTATCGAATTGTGCTCACCTTTCTAATTTTTACGGCCATATGGGTGGGCGTCATTATTGCAGGCGCCATTGGAAACGCACCACTGTGGCTGTGTTTGGTAATTAATTCAATTGTTGCATCAACTTTTTATATGCCAATGCATGAAGCAGCTCACAAAAATATTTGGGGCAAAAGTGTGAGTGGGCGCTGGGTAGAGGAGGCAATAGGGATTGCAAGTTCTATACCTACTGGAATTAATTTTTCTTCACATCGCGCTAGTCATATGCGTCATCATGCATTCACTAATGATCCACAGCGTGATCCCGATCACTTCACCGATGGAAAACTCTCTGAACTCCCTAAGAAGTTTTATGGCATGACCATGCTGTATTCATTTCTACCAGTATTTGCGTTACTGAGTCCCAGTCGAATTCTTCTGCCAAAACAATTTCAGAAACTTTTCGAGGACGGGCAAGGGAGTGAAAAGGAAGGAAAGTCGCAACTTCGCTTCTGGTTGCTTTCGACCACTGTTCTTGTGACTTGCATTGCTACAGGTAATGGTGCTGTGGCCTTGCTGGCGTGGTGGCTACCAGCACGGATTCAATTGATGTGGCTGATGTTTATATTTGCTTGGTATCCGCATCATCCAGCGAGCGAAATAAGTAGATATCGGCACACAAGAGTTGCAGTGTTTCGCGGGTCGGGATTGCTCATTCGCGGTCACGACCATCATGCAATGCATCATCTCTTTCCTCGAGTTCCTCATTATCGATTGAAAGCTCTGTGGCGAGAACTTTCAGTGGAAATGGTTCAACGTGGAGTGCGTGCAGAAGGTAAAGCTCTTCACGCCACCGGCCCCGTTATCTGGTAGATCAAACCCGCTGCGCTACCAGATCCATCGGGACATGAATCAGAAGAATTTCCGATCAATCTAAATCCTGCCCGTTCCGCAGTGCGTTGTGAGGCGATATTTGATTCGGCAATTGTGGCTTGCAGGGTATGTGCGTTGCCAAGTCTGCGCGCAAGT
>Ga0172372_10010683_pt1 | contig 11736 bp, 11 predicted proteins | sample LakKiv5m_2_FD_114544 | JGI IMG/M metagenome (GOLD analysis project Ga0172372, IMG submission 114544) | Freshwater microbial communities from Kabuno Bay, South-Kivu, Congo - kab_092012_9.5m | ecosystem: Environmental > Aquatic > Freshwater > Lake | place: Democratic Republic of the Congo... | reverse complement strand
CCCAACCGTCGGTACCGGTGCTGGAGTTGGCGGCTGCCGGTACGGTGCGGGTCCCCGTGAACTCATCGGTTTGAGTCAACCAGTTCGGACGAGGACCCGCACCGCAGGTTCAGTGCTTCGGACATTGGGGCCTAGCGACCGCCTCGGCTCCCACCGTCTCGGTTCCCGCTATGCCGGTATCCGTCCCGGTGCTCGGCGCCCCTGCGCTCCCCACGACCTGCAGCGTCCCTCGCCTCGGCCAGGGCCTGGGTGATCGCGGTCGATTGCGCCTGGGTGATGGTGCCGTCGGTCACCAGCCCGGACAGCACCATGGCCAGGTTGGCTGCCTTCTCGGCCTGATGGTCGCCTCGCTCGCCCTCGATCGCCGTGTGCATGGCTTCGTGCACTGCCCGCAGTGCCTCGCGAGTCACGGTGCCGTTGGCCACCAGGTCTCGCAACTCCCGCCGGTCCGCACTGGCGATGGCACTGGACTGGGCGGCGGTGATGGTGCCGGACTTGACCAGGCTGGCCAGGACTTCGGTCAGCAGAGCCGGCCGCTCCTGCTCCCGCTCGTCACGGGACGCCTCGCGCGAGCCCTTCAGCGCTTCCTTGACCGCCTCGGCCTGGGTGGTGGTGATGGTGCCGGCCTTGATCAGGGAGTCAAGGGGGCCACCGCCGCGTCCCGGGCCGCCGTCACGGGCCGATGCGGTGGTGGCACCGACCAGGACCAGACCGAGTGCGGCCATGGTGGCGGCGGCACCGATGAGGACCCGTTGCCTACTGGAGTCGAACATGGGTGTTCCCTTCTGTCGAGGTGGTCTCAGCATCACCGGTCGAGGTCTGAGATCGACCCGCACTCGGTTCGGGTCCGGTAAGGGTCCGGCAGGTTTCGGTCAGCTTCGACGCTCACGCACTGAGGGGTCCGACTGGCGAACCAGTCGGACCCCTCAGTCAGGTGCAGCAGGTGCCCGCTCAGGCGAGATCGAAGCGATCGTTCATCATCACCTTGTCCCAGGCGGCGACGAAGTCACGCACGAACTTCTCGTTGGCATCGGCACTGCCGTAGACCTCGGCCAGGGCCCGCAGCTCGGAGTTCGATCCGAATGCCATATCGACCCGACTGGCGGTCCACTTCGCCGTGCCACTGGCGCGATCGCGACCCTCGAAGGTGTCGGCGAGGTCGGAGGTCGGTGACCACACCGTGCCCATGTCCAACAGGTTGACGAAGTAGTCGTTCGTCAGAACCCCGGGCCGATCGGTCAGGACGCCCAACTGGGACTGCCCGGCATTGGCGTTCATGGCCCGTATGCCGCCGACCAGTGCGGTCATCTCCGGTGCCGACAGGCCCAGCAGGGCAGCCCGCTCCACCAGCAGATGCTCGGCTGGCAGGTTGTGACCCTTGGCCAGGTAGTTGCGGAACCCGTCGAAGGTCGGCTCCAGCACCGCGAAGGAGGCCGCATCGGTCTGCTCGGCGGTGGCGTCCGTGCGTCCCGGAGTGAAGGGCACCTCGACGACGACACCGGCCTGCTTGGCCGCCTGCTCCACCGCGGCCACCCCGCCGAGGACGATCAGGTCGGCCAGCGAGACCTGCTTGCCGCCAGCGGAGGCATTGAACTCCTGCTGGATGCCCTCCAGGGCACGCAGCACCACGGCGAGCTGACCCGGATCATTGACCTCCCAGCCACTTTGCGGCTGCAGGCGGATGCGCGCCCCGTTGGCGCCACCACGCTTGTCGGTGCCGCGGAAGGTGGCGGCCGACGCCCAGGCGGTGCCCACCAACTGCGGCACCGTCAGGCCGGAGGCGAGGATCTTCGCCTTCAGGTTGGCCACATCGGCCGCATCGACCAGCGGATGGTCCACGGCCGGAACCGGGTCCTGCCAGATCAGGGTCTCGGCCGGGACCTCCGACCCGAGGTAGCGCACCTTGGGGCCCATGTCCCGGTGGGTGAGCTTGAACCAGGCGCGGGCGAAGGCATCGGCGAACTCGGCCGGGTTGTCCTTGAACCGCCGGGCGATCGGCTCGTAGATCGGGTCGAACCGCAGGGCCAGGTCCGCTGTGGTCATCATCGGCGCATGACGCTTGGTCGGGTCGTGCGCGTCCGGGACGGCGTCAGCCGCCGCACCACCGGCCGGCTTCCACTGCTTGGCACCGGCGGGGCTGGTGGTCAGCTCCCACTCGTAGCCGAACAGGGTCTCCAGGTAGGAGTTGTCCCAGGTGATCGGGGTCGGCGTCCATGCGCCCTCGATCCCGCTGCTGATGGTGTCGTATCCGTTGCCGGTGCCCTTGGTGTTCTTCCAGCCCAGGCCCATCTGCTCCAGCGGGGCACCCTCGGGCTCAGGCCCGACGAAGCGACTCGGGTCACCGTTGCCGTGTGCCTTGCCGAAGGTGTGGCCGCCGGCGACCAGGGCGACGGTCTCCACGTCGTTCATGGCCATCCGACCGAAGGTCTCGCGGATGTCGCGCGCGGATGCCAGTGGATCCGGGGTACCGTTCGGCCCCTCCGGGTTGACGTAGATCAGGCCCATTTGGACGGCGCCCAGCGGGTTGGCCAGGTCGCGCTCCCCGGTGTACCGGGCATCCGCGAGCCACTCGGCCTCGGTGCCCCAGTAGGTCTCGTCCGACTCCCACACATCGGGACGGCCGCCGCCGAAGCCGAAGGTGGCGAAGCCCATCGACTCCAGGGCGACATTGCCGGTGAGGATCATCAGGTCGGCCCAGGACAGCTTCTTGCCGTACTTGGCCTTGATCGGCCAGAGCAGGCGCCGAGCCTTGTCCAGGTTCACGTTGTCCGGCCAGGAGTTCAGCGGGGCGAAGCGCTGCATGCCGGCGCCGCCGCCACCGCGACCGTCGCCGATCCGGTAGGTGCCGGCGCTGTGCCAGGTCATCCGGATGAACATCGGGCCGTAGTGCCCGTAGTCCGCGGGCCACCACTCCTGGGAGTCGGTCATCAGGGCGCGCAGGTCGGCCTTGACGGCCTGCAGGTCCAGGGTGGCGAACTCCTTGGCGTAGTCGAAGCCAGGATCCATCGGGTCGGACTGCGGGGCGTTCTGCCGCAGGATCCGCAGGTTCAACTGGTTGGGCCACCAGTCGCGGTTGGTGGTGCCCTCGGCGCCCCGGTGCACGACCGGGCACTTGGCCTCGTCTGACATGTGTGCTTCTCCTTCAGGTGATGGTGCGGTGGCTGTGACTAAGTATTCGCGTGCTGGGCGTCGGTCGCCACAGCAGTGGCTCCGGACTCGGACTGACAGGCAGGGCAGCGACCCCAGAAGCAGACCTCGGCCTCGTCGATCAGGTACCCCTGGCCGTCGGCCGCGGTCAGGCAGGGGGTTTCCCCGACCGCGCAGTCCACGTCGACCACGTCCCCGCAGCTGCGGCAGACCAGGTGGTGGTGGTTGTCCGCGACTCGATCCTCGTAACGTGCGGGGGAGCCGGCTGGCTGGATGCGGCGGATCAGTCGCACCTCCACCAGCAGGCCCAGGGTGTCGTAGACGGCCTGGCGGGAGATGGCGCCGATGTCGGTGCGGACGAAGCCGGCGAGGTCATCGGCGCTGGCATGGGGATGGGCACGCACGGCCCGCACGACGGCCAGGCGTTGCGCGGTGACCTGCACCCCGTGCGCCCGAAGTGCCTCGGCCTCCGTTTGGACCCCCTGCCGCATGGGACCTCCCGATGGCCGCCGATTGAATGCTGGACGAGATGCTGGACGAGATGTTGAACTTGATCTTGTATGAGACTTTGGACAAAGTCCAAATCCGCACGTAGTCTAGACGAATCGGACGGGATCGCATCCGTGGCCCAGACCGGGCGACCCAGCCGAGCCCAGCCTGGCCCGGACTGACCCACCCACACCACGGCGGGCTAGCCTGGGCGGATGAGCGATCCCGTCCAAGCCGCCGTCCTCGTCGCACCTGGTCGCTACGAGGTGCAATCCTTCGACACCCCGAAACTGCCGGACGGCTCCCTGCTGATGCAGATCGAGCTCTCCGGGATCTGCGGAACCGACAAGCACACCTACCAGGGCGAGACAAAGCAGTATGCCGGGACGCCGGCGGAGACCGACACCCCGTTCCCGATCATCCAGGGGCATGAGAACGTCGGCATCGTTTCGGAGATCACGCCCGGGGCCGCCGAGCATCTGGAGTTTTATGGACGGCGCCTCGCGGTCGGCGATCGGATCGCCATGTGCCCGGACATCGTCTGCGGGCGCTGCTACGAGTGCACGCACGTCATGGGCTACGTCTGGTGTGAGCACAGCGACTGCTACGGCAACTCCTACTCCTCGGCGAACTGGCCGCATCTGATGGGCGGCTGGGCCGAGCAGATGTACATCCGGCCCGACACGTTCGTGTACAAGGTGCCCAATGGGCTGTCGCCAAAGGCCGCGGTGTTGGTCGAGTTGATGGCCTGCGCCGCCTCACTGGACAAGCTGAAGGAGTTCAGCTCGATGTCCCATGAGGGGTTCAACTCCGGGGACACCGTCGTGGTCATCGGCAGCGGGCCGCTGGGCCTGCTGCATATCGCCAAGGCCGACATGATGGGCGCCGGGCAGATCATCGCCACCGACCTCAGCGAGACCCGACTGGCCTTCGCCAAGCGGATGGGCGCGGACCTCACCATGAACCCGGCCCAGACCACCGCAGCGGAGCGCATCGAACTGGTGCGCCAGGCCACCGGTGGTCGAGGCGCCGATGTCGTCCTGCACATGGCGAACACCCCGCAGTCCTTTGTCGAGGGGATCGAGATGCTCAAGCGCGGGGGCATGTTGCTGGAGATGGGCAACTTCGCCGACACCGGTGAGGTGTCGATCAACGTGCACCGGCATGTCTGCAGCAAGAACATCCGGCTGATCGGCATCACGAATCATCCGTCCACCGGGTACGGACCGGCCCTGGCCCTGATGGAGCGGCACGCCGATCGCTACCCCTTCGAGGAGATGGTCAGCCACCAGTTCGCACTTGCAAACGTGGATGCCGCGATGAGGATGAGCATGGATCCGACCAGCCTGAAGGTGGCCATGGCTCCCAACGGGCCGGTTGCCTGACGCACGCGCCCTCCCGTCCGCACCCCGCTCACGCCATGTCGTGATCGGCCCGCGGACCACGCCCGTCGAGCACGGCCTCGAGTTCGGCGGTGGAGGCGATCACCGCACCGGCACCGGAGCGGATGAGTTCGCCTCGACGGCCGAATCCACACAGCACACCGACTGACTGAGCCTGGGCACGACGGGCGGCGATCATGTCCACCGTGGTGTCGCCGATCATCAGGCAGTCCTGCGGCCGGACCCCCAGCACGATGGCGGCATGATCGATCGGGTCGGGATAGGGCTTGGTTCGCCCGGTCGTCAGGGCGGTGACCACCAGGTCGAAGCGGTCGCGCAACTGGTGCTCGTCCAGGAATCGCAGGGTGCTGCGCTCATCGCGGGCACTCACCACCGCCATCGGGTAGCGGCCCTGCAGTCGCGCCAGCAACTCGTCCACCCCGTCGATCAGGCGATGCCAGGTGCGGGAGTGGCCGCGGTGTCGATAGGCCCAGTTCAGTGCGCTGACCATCGCCTGATCCAGCCCGAGTCGATCCGCCAACGACAAGGCGGTGTTCGCCGGCCCCTCCAGGGACATCACCAGGCCGCGTGCGGCCCGGCGCCGATCCTGCACCAGGCCGCGGGGGATGAGCGTCGCGATCCGGGCAGTGAGGACGTTGTCGGTGTCACTGAGCGTGCCGTCCACGTCGAAGCACAGCATCCGAACCCGCCCCGAGTCCAATCCGGTGCTGGGCGGTGCGACCATCACCGTCCGCCGAGCGCCGTCAGTGCGGTCAGCGCCGTGCGCACCACGCGATGCCGTCCAGCTCGGGCCAAGGTGGTCTCACCGCGGGCCAGGCGCACGAACGCATTCCATCCCGGGTCGCTGACCAGGGCTCGGTAGAAGGTCTTCGGGTGGCGTTCATAGGCGGCCAGGGCGGTGAACCCGACCCGCATCTCCGCTCCCATGCCGTCCGCCACCTGTTGGGCATAGTCCGCACCTGCGCGCGCGACCTGCGCGTCCACCTGGGTTGCCGCCATCTGCGCAGCGGTACGGCCGGCCAGGCTGCCCGAGCGCAGGGCGAACGAGATCCCCTCCCGGGTCCACGGCTCCAGCAGTCCGGCGGCATCCCCGGCCAGCAGGATGCGACCGGAGGCCAGCGGTGAGTCGGCCGCTCGGCAGCGCGTCAGATGCCCGCCCTGATGGACGATCGACAGATCCGTCAAGCCGTGCGCCTGGATCAGGTCAGCCAGGTACTGGCGCTCGAGGTCGATCATCCCCTTGGCGGCGATGACACCGACGGTCAACCGCTCGCCCTTGGGGAAGACCCATCCGTATCCACCCCGGACCCGGCCGAAGTCGATCAAGACCCGACCCTGCCAGTCCCGGCGGCGCACCTCATCGGCTTGGACCTCCACCTCCATCCCGAGGTCGACCTGCCGGTAGCGAGCACCGACCACCCGGGCCGCCAGACTCGCACTGCCATCGGCGCCGACCAGGCAGCGGGTGCGCACCTCACCGGATGAGGTGTCCAGACGCACCTGGTCACCGGCGGCCTCGATGCGGTCGACCCGGGTGCCGGCCTGCAGGTGGGCGCCCTGGGCAACGGCATGGTTCACCAGGGCAAGGTCCAGGTCATCGCGCATCACCATCGGGATGATGGTGTCCTGCTCCTCGCGGGTGGTCTGCTGGTCGAGGTCGAAGGTGAAGGTCGCCTGCCGCGCCAGGTTGCGCACCGGCGGCTCGAATCCGACCGGCAGGGCCTGCAGCGACAGCCCGATCAGGCCACCCCCGCACAACTTGTACCGGGGAAGGTGCTGACGCTCCAGGATCAGCACCCTCGCACCGGACTCGGCGGCCGCCGCTGCGGCGGCCGAGCCAGCCGGACCGGCACCGATGACCGCGACGTCCCAGATCACGCTGGACATGGCAGGACTCTAGGTGCACGCCACGGGCTCATCACACGGGCTCATCACACGGGCCGATCACACGGGCTCATCACACGGGCCGATGACACGCCCGGACGACAAGGCCCGCCGCCGGCACGGGGGAGGGCCAGACGACGGGCAGCCACAGCATCCCACGGGAATGCGCGAACTTCACCTCGCCCGATGGGTTTACCCCAGCGGTGACCGGACATGCTCGTCGACCATCGCGGCATAGGCCGCGCACCCGGCATTGGTCAGGTGGATGTGGTCACCGCCGAGCAGGCCGTCGACGGAGTCACTGAGTCGATTCCAGTCCAAGACGTAGGCATTCGGGTAGCGATGCGGAAGCTGCGCGATCGCCGCGTTCGTCCGCTCCTCGAACGAATAGCGGGAGCGATCGTCGGGGAGTTGGATCGTCAGCAGATAGACGCGACGGTCGGGCCCGAGGACCTCCATCAGCCGGTCGAGTTCGCGGGGCAGGGCGCCACCATTGGTTCCCAGGTGGACGACCACCCGGCGCGGGATGCGGGCTGCCTTGGTGCGCAGGGTGTCGATCCCGGCGCTGATCCGCCGGTTGCCCTTGGCGTCGACCTCGATGCCAAGCTCGGTGAGGCACCGCTTCGCACCGAGCATGACGGAGTCGCCGATGGCCAGGACCGGCTCCGAATCCGAGATTGCACGTGGCGCCGCCGGCGTCCCTGCCAAGGCCACCGGTCCCGCCGCCGTCAACATCACGATGAACATCACGGTGACCGTCACGGTGACCATCACGGTGAACATGCCGACAAGTCGCACGCCCGATCCAAGCACGCCCGATCCAAGCACGGGCGAGATCCCGCCGGTACCGGATGGCCGCTGACCGTCCAGTGGCATGCAGCAGGACCCGCCCAGAGGGACGCACTGCCCACCGATGCCGCAGGGTCGGGGTACCGACCTTGGCCAGCGTGGATGGGAGACGAGGTGATCCGCTACCGGGCAGGCGTCATTGTCGCCCTGATTCCGACCGTCCTGGGTCTGTTCCTGACCGGCTGCACCGATCTCGGACTCGGACCGACAGATCCGATCGTCCCGCTGGCTCGCGCCGAATCGGCCGGTCCCAGCGCCACAGGGTCGCCGCTGCGTGAGCCAGGGTCGCCGCCGAGCGATCCGGGATTGGCGGGCGATTCGGCGGTGCCGAGTGAGGTGTGCTGGGCCATGCTGCAGGACCTGCCGGTGATGGACGATACGGGTCTGGACCCGGATTCGGCTCAGTTCTTCGTTGCCTGGGGCCGCTACATGAAGGACGTGGATCGCTACCTGAGCCAGCGAATGCCGATGTTCGAAGCGCTGGTCGACCGGGCCCCACGACCGGAGCAGGTCGCGGCCGAGGACGCGATGGAGGGCATCCTGCGGATGCGCGCAGCGGTGCACGGGGCAGCGCCACGGCTCGGTGCAGCGAGGGAGCCGGTGGAGATCGGCGTCGTGCGGGTCTTCACGGTCGCCTCGACCGACTTCCTGGACGGTCTGGAACAGGCCTGCCCGTCAGCGGGCCTGTTCCAGACCACAGATCAGGAGAGCTTGTTGTCGATGACGTAGGTCCCGCTGTTCAGACCGGCCGGACCGCCCTTGGGGAAGGTCAGCAGCACCTCGCTGAAGACATCCGGCTGACCCGGAGCCGAGGCCAGCCCGGCCATGGTGATGCGCACCGGCAGGGTCTGCTCGGTGGAGGCGACGCAGGTCGGCACGCACGGGTTCCAGGCGAGGGTGCCGGTGCCGCGAGCCCGGTTCGCGTTCCATTCCTTCCAGGTGATCTTGGTGATCATCACCCCGCCGTCGGCGCAGGCGATGGTGATCTCGGCCGGCTTGGTGACCGGCTTTCCGTTGCAGTTCACGATGACTGGCTTGGTGGCGGCGCTGGCCGCGGGTGCGACTCCGGCACCGATGCCCAGGGCCAGGACGCCAGCGGCCAGTGCCGTGACGATGCGACGAATGCTCATGCGAATCCCTTCATGGTGGCAGATGCGGCGGTTGCTGCCGATCGAAGTCATCATCACACGCCGATTCGGTGCCGGTGACCAGCTCGTTTCGCGGCGCGCGTTTGCGCCCCGGCGGTGGACATCCGCTATACATATGCGATGACGACGACCTCCCAGCCAGGAGCCAACGACCCGGGAACCGGCAGTTCGGCCGCCAACTCGCCGGAATCCGGTGCGGGGGATATCCATCACCGGGAGGCGCCGAACCCGGTGCCGCGGTGGGCCCCGCTGGCCCGGATCGTGGACGACAGCCGATTCCAGATCGCGATCAGCATCGTCATCGTCCTCAATGCCGTCGTCCTCGGCCTGGAGACGTACGGCAGCCTCGAAGAGCGTTTCGGGTCCACCCTCGGCCTGCTCAACGAGGTCTTCTACATCGTCTTCCTGATCGAGCTCCTCTGCCGGATCGCCTCCTACGGCAAGCGGCCGTGGAACTTCTTCCGATCCGGCTGGAACATCTTCGACTTCGTGGTGATCGGCGGTGCACTGGTCCCAGCCCTGCGCACCCAGGCTGAGATCCTGCGGCTGCTGCGCCTGGCCCGAATCGTCCGACTGATGCGCTTCCTGCCGGATGCGCGGGTCATCATCGCCACCATGGTCAACGCGCTGCCGTCGATCTTCTCCATGCTGGTGCTGACGATCCTGATCATGTTCATCTACGGCATCCTCGGCTGGACCCTGTTCGGCCAAAGCCTGCCGGACCAGTGGGGCAACGTCAGCACGGCCATGCTCACCCTGTTCGTCCTGCTCACCCTGGAGAACTTCCCGACCTACTTGGCCGAGGCCCAGCCCTACAGCCCGTTCGCGGATCTGTTCTTCGTGTCCTATGTGCTGATCGCTGGCTTCGTGGTCCTCAACCTGGTCGTCGGCATCGTCATCGGGGCGATGGAGAAGGCGCGCGAGGCCGAAGCCGTCCGCAGTGCCAAGGACCAGGCGGACGATCACACGAAGTTGATCCACCATGTCATCGCGATCCGCGAGCAGTTGGACGAGATCGAGGCGGAGGTGGAGGCCCTGCGCTCCCGGGAGCGGTCCTAGACGGCCCGGCCCTTCCATTGGAGGGTCCCGCGCCGACGGCGGACCACCGAGGCCGCCAGCATGCCGGCGAACAGGGCCATCGAAGCGGGCTGGGCCAGTGCATCCGGCCAGACCCGCTCACCTGAGGCTCGCGCCACCATCGCCCGACTGGCCACACCGGCCGCGTAGCCGAGTGCTCCCCAGGCCCGCGCCGCCGGGTCGCGGGAGGTGACGGCGACCGCGGGTGGGACCACGTACAGCAGCAGCATGGTGGCCATCCCGCCGACGGCACCGGGTTCGTTGGCGAAGATCGACCACAGGGACTTGGCGTAGCCCTCGTACAGATCCCGCGGGCTCTCGTACATCCGGCACTGGGCCAACTCGCCGCCGATCATCGGCATCCCGCGGTAGCCGCTGCGCTTGAGGGCACGCAGGACCTCGACGTCCTCGACCACCTGGTCGGCGACGGCTTCATGGCCGCCCGCGTCCCGGTAGGCGGCGGCGTCGACCACCAGGAACTGGCCGATGGCGGCGCTGAAGGCCGGGTTCCCGGTCCGGGCCAGGATCATCGGCAAGGTGGCGAAGGCTGACCAGGTGACCAGCGGTTGGGCGAGCCGTTCGACCGCACCGAAGGCCAGTTGCCTGGGGTAGGGGGAGACCAGGTGCAGCCCCTCCTCGCGCAGGGCGGTCACGCAGACGGCCACCGCCGAGGGGTGCAGGATGACGTCCGCGTCGATGAAGACCAGGACCGATCCGGTCGCATGCTCGGAGAGCCGATGACAGGCCCAGGGCTTCCCGCGCCAGCCGCTCGGCGGGGCCACGTCCTCCGCGTAGATCACCTTCACCCGCGGGTCCGCGTCGGCCGTCTGCTCGGCGATGGCGCCGGTGCCGTCGGTGGAACCGTCGTCCAGGATCAGGATCTCCAGGTCCGGCACGTCCTGCTGGGCCAGCACCGCGGCCAGGCAGGCGGCGATCCGGCCGGCCTCGTTCCGGGCCGGGATCAGGACGGACACCCGTTCCTCCACGCCCCTGCCCCCGGAGGCTGGGCCGCCCATTGGGTCGGCTGCGCGCTGTCGACCGCCGGCTCCATTCGGGCCCACGGCGCCGGGCTCGACCGCAGACCCGGGGCGCAGGTGCCGGACCTGTCGCAGGTTGATGGCGGTGTTCGCGGCCAGCAGGACGGCGGCCAGTGCCCCCACCTGGGCCAGGCCCCGGGCCAGGTTCCGCTTCGCCACGGCCAAAAGGTACCGGTTGGGGGGTCGAACGGCTTGTCCGGTCACGGCATTTCGGATCCGGTGGATGACCGGCCCGGTCGCGTTACAGGGCGCCCATAGGGGGCGACCGCCCCTACCATCCGCCAAGTGAGGATGCCGACCCCGTCGGGTGTGCTCATCTCCCTGGCCTGCGCCCTGGGCGCGGTGCTGGCTGGGGGAGCGGCCATCTGGGCGACTCATGTCGCGTGGCCGGAGCCTTCGGCTCTGGTCAAGGTCGCGGTCAGCGACCCGATCGCCCCACTGGCCCAGCGCATCGATCCGGGGTTCGTACTGGTCGGCGGCCAGGAGCACTACGACGGCGTCTACTACGACGCGATGGCCCTGGACCCGCTGGCCGTCGGCGAGGCCCACGGGCTCATCGATCAGGCCGGCTATCGCTATGGACGGCCCATGCACGGCTGGCTGGCTGGGATGCTGAGCCTGGGGCAGCCCACCCTGGTGCCCGAAGCGCTCCTGGCCCTCTCGCTGATCGGCCTGGGCCTGGCCGGCTGGCTGGCCTACGTG
>Ga0172372_10010677_pt1 | contig 11740 bp, 15 predicted proteins | sample LakKiv5m_2_FD_114544 | JGI IMG/M metagenome (GOLD analysis project Ga0172372, IMG submission 114544) | Freshwater microbial communities from Kabuno Bay, South-Kivu, Congo - kab_092012_9.5m | ecosystem: Environmental > Aquatic > Freshwater > Lake | place: Democratic Republic of the Congo... | reverse complement strand
TGAAAACTCCACTAGTAAGTTTTTTTGCTGATATCGATGGTAGAACATATTACAGCGATCATGCAAAACGATTCATTAAAAATTGTCGTGATCTTGAGATACCCTTTATTGTAAGAGAATTACAATCTAAAGGGGATTATAGAGCAAACTGTTTATCAAAACCAAGATTCATATATGAAATGATGAAGGAAATTAATGTTCCTTTTGTATGGATGGATATTGATACAATAATTCATAAAACTTTAAACGTATTTGATGAATTAGCACCGAACTGCGATATTGCATTTGCATTTCCAAAAATACCAACTAATGATGATCCATCTATAGCCTTACCAAAGGCATCACCAATTTTTGTAAATAATACTTCTGCTGCTATTGAATTTATTCACGATTGGATTCAAGGTGTGGAACAGATAAAAAAACAAAATGTTCCGGTATTCGATCATGAAATTCTAGTCAGTTTATTTCTAAAAAATATGAAAAAAATTAGAGTTGGTTGTTTACCAAAATCATATTGTATGTGGCCTGGTGAAGAATATGAGGGTGAAAAATATATTACAATGGGTTTAGCCGATAGCGACTCAAAACAACAAAAACTTAAAGAATTAGGATTTGATGATTCGGCTATACAGTATCAAAGTGTAGGTAATAAATTTTTGGAGAAAATATGAAAATAATTTCCTTCTGGTATGATTGTGATTCTGCAAAATCCAATTATTATGAAAAATGTTATAATAATTTAAAAAAACAATTAAACTATTATAATTATGATTTTTATATTGAAAATATACAAATAGATAATCCTAATTATAAAACAATAAATTTTCATAAACCATATTTTATTAAAAAATGTTTAGCAGAATTTCAACAACCAGTATTATGGATCGATATAGATTGCCAGATACTTAAACCAATAGATGAACTTAAAACTATTGATTGTGATGTGGGTCTTTTTATGAGAGATAAAAGATATGATTACGGGCAATCACATTATGAAATAGGAACTCCACATGCCTGTTTAATGTATTTCAACAATACTAAAGACTCTATAGATTTTATAACTCCATGGGAAACTATATGTGAAAATGCTAAAAATGATCCTAGTATACGAGAGACAGAACATGCATATTTAATAAATTATTATAGAAATATAAGTATAAATTTCAAATTATGTAAATTTGAAAATTATTGCACATCCAACATTAATGAAATACATGGCCATAAAATTTTTGTCGGAATAAGTCAGGGTGGTGTTAATTATGATAATGGTATGTGTGGATGGGAGAATATTAGTTAATTATGTGGACATTTGGAATTTGTTACTCTTCAAATATTTTTATAGAAAAAATAATTAATTCTATAAGAAATCAAAAAAATAATAAAAATTATGAAATAATCTTAATAGGTCCATATGATGAAAAAATAAAACAGTTTGAAAAAAAATATAATAATATAAAAAATATTATATTCGAAGAAACAATAAGACCTGGTTGGATAACACTTAAAAAAAATTTAATAACACAAAATGCAAATTATGAAAATATTTGTTTAACACATGATTATGTTGCTTTTTGTGAAAATTGGATTTGTGGATATGATAAATTTGGTTATGATTGGGATGTGTGTATGAATCCGGTTAGAATGTCTAATGGATTAAGACATAGAGATTGGTTTACGCAACATAGACCATTACAATTCGTAAAATACAATGATCCAACAAAAATACGACAAATGTATATAAATGGAACTTATTGGTGTGGTAAAAAGAAATTTATGGTAGAAAATCCACAAAATAATAATCTTTGTTGGGGACAAGGTGAAGATGTTGAATGGGGATTACGATGTCAGCACAAATGGAATTATAAATTAAATCCATATTCTGTGGTTAAATATTTAAAAGATAAAGATGTATATGATTGGAACCCACATCCTGGTATCGATCCAGATACAGATAGTGGATATGAAAATTGGAAAATACAGGAGTAATTTATGAAAAAAATAGGAATTTTTAGTTTAGGAGCCAGAAGAGAAAATTTTATGATAGCTCACGCAACAGAGTTATCAAAATGTAAATATGATAATTTTCATTTTTATATTTTATCAAATGGAATAGATGAAAATTCAAAAGAAAAAATAAAATCTTTACTAAAGGATAAAGTTTCTTTTTATTATTTCGATCCAAAACATATGTTAAATTATATGATGAAAGTTGTGTTTGCAATAAATCAAGGACATGAATATTCAATAAAGCATGATGAAGATTGCTTTATGGTAGCTGATGCGTGGGATAAATTTTTTAAAAATATTGAAGATATGCAAGATGATGATTTAATAACAACTGGAGCACTTTCTACTGGTATACCCACAGTTGAAATGTTTTTAAATAATCATACACCAGAAATAAAAAATGATCTTTATACTATGTTTAATAATATTAAATTAAATTATCATGGTGCAGATTATACTAGCTTAAATAAACAAAGAGAATTTTGGTCATCAGAAGAATTTTATACGGATGTAAAAAACTTCGATCATTTTTACAAAGGTATTCACCCAGTTAGAGTTAGTTTTGAATGTCAGAAAAAAATAAATGATTATGTTGTTGATAATTTTGAACTCACTATGAAATTAAAAGATAAAGAAATAATTAAAGATAAAAATATATTTCCTTATTATTGTAATAGTATATTTGGAATAAAAACTGAGAATTGGAAAAAAATAGTCTCATCTAAAGAATTATTTGTTGATAATTTCGATGAAGTTCCATTAAATAGATTCAGAATTCAAAATAATATGAATATTATTTTCGATACAGGAATCCCAATTATACACACAATGTATAATTGGTGTTCTGATTTTGAATATGAAAAAACATTAATTCAAAAAATAATAAATAAAGTTACATTATGAATATATTAATACCACTTGCTGGCCTTGGTAAAAGATTTAGTGATGAAGGCTTTACTGAACCTAAACCACTAATTAAAATAGAAAATAAAGAAATGATTATTCACGCCATAGATTCTTTAGGGATCAATGGTAGATATTTTTTTATTATACGTAAAAGTGATTTCAGTGAAAATTTAAAAAGTATACTTAAATCTTATAAACAAGATTCAGTAATATTAGAAATAGATTATTTAACAGAAGGTCCAGCTTGTACTGCACTTTTAATGAAAGATTACATAAACAATGACTCACCACTTATAATTGCAAATTGCGATCAAATCATGTGGTGGGATGGAGAATTTTTTATCAAATCAATCAGTAACAATATTAATGACGGTGTAATAGTAACATATTATGCAAACACACCAAAAAATAGTTACGCAAAAATTGACAGATGTGGAAAAGTTATACAGATAAAAGAAAAGGAAGTAATAAGTAATATTTCTTTAAACGGAATTCATTATTGGAAACATGGTAAAGATTTTGTTAATAGTGCTGAAGAAATGATACAAGACAAAGATAAATCTATCAATGGCGAGTATTATATCGGGCCAACATATAATTATTTAATTAAAAATAATAAAAGAGTAGGAATATTTCATATTCCTGATACAATGCATAACTCTGTTGGCACTCCCGATGATTTACGAGAATATTTGAGAAAACTATGAAAATCATAAAACTTAATACTATGAAAAATGGATGGTTTATTGGTGACTTTGAACCATCTATTTTAAGAACCAAAGAGTTTGAAGTAGCAGTATTAACACATAAAAAAGGTGAATACTGGCCTAAGCATTATCATGCAAAAGCAGATGAATACAATGTGTTACTTGATGGTAAAATGATCATACATAATATAGAAATAAATCCTGGAGATATTTTTATTCTTAGTAGAATGGAAATAGCAGATCCAGTGTTTTTAGAGGATTGTAGAGTTCTTGTAATTAAAACCCCATCAATTCCTGGAGATAAAATAGAAATTTTGGAGAAATGAAATGAATTTATTTGTTAATGAAAAAGATATAAATCATAATCAATATTTTATTGCTACTTATCAAGTAAAATCTGATAAAAATTTAAGAGATGCTGCTTGGAATATAGCGATTGGTCAAAGTGTTGGAAATCCAAATGTAAGAAATCGTTGGGAAACGGAAGATTTATTTAAAAATCATTCTTGTTTAATTATTGGTAATGAACAACAATTACTTAAGAAGAAAAAAGGAGAGGTTAAAATTGCTTTCCCGGTGATTAATACTGAATGGAGTACTGATGGTATAAGTCATCTTTTATGTCAAGTTATGGGTGGGCATGTTGATATAGATTTAGTAAATAGTTGTAGATTGATAAAACTTGATCTTCCCAAAACAGTTATATCAAATTTCAAAGGACCAAAATTTGGTATAACTGGAATACGTAATTTTGTTGGTCAATATGATAAACCTTTATTTGGTGCTATTATAAAACCAAAAATTGGAATCACTCCAGAAACTCTCCTTGATATGGTCAAAGAACTTGTTGATGGTGGGGTTGATTTCATCAAAGAAGATGAAATTATGTCTAATCCTGCATTCTGTTCTTTAAATAAAAGAGTTCCGATGATTGCTGATTATTTGGCAAAGCAATCCAAGAAAGTAGTATTCTGTCATACAATTAATTGCGATCCTCATATTTTAATAGATCGTGTCCATATGATTCATGATCTTGGGGGAAATGGTATTCATATTAATGTTTGGAGTGGTTATGGATCATATAATAGCATTCGTCAACTAGATCTTCCCATTTACATGCATTTTCAGAGCAGTGGTGCTAAAGTTGTAACTAGTGTAAATAATCAATTTAGTATTAGTTGGCCTGTTATCTGTCAACTAGCTACTCTTATGGGAGTAGATACAATCCAGACTGGGATGGTTGGTGGATATAGTAATGATAATCCAGAAGAAATTCTAGAATGCATTAGAATACTTCGTGAAGGAAATACATTACCAGCACTTAGTTGTGGATTACACCCAGGTCTTATCGATAAGATTACATCTCTAGTTGGTAATGATTATTTAGGAAATGCTGGCGGCGCAGTTCATGGTCATCCAGAAGGAACAATATCAGGTGCTAAAGCAATGCGACAGTCAATAGATAAAACATATGGACTAGAATACGATCAAGCAATTGGTAACTGGGGTAAGGTAGAATGAAACAAGATTATGATTTTATTGAAATAGGAACTGCTTTTTTCGATACTTTAATTGAAAAAGCAGATGATGAACAATATGGTTTATCTATTGAACCAATAACAGAATATTTAGATAAACTTCCAAATAAAAAAAAGGTAACAAAAATAAACGGAGCAGTTGTAGCAGATGAGGATAGTGATGGGCTTGATGTTTATTATATAACAGAGGAAGTAATAGATAAATATAATCTTGGAATCTGGATGAAAGGATGTAATTCTGTCGGAAAACCACATGATTTTCATACAGGATATTATCCATGTCCATGGACATGGCATCACCATACAGATAGAAAATCATTGCCAACTTACGATTTATTATCAGCAGGATTAGTAACTAAGAAGAAAATTCCATGTTATACTTATAAAAATTTAATTGATAATTATAATATTGGAAAAGTAAAACAACTAAAAATAGATACCGAAGGATACGACTGTAAAATATTAAATAGCGTTTTAAATTACTATAACGATAAGAAAGATATGTTGCCAGAATTTATATCATTCGAATCAAACGCACATAGTAATTTAGATGAAGTAAAAGATATGACAAAAAAATTAATTAATTTGAAATATAATATATCATATAAAGAAGACGGAAGTGTAACAGAGGCCAATTTAATAAAATGAAAACTGCTATTATTTTTACTGGTTTTGTCAGATCCTATAATGAGTTAGGTCATAGATTACATGAAAAATTATTCCAAGCTTTTACAGAATATGATTTATATTATTGCACATGGGATGTGGTAGATTCGAATAATAATGAAAAAATATCGCAAAATATTTTTTTAAATAACGATGCGTGTAAAGGTATACAAATATTAAATTGGAATTTATATAAAGATTTAATACCAAAAACTATAAAAAATCAAAGAGAAAATGATATTTTTAATACAAATAGATTCGCAATATCTGAAGGAATTAATGCATCCGATAGAATCAGAAACCAATGGTTTTTAGTAAACGAATCAAAAAAATTGATACCATCAAATTATTATGATAATATTGTGAGATGTAGATTTGATTTGAATATTACAAATTTTATTTTTGATAACAATCCTAATAAATTAACAATCCCATATAATTTTTATAGTGTCCATTATGCTAAAAATGCAGATGTTGGCCCTGGATATTGTGATCATTTTGCTTATGGTAATGAAAAAAATATGAATATCTATTTAAGCATGTATGAAAATATAGATATAATGTATCAAAATGATAATGTAAATATTAGCCATGCTGAAGGATTATTAAAATATTATTTAACAAAAAAAGCAAATTTAGATATAAAATTTAATAATAATATACAATATCAAATAATTAAAAATATGTTTGATATAGACGATACACCACTTAAAAAATATGAAATACAATGAAATAGATAATTTTATTATTAATGGTTTAATGGGTGATTTTATTCACGTATTAGCTGCTGTTAAAAATATTTGTGAAAAAAATAACACAAAAGCAAATATTTATATCCATAAAGGTTTTAGATTTTCAATAGAAAAAACATTTCAGGATACTGAACAATTAATTAAACAGCAAAAATACATTAAAAGTTTTAATATACTTGATAATAATCTACAAAATAATAATTTTTTAGAAATGGATTTGTGGAGGAAAAATTTTTATTCTAATCCTAAATGTTGGACTGAATTATTAGCAGAAACATTTGAATATAGTATAAATAAAACTTATAAATGGTTAGATGTATATGAAAAAAATGATGCATATAAAAATTATGTTGTTATACACAGATCTGTAGAAAGACATAGTGATACATTTGATTGGAATGAAGTTTTAAATAGTGGTAATGATATAAGATTTTTAATAAGTGGTAATAGGATTATTGAGTATGAAAATTTTATAAATGAATTTAAAGTTGATATAAAACCAATGTTCGTTGAAAACTTATATGAAATGGCAGTTATTTTAAATAGCTGTAAAAGATTTGTCGGAAATCAATCATTACCAATGGCATTAGCTTCTGCTTTAGATATACCAAGAGTTTGTGAATTATATAAAGAATCCAAAATATCATATGAAAATGAACAAAAATATTCTGCAAATTTATATTTTAAATGGAATTAAAAAATGAAATATTAGAATGGAATTTAAAAAATGATAGAGCTTCTTAATCTTGGTAAATTACACATTAGTGATTTTCTGGAACAATCACAAATTTCTGTAAATGAAAAAAATGAACTAAAACTAATTTTAGATCCAAAATATAATGTACCACGACTGGAAAAAAATGCAAATGCAGACTTAATGTATGGTAAATATTGGTATAGATCTGGTATTAATAATACAATGAAAATTGAATTAAAAAATATAGTTGATTCTATACTAAAATTAATTAAATATAATGAAAATGATATTTGGCTAGATATTGCGTGTAATGACGGTACATTACTTAGTTTTGTACCAAAAGACTTCATTAGACTCGGGATAGATCCTGCCGATGATACATTTAAAAATGAATCTAAAAAATATGCAAATGAAATAATACAAGATTATTTTAGTTTAGATGCTTATAAAAAAACAAAATTTTCTACACAAAAGGTAAAAATTATTACATCAATCGCAATGTTTTATGATATTAATAATCCAGATAAATTTATACATGACATAGATAAAATTTTAGACGATGATGGTTTATGGGTTTTACAATTATCATATACACCGTTAATGATAAAACAATTAGCATTTGATAATATTTGTCATGAACACATATATTATTATTCATTGTTTAATATTAAAGATATGTTAGAAAAAAATGGTTTTCAAATAATGGATGTAGAATTAAATGATGTTAATGGTGGTTCATTTAGATTGTATGTGATGAAAAAAAATGCAAAGATAGAAAGTTTTTCAACACAACCATACAGAGATGTTTCAAGATTTAGAATAAATTCTATATTAGAATATGAAAAAACATTAAAATTATCAGAAAAAGAAACATGGGATAATTTCTCAAATAAAATTGAATTATTGAAAAATCAACTAGTTAATTTTATTAAAAATGAAAAAAATAAAGGCAAAACAATTTGGGGATATGGGGCATCTACTAAAGGAAATACTCTATTACAATATTTTGGATTAGATAATACACTTATTGATGGGATAGCAGAAAAAAGTATACAAAAATTTGGCCTAAAAACAATAGGAACAAATATTCCAATTTATTCGGAAACAGAGATGCGTAAAATAAAACCAGATTATCTTTTAATTTTACCTTGGCATTTTATACACGAATTTGAAAAAAGAGAAAATGAGTATTTAATTAATGGTGGTAAATTTATTGTACCATACCCAGAGTTTAAAATTATAGAAAAATAGGAGTTTATTTATGTATTATGGGGAATTTGAAACTGATCGCTATATCAGAGAAACATTTTTTAATGATATAAATGATGGAATTATGATTGAGGTAGGTGCGGGACCACCAGAATTTTACAGCATGTCGAAACATTTTAGAGATAGTGGATGGCGATGTATTTTAATAGAACCAAATCCAAAATTTGTTAATATGCATAAAAAAAATAAATAATGAAGTATACCAAGTAGCATGCGCAGATTATAATGGTAAATCAGATTTTACTATTATTAATAGTGGATGGAATGAAGAAAATAATGGAATTAGTCATTCAGCAATATCTTTACGATACGATAAAAGTTTACGTGGAGAAGTGATAGAATGTGAGGTTATAACTTTAAATTCATTATTAAATAATTTAAATATACAATATATAGATTTTCTTTCTATTGATACAGAGGGGTGGGAACTTGATGTTATGCGTGGATTTTCTGTAGAAATATACCAACCAAAGGTAATTTTATTAGAAAATTATACACATGCGGAGTCATATGTTGAATATATGAAAACTATAAATTATAATTTAAAAAATAAAATAGAATACAATTATATTTTTGAAAGAAATTAATATGGAAACAATAGGAAATTTAATAGATAAACTAACAATAGCCAATATAAGAATTTGGTTTGCAGAAGATATAAAAAGAAATACGACATCAACAGATATTGATGTCGCAAAAGCATGTAAAATAACAAATATAATAAATTCACAAAGAAATGATCTTATTCAGGAAATAGATGAAAAAATAAATCATATGATAAAAACTGGAGAATTACAAAAAACATACTCACAGGGATCTACAAAAATTTATGGAACAAAATGATACTGTATTAATAACTGGTGGGTCTGGATTACTTGGTTATAATTTAAATATAAAAAATTCTTTCAAACCAGCAAAAAATGAATTAAATTTATTAAATTATGAAGATTTAAAAAAATATATTTTAAATAAAAATATAAAAAAAATAATACACTGTGCTGGTTTAGTTGGTGGCGTAAAAGCAAATACTGATCTAATCTATGATTTTTTTTCAAAAAATTTAATCATAAATCTTAATATTCTAGAAGCATGTAAAGAATTTAATTTAGATAAATCTATTTTTATTTTATCAACATGTGTATTTCCTGGCTCTGGACCATATCCAGTATGTGAAAATGATCTACACAATGGAGAACCACATATCACAAATTATGGCTATGCTTATGCTAAAAGAATGTTAGAAGTTGGTTCCAGAACTTTATATCAACAGTATAATATAAAAACTAAATGTATTATTCCTTGTAATTTTTATGGGCCAAATGACAATCATAATCTTGAGTACGGTCATGTAATACCCAGTTTAATATATAAATGCTATTTAGCTAAAAATAATAAAGAAGATTTTATAGTATGGGGAAGTGGAAATCCACAAAGAGAATTTATTTATGTTAAAGATTTAGCAAAAATAATAGAAAAAATTCATGAAAATGAAAACTTTTATCCAGATAAAATAATAATTTCATCTGGTAAAGAGTATTCAATAAAACAAATAGCAAAATTAATAGCAGAAAAAATGAATTATAATGGAAAAATAATTTTTGATAAAACTAAACCAGATGGAATTATTAAGAAAAATTCAAATAATACAATTTTTGAAAATAATTTTAAGAAATTTCAATGGACTAATATTGAAGATGGGATAGATGAATCTATTAAATATTTTCTGTCAAATTATCCAAATATAAGAAAATAAAAAAAATGAAAATAATAGCACATCGCGGTAATTTAAATGGGCCAGATGAAAAAAATGAGAATAATCCTAGTTACATTCAAAAAGCACTTGACGCTGATTTTGATGTAGAAATTGATGTATGGTTTTTAGGTGGAAAATTATATCTTGGACACGATAAACCAGTTTATCTTATAGATGATTTTTGGTTGAAAAGTAGATCAAATAAATTATGGTGTCATGCTAAAAATTTAGATGTAATATATAAATTTTTTGATATGAAAGATATTAATTTTTTTTGGCATGAACATGATAAGATGACATTAACATCTAAAGGTATACCTTGGTTATATCCAAAAAATTTTATACGAAATGGAGTTACAGTGGATTTGGAAAAATCTAAGAGTATCATACCCGATATATACGGAATATGTACAGATTATGCAAAAGAATGGTTATAATATGAAAAAAGTAGCACTAATAACAGGAATTTCTGGTCAAGACGGATCATATTTAACAGATTTATTGTTGAGTAAAGGATATGAAGTTCATGGAATAATTCGCAGATCATCATCATTTAATACAACACGTTTAGAGCATCATATTCAAAATCCAGAAGTATATAATAAAACATTATTTTTACATTATGGTGATTTAACAGACTATACGACTATTGAAAAATTAATTCATAAATGCAATCCAGATGAAATCTATAATCTTGGAGCACAAAGTCATGTAAGAGTTTCTTTCGATGCACCTGTTTATACAGGGGAAACTGTGGGTATCGGTACATTAAATGTTCTTGAAGCAATAAGAACAATACAATCACTCACAGGTAAACAAATAAGATATTATCAGGCATCCTCTAGTGAAATGTTTGGTAAGGTGCAAGAAGTTCCACAAAAAGAAACAACACCATTTTATCCAAGATCACCATATGGGTGCGCTAAAGTTTATGGGCATTATTTGACAATAAACTATAGAGAATCTTATGGTATTCATGCTTCTTGTGGTATTTTATTTAATCACGAAAGCCCACGACGCGGAGAAACTTTCGTGACTCGTAAAATAACAAGAGCAGTGGGTAAAATATATCAAGGTCTTCAGAAGAAATTATATCTTGGTAATATGGGTGCGTTACGAGATTGGGGTTTTGCTGGGGATTACGTTGAAGCAATGTGGTTGATGCTTCAGCAGGACAATCCAGATGATTATATAATTGCAACGAATAAAATGATTTCGGTTGAAGAATTTTGTGAAAAAGCATTTGCAAAACTTGGCATGAATTATAAAGATTATGTTGAAGTTGATGAAAGATATTATAGACCAACAGAAGTAGATCAATTACTTGGGGACTATTCTAAAGCAAAACAAAAACTAGGATGGGAACCAAAAACTAGTATTTATCAACTCATTGATATGATGGTTGACCATGATTATGAGTTAGCAAGAAGAGATAAAATTATTGA